>Ga0315282_10000661_pt1 | contig 67945 bp, 52 predicted proteins | sample YL17G07_20_MG_FD_203693 | JGI IMG/M metagenome (GOLD analysis project Ga0315282, IMG submission 203693) | Sediment microbial communities from Yellowstone Lake, YNP, Wyoming, USA - YL17G07_20 | ecosystem: Environmental > Aquatic > Freshwater > Lake > Sediment | place: USA: Wyoming | collected...
TTGTTCCAGCAACGAGATGGCTTTTCGCCGCCGTTGCTCCAATTGTTGAGGGCTTCCTACGGGTCTCATTCCCGTATTATCGGATATTAACTGTGCGTTCGTTTAACTTTTCAAAGAGCAATAGTAGGAGATTGTTGGAAGCATTTTTGGCATTTCGTAAACCTTCTGCAGAAGGTTTATATGAGAAACTTGGACACTTGGATTTTGATAATGCAAAGAAAGCAAGAATTCTACGTTTTCTACAAACACATTCCCATAGTGGAGAGGTTGATGACCCTGAACATGATATTTCCATATTGAGTGAAACGCCAGAAGTCTTGAGGGATATACTTAATTTGATCAAATCAGAAGATAAGGGACATTTTGAGGAAATGGAAAAGGCCATTGCGACTATATCATGATAACCAGATTTGTTTGTGAAATATGATATTGAATTATGGCGGATAGAGACGTCAAGGCAATGAATAAGAAATTCGAGATTTGAGATTTGAGAGAAAATGGATTCCCGCTAACGGCATGCGGGAATGACGAAAAGAGATTCTTCACTTCGTTCAGAATGACACTAGGGGGTCAAGTCGTGGTCGGAGATACTGAGCCCCGGATAACCATAAACCACGTTGGGTTTATGGTGAAATCCGCCGAAGGCGGACAAGTATTAAGCAGACCTCGCGTCTGCAACCCGGCGTGAAACGCCGGGCTAAATACAAACGCACAAACGGCGTGCGTTGAAAAAGGTTTAAGAAGACGCAACCCCTCAATAAATCCGCCAGAGGCGGACAAGCTTCAGGGGCTAAATTTTTAAAGACTTAATAATAACCCCCGACAACCATAAACCACGCTGGGTTTATGGCGAGGGGTTCTGGGGTCTTCGCCCGCCAAATGGAGTGGCGGGTAAACTGCGCTACGAAAAACTGGGTCCCGGATAACGACCCTACTTCGTCCCGATAAACTACATCGGGACTACGAAGGGCAGGCTTTCTGGGGTCTGCGCCCGCCAAACAGAGTGGCGGGTAAACTGCGCTACGACGGGAGGGGTGGGTGTCAGGGTTTTCCCTGTTTGTAGGACTGGAGCTGCTGGAGGATTTGGTCGGCCAACTCATCGTTCCGGGCGGTGCGGGCAATGTCCAAAGCTAACTGTGCGGTTTTTACGGCCTTGTCGAATTGGCCTGCAGCGGCGTAGGCGGCGGCCAGCGTGCTGAGAACCGTCGGCTTTTTAAGGTTTGTCAGCTCTGCTGCACGCTCGGCAAGCCTGACTGCTTCGGCGGGGTCCTGCATTTTCAAGCTGGGATGTTTTACCAAGATGCTCGCAGCGGCGTTTAATACCGACGGCGAATCGGGTTTGATACGCAGCGATTCGCGAAAGTGCGTGAGGGCATCATCAAGGCTGCCTTTTGCCTGAAGGGCGAGGGCGAAGTTATAATGGGTATCCGAAAGGTCAGGCTGGATTTTAAGTGCCTGAGAATAATGGTCGATGGCCTTGTCGAGGTCGCCTTTCAATCGAAATGCACTGCCGAGATTGCTTTGCATTATGTAATTATCTTTTGTTACGGCAATGGCATGCTCGAACAGGGTAAAGGAATTTTTCCAATACCGCACCTGCGTGCGGGCAGAGAGGAGCATTGCCATAAGGACTACGGCGGCAGAGGCTGCCAGGGCGATTTTTTGAGAGGGCCATTTGGCGGTGAGGTCGGCGGCGCCCCAGGCAATGATTATAAAAAGGCCGATTGACGGAATATAAGTATAGCGGTCGGCCATAGCCTGTTGTCCCACCTGGACAAGGCCTATGACGGGGACAAGGGTGCCGATGAACCACAGCCAGCCAACCGGCAGATATTTGCGGTCCGGCATCAAACCCATTATACGGGAAGTTATAACCACCAGCAGGAAAAGACCGACGGCGGCTTCCGAGACCATTAACCTGTTAACAGGATGCGGGTACAATACCGCCAATCGGGCCGGCCAAATCATTTTTTCCATATACATCAGGTAGGCGGCCAGGGCGTTGACCGCACGGGCAGTCAAAGTAATCGATTGTATTGCCACTACTGATTTAGCGCTTTGCTGCACGAGAAAGACAACAACGCTCAGGATTGCCGAGAGAATAAAGAAAGGGAGCTTCTCAAGAATCGCGGCTCGTGACCCTTCTACGCTAAAGCTACGAAGGGCTGGCTCGTGGCTCGTGACTCGAACCAAGCGGTTAAGGGGCCAATAGTCGAGCAGCAATAATACAAAGGGAAGTGTTACCAGCATCGGTTTGGCCATAAGGCCTGCTGCAAATGCGAACAAAGCCAATAAATACCAGAGGGTGCTTTTTTGCCTGACGTAACGTATGTAGGCGGCGATTGTGAGCATACAAAATAAGCCGCTGAGGACATCTTTGCGCTCTGATGCCCAGGCGACCGATTCGACGTGCAGGGGGTGCAATGCGAATGCGGCAGCAACGAAGGCGCTGCGACAGACTGCGCCGGTCATATCTTTCAAGACCCAAAACAACAATAATGTGTTTACTACGTGAAAAAACAGATTAACGAGATGATGTCCCTCTGGGTTCAAGCCGAACAGTTGGCAGTCGAGGGCGTGCGACAGCCAGGTAATGGGGTGCCAGTTTCCGGTATGACCTGTAGTAAAGGCCCAGGTGATGGTTTTTGCGTTCAGACCCGCCTGAACCTGATTGTTTGCGGTGATGTATTTGCCATCGTCATAATCGACAAAGCTATTTTGGCGCAGCGGCTCAAAGGCAGCCAGCGTAATCAAAACCAGTGCCAGGTAAATCAAATAAATTTGCAATTTGTGCATAATCAGCCGAGGTTGTATTCCTTGATTTTTCGGTAGAGTGTTCGTTCGCCGATGCCGAGGATTTTGGCGGCTTTTTCGCGGTTGTTGCCGGTCTTTGCGAGGGTCTCCAGAATGGCCTGCTTCTCAAGCTCGTTGAGCGAAGCGCCCTCGCGGCCTGCCTCTGCGGGGCCGGCAGCAGCCAGTTGCGGCCTTCGATAAACTTCGGGCGGTATGTCCCGCACATCGAGCCTGTCCCTGTCGCACATCACAACCATAGTCCTGATGCAGTTGCGGAGCTGCCTGATATTTCCGGGCCAGTCGTAATCGACAAGAATGGCCTGTGCGGGGTCGGTTATGCCTTTGACGGGCGAGCCGACCTCGGCGACAGCCTCTTTGAGAAAATAATCGATTAAAGCAGGTATGTCTTCGGGTCTTTCGCTCAGTGCCGGCAGTGAAACGCTAACGCCTTTAATCCTGAAATACAAATCCTGCCTGAATTTTTTTTCTTCTATCAAGCCGGTCAAGTCGTGGTTGGTTGCACTAATCACCCGCACATCCACCACTATAGACCTGGCGGAACCGACAGGCACGACGACGCCGTCTTCGATGACCCGCAGCAATTTGGCCTGCATATTCAGCGGCATATCGCCGATTTCATCGAGAAACAGCGTTCCCTTGTCGGCAATTTCGAAAAGGCCTTTTCTATCTGCGGCGGCGCCGGTAAAAGCGCCTTTGACGTGGCCGAACAGCTCACTTTCGAGCAGTGTCTCGCTCAGGCCGGCACAATTTATGGGTCTGAAGGGTCTGTTTCTGCGGGGCGAGTTGTTATGAATCGCCCTGGCGAGCAGCTCTTTGCCCGTTCCGGATTGTCCCTCGATTAAAACCGATATATTGACGGGCGATACCCGCCGCAGCACTTCAAATATGCCCTGCATTCTGGGGTTTTTGCTCAAGACGCCTTCAAATTCAAACTGCCTGCTCCTGTCCCTGGCGGCGCCATATTCCTTTGCTGCGAGCCGCTTGGCGGCCTGCTCCACAATCGCCCGAAGCTGGCCGATGTCAATGGGCTTTACAAGATAATCGAAAGCGCCCCGCCGAATGGCCTCCTTGCAGGTATCGATACTTGCGTAAGCGGTAATGAGGATGACCTGCGTATCGGGATTATATTTTTTGGCTTCTACAAGCAAGTCGAGGCCGTCAATCTCGCCGCCGAGCTTCAAATCCGTGATTACGATGTCGACTTTTTCGCTGCGTAAAATCTCCAGAGCATCTTTGCCTGTGTAGACGGCGACTGGATGAGCGGCCAGCTTGCCGACAGCCTCTGCGATGCCGTCTGCGTGGTCGCGCTCATCGTCAACAACCAGAATTGTCGTGTCTTTATCTGTCATTTACAGGGTTGAGACAGCGGTAATTTTATAGTAAACATCGTTCCTTTGCCGGGTTCGCTGCTGACGGCGATTGTGCCGTTATGCTCCTCAATTATCCTTTTTGTAGTAGGCAGCCCCAAGCCGCTTCCCTGCGGCCGAAACGACCGGCAGGCGTCAAAAATATGGGGCAGCCTGTCGGCAGCGATGCCCTGGCCGGTATCGCCAATCTGAATCACCGCATTTCCATCTTCTATGGCCGTTCTTATTATCAATTCTCCGCCCCCTTTGTCCATAGCCTGCTGGGCATTGATAAAAAGGTTCAACAATGCCTGTTTTAACACATCCGCATCGATTTTGCAAATAACCGGCTCACTGTGCAGGCCCTGCCGAATGGTTATCGAGTGACCGTATGCCTGCGGGGAATAAAAATCAATCATATCGCCGACAAGGCTGTTAACATCAACATCCGCAAATTGTAATTGAGGCTTGTTTACATAACGCAGAAAACCATTGAGAATCTGCTCAAGCCTGTCGGCCTCTTTCTGAATAACAGCAATTTTTCTAATTGCCCTGGTGAGCCTGTAATCTGTTTTGCCGCCCTGCTCGGCCAAATCCGAGTCTTCAAGGTCTTCTGAGGCCAGTTTCAGATTCACCTTGATTGTCGAAAGCGGGTTTTTGATTTCGTGTGCAAGCTCGCCGGTCAATCTGCTTAGCTCTTCAAATTCTTTGAGCTGCGAGTTGCTGCGGGGTTTAAGAAATTTTCTGCACAAAAACACCGCCAGCGTCAGCATCGCAACAAACAAAGCAACCACAAAACCCGATATAAACTCCAGCATCCGTTGTCCCCCGGTATTAACCTAATGCCATAAAATATTCTGATTTACCCGCCCCCCAAATACCGTTATTTTTTATCTACCGGCTTGCGTTCACCCTTTTTATTCATATCAGCAAGGGCTGCTTTGCGGGAAAGTTTAAATCTGCCCTGTTCATCAATCAGTATCAGCTTGACCGCTATTAAATCGCCGATTTTGCAGACATCGTCGACGTTTCTGACAAAACCGTCACTTAGCTCGCTGATATGGCACAGTCCCTCGACTCCGGGCGCGATTTCAACAAAGGCTCCAAAATCCTTAATAGAAACCACCTTGGCATTCTCGTATATTTTTCCTACCTCCGGCGGCTTAGTCATCGCCTCGATAAGCTCCTTGGCTTTTATGTGGCCGTCGCCGCTGAAAGTGCTTATGTAAATAGTGCCGTCTTCTTCGATTTCAATGGTAGAGCCTGTCTGCTCCTGCAGGCTCTTAATCATCTTTCCGCCCGGCCCGATTATCTTTCCTATAAACTCGGGGTCGATTTCAATGGTTATCAATTTCGGAGCATACGTGCTTAGCTGCGTTCTGGGCGTGGCTATAGTTTCAGCCATAATTTTCAGAATCTTCAGACGTGCCTCTTTGGCCCGCTGAAGCGCCTCGACCATAATATCGTGCGGCAATCCGTCAGTTTTTATATCAAGCTGGATGGCCGTGATACCTTCGGTCGTTCCGGCAACCTTGAAATCCATATCGCCGAAATGGTCTTCCTCGCCGATGATGTCGGTGAGCAATTCGTATCTGCCTTTATCATCGCTGACCTTACCTATCGATATGCCGGCCACGGGCCTTCTGATTGGCACACCGGCATCCATCAGCGCCAGTGTCCCTCCGCAGACCGAGGCCATCGAGCTTGAGCCGTTCGATTCGGTAATATCCGAAATAACCCTGATTGTATAGGCAAATTCCTCTTCGGGCGGCCTGACTCCTATCAGCGCCTTCTCTGCAAGTGCACCGTGTCCGATTTCTCTTCGGCCCGGGCCACGAATCGGCCGAACCTCGCCGACAGAAAACGGCGGGAAGTTATAATGGTAGGTAAAGTTCTGAGCGTATTCCTCCTGCAAACCATCTATAATCTGAGCGTCCCTGACAGTGCCGAGAGTAACATTTACCATCGCCTGCGTCTCTCCCCGTGTGAATATTGCCGAACCGTGCGTCCTCGGCAGGATACCCACCTCGCAGGTAATCTGGCGAATGTCATTATACCCTCTGCCGTCACATCTTTTGCCGTCCAGAATCAGTTTACGGACAACCTCTTCCTCTATTTTATCGAGGATGCGTTTGAGCATTATTTTATCGCATTTTGGTGCGGCGGCCTTCTGAGCAACTTCGCCCAAATCCATATCCAGCTCATCTCCGGCAGGCGGCTTCAGCGGGTCGCAGTATTCAGCCCCAATCTGCTCAAACAGCTCTTTCACAGCGTCATTTCGCTCCTGCTTGGCCTGTATCTGCTTGAGCTCATAAAGCTTATCCGCTATCTGCAAGTGAATCTGCGAATAAAGATTCTGGTCTATTTCCACGAGGGGGATTTCCTTTTCAACGCCGGCCTTTTTGCAAAGCTCCTCAATCATCTCGCAAATCTCGCCGACGGTTTTGTGCGCTACCAGCATAGCCTCAGCGATAATCTCTTCCGATAATTCTTTTGCGCCGACCTCCATCATATTGAGCGCATCTTTTCGTCCGCCGACAAGCAGATTGAGGTCGCCGGCATCCATTTGCTTGTTCGTGGGATTGATTACTAATTTGCCGTCGACCCTGCCGACCCTGCATGCGCCGATTGGGCCTTTGAAAGGTATCTTGCTGATGGAAAGTGCTGCGCTTGCGCCTACGACCGCCAAGATGTCGGGGTCGTTTTCGCCGTCTGCGCTCAGGACGGTGGCCATAATCTGCACTTCTTCGAAATAGCCGTCCGGGAACAAAGGCCGAACAGGTCTGTCGATTATCCTTGCGGTAAGTATTTCCTTTGTGCTGGGCCTGCCCTCGCGTTTAATGAACCCGCCGGGAAACTTGCCCGCTGCACTATGCCTTTCACGGTAATCAACGCTAAGCGGGAAAAAATCAATCGCTTCGATGCGGGGCGGCGCTGTTACAGCAGTAACCAGAACGATAGTATCGCCGTAGCGAACAGTAACGGCGCCGTGCGCCTGCCTGGCAATTTTGCCTGTTTCGATGGTCAAAACCTTCTCGCCGATTTGCTTTTCAATCTTAAATACATCAGCCATATATTATCCTCAATTATCTTTGTTTATCCGGAGTGCAGGCCGCAAAACGTGGTCACAAAAGCGGTTAAGCCCTCTGATATTAAACTTTTCGCTTCCAGACTTTATTTCCTCAGGCCGAGCCGGGTTATAATTTCTCTGTAACGGTTCAGGTCCTTCTTGTTTATGTATTTCAACAAAGCCGACCTTTTCCCGACCATTTTGAGCAAACCACGTCTTGACGAATGGTCTTTCGGGTGAGTTTTGAGATGCTCAGTAAGCTCGTTAATCCTGTTGGTCAATAGAGCAATCTGGACTTCGGGCGAGCCTGTATCGCCCTTGTGCTTCTCAAAATCGCCGATAATCTTTCCTTTTTCATTCGTAGTCAGCATCTTCAGCCAACCCCTTTCACATAAAACTCAAGAACACTTTGATATTTGTAACCTCTTGCACTTAATGGACTTATAACCCTAAACCGGAGCGACACAAGGCCGCCGCCCGCTTTAGAATTAAGTATTTTAACCGAAAGCCGTTACATTTTGCAAGTGTTTTCCGCCCGGCAGAGAATTAAATAAGCGAGAAAAAATGAGGTTTGCTTTTACGGTGATTTGGTAAGATGGGTAAAATTTAACGATGGCGCAAGCCATCCCGATTTATCGGAACGGGACTTTGAGGATTGCTTATCTTCTTTTGATTTCGCCAGAGCGATGCCGACAATAAGCACGAGCAACAGAGTTACAATTACGACTGTTTTAAACAAAATCTTTTTCATTTTATTTTCCATCCTTTCATAATATGGTTGACATCGTGCTGCCGCCTTTTTGCGCAGAACGTAATTTACCATCCCAGTTATACACAAGCGAGTTGACGTCATTTACAGGCAGGGTCTTCATACTGCCGTTGAGGTCGTAGTTTAGCGTAAAATGTTCACCGCCCGAAGCTGTTTTCATTTGATTGCCATTATACGTAAAGTCTGTCTGCTGTCCAGCGTTTATAGTCCTTGCGGTCATATCCCCGTTTTTCCTGTAATCGTAAGCAGCCGTCCATGTGCTGCTGCTGATATTGCTTATCGAGGCATCGGTCAACTGCGAAAGCATATCATACTGAAAACTGAGCGAGTGTAAAGTTCCTGCGATGCTTTCAGAGCCGGTACGCAGTCTGCCCAGGCCATCATAAACAGGATTCCAGAACTCGTAAAAAGCAGTTGGGTAAATGCGTGTCAGTATATTGTCACGGTTATACATATACGCAGTGCTCGTGGTGCTGCCCAAAAGATGGCCTTTTCGGTTCAATATCATCCTGAGGCCTCGCCCGGCCCTCACGATCCGAATTACCTTTTTGAAACCTTCACAAACCTGATGATGCGGTGCTGAAGCAAAAACAACGCACCCGAAATTTGATGCCGGCACACATCCGCTCCGCACAAAAACTATTGCCCCGCCGAAAAAATAGTGTGATAATGCTTTCCTTAAGGAAATAAATGCTGATTGGGAAGCAATACAAGTGACTGCTGCCAAACTATTGATTCCTGTCAAAAAATATGCCGGAGGCGCCGGCAGTTTCTCCTGGCCTGCAATATCTATTCTTGCAGGTTCAGCAACGGCTGATTCAATCCCGCTGCAGCAGCTCGCTGCTGATATTGCCAAATGGTGCGCCGTCAAAACAAAGATTGTTTTCAATAATTCCCGCCTCGCTTCGCTGCGTATTCGATATGACAGGCAAATCAATAATCCCGAAGGATACCGAATAACCGTCTCCAGAAACGGCATAGAAATCATCGCTGCAACCGATACCGGCGTATACTATGCAATTCAGACGCTCAGGGAACTTATTGTCCTTGAAGGCAGAAAATTGCGATGCTGCATAATAGAAGATTGTCCCGATTTCAAACGCAGAGGTGTATATCACGACTGCTCTCGCGGAAAAGTGCCGACCCTAAAAACGCTCAAAGAGCTTGTGGAACGACTCGCTCACTGGAAAATAAACGAGCTGCAGCTTTATATTGAAAATGTTTTTTCATTTAAGCGACATCCGGCAATCGGCAGAGGTTACAGTCCGTTTACCGCTGAAGAGATTCTTGCCCTGCAGGATTTCTGTAAGAAGCATCACGTCAGACTGGTCGGCTCCCTTGCCGGTTTCGGCCATCTGGAAAAAATTCTTATGCTGCCGGAATATAAACATCTGGGCGAGATGCCAGGATTCAGAGGGTATGCCGGCGGAACAACCTTGTGCCCGACAGACAGGCGGTCAATAAAACTGATTGACGAGCTTTATGCAGAATTTGTGCCGCTTTTCGAGGCAGCGGATTTTAATGTCTGCGGTGACGAGCCGTGGGAACTTGGCAAAGGCAGAAGCAAAAAACGAGCGGAGCGTATCGGGGTTGGGCGGCTTTACCTTGAATACTTCAAAAAGCTTTACCGTCTTTGCCGAAAATACGGCAAGCGAATGAACGCCTGGGCGGACATAATTCTGGAGCATCCCGAATTGCTTACTGAAGTGCCGAAAGACGTGGTTATGCTAAACTGGGATTATAACATTGATGGTAAACACATTGGCCGCACAAGAGAAATTGCGGAAGCCGGTTTGCCGTTTATGGTCTGCCCCGGCACCAGTTCGTGGAACACTCACGGCACACGCCTTTTTAACGCTATGGGCAACATTGCTCAATTTGCCGCTGCCGGTCTCAAATATGGCGCCGAGGGTCTGCTTAATACCGACTGGGGCGATAACGGCCACCGCAACTTTCTCGGCGTCAGCCTGCACGGTTTCGCTTATGGTGCCGCGCATTCATGGAATTCCAAAGATGTTGACGATAAAACTTTTACTGAACAATTTTGCAGAGCAGTTTTTGGAATGGAAGAAAAAAGGTTGGCCAAAACAATGCGACTTCTGGGCAGCACATACTTGACCTGCGGCGCACCTTATCGAAATGAATGTGCGCTTTTTTTTGCACTAACCGAGCCTATACAAGGCGATAATACTATCGTCCCCAGCCGGATTGATACAACTAGTGCGCCCGGCCTGAAGAAAATTTTGTCGCAGTTGGCGGATACATCTATATGGCCGACAATACCAAAAGGTCTTGCTGAATTTGAATCGCTGACACTGCAAGAATTAAAGTTGGCTGCCGAGATGGATTGCCTGGCAGCCGAGAGAACGTTAGCGGCAAAACAAATCAGAAACGGCAAAATTGTCACTGCAACCATATTGCGGAATATATCGCGTAAAATGCACCATATTTCACAGAATTTTGCAGCCCTTTGGATGGCAAGGAACAAGCCTTCACGTTTGCGGGATAATCTTGCATTATTCAAACGCATCGAAAATGAGAGTCTGGAGATGTCGAGGCGGTAATGCGAAATAAAACTTTCATAAACAGGCTTTCATCCAAAACCAATCTCCGGGTCGCAGGTCTTATGTCGGGGACATCAGCCGACGGCGTTGATGCTGCCATTGTGGATTTTGGAAAAGACGGGCTAAAAATCGCGGCCTTCGATACCTTTGCTTATCCTGCCTCCGTCAGCAAATTCATCTATAAGCTTTTTAATTCTGAAAATACATCGGTCGCAGATATTTGCCATTTGAATTTTGCAGTGGGCGAAGTTTTTGCCGATACGGTTATGAAACTTTGTCGTAAAAGCAGTGTCCCTCTGAATTCGATAGACCTTATCGGCTCACACGGCCAAACCATTTATCATAACCCCGCCGGCTCCCGTTTCGGCGGGCGATTGCTGCGTTCCACTCTTCAGATTGGCGAGCCTTGCGTTATTGCACAGCGCACAGGCATAATGACCGTTGCAGACTTTCGGCCTGCCGACATTGCTGCCGGCGGTCAGGGGGCGCCGCTTGTCCCCTATGCCGATTATACTCTCTTCTCCGACAAGAAAAAAAACCGCATTATTCAAAATATCGGCGGCATTGCAAACCTTACCTGGCTGAAAGCATCAGGGAACATCAACGATGTGATTGCGTTTGACACCGGCCCCGGCAATATGATAATCGACCGAATCGCATTTTTAATAACAAAAGGTAAGTGCAGGTATGACATTAACGGCAAAATGGCTGCCCGCGGTATGGTGAGTGAGCGTTTGCTTAAAAAACTGATGAAGCACAGGTTTTTGCTCAAACGGCCTCCAAAATCAACCGGCAGGGAGGAGTTCGGCAAAGCATTTTCAGACAAGATTTATAACGATGCTGTCAGAACAGGTATATCACCATTTGACATAATTGCAACAGCAACGGCTTTCACAGCTAAAAGTATCCTTCTGGCATACGAGCGGTTTCTGCCAAAACCTGCCGACGAGGTCATCCTGTGCGGCGGAGGGGCGAGAAACCCGACATTGGTGAATATGCTTCAGCAGGGTCTGAAACACCCTAAAGTAATGCTCACTGATGATTTTGGTATAAACGCTGATGCAAAAGAGGCGGTATCGTTTGCTGTTCTGGCGGCCCAGACCATCAGGGGTATTTGTAATAATGTCCCCTCTGCCACGGGAGCGAAAAGGCCGGTTGTGCTTGGAAAAATCATACCGGGGAAAATATGAAAGACAGAGCCAAACTTACAACTGAAAAAAGAAACTATAAAACCGCCAACATAGATAAGTTTTCCACGCTGGAGATTGTCGACATTATCAACCGGCAGGACAGGCTTGTTGCGCCTGCTGTCGCCAGAGAAAGAAAACAGATAGCAAAAGCGGTTGATATTATCGTGCGGGGTTTCAGAAGCGGCGGCAGGCTGTTTTATGTCGGTGCAGGCACCAGCGGCAGACTCGGCGTTCTGGATGCTGCTGAATGTCCCCCAACTTATGGCGTCAGGCCTACATTGGTGCAGGGTATTATCGCCGGCGGTCATCGTGCGCTTGTGCGTTCGGTCGAAGGAGCAGAAGACATCGCCGGCAATGGTGCAAAAGCCCTGGCTGAGAAAAAACTCAAAGTTGTCGACGTGGTTGTCGGTATTGCAGCCTGCGGTATGACACCATTTGTGCAGGGCGCAATAAAAAAAGCGAAACAGGCCGGCGCTGCGACAATTTTTATAACCTGCGCACCGCAGGCAAAAAAAGAAATAACCGCAGATATTATCATCAATCCAGTCGTCGGGCCGGAAGTGATTACCGGCTCGACAAGAATGAAGGCCGGCACTGCCACAAAATTAGTGCTGAACACACTCACGACCACAGTGATGATAAAAACGGGCAAGGTATACGGCAATTTAATGGTCGACCTGCGGGCCACAAACTTCAAACTTCAGGACCGTTCGGAACGGATAATAATGGAAGTGACAGGCTTGTCGCGGCCTGCCGCGAAGAAACTGCTCAAAAAGGCACGCGGACTTGTAAAGGCAGCCATAGTAATGCACTTCAAAAAAGTCAGCTCCGGCAATGCGATTAAAATCCTGCGGCAATGCAATGAATCGCTGCGCACCGCAATCGGCAAATAATAAATGGATGAAATATTTATAAAGCCAATAAGCCAGTCTCTCGGCATTATTGATTTTGTTGTGGTTGCTGCTGCCGTGGGATTGCTGTTTATTATCGCATACCTCAGCGGCAAAAAAGAAGAGGACACCGGCGATTTTTTTCTCGGCAAACGCCGTGTCCCCGCAATTATCGCCTGCCTGTCGTTTGTCGCCGCTGAAGTCAGCGCGATAACAATCACCAGCGTCCCCGCCGTCGGTTACAGTGAAAATCTGCAATACCTGCAATTTTTTGTCGGCTCGGCGCTGGCTCGCATCTTCGTTGCTTTCCTCTTTATACCGGTTTTTTACAAATACAACTGCACAAGCATTTACGAATTCCTCAGGCATCGCTTCGGCAGGCAGACGCAGTATGCCGGCTCGATTTTCTTTTTTATCACCAGACTTGTCGGCTCCGGCGTGCGGCTTTATGCAGCCTGCCTTGCAGTGTCACTTATAATGGGCTGGTCCCTCGCCCAGACGTTACTTTTGTTTACCCTGGTCAGTATAATTCTTGTCACCTTTGGCGGCATAAAAGCGGTTGTCTGGACTGGCGCTTACGAAGCGGTTGTTTTCTATCTGACAGGCATTATTCTGATTTGTTATATATTTCGGCGCACCAGCGGCGGACTGATTGACGTCTGGCACACTGCCGGCCAGGCAGGCCGCCTGAGCATATTCAACTTCAGTCTCAATCTCAACGACCCGACAACCTTTTGGGCAGGTGCCGCCAACGCCTTTTTCATCGGCCTTGCCGTCTTCGGCGCCGACCAGGAGCTGGTCCAGCGATTGCTCACAGTCAACACACGCAGGTCCAGCCAGAAGACCATCATCTCCACCATCTTTGCATCGTTCCCGATAACCTGTATATACCTGTTTATCGGGACGCTGCTTTTTGTTTTCTACAAACAGAACCCCCATATAGCCGGCCCTGCGCAAACAAAAGAAGTGCTTTCGAGTTTTGTAGCAAACGTGCTTCCCTGCGGCCTGAAGGGCCTGGTGCTTGCCACAATTATTCTGGCAAGCATAGATTCTCCCCTTAGTTCGCTCGCTTCTTCATTTGTCACCGACATTTACCGCCCGCTTATTAAGCCTTCGGCATCGGAGAAACACTACCTGCTTGTATCGCGAGCGGGAGTGGCGGGATTCGGCATAATCCTGGCGGCAATCGCCTTCGCCTGTCAGCCGGTGCAGAACATTCTCTGGTTTGCTTTTCAAATCGTTTCGGTAACCGGCGGGTCAATGCTGGGCATCTTTCTGCTCGGCCTCCTGACAAAATGCAAATCCAACCGGGCAAATGCAGCAGCAATGGTGACAAGTGCCTTTGCTATGGCTGTGCTTTTGATTCTTTCCAAAAGCGGCGTAATCTCTTTGGGCTGGAGCTGGCTCATAGTAATCGGCACAGCAACAACATTTATGCTGGCTTATCTTTTCAGCCTGATTCGTGGGTCGTAGTTTTGTGCATCTGTATCAGTTTTTCCAGAAGAGCTACCTTGTTTATGTGATGCATGCGCTCCTGTGCGGCATACGCCTTGCCGGCCAGCTTTTTCTGAATCTTTTCCAGCATATGCTCAATTCTTTCCAGCTTCATATACCGGGAACAAACGGCATCGTATGCTACGACCTTGAGCAGATTGGAGCAAACAAGCGCAAAACCCCCGTCAATCACCAAAAATATGTTCTCCTGAAGCTCGTCCTCTTCCGAAACAATGCTTCTGACCTCCATAATACCCAGCCCGAGCTCACAAAGCATAGGCATATGATTGTGCCAGATGCCGACCTGGCCGTCATAAGCGGGGAATATAACCGACGTAGTTTTGCAATCGAGCTGCTTGCCCGACGGCGCAATCACAACGCACTGAAATATTTTACTCGCTGGTATCACTTAACTTTTTTCCTGCTTTGCTGTCAGCGTTCTTGCCTTTCGGGCGGCATCCTCCACCGTGCCGACATACATAAACGCCTCTTCCGGCAGACTGTCCCATTTGCCTTCACATATTTCCTTGCAGCTTTGAACACTGTCGGCTTTACTCACATACTTACCCTCAAGGCCGGTGAACTGCTTTGTAACAAGGAACGGCTGAGAGAAAAATCTTTCCAGCTTTCTGGCACGCGAGACAGTGGTCTGGTCCTGCTTGCTCAACTCATCCACACCGAGAATGGCAATAATGTCCTGAAGGTCGTGATACCGCTGGAGATATTCAAGCACCGTCTGTGCAATATTGTAATGCTCCTGCCCGATTATATGAGCATCGAGTATTCGCGATGTGCTTTCGAGGGGGTCAACAGCGGGATAAATACCTTTTTCCGTAATCGAGCGTTTAAGCACAACGAAAGAATCCAGATGCGCAAAAGTCGTTGCAGGCGCCGGGTCTGTCAGGTCGTCGGCAGGAACATAAATCGCCTGCACCGAAGTAATGGCGCCGGTTCGGGTCGATGCTATTCTCTCCTGAAGTTGTCCCATTTCGGTGGCGAGTGTCGGCTGATAGCCCACCGCTGACGGGATTCTACCCAATAGTGCCGAAACTTCCGAGCCTGCCTGCGAAAATCTGAATATATTATCTATGAACAGCAGGGTATTGCCGGTGCCGCTCTCGCAGAGATATTCAGCCATCGTCATCGCCGTCAGACCGACTCTCAGCCTCGCTCCCGGCGGCTCATTCATCTGGCCGAACACCAGGCAGGTATGGTCCAGAACCGTGTCCTTGCTGTCGCCTATATGCGTCCGCTGCATTTCGAGCCACAGGTCGTTGCCTTCGCGGGTTCGTTCGCCGACCCCCGCAAAAACCGAATACCCGCCGTGCTTGGTTGCGATTCTCGCAATCAGCTCCTGAACAACCACGGTCTTGCCGACGCCTGCCCCGCCGAACAGGCCCGTCTTGCCGCCAAGCACAAAGGGACACAGCAGGTCAATCACCTTTATACCCGTTTCAAACATCTCTGATTTCGCCGACAGGTCGACAAGTTTGGGCGGCTCGCGGTGAATCGGCATTTTGAGACTGGTCTGAACAGGGCCTTTTTCGTCTATCGGCTCACCGAACAGGTTAAAAACCCTTCCAAGCGTCTGCGGCCCCACCGGCACCATCAGAGGCGAGCCTGTATCAATCACATCCAGTCCGCGGCGAAGCCCCATCGTGCTGCTCAAAGCGATGGCCCGCACTTTACCGCCGCCCAGATGCTGCTGGACCTCTCCGTAAAGTCCCTTTCCGCCTTTCCCGAAATTGCCCTGCACCTCAATGGCGTTATACACCGCAGGTACTTGCTCGGGCGCAAACTTGGCGTCAAAAACACTGCCTATTACCTGTATCACCTTGCCTTTGTTCATCGTAAATCTCCGCTTCCACCAATTATATCAAGTAATTCTGTTGTTATCTGGGTCTGTCTTGCACGATTGTATTGTATGGTCATTTCCTTAATCATATCTTCGGCATTTTCAGTTGCGTTCCGCATCGCTATCATACGCGCCACGTGCTCGCTTATCGCCGCATCCATAAAACAGCTTTGTATCGATGAGCGTATTATCATTTTCCCTATGTCCTCTATGATTTTGTCTGCCGGCGGTGTAAGATAAAAATCCTCGAACGATAAATCCCACGGCCATATAGCCTTCGAACGTGTCGCCAAATCATCTATCAGCTCAATCAGGGGCATAATAGTCAGGGTCTGTGCCCGCTGGCTGCTCATAGAGTAAAATCGCATATATACAATTCCAAAATAATCAAGCTCCCCGGCCATATACTGACCGACAAACTCCCCGGCTATTTCCTCAAGCTGTGCATCCGATGGTATTTCATCAATGTCACTATAGACCTTTGTCGGTGTGATGCCGTGATAGTTCAATATATGTACCAATTTCCCCTCCGGTACATAAACGTCCAGTTTTTTCCCTGATGCCTTCGCCCTGGAAATATGCTCTTCCACGAGCCTGTATATATGAGCGTTATACGAGCCGCAAAGCCCTCTGCCCGAGCCGATGGACAGAATGGCCGTACGCCCCGATGAATTGTCCTTCAGCAACGGATGCTCAATAGGCTTCTGTGCCGTAACAAGCAAATATCCAAGCTGCACCATCGCATCGTGAAAATCAACGATTGAAAGCCATTTGTTGTGATACGACTTGTATTTTGCGGTGGAAATCATTTCCATCGTTCGCGTTATCCTGGCGATATTGCTCACCGCCTTGCGACGCTGAAGTATTTGTCTTGTTCCCGGCATTGTTTAATCAGGTCTTTTGTGGTCTGGTTTCTTTATAAGTTTTTATCGCTGCGGTCACTTTCTTGGCCAGCTCGTCGCTGAATTTGCCTGTTTTGTTGATTTCGTCTATATATTCCCTATGCTGCACCATAAGATGCTGCAAAAGCGCCGTCATAAACTGACTTACCTCATTAACAGGCACATCATCGAGCTGACCGCTGGCGCCGGCGAAAATCGTAATCACCTGCTCGCCCACCGTCATCGGCGAAAATTGCGGCTGCTTGAGCAGCTCGACCATCCGGTTGCCTCTGTCGAGCTGGGCCTGGGCCGTCGAATCGAGCTCCGTCCCCATCCTCGCAAAATCCTGCAATTCCCTAAATGCCGCCAAATCAAGGCGCAATTTCGACGCAACTTTCTTCATCGCCTCCACCTGCGCGTTGCCGCCGACCCTGCTGACGCTTATTCCCACGTCAATCGCCGGCCGTATACCTGCGTGAAACAGGTCTCTTTGCAGGTAAATCTGCCCATCGGTAATCGATATAACGTTTGTCGGAATATATGCGGAAATTTGTCCCTCCAGCGTTTCAACCATCGGAAGGGCTGTTAATGAACCCCCGCCGAGACCCTCCGACAGTTTAGCACTGCGTTCAAGCAGCCTGCTGTGCAGATAGAATATGTCACCAGGATACGCCTCGCGGCCCGGCGGACGCCTCAGCAGCAGACTCAACTGCCGGTAGGCAACCGCGTGTTTGCTCAAATCATCATATATGCACAGGGTGTCACGGTGCTTCTCGTACATAAAATACTCTGCAATCGTACATCCGGCATAAGGCGCAATATACTGCATCGGTGCGCTGTCTGACGCCGACGCCACAAACACGACCGTGTAGCCCATAGCATCGTGTTTTCGCAGCGTATCCACCACCTCGGCAACCGTAGACTCTTTCTGCCCGATGGCCACATACACACAGATTACATTTTTATCCTTCTGGTTTATTATGGTGTCCAGTGCAATGGCCGTTTTGCCGGTCTTGCGGTCGCCGATAATAAGCTCACGTTGTCCCCGTCCGATGGGAATCATCGAATCGATGCTTTTTATTCCGGTCTGAAGCGGCTGCTTGACAGGCTGACGCTGCGCTATTCCCGGCGCATCCGATTCGATTGTCCGCCTGGTCGCCGACTGAATCGCAGGACCGCCGTCTGCCGGCTCGCACAGCGGATTGACAACCCTGCCCAGCAGTTCATCGCCCACAGGTATCGACATCAACTGGCCGGTCAAATGCACATCCGAGCCTTCCTTGACCTTCGTATATTCGCCGTATATGACCGCACCGACAGAATCTTCCTCAAGATTAAACACCTCGCCGATAACATCGTTCTCGAACCGCAGTATCTCGCCGGCCATCGCATTGTCCAGCCCGTATATCCGGGCAATGCCGTCGCCGACCTCTATAACGCGACCGACAGTCGACATATCGAGCTTGTTTTTATACTGGCTTATCTCCTGCTTGAGAATACCGCTTATTTCACTCACATCAAATTTCATTTATTTACCCCGTCTTCTCCCCTGCTCTATTATTGTTTTTACTGCCTGATGCAGTCTGCTTCTGACCGTATTATCAACCATCTTATCACCATAACGAATGGTTATACCTCCGATAATGGATGGGTCAACAGTTGGTTCCAGCTTAACCTGCTTGTTTATCGCCGATGCTATTTCGGCGGAAATTTTTTCAGCCTCGCCCTCGCTTAACGGCTTTGAAGCCGTAACCCTCACAGGGCAATAGTTATGATACCCCTGCCAGAAACCATCATAGTGTGCGGCAATCTGCGGCAGGAACGCCATCCGGTTATGCCTGATGACTACCATCAGGAAATCCATCATCAGCTCACCCAGTTTCCCGGAGAATGCTTTGCCCACCAGCTTTTCCTTGAAATCGCTGTAAAAGCAGGGTGAAGATACCACCGCCTCAAAATCCTTGTCCCCTGCGATGACAGCCGTCACCGCATCCAGCTCGCCCTTGACCGAATCAATCATCTGCGACTGTCCTGCAAGGTCAAACAGCGCCTGTGCATAAATTCTCCCCAGGTGGGTATCCGCATCACTCATATTTATCCGCCTTTAGCCGATTACTGCGGCTCGACTGAGCTCGCCGAAGTCTGCTTCAGTTTGGCGATGGCATCCTGAACAAACCGCTGATTATCATCCGGCGTAATGGTGCGTTCAAGCACCTTGCTGCTGACCGCAAGCACGATATCGCCCGTCTGTTCCCACAACTGCTGCATCGCAGCCGCACGGGCATGCTCTATATCTTCCTGGGCCCTGCTTTTGACCGCAAATATTTCCTGCCTGGTCTTTTCGGCAAGCATCTGTCCCTGCTTCTGCGCCTGTTCCACCGCCTGTTGCACAATCACCAAACCCTGGTGTTTGGAGTCATCGAGCATTTTCTCTGCTTTTTTGCGTGCGTTCTCAGCAGTTTCAATCTGCTGCCGGATGTGTTCTTCTCTGGCCTTCAGGTTGTTAAGCAGCGGTTTCCAGGCCGTCTTGCCCAAAACCGCCAGCAACAGTAAAAAAGCCAGCACAGTCCACGCCGCATCGGCGAACGAGCCGCTGAAAATACTCTGCTCCTGTCCGCCTGCTTCACCCTCTGCTGCCAATGCACCAGCGCAGACAAAAACAACAATCAAAATGGTTGTCAGTATTTTCATTTGTCTCCGTTTACCCGCGCAGCCAGAAAACAGCCAGAAAGCAGACCAGAAGCGCAAAGAACGTAACGCCTTCAATCAGTGCACCGGCAATAATCATTGTCATAGAAATTCGTCCCCCCGCCTCGGGCTGACGGGCTATAGACTCTACCGCCTTGCTGCCTATCATCCCTATGCCGAACGCAGCACCTATGATAATCACGCCGCAGCCAATCATCGCACCGAAAAGCGCAAGCTCAGGCCTGCCCGCTGCTCCTGCCGCCTCTGCCAATATACTGCCTGTCAACTCAATCATAGCTCTTTAAACCTCCTAAATTTGCATATTTAGTATTTTCTAGTTCCTGTTTTCTATTTTTTCAATAATCAATATTCAATAATCAATAGTCAATCCTTAATGTTCAGGCTGTATAGACGAACCTATATAAAGCGCAGACAAAAACGTAAATATAAATGCCTGCAAAAACGCCACTAACAGTTCTAAACAGGACTGAAAAAAAGCAAATACCATAGATAAAGCTACAGCGCCAAAGTTTTTAAGAATAAATATCAGGCCTATAAACGTGGCCAGTATCATATGACCGGCAATTATGTTTGCAAAAAGTCGTATCGCCAGCACGAACGGCTTGACTAATGAACCTACAATTTCCAGAAAATATATCAGTGGTATCATCCACCACGGCACCGGCGGTGCGAAATTGACAATATAATGCCAAAGTCCCTGTTCCCTGATGCCGGTTATGTGCATCATAAAAAATGTAACGGCAGCCATCGCTCCGGTAATCCAGATATTCGCCGTCGCAGGACCCCCAAAGTGATTTTCTCTCCCCGTAACCAGCATAACAATCTTTTCTGACGGGACCAGCCCCAACAGATTAAGCGTCAATACAAAGAAAAATACCGTCCAGACAAAACCGATATACCGGTCGGCGTGTTGCCCCATAACCGGCTTGGCCACTTCCTCCCGCAAATACACACATATCGACTCTATCAAATTCTGAAGATAGCCGGCCGCTACCATTCTTCTCGTTCTCATTATCAGCGGTATCCCAATAAGTAACAGCAGCGCCGCCACCGTAACCATAAACATATGGTTGCTTACCGTCACCTGCCAGCACCCGATTGAGAATGTAAACAACGGCACCGATACTACCGGCTCAAGCGGATTAAACTCAGACAAAATTACACTCTGTAATCGAATAATACTCAGAACCTCTCTGTTTTTATTGGGTTATCGTTTATCTTTCGAACCGCAAACCGGATTTCCACAACCAGCATAATTACATAAAACAGCCCAAGCCATTCGATAAACCACAAAATATCTATCTTCATAAAATATACCACGGCTGCCGTCCCGCCTAACATAAACAACAACCTTATTACGCCTGCCAGAAGGATAGTGTTTGCCTGCAAAGATGAATTGTTCGATACACTACAAACGACGGGGAAAAAACCGATACCGCCGGCTATTGTCGCCACCACAACGGCCCAAAAGCATCCTTTTAACGCCTCACCGCTCAATAAGTAACTTGCTCCTATTGATGCTGCAAAAATTGCCGCTATCGCCAGAAGCCATTTCGCTTCATTCAGGTTCCAGGCAATATTTATCCCTTTGAATTTCATCTGGATTTCTTGTTCCACATCTCTTTCAGAATCGTATAGAACATACCCGTAAAGCCTAAAAAGAAACCTGCCAGCAGAAGCCACGGGCTTGTAGACAAGCGTTCATCAAGCTTATACCCGGCATAGCAAAAAAGCCCCACTACTCCGCAAAACTCAATCCCGAAGCTGACCCATCTGGCATAATTTTGCCGCAGGTCTTCCGGCCTCTTTTCACCCTGTGGTGAGTCTGTCAAGCCATTGCCGCCCTGCTTCATAAGGCTTTCTGACAAATCTTCTCCATTCTTCATAGTAAGACTACTACGAAGGACAAACATTAAAAGCTAATCATTTCTCTGTAACTAAATCGGCCATCAAGCTTTATAATGTTTAATCATCTTTCATATTATCGGTCTGAATGTTGCGAGGCCAACCACTCACAGCATTATTTCCCACCCAACCTTGACTTTAACACAATCTTGCCTAATATTAACTCTGTCTTAATTTTGGCAAGGAGGCTGACAAGTGGGAAAAACCGTTTGCCCGGTCGAATTTGTGTTTGAAAAACCTCAAACCGCAGGGGTTGGGAGCGTCCTTTATCAGGAACACCTCATACTGACCGACAAATCCCACATCGTTGACTTCGCCGGCTTCTTAATGCCGTTGTGGTACTCATCCATCAGTGCCGAACATACGGCAGTCCGCCAAAAGGCCGGCATCTTCGATTGCACACATATGGCAGTATTCGAAATTGCCGGCACAGATGCAGCGGACTTTTTGAACCTTATCACCACTAACAATATTGCCGGCCTGACGGTTGGATGTGCGCAATACTCCTATATTTTAGATGCCGCCGGCAACATACTGGACGATATTATTGTTTATCGCCGCCGGGCAGATAAATTTATGATGGTAGTCAACGCCGCAAATACACTGAAAATAAAGGCATACTTTGACGCCCTTAGAAATGACCAAACCGTCATCGACCCTGACAGTCCCGCCGTAAAACTGCAATATAAACCTCTTATTCGCGATATGAAAACACCCGGCGCAAACGAAGATTGCAGAGTTGACATTGCCTTGCAGGGACCTGCTGCGACAGATATAATTTCTTCGTTGACAGAAAACAGCAAAATTCAGGAGGAAATCAAAAACTTAAAACCGTTTCATTTTATTGAATCCTCTCTGGGGGATGTCGATTGTATAATTTCCCGCACAGGTTATACAGGTGCAAAGATTGGCTTTGAATTGTTTGCTCACCCGGTAAAAGCGCCGCAGCTTTGGAACAAACTGATTGAGAAAGGCAGACCTTTCGGCCTGCTGCCCTGCGGCCTCGGTGCGAGAGACAGTTTAAGAATTGAAGCAGGACTGCCGCTTTACGGCCACGAGCTGGCAGGGCCGTTCGGCATCTCGCCGTTTGAAGCCGGTTATGGCTGGGCGGTCAAACTCGAAAAAGATTTTTTTATCGGTAAAACCGCTATGCAGCGCAAAGCAAAAACGTATGATATGAAAGTGGCTCGAATCAAACTGCCCGGCGAAAAAGGCATTCGCCCCGTTCGGCAAAATGACGGCGTGCTGAACAAAACCGGCGAATGTATCGGCTGGGTTTTGAGCTGCGCAAATGCAGGAGAAAACCAGGTCGCACTTGTTTACGTAAACAAAGTATCTGCAACCGAAAATGACCCCGTCGGAATCTACTATCTGGCGAGAAGCCGGAACCAGATTCAACAGGGAAGATTGCAGAGTGTTCAAAAAGGTCAAAACCTGCAGCCCGACATAACAGGCACAATAGTAAGCCGATTCGAAAAATTTTAATTGAGGAATACAAATATGATTGCAGAGGGACTGCTTTACACAAAAGACCACGAGTGGGCAAAGATTGAGGGTAACACCGCAACCGTTGGAATTACAGACTACGCACAACAAATGCTCGGAGAGCTTACATTCGTGGAGTTGCCGGCCGTCGGCAAAGAATTTCGCACCCACGATGAAATGGCGGTCGTTGAAAGCTCGAAATCAGCCAGTGACGTCTATTCGCCACTAACAGGGACAATTACCGAAGTTAACACGGCGCTCGAATCAAAACCGGAACTTGTAAATGATGATTGCTACGGCTCAGGCTGGCTCTGCAAACTTACAATCACCGATACAAAATCAATCGAAAACCTGATGAACGCAAAACAATACGAAGAATACCTCAAAGGATTATAGCCGATGCCTTTCATATCAAACACCCCCGACCAGCAAAAACAGATGCTCGCTGAAATCGGCCTGACAATGGACGGCCTCTTCGCCGACATACCGCCGGAGCTTATGTGCGGCTCTTTCAATCTGCCCCCCGGCCTGAGCGAGCAGCAGGTCCGCAACCACCTCGCGGAACTCGCCGACAAAAACTCCACAAATCTAATCTGCTTTCTTGGCGGTGGCTTCTACGACCATTTCATACCGGCCGCCGTTTATTCAATCATCTCACGCGGCGAATTCTATACGTCATACACACCCTATCAGCCGGAACTCTCACAGGGAACTCTTCAGGCAATCTACGAATATCAATCTGTGATTTGCCGTCTGACCGCAATGGAAGCCGCAAACGCATCGCTCTATGACGGTGGAACGGCTATGTATGAGGCAATGATGATGGCTCTTCGCATCACCGGCAGAAACAAGGTGATTATTGACGATACCGTCAATCCGATTTACCGTGTGATGATTCGCTCTTATACCCGCAATCTGAATATCGAGCTCGAACAAACCCACAGCACTGACGGCCTGGCAAACCGCCAACAGATTCTTCAGAAAATCGATGATAAAACCGCGGCGGTCATTCTGCAAAACCCCAATTTCTTCGGCTGCATTGACGACTTTACCGACATTGCAAACGCCGCCCACCAGAAAGGCGCCTTGTTGATAGTCTCCTGCTACCCAATATCACTTGGCATACTAAAAACGCCCGGCTCAATGGACGCAGATATTGTAACCGGCGAAGGCCAAAACCTCGGTATGCCGATGTCCTTCGGCGGACCCTACCTCGGCTTTATGGCCACGAAAATGCAGTATGTCCGCAAAATGCCAGGCCGCATCGTAGGCGAAACAAAAGACCGCTTTGACCGGCGTGCATTCGTGCTTACGTTGCAGGCCCGCGAACAGCACATACGCAGGGACAAGGCAACCTCGAATATCTGCTCGAATGAAGCATTGTGTGCCTTGACTGCACTTGTATACCTCTCGTTGCTTGGCAAAGAGGGGCTCAAACAAACCGCCCAGCTTTGCGCCGACAAGGCAAGTTATGCCTACCAGCGATTGACCGCTATACCCGGCGTAAAACCGCATTTCAGGGCCAAATGGTTCTTCAACGAATTCGTCCTCGACCTGCCTCGCGAGGCCGCCGATGTAATTGCCAAACTGATTGAAAAAGGCTTCGCAGCAGGCTTTCCTTTAAGCAGATATTACGATGGTATGGAAAATTCAATGCTCATCTCAGTCACCGAAAAAAGAACCAAACAGGAAATCGGTATGCTGGCCGAGGCACTGGAGAGCATCTTATGAAACTGATTTTTGAAAAAAGCATACAGGGACGCAGCGGGATAACGGTAACGCCGAGCGATGTCCCCACAACGATAAATATAAAGAAGGAATTTCTGCAGCAAAACCCCGCCGAACTGCCGCAGTTGAGCGAGCTTGATGTAATCAGGCACTTCACCGAGCTTTCCCGCCGCAATTTCGGCGTTGATACGAATTTTTACCCGCTTGGTTCCTGCACAATGAAATATAATCCCAAAGTCTGCGAACGCATTGCTTCTTATCCGGGTTTTACACACCTTCACCCCCTGCTGCCGCAGTTAAGGATGGGCGGAATGCTCACACAGGGCGCCCTGCAGGTGCTTTATGAAACCGACCTGCTTCTGCGTGAGATAACAGGTATGGCCGGCTTCACTATGCAGCCGATGGCCGGCGCACACGGCGAACTGACCGGCATAATGATTATGGCTGCCTACCATCGGGACAAGGGCAACAAAAAAACAACCGTCCTCGTCCCCGACAGCGCACACGGCACCAATCCCGCCAGCGCCGCAATCGCCGGCTACAAAGTCGTATCGGTACCAAGCAGCGAAAGAGGCGTAATGGACGTAAACATACTTCGGAACTTTGTAAACAACGAGGTCGCGGGAATAATGCTCACCTGCCCCAACACGCTCGGTCTCTTTGAGACAAACATAAGAGAAATCTGCGACCTCATACACAGCGTGGACGGCCTGACCTATTACGATGGCGCCAATTTAAATGCAATAGTCGGCAAGGCCCGGCCGGGCGACTTCGGCTTTGACATCGTGCATTTAAATCTCCACAAAACCTTCGCAACGCCGCACGGCGGCGGCGGCCCAGGCGCTGGCCCGGTCGGCGTAAAGGAAAAACTCCTCGATTACCTGCCCGTCTCAATCGTGGTAAAACGAAACGACGGCACTTACGCCCTCGAATACGACCGCCCGAAATCTATCGGCTACATAGCGCCGTTTTACGGCAACTTCGCCGTCATATTGCGGGCGTATGTTTATATCCTTATGCTCGGCAAAGATGGTTTAAGGCGTGTCGCCGAAAACGCCGTCCTGAACGCAAACTATATAAGAGAAAAACTCAAAAATTATTACCCTCTCGCCGATGGCCTTTGCAAACACGAATGCGTCTTTAGCGTTTCGGAGAAAATGCTGCAAAACAGCATTCACGCCATAGACATTGCAAAGGCACTTATGGACAAAGGCTTTCACCCGCCCACCGTATATTTCCCGGCGATTGTCAAAGAGGCGATGATGATTGAGCCGACCGAGACCGAAAGCAAGGAGACCCTCGATGCTTTTATCGATGCTATGCTCGAAATTGCCCGCCTGGCCGAGACCGACCCCGAAAAAATAAAGTCTGCACCGACCACCACACCCGTGAGCCGGCCCGACGAAACCGCCGCCGCAAAAAACCTCAACATCGCTTGCTTGTGAGAACCGGCATAATAAACCTTTCATCCTGCGTTTTTTATTGCCGAAGCATACTCAACAAAGTTATAATCAACATGCCGATTTAACGACAACTAACAATAACTTTTTTACGCTGACCAGCACGGTTTTTCAATAGTGAACGGGAATAACAAGGAGTCAACTTAAATTGTTTGATTGCGAGACTAAAACAAAACCTATAAACGTTGCATCCGTGCCTATGCGCAGCCCCTTCAGGTATCCGGGCGGAAAAACCTGGTTTGTGCCTTATGTGCGAAGATGGCTGAAGAAATTTGGTGGAAATGTCGAGTTGATAGAACCTTTCGCCGGCGGCGGTATCGTAAGTCTCACAGCGGCTTTCGAAAATCTTGCAAAAAAAATTATAATGGTTGAAAAGGACGATGATGTTGCCGCCGTATGGCTCACAATACTCGGAAAAGACACCGAATGGCTGGCAAAACAAATTACGGATATCGAACTCTCTTCGGAAAATGCTCGCGCCCTGTTAAATCACAATCCGACATCGATGAAACAAAAAGCCCTTGCAACAATTGTAAGAAACCGGTTGAATCACGGCGGAATCCTCGCCGATGGCGCAGGCCTCATAAAAACCGGCGAAAACGGAAGGGGAATGATGTCACGCTGGTATCCCGAAACTCTTAAAAAACGTATTATGGATATCGCCGAGATAAAAAATAAAATTGAATTTGTTCGGGGCGACGGCATCGATTTCATCGAGAAAAATTTGAACAGGAAAAACACCGTGTTTTTTATCGACCCCCCGTATACAAAAACCGGAAAACGACTGTATAAACATCATAATATAAACCATAGACACCTTTTCGACCTGGCAAAAAACATAAAGGGGGATTTTCTTATAACTTATGACGATTCTCAGGAAATAGAAACTTTGGCTCTTGACCGAAACTTTCAGGTTGAAAGAGTGCTGATGAAAACAACTCACCATACCCAAAAATATGAACTGATAATCGGTCGTGAGCTTGACTGGCTTAGAAAAATGCAGGAGGTATGAAGGGAATCTGCCGGTTAAATTATGACACCGAAGATTCTGCTGGTAAATCCGCCGATATATGACTTCGCAGCCTACGGCTTTTGGCTAATGCCGTATGGTATGTTGAGCGTTGCAGGCTTCCTGCGGGGCAATGCAGAGTTTCGACTTTTCGATTATCTTGACCGCTTGCACCCCTTCGCAGCCGAACAAAAAAATCTTCACACCGACAAATGGGGCAGAGGCGAATTATATAATCAGCAAATCTCGTCGCCGGACTGTTTATCGCAAATCCCGCGACATTTCCGCCGCTTCGGCCTGCCAAGAAAACTATTCCTGGATTTTCTAACGCAACAACAGCCGTTCGATTATGCCTTCATCCAGACAATGATGACATACTGGTATCCCGGCGTCAAAGAGGTCATAGAAGACATCCGCAGGATTCAACCGGAAGCTAAAATCGTTCTCGGCGGCAATTATGTAACGCTCTGCACTAACCACGCACAGCAACTCGGAGCGGATTTTTTAGTCTGCGGGAATAATCTCGAACCGTTTTGGGAATACCTGCGTATTGCGCCCGACCTAAACCAGCCGCCATTGTGGGAAGCTTACGACAAATTGAATGTTGGCGTTTTGAAGCTTACTGATGGCTGCCCTTTTAGCTGCACATATTGCTCCGTGCCTGCCGTTTACGGCAGATTCAAACCCAGGCCGTTGCAGCATTCCCTCGCCGAAATGGAATTTCTGACAAAACATAATGTTGAGAATGTCGCCTTTTACGATGATGCTCTGCTTTTTGATGCAGAAAATGTCCTCATATCGTTCCTGAAAGAAATTTTGAATCGTGATATAAAAGTAAATTTTCACACCCCCAACGCTCTCAACGCCCGCTTTATCACAAAAGACCTTGCCGAGCTGATGGTTCAGGCCGGTTTCAAAACCTTTTATCTCGGCTTCGAGAGCGCCTCCCCGCAATGGCAAAAAACCACCGGCTCAAAAATCTTTTCCGATGAGCTTGCCGGCGCCGTTGAGCATCTTATTGCCGCCGGCGCAGAACCTCAAAACATTACTGCCTACCAGATTCTCGGCCATCCCCATATCGGCATTCAGCAGCTTGAAGATTCGATGCGTTTTGTAAGCAGTCTGGGCATTCGAGGAATGCTCGCCGACTTTTCGCCGATTCCCGGCACACCCGACGGCGAATACTGCCGAAAATGGGCCGATTTAGATGAGCCGTTATTTCACAACAAAACCGCCTTCCCGATTATCCTGCTTGGCTTCGATGAATCAAACCGCCTCAAAGACCTCCAGCGACAATTCAATAGAAAGTTGCATTTCGCCAAAAGTTAAAGTAAACTGCCCCGCAAATGACGCAAAAAAGCAAACTGAACAAAAACATATTTGTCCTCGGCCTGACAAGCCTTTTCACCGACATCTCAAGTGAAATGATATATCCCCTCCTGCCGGTTTTCCTGTCGAGCGTCCTTGGCGTAAGCACCGCCTTCATAGGATTGCTTGAAGGCATCGCCGAAAGCACCGCTTCCATATTGAAAGTCTTTTCAGGCTGGTTCTCAGACAAGCTCCGCAAACGCAAACCCATTATCGTCGCAGGATACAGTCTTTCGACCATCGGCAAACCATTGCTTTACCTTGCCGCCGCAGGCTGGCACGTCCTGCTGGTTCGGTTCATCGACAGGTTCGGCAAAGGCATACGCACTCCGCCGCGAGACGCCCTTATCGCCGACTCAAGCGACGTCAATCACAGAGGCCGGGACTTCGGCATCCAGCGGGCTATGGATAATGCTGGGGCATTTCTCGGCCCACTCGTCGCCTTTGTTGCCCTGCCGCTGTTTAATAATAATGTGCGACCGATATTTCTACTGGCCTTTGTGCCGGGGTTTATCGCCGTCCTTATCCTGTTATTTTTCCTCAAAGAAAAAACACCCCTTGACCCCGCATCCAGAACAGTAAAATTTTCTACATCGCTTCTTGGCAGAGATTTCAAAATATTTGTCGTTATCATCGCCGTTTTTACGTTAGGCAACTCAAGCAATGCTTTTTTGATTTTGCGTGCGAAAGAATTGGGATTAAAAGTCGCCCTTATACCCATCCTCTGGCTTGTGTATAATCTCGTCGGCTCCGTAACTTCAGCGCCGTTAGGCATCTTGTCCGACAAAATCGGCAGAAAAAAAACCCTCGTTGTGGGCTTTGTGTTTTATTCAGCGGTCTATTGGGGCTTTGCCTTTGCACACAGACAAATTCTTCTCTGGCCTCTTATGACCCTGTATGGCATTTACTATGGCCTGAGCGAAGGCGTGCTGAACGCTTACGTCGCCGACCTCACTGAAGACAGGTCAATTCTGGCAACAAGTTACGGCATATACAATACCGTCATAGGTATATTTATCTTCCCCGCAAGTGTTATTATGGGGATTTTATGGCAGACGTTCAACGCAACTGTCGCATTCAGCTTCGGCGCATCTCTCGCCCTGGTATCAGCAATTGCCTTAAGTCTGTTCGTAAAAAAATAATTGTTCTAACCCACCGAATATAAAAATTTCCCTTTTCTGTTCGCCAGTTTCACCGCCTCCATCGCCCACAGCGGAAAAGAAGATATGCCGATTACCATCAGCCAGTCAACCCCCCCTAACGGCCTGGTCTTAAATATCACCTGCAGGGGCGGCACATATACCACCACCATCTGCAGCAGAAACGATACCGCCGCCGCAAGAACCAGCTTACCGTTCGTAAACACCCCTATCTTGAACAGCGATTCGGTCATACTCCGGCAGTTAAATGAGTGAAACAACTGGCTGCACGACAAAACAATAAACGCTGCCGTCCTGGCCCGCTCCAGGCCCTCCTTCTCCACGAACAAAACAAACCCGAAGGCCAAAAGACTGCAAAATGCTATGAAAACCCCCTGTGCCAGCATCAAAAACCCCCTCTGCCGGGTGATTACCCTTTCATCTTTCGGTCGAGGCGGCTTTCTCATTATATTCGGGTCGACCGTATCGACCCCCAGCGCCAGAGCAGGCAGCCCGTCGGTAACAAGATTCACCCACAGTATCTGCACAGGCAGCAGCGGCACAGGCAGCCCCATCAGGGACGCCGCCAGCATCACCAGAATCTCACCCGTATTGCACGAGAGCAGGTAATGGATAAACTTCCTTATATTGTCGTATATCCCCCTGCCCTCCTCTATCGCCGCCACAATCGACACAAAATTATCGTCCGTAATCACCATATCCGAAACTTCTTTCGTAACATCGGTGCCGGTTATCCCCATCGCCACTCCGATATCCGCCTCCTTCAAAGCCGGCGCATCATTCACGCCGTCGCCGGTCATCGCCACAATCTCGCCCTGTCCCCGCAATGCCCGCACGATTCGCAATTTATGCTCCGGCGAAACACGCGCATAAACAGACACCCTCCTGACCTCATTCTCGAACTCATCCCCAGTGAGCCTGTCTAATTCCTCGCCCGTCAGCGCAATCGAATCTTCCCTGAAAAACCCGATTTGTTTTGCGATGGCTACAGCCGTATTTTTATGGTCGCCGGTAATCATTACCGTCTTGATACCGGCCTCGGCACACTCGACCATCACGTTTTTGACCTCTTCTCTCGGCGGGTCGCTCATAGCCGCCAGTCCGACAAAAATCAGATTTTTCTCAATCAAATCCGCTTCATATTTTTCGGGGACGCCCTCCAGCAGCCGATACCCCACCGCCAGAACACGCATCCCCCCGCCGGTCAGCTCGTCATTTACGGATAGTATCCTCTGCTTGTCCTGAGCGTTTAACAATCTGACACTGCCTTTATATTCAATCTCTGTGCAGTCATTCAAAAACACATCCGGCGCACCCTTCACAAAAGCAATTAACCCGTTTTCGCTTTTGCGGAGCATCGTCATTTTTTTCCTTTCAGAATCGAACGGAATCTCCTGCACAAATACAAACTCTTTTTCAAGTTTCTCCTTCCACAGGCCGGCCTTGCCCGCACAGGTCAGTATAGACGCCTCCGTCGGGTCACCGTGTATCTTGTAACCGCTGTCATTTTTCACCAGCGATGCCCCATTGCACAAACAGCCGCAAACCAAAGCCTTGTTCAAATCAGGATAGTCCCCGATGCTGATAGCGCCGCCGTTCAGCAAAAATTTCCCTTTTGGCTCATATCCTATGCCGGTCACCTTGAACAAATTGTCCCCTGCAAAAACCGCCTGGACCGTCATCTCGTTTTTGGTTAGTGTCCCCGTCTTGTCCGAGCAGATAACCGTTGCACAGCCGAGTGTCTCTACCGAAGGTAGCTTCCTTATAAGTGCGTTCCGCCTGACCATCCTCTTGACCCCCAGAGCCAGCGCAATCGTTACCACCGCCGGCAGCCCTTCAGGTATCGCCGCAACCGCAAGACTCACAGCCGTAAGGAAAACATCGATGATTTTCCCGCCCCGCAGAAACTCCAGCAGAAACACCAGCCCAACTAAAATAAAACACAGATACACAATCCATTTGCCGAACTCCTCCAGTTTTTTCTGCAGAGGCGTCGCCTCTTTTTTAATCTCCCCGACCATTTCTGCTATCTTGCCCAGCTCCGTCTGCATACCGGTCTCTGCCACGACCGCTTTTGCCTTGCCCGAAGCGGTAAATGTCCCCATATAAACCATATTCGCCCGCTCCGCCAGCGGCGTCTCTTTTTCCTCAAGCGCAAAAATGGTCTTCGCAACCGGCGTGGATTCCCCCGTCAGACTTGCCTCCTGCACAGCAAAATTCGCCGTCAGCCGCACAATCCTGCCGTCCGCAGGCACATTATCGCCGGCCTCAAGCTCAATCAAATCCCCCGGCACCAATTCCGATGAAGAAACGACCTCGCCCCTGCCGTTGCGTATGACCTTCGATGTAGGACTGGATAATTTCCGAAGCGCAGCAAGCGACTTCTCCGCTCGATATTCCTGTATGAAACCCAGAATAGCGTTCAAAACAACTATCGCTATTATCGCCAGAGCATCGACCCACTCTTTCAAAAACCCCGACACCACCGCAGCGACTATAAGCACCCAGATAATAAAATCCTCGAACTGCCCCAGGAAAATCCGCAGCGCAGAGTAACCCTCTTTCTCCTTCAACTGATTCGGCCCGTATTTTACCAGCCTCACAGCTGCTTCCTGCGATGACAGACCGAAAGTTAAATCGCTGCCTAAAGAGCTGACCGTTTCCTCAACGTCTAATTGCCACCACGCCTGCATTTGTCTTTTTTCCTTCACGAATTATAAAAGGCGCCCGATTCTCCGGCGCCGGTGCATTTATACCTTCAAGTCCACCCTTACAGGCATAATTAGAAAAGGTATCCCCTGCTGATAAAATCTCCTCTGGACCGCAAAGGTGGTGTAATTATGAAGCATCCTGTTGAAAAAGGTGTCCTTCTCGAAAATCATCTGTCCCCCGAAAAATACCGCCTGTGGACATCGCTCGATTATCTCCCGTGCGATTCCGCTTATCTCCTCCACCGCATCGTTCCCGACGGCGGAAAACCCCTCCGCATAAAACCCCTCCGCCTGCATAAGCCTGACGTAGTGAGTCAGCTCCTCATCAACGTGGCTCTTGAGCTTTTCTATTTCCGCTGTCCCCTTAAAATTGCCCGCATCTATTATACCGACCTCCACAAAGAAAAAATTCTTGAATGTGTCCCCGAACAGCCGTGTAACATTAAACAGCGTATGCAGCCCCAGGCCGTTATAACCGCCCACAAGAATAACCGCCGTCTTCGTCTTCGGGTCGAACTTCGGCTCAGGACTGCCCTCTTCCAGCCTCTTCTGGGTCGACCTTTCCATCGAAGCATCGGCAACCCGCACAAGACTGTTCAGCCGCACAAGCGGCGTCAATGACTTCTTATAATGCCTCTTGATAAGCACCGCCAGAATCACAAGCGACCCCGTAATGAAAATCGTTATCCAGCCGCCTTCATTAAATTTAAGCACAGCCACCGACACAAGAATAAACGTCGTAAGAACAAGACCGACACCGTTAATTAACGCCTTCCTCAGCCAGCCTCTGGCCTTGTCTCGCTCAATCCACCAGTGACGCACCATACCAAGCTGCGACAGGCAAAACGTGATAAACACGTTGATACTGTAAAGCACAACCATAAATTTCACTGAACCCTTCGCCAGAATCATCAGCAGCAGCGCAGCATTGCCCATCAGCAAAACCCCGTTCTTGGTCACAAAACGGTCGCTCAATATGGCAAATCGGCTCGGCACCCAGCGGTCCAGCGCCATATTGCTCAGCACACGCGGCCCATCGAGAAACCCCGTCTGCGCCGCAACAAAAAGAAGCACCGCCTCGGAAACCAGCGTTACCAAAACAAAACTGTATCCTATATCCGCATTCCAGCCAGCCGTAATATTTTGTAAAAGAACAGCGTTAAGCGTCTTTCCCTGTTGATACTTCACGCCGTAAAGCAGATACCCCAGCATCAGACCCACCACCATAAATGCAAGCGACCCCGCCATATACCGCATTGTCAGTTTGGCAGTATGCACCCTCGGCTCTCGCAAAATCGGGATGCCGTTGCTCACCGCCTCGATACCCGTATAAGTCCCCGCGCCCATACTGTATGCCCGCAGAATTAAAAATATCGCCCCAAAAGTGCCAATCTCACCCCTCGTCGCCTGAATATCCGACACAGTCCTGCTGGCCACAGAACCAAAATCAGCAAGGTGCGTTCCAAGTGCATAAACCACCGCAATTACGTGGGTAATTAAGAATACCAGAAAAATCGGCACTAATGGCAAAACTGATTCCTTAACGCCCCGCATATTCAAAACCGTAAGAACCGCCACAATAACTATCGCAAATGCCAGCTTGAAAGGATACCACTTTGCAGGCAGAAAGCTAAACAGCGCATCGGCGCCGCTGGCAATAGACAGCGTAATCGTAAGAACATAATCCACCAGCAATGCGCAGCCGGACACCATCCCTAAAGATGGCGAAAGCAGCTTGCTCGCAACGAGATACCCTCCGCCGCCCGCCGGAAACAGCTCGATAATCTGCGAATAGCTCGTGCTGATGACAAAAATAGTAACAGCCGTAAACAACGCCACGAAAATACCCAGAAATATGTGCTTCTGCAGCGCAAGAAACGCCTCCTCAGGGCCGTAACAGGATGAGGTAAGACCATCTGCGCCAAGCCCGACCCACGCAAAAAATACCACTAACGAAAGCTTATGAAACAAATGAGGGTCATTCGGGTCGCGGGCCCTGCCTATAAGCACATTCTTTATCTTCTGCGATAATGTCAGTTCTGATTCGTTGTTCATATACCGCACAAACCTTGAACCCAGGATTTTACACTATCTGATTTTTAATAACAATTCCTTTTACACCGCCAAAAAACGCCTTATAATACCCCCTGACGTTTGTAACATTAAAAACGAGGGTCGTATCGCCTTAAATGATTAGCAGAATAATCAACAGCGTATTGCAGTTCTTTAAGTCCATATATACCAGGCTGGTTGCCATTCACGATACGCCGCAGAAGATAGCCCAGGGTTTCGGCCTCGGCGTATTTCTCGGCATTTTCCCAGGCGTTGGCCCTATCGCTTCGCTCGTCCTGGCCACCATCCTGAGAATGAACCGCGCCGCCGCCCTGCTCGGAAGCCTCCTTACCAACACCTGGCTTAGCGTTATAACCTTTTTTATGGCCGTAAAGGTCGGCTCCGCTGCTGTCGGAATCGACTGGAAAAACGTATCGCAGGACTGGAGGACCCTCGCCGCAAATGCCGACTGGCTTGATTTATTCAGGCTTTCCGCTATCAAAATCGCCGCCCCCGTTCTGCTTGGCTACTTGATTATCTCGCTTCTCGCTGGCTTATTGGCTTATTTAATGGCCCTCGTCGTCGTCTTGGCCGTAAAACGCAAACCTCAACCGCATCCGTAATTTGCCGCCGGCTTTTTCCTTATCTTCGTATGCTGCGATACCAGTCCGATATGTCCTGCCTGTCAGGAAACTTTAAAATTGGATGATGCCTGTGTCGTGATGTATTCTTTTAATCTGCTTTTTATATATCTCTTACCCCACGTTGTCTTCAGATATCTTTCTCGATGAGCTGCATCTTGTTGATTTAGACATCCTTCCCAGTAAATTAATCTTAATGGCCGCCTGTTTCTTGTTGTCGAAACTTGGCCGCTGTTATGTTCCTCTAATCTTTTTTTGATATTGTTCGCACAACCAATATAAAACTGATGGTCTTTCTCCGATTGCAGAACATACACATAATAAAATTTATTCATAAAACTATCTTACCAAACTATATGATGAAAAGTTATATTAATTTACGCCGGTAAAATGCGACAGTTTACCCCGTGAAGTGCTTTTTTGCTACTTCACCGGGGCATTTCATCGGGGTCACTTACGGTACAAACCGATAAGATAGGTTACAGATTATGCCAAGTACATAGGTAACAGTAATGGGATACAATGGCCCTCAAAAAACGGAGGGTTAATTATGCCATGGACTGAAACCTGTGTTATGGAAGAACGAATAAAATTCATAATGGATGTATTGGACGGCACCTACTATATGAACGAGTTGTGCAGTTATTACGGCATCAGCCGCAAGACTGGCTACAAATGGTTCGAGCGTTATCAGCAAGGCGGCATAGAATCCTTCAATCCACTACTTCTGCCCCTCCTATGCAAATCTCATACCAGCGCCGACTAAAATCAAACTTTTTTTGCGAACTTTTTTCATTTCTGTAAAATGTCACAAAAAGCACACAAAATTCACCGAAACGACACTATTTTTCGCAATTTCGCATACATTTTTCGCAAAATTTCGAAATTTTTCGCATTTTTTCTCACTTTTTCACACTTTTCCCAGCCTCTACAATCGGCAAATTCAGCCCATCTTACCAATTGATAGTCTTAATTTACTGCAAAAACCGCTCGAATCGCCGTTCCAGTTGCTCTTTCGTCCTTGCCCCTTCGTAAATAGTAATCAGAAATCTGAAATGTGCCGTCTCGCCCGGCTGTAGCGTAAGCCTGAAATCCTGCGGGTTTTCCACCTTCAGCTTCCTCTGAAAATCGCCCTGCCCCAGCGGGTCCGCAGAAAACAGCCCATAAGCCCTTGTCATCCAGTATGTTGGGTAATTCACGCTCTCCGGGTGATTAAAAATAGCGATGCCGATTTTTTCTCCGTCCTTATCGGCCTGCATAGACACCCACCTGGCTCGCCTGCCCCATATATTCTTCTCCGTTTCGCCGCCCTCCGAGCTTAAATATCTGCCGCTGCCTTTATATTTACCGCTGGCATTTTCCCTCATCCAGTCCGCCACCCGGATTGCAAACATACCCTCTTTCGTATCGCCGAACACAACCTTCGTGTCCTTCGCCGTTAGGTCTATACTGAAATCAACGGCATATTCGTCCTCGGCTGCGTAAAAATTCATATCCCTCTTTTCTTCCAGCAGCGTCTGGCCGTGTTTGTCCACCCAGTACATAATAGTTGCAAGCTCTCCCTGCCCGTCCCCGCCTGTTATGTCGCTTACCCTGATGTGCCGGACTGAACCTGCGCTGGTGCGCCAAAAGTCATTTCCGTCGACCTCGCCGTAGCCGAAAAAGATTCCTGTATGATGCAGATGGTCGTTGCTGTCGCCTGGCAGCGGCGCCAGCGGATAGCCCCGGCATACCATAACCCCCGACGGCGAATTCACCGGAAACAGCGCCGGCTTGGCCAAATTGCTCCCGTAAAGATAGCTGGTAAACAATTTGCCGCCAATCATCACATCGATTTTCTTTTCGCCCTGCACAAATTCAACCTTCGGCCTCGGCCTGTTCGCCAACTCCACCGCCTTTGTCGTGGCATAATACTTCGCCCCCATATTCGGCACTTCCCAGGCCGGCATTTTTTCTCCGCCGATATATTTGAGGTATCTTTCCATAACCTCTCCGAAGTGTGCCTCGTGATTAGTTCGACACTTATCGGGTATCTTTATATGCCAGGCCTCGCCCTGCCGTTCCAGCCCCATCCCTGGATACCTCGCCTGCAAAGCCTCTACCGCCTTTCCCAGCGCCGCACCAAGCTTATCCTTGTCTGTCCCCGCTGCCGGCTCTACGTAAATCTCCGGACGATAATTCTGCTCTTTTCCCTGCCGCACCGCTACATTTGCCTTGCTGCCTCTTATTATTGAATATTGGGTGTCGCCGCCTCCTGCCGGCGCCTCGAAATTCCACTTCACGCGCACCCTCGTATAAACCCCCTTTAATTTGCAAATCATTTCCCCGTTGGCGTAATATGGCAGCACCTTTTTATCGGTAAATTTCTTTTTAAGAATATTGGGAAAATCCGGCAGGCCCGTTACCTTCACAAACTGCTCATGGTTTATCATAGTCGACCAATGGTCGGCCTTTTCAATCTCAATGTCCTTCTGATAATTGATGCTCGTTTCCGGGAAGCACACCCACATCGCCATATCCACAAGGTGTGTCGCTACGTCCGCAAGCCCCTCGCCCTGCTGCCGGGTATCGAAAAACCACCACGGCCTTGTCAGCGTATTGCCCGCCACCGTCTTGTAAAAATGATGCACGCTTTCCATCTCTATTGCCGGCACATCCGCCGTGCCTTTCTGAAGCTGCCCGAAAACCTCCTCATTATTTACCAGCTCTTTTTGCAGCACTGCCGTATCCGCCGAGCGCTCCGTCATAATATCGTAAAGCGCCACACCCTTGTCCTTAGCCGCCGAAAACGCCTCCTGCAAACGCCCGAAACCGCCTTTATCTATGCACATAGGCTTGTCCGCCAGCACGTTCAGGCCGGCATCGACACACGCCTCGATATATTCTGCCTTCTTTTTGTTATTGCCCGCCAATACCACAACGTTGCCAGGCTTTTCCGCCAACATCTTCTTTAGAAAATCATCCCCGATATACACTTTTTCTTCCCACCTGGTTGGGTTTTCCGCCCTGCTGTTAAACCCTCCGACCATTTTCAGGTAATCATTGACATCCGTCCCCTTCGGCGCATACACGTATACGGTCGGCGAAACCTGCTCGTACATCTTTTTCTGAATCAGTGCCGCGTGAAAATGCCCCGGGTCCAGCACAATCAGCTTTACAGAACCGGCAGGAACATCGGCAGGTTTTGTCCGGGCGGCTTTTTGCCCGCCGCCGCAGGAAAATAATGTCACCGTCAGTAAAACCGTGATACCCGTCAATACCAGCATCTTAATCATTGCAATGTCCCTTTCATTTTTCTTCGATGTCAAAAAATTTTAGCCATTGTTCGGTCTCGCCCTCGCTTAGCCCGATTTCTTTTTCTATCGGCTCAGCCGTTGCGGTCTTGCGGCCCAATTGCCTGCGAACATCCTCCCAGAATTTCTCAGACTTCAGCGGTATCGCTTTTCTTGCGTGAGCCGCCTTGCGGATTCTGCGGTCGCTGCTTACTACAACTAATCTTCTCGGCGAGGTGTCCGCTTTTATCTTCGTTTCGATGACCGTGTCGGCATCTGTCGAACGGCCTGTAAAAAAAACCTCAAGTCCGCTTATTTCATCGAACCCGCTCTTGTCAGGCGGCCCAACCCCGTCAAAAATTATCTCTCCCGTCTCGCCCGTCAGCTTCAGATACCTGCCCACAATCCGGCACAACTGAACAGTGCTGATTGGTTCAAGGTTCTTATCCATCTGCTGGACCGACCACAACACATTATTTCCGTCAATTATAATCATTCTCTACCATGTTTTTTTCCGCAATCGCCTGCCAGTATACCGCCTGTAAACCCGCAAATCAATCAATAACTTATGCCGCCAAAAGCCTTTAGAGCAAATAACTGCCGTCCAAAAAAACTATTTTTTATTTTATATAAAACAAATAGAATTTCTTGCATCGAAGCCGAATCGGTGGTAGCATTACATCGCAATGAAGGAGAAAGGCCGGGCTTATAATAAAGCCCCGGTGCTGGCGGGCCTGACGTTGGGGTTGGCGGCAGGGGTGGCTGTTGCGGGCATACTGTGTTATGCCCACACGCAAGGGGGTGTTTTTGTTTTCGATGACGACCACAGCATTCTCGATAATCCTTATATATTACATCTCTGGCCGCTAAGCGGGGCAATGTCGGCGCCGCCCCAGTCCACTCTCGCAGGCAGACCCGTGGCAAGCCTGTCGCTCGCCTTAAACCACGCTGTAAGCGGCTGTGATGTCTGGAGCTATCATATCTTTAATATTCTGATTCATATCCTGGCCGGCCTGACTTTATTCGGCATTATCAGGCAAACACTGGAGACTGGGCGATTAAGGGAGCGGTTCGGCAGGCATTCGGCGACCCTGGCCTGGGCGGCAGCGACTATCTGGGTCGTCCATCCCATTCAGACCGACAGCGTAACCTACATCGTTCAGCGGACTGAATCGATGATGGGCCTGTTTTACCTGCTGACGCTTTATTCGGCAATCAGGGCAATGCAGTCCGGCAAACCTTTGATGTGGTCGGCTGTATCGGTCATCTGCTGCGGCCTCGGAATGGGGACAAAGGAAGTTATGGTAACCGCCCCGCTGCTTGTGCTTTTGTACGACCGCACCTTTGCGGCAGGCTCGTTTAAGTCAGCCTTGCGCCGGCGATGGGGACTATATGCCTCTCTGGCGGCGACCTGGGGAATTTTAATCTCGCTGATATGGTCGGGACCACGCTCGGACAGCGTAGGCTTTGCCTTCGGCGCCAGCCCCGTCAGTTATGCCCTCAACCAGGGCATTGTGATTATGCACTACCTGCGGCTGAGTCTTTGGCCGAGCGGCCTGTGCATCGATTATAACTGGCCAATAGAAAAGAACTTAGCCAAAATTATACCGCCGCTTGCGGCTGTCCTGACAATGGCAGCATTGGTAATTTGGGGCCTGATTCGCAACAGAACCTGGAGTTATCCCGCAGCGTGGTTTTTTGCCGTCCTGGCGCCGACGTCCAGCCTTGTGCCTATTATAGACTTGATTTTTGAACACCGGATGTACCTGCCCCTCGCAGGGCTGATTGTGCTGGTTATAATCGCAGGCTATCTCTTTTGGGGATATGTCGGAGGGCTGCTTTGGCGGAGTAAAAGAGCGGGCCTGCTCGCCGGCACTGTCTCGACGGTAATAATTGTAATTGCACTGATGGTGGTGACAATCTTGCGAAATAGCGACTACAACAGCTCCGTCCTGATTTGGCAGAAGGCGTTGGATGTTTCGCCGAATAATCCTCGTGCTTATACCAATCTCGCCGCCGCTTACGGCGGTCTGGGACAATACAATGAGGCCCTGGAGGCCTGCACCCGGGCGATAAAACTCAAACCCGATTGCGCTGAGGCTTATTCCAATCTCGCAAACATTTATGTTCGGCTTGGCAAATATGAGGATGTGATAACAGCCTCTGAAAAAACGATAAAACTCAGGCCGAATTTCGCAGAAAGCTACAATAATCTGGGCTTTGCTTATGGCCAACTGGGCCGCTATGACGAGGCGGTGGCTGCGTGCAGCATGGCCGTAAAACTAAAACCCTATCTGGCTGAGGCTTATTGCAATCTCGGCGCTTCTTACAACAAACTCGACCGCTCCGTTGAAGCGATACAGCAGTGCAAAGAGGCCATCAGGCTAAAACCCGCTTATGCCGATGCTTACTATAATCTCGGCATCATTTACAACAAACTCGGACGCCACAATGAGGCCGCAGAGGCATATAAGCAGGCAGTGAAAATAAAACCTGATTTTGTCGACGCCTGTTTCAATCTCGGCATTGCCTATCGCCGGCTCGGACGCTATCCGGAAGCAGTGCAAGCTTACAGGCAGGCGTTGGAAATCAGGCCCGATTTAGCGGAAGTGTACAATGACCTCGGCGCCGCCTATGGCCAATTACGCTGGTATGAGGAAGCCATAAAAGCCTGCAGCAGGGCGATAAGTATCAAGCCCGACTACGCCGATGCCTACTATAATCTCGGCATCGCTTACCTGATGTTCGGACAGGCGGATTTGGCCAGGCAGCAGTTCGAGGTCTTAAAAAAGCTTGACTCCGAACAGGCCGACAGGCTTTTGAGTTTTATCTCCCGCCAATAACGCAGATTTTAATGATTTTACCTCACCCAAGATGTTCCTGCGCCCACACCGCAAGGCCGGAACCCGACAGCAGAATTATACCGGAAATCCATTGAAAAGCATTAAGTGTTTCTCCGAAAACAGCATAAGATATGGCCAGCACAAGAAACGGCGTCGCCAGCAGCGCAAGCGACGGTATCGTCGCCCCGATACGCCTTATCGCTGCGTAATACAGCACGTGCGAAAACGCTATTGACATCAGCGCCGAAACCGCAACATAAACCCACGGCGCCGTACCCATATTGAAAGAGTCCTGCACCCTCCCGAATATCAGCGCCAGCGCCCCCAGCCCCGCCGCCGTGTAAATGCTCATCACCGAAAAACCGTTGCGGGAATCTATGTCCCTGAAAGATACCCGGACAAGAATTGTATAAACCGCCCACGCCGCCCCCGATGAAAGCGTTATTACTATGCCCGTCAGCGTGCTTGTAGTGCTAAAATCTTTCTTAAAAATCATTATCCCGATTACACCCCCCACAGACATCACCATCCCCAGCCAGAAGCGAGCACTTCTGATTAGCACCCTCTCATCCGCAAAGAAAATAAGCGAAAATCCCGCTATCCAGATAATCGTCGATTTCGACAGCAGGTACATAAACGCAGGGTCGATATAGTAATACGCCGCCGCCCACAGGCACTGCATAACTATATTCGCCGCCGCCGGCAGAACCGCCTTGCGCCAGATGCCGCTTTCCAGCCGTCCCCTCCGCCAACTGAATATCATAAACGGCAGCCAGAAAAAACACGCCACAAGATACCGCAGCAGATTTTGCGTCCACGAATCCACCGACGCCGTCAGCAGCTTTATGAAAATCGGCCCCACTGACCAGCAGACCATCGCCGCTATCACCGCCAGCGTCGCACCAGCGTCAATTTTTCGGCCATTCGGTGACTTCATCATTGTCCACCGAAGGCAGGGTTGTGCAGCATATCGTTTACTATCTCCGCAACCTTCTGCGACGCCCTGCCCTGCATCAGCGGCTGCGTCAGCCTTATCAGCTCATCGCTGGTTTGCACTAATCTGTTTGTGTCCTGCAAAAGCCCCTCGATTGTCCCCGCAATCGGCTCAATCGAGGAAAAATACGGCATAAATTCCGGCACTAATTCCTTGCCCGCAAGTATATTCACCAGCGACAGGTATTTCGTCTTTATCAGCCATCGGCCCAGTATATGCCACAATATCCTGCTCGACTGATACATCACCGCCATCGGGCATCCCGCCGCCGCCACCTGCAAAGTCGCCGTCCCGCTCGCAACTATCGAAAAATCAACGCTCCTCGCAACCTCCGCCAGTGACCCCGTCGCATACTTGCACCGAAACCCCACAACCTGCATCGACCGCAGGGCGTCTTTCATCTTCTCGTCCACTGTCGCCGCCGTAAAAGTCGCATTCGCAAATCTCCGCCTTATCCGCACCGCTATCTGCTGCATCGGCCTCCACAGCGTATTTATCTCCGCCTGCCGCGACCCCGGCATAAGCGCTATCGAAACATTTTTCGGGTCAAAACCGGCATATCTTTTTTGCCCGCCCGCCAAATCCTCCGCCTGCTCACCCAGCAGCGGATGTCCCACAAAAACCGCCTCAATCCCCCTTTGCGCAAACCACTCCTGCTCGAAAGGCAGAATACAGCACAGTTTGTCGCACCATTTTCGCAGCTTATTTATCCGCCATTCCGCCCACGCCCACAACTGCGGCGCAACGTAAAAAAGCACTTTTGCTCCTAATTTTTTCGCCGCCTTTGCAACGTGAAAATTAAACGCCGGCGAATCGCAAACCACCACCAAATCAGTCCTGTTGTTTTTCAGAAAGGCATTTATTCGCCGCAGCAGAAAATAAAACCGCCCCGCCTGCCCGATTGCGTTATGTGCCATTACCGCCTTGTCAGCGGTCTTTTCCAATAGCGTGCATCCCGCCTGCTCCATCTTTTCTCCGCCGACACCGGCAAATTCAATATCGCGGTCTGCCTGCTTCAATGCGGCTATCAGCGATGCGCAATACGCATCGGCGCTTGGCTCAGCAGCGCTTATAAACACGCGATATTTCCGCTTCTCTTCCATAACTTAAACGATATATGGTAATTACATTCCCCCAAACAGCAACACTAATCTTCCGCAATACGATACGCGGATACGCACCGCAAGGCTTAGCCCCCAGGCCTGCCTGGGGGTTTTTCTACTTGCACCGCAAGGGGTTTTTATTGTTTTCTTTTAATGGTTTCCCCGCCGTTCCGTTTGGCGGGCGAAGATCCAGGAATGTCGTTATCCGGTATCCAGAAAAATCCCAGAATGCTTACCCCGTGAGCCGCCTGTCGTTTGGCTATCTCATCAGGATGAGACGCGTTCGTCGACTTTCATTTTTTTATGAAATGTAGCTCATGGCAAATGCAATAGCGTGAAAACCTGATTGTACCTTTGCATGAAAACTGATTCTTCTATGAACACAGTTTGGCCAATACAGTCATTTTTCTCTGACCATTCAGAAATGTCAACTTCCTCAAGATTTCTACTACATGATACAGAACCAACAAATAGTTCACCAGCAACAGTATTTTTCGACAATTTATGTTCAAATGGAATCCAAAAACAAGATTCAAAGTCAGAGCTGCCTCGCCACCACTTTACCTTCCCTGCTTCAGAGCAAACGATAGCACAATAATCCTTTCTAAGTTCCACATATCTAACAGCAGTAGCCATCAAAGATGTTAAAAAAATCTCCTGCAATTTACGGAGGGTATCAAGAGACATAGGCAGTCCATTCGTATTTGCTGTAAAAATCTTTGTAGGCATCAATAGCGCACCGGCGAAATAATTTGCTTCTACCTCCTCTGGACTACCTTTATATTTGGCAATCAAATCTTTTTCTGTACACTCAAATAATTGAGAAATATCTTTGTGAAGTTCCCAATGTCCTATTTCATGGGCTATAGCAAACCGTTTTCGGCCATTTTCTGGGATATCCTCTCTAATACGTATAAAGCCGCGGTCACCGTTTCTAATCAAACGAGCATCCATCCATAGCAAAGGCCCTTCTGTTACCAGCACACCCCTTGCTAGAGCAATATCTTCCAGACACAATTCACATGGCTTAAATATACCATAGATGTCCCAGAGACGCTCGGCCTCCCATTCAGCAATATTTTTTCGATAAGTTTTACTTTTCATCACTAAAGTATTCGTCGATATCTTTCAGACGTAAAATATCTTCTGCGAGCGACTTCAAATCTTCATCGGAGGTCTTTTCTAATTTCCTACAAAGGACGGTCTGTCGAGAGCCAGTAAAATGTTCTATTATCCATTGTTTAAGTTTCTCACGGCTACCCGATATTGTAGGGGTAATATTTCTGATATTTTTGAGCCTCTCCAGTATTTCTGGCCTTTTCTGTTTAGCAATAGCAAGTGATTCTTGAGCTTTTTCCCTCTCGTTAGCTTGTTGTAATGCAAAACTAATTTTGTCCATTGCAGCCATAGTATCAATATTCAATCGTTGCAATTCGGCCTGAACTTCTTCATCCGTCATGTTTTTTTCGTCCGGATAAATAAAACTAAACAACTTATCGCATAAAACGTCATCGAAATTTTCAAATTTATCCGCCATCGTTGGTACTCCAACTTTTATTTTTGTAGATTCTTGTTCACTGCTCTTTGGAGTCTTTTTTGAGCGTTATCTATTTCTTTTACGTCTACTCCAAGGTACTCTGCCTGCTCAGATCGCTTATCAATACCGGCATTCAAGCACTCATATATACCACTTACAATTATATCTTCAGCAAAGTTTTCTTTCAGAATAGATTTGACCTTTTCCACTATGTCTTTCTCAATGCATATTTGCAAGGGGTCGATATCCCTGCCTTCTGGTTCTATTTCTTCAGTTTCCCCCTCACTCGTTGTAATACAAGGCATAGCTTCTCTTTTTTTAAAGTCAGGCGAATTTATTATATAAGAAATAATACTATCAACGCATCCTCTTAGGAATTGCTCAAAATCTGGACATCTTTGTGCATTATACACTCTCTTATTCTCAATTATTCTGACGATAGCTTCTGAAGCTATGTCCTCAGGACCCTGTCCATGGGGCGTTCGATATCCGTTTTTACTTTTCCAACCAAGTCTGACGAATTTCCTTTGGGCATAAACAGTTAAGCGGTCAAGTATTTTTCGCCACTGGTCTTCCGTAAAGGCTGGCATGCTATCCATTTAGCACCTCTTTGTTTCGTTGTGCGTTACGACCATGGTGTCATTCTATAAGTATATGCCGGTGAAAACAAAAAAATTTCCATGTTTGTGGCAAAAATCTTATCCGAGTCGGCATATAATAATATAGAAAGGCTGTTGAGTAAGACAGCTAATATACTCTAAAGCTTTAACGCTAATTGGAAAGGTTTATGAATATGGCTACAAAATCAGTGAATTATAACAAAAGCAACATAGAGAAACTCCCTAATGACAAACCGGTTATCTATCGCATCCAGACCGATGGTGGCAAGACTAATTATGTTGGTGTGGCCAAACGAGGTCGCGTACAGGATAGAATCAAAGAGCATCTTGCGGATGGGAAGGATCCCGTGCCTGGCGTAAAAGTGAAAATAGAGCAGATGCCAAGTATAGATTCGGCTAAAGAAAAAGAATCTCACATAATTTCTAGAACTGAGCCGAAATACAACGAGCAGGGCAAATAACTACGATGTTAGCAAGGTAGGCTGGGGTCTTTACCCCACCATTTCCCTTTATCCGCCACCTTTTTGCTTGTTAAAACGAGCAACTTATTGGTGAAGCAATCTGTTCAATCGACAATCGTCAATCGAAAATCGACAATCCCTCTGTTCCTTTTCCCCTCGTAGCGGAGTTTACCCGCCATTCGTGTGGAGGGCTTACCCGCCGCTCCGTAATCAGTGTCCGTCCGTGTTTCAGTCCGTGCCCGCCCTGCGTAGCCTTGGCGAAGCAGGGTCTGTCAGTGTCCTTCATCGAGCATCCAGCATCGAGTATCGAGCATCAATCAAACGCGCAGTGGGTTAAGAGCAAAAAGCTATTTTTTTCAAAAATTTTTACTCCTTTCCTCACATTGAGTTACGAGAATCGGGAATCGAGAATCAAGAACCTTTTTCGACCCAAACACGCATCTCCGCCCAATTATAGAAAGACGCGATGCGTCTCAATGTTGTTTTTTAAAAATTTGATAAAAAGAACTTATCTGCCGTAGTCCCGATTTAAGCGGAATGAAAGCGGAGGCGGTGATTGTCTGCTTGGGCGAAAAAATCAATCAAAAAGAGTTAATTATGCAAAACGAACCCAATTTTTCAAAAAGTCAAATGTTTATAACCTTAATAACAACAACTAATTACAACAAAAAATGGCAAAAGGACACTTGGTCAAAACGAACCCAAACGAAGCCAATTTTATCGGGACTGATTGTTTCTGATAACAGTGGAATTTCTTTATATTGGGTAATTTTTCCCCAGCTTTTTGTGTGTAAATTTCTTGGCGTCTTTATCGGCGTAATCCGCCACAACTTGGCCGCTGCCAAGCAGTTTCCACTTATAGATTACCAGCCCTTCCAGGCCGACAGGGCCGCGGGCGTGTATCTTGTTTGTGCTTATGCCGACCTCGGCACCCAAGCCGTAACGAAAGCCGTCGCTAAAGCGCGTGCTACAATTCCAGAAAACATTAGCCGAATCGACAAGTTCCATAAATTTCGCCGCCTTGTTTTTGTCGGCAGTAACAATAGCATCGGTATGATGCGAGCCGTAACGGTTTATATGGCCGATAGCATCATCAAGGCCGGCCACGACTTTTATCGATAGTATGTAATCTAAATATTCTGTTGCCCAGTCTTTTTCAGTTGCCGGCTTTACTTTTATTATAGCAGCGGTCTTTTCGCAGCCGCGCAGTTCCACCTGCAGAGAGGCTTTTATCTTCGGCAGGAAGGTTTTGGCGATTTTTTCATCGACCAGCAGCGTCTCGGCGGCGTTGCAGACCGCCACATACTGGCATTTCGAGTCCACAACAATACTTACGGCCATATCCAAATCGGCATCGCTGTCAACATAGACGTGGCAGATACCTTCTGCGTGGCCGAGAACGGGGATATTGGTATTGTTCATAATGTGGCGGACAAATTCGTTCGACCCGCGAGGGATTATCAGGTCGATATATTTATCCAGCGCCAGCATTTCAGCAACGTCCTGCCGAGTGTGCAGCAATTGCAGCCAGTCATCGGGCAGCCCGGCACTTACGGCGGCTTTTGCGATTACCTCGGCCAGTATCTTATTGGTGTTTTCAGCTTCGCTGCCGCCTTTAAGCAGGACTGCGTTTCCGCTTTTCAGGCACAGCGTCGATATTTGCACCAGCGCATCGGGCCGGGACTCGAAAATTACGCCGATAACGCCAATCGGGCAGGTTACTTTGTAGAGTTCCAGACCTTTGTCAAGTTCAGTGGCTGTAATGGTTTGGCCGACAGGGTCATCGAGCTTAATCAGGCTTTCTATGCCGCTGCAAACATCTGCGATTTTGCCTTTATCGAACACCAGTCGCTTTAGCAGCGGCGCAGCAAGGTTGGTTTTTTTTGCGGCGGCAAGGTCTTTTTCGTTGGCCGATATTATCTGTAAGCTGTTTTGCTGCAAGGCCTTGGCAATCTGAGCCAAAGCAGCGTTTTTGACATCGGTTTTAACGGCTGACAGCAGGATTGAAGCCGATTTGGCCGATAATGCTAATTGGCTTGTGCTCATATTTATTATTGACTATTTACCATTTACTATTTACCATTAAAGGACTTAAAGAATTGTAAATCGACAATCGTCAATCGTCAATTGTAAATCGCCTGCGGGTGTAGCTTAGTGGCAAAGCTCCAGCCTTCCAAGCTGGTTATGTGGGTTCGATTCCCATCACCCGCTTTTGCTTTTTGGAAATGGATTTTGCCTTTTCTTTCACTGGGGCCAAAGACAAATCAGTTCGGTTTTGCGGGAGTGGTTTCGAGGTAATAGGATAGGGTATCTGCGGCGGTTTGCTGGCCGAGAGGTGTCCAGTGCTGGTCGTAGGTGAAATAAAGCTGGAGACCGGCGGCGATGCCTTTTCGCAGCGGTTCGGTGAGGCTGACAAATTCAATGGAATTTTGGCGGCAGAATTCTTCAGTTGCGGATTCAGCAGTGTTTATGTGTGACAATACCGCTTCCATCAGCTCTTTGGCAGGCGGGAGATTTTTCTCTTTCAGGGCGAGGAAATCGTAAAGCTGGCCGGCGGTCAATTTATCTTTAATCAGCGGCAGGAGAACGTGAGGTTTGTCGGGGGCATAAGCGAGTATGAAGCGGATGTTACTGCGGTCGCAGATTTTTTTTATTTCGCCGATAGCCTCGAAGGTTTTTCGGCAGCCTGAGGAATTGAAGAAAGTGCTTTTGTCTTTGTTTTCATAATGGGTAGTAAGGGCCTTTATTTTGAAGGCGTAGTATTTGGGTTGCGGGCCATCGGGGACAGCAATGGGCAGCCAGGAGACGGTCTTGAGGGAATCGGCGGAAACTTCGGCTTTATCATCGGCAACAGCTTTTGCGGACATTGCGCCAAAGAAACGGATGAGTGAATTTTTGATGACGCGGCGGAGAGGGGACGCCTTGAAGAAATTACCGAGGGTATTTGTGGCGCCGGTTTTCTTTTTAAAATTGGAGTCGCGGAAATCGTTTCCCTCGTAAAGCATACAGATAACGGTTTTGGGGGACAGAGGGAGGGCGTATTTTTTGAGGGTTTCCAGATAAGAGAGCGGGCTTCCGCCGGACATAGCGAGATTGCAGACGGTGAGGCCGGTTTTTTGAGAGAGGATGTGCGGCCAGTGCTGGTCGTCGGAGACGCCGGAGCCTTCGGTGAAGGAGTCACCGAGCGTTATGAGGTCGTATTTTTCGAGGTCGGTTTTGTTTCGGAAGCCTCTTTTGTCGGTTGTGAGGGTAAATTTAATATCTGGGAAGCCGGGCGGGGATTTGGGATAGCTGAAGGCGGCTTCGGGAACATCTTTTGTTATACCGGTCTGCGTGGTATTGGGTGTGCGGTGATATAAATCGCTTTGGCCGACGTAATTTTTGCGTTCTACGAGGCGAAGAAATGCGTCCATCGCCAGTATGGAGATTAAAACGGAGACAGACAGGGCGATGATTTGAAATTGGCGTTTTCTTTCATTTTTTTTGTCGGACCAGTTGAGGTATAAGATTATTGCACTGACCGGAATCAGCACCAGCAGGAGCGTAAATTGTCCGAGCGAGTATCGGCCCAAAAGGATGTCTCTTTGTTGGGCGATGAGGTATGCGACGTCGCCGGGGATTATCCACAGCAGAGCGTTGATGAGCAGGACAAGGGCAGTTATAAGCCATTTTTTTCGGATTTCATTCATAATTTCTGCGAATCAAAACAGCGGATAAATAAATGGCGCCAAGGCAGTGCCACTTAGCACTACCAGCAGTCCTAAAAGCAAAAATATAATGAGTATAGGCAGTAGCCACCATTTTTTGTTGTGCTTTAGGAAATCCCAGAATTCTGCGAGCAAACCGGTGCGGGCCGTCCGGCCGAGGATTTTGAATTCTTCAGATTGGTTTTGCTGTTCGGGTTGAGGCATCGTTTTACTCCATTAAATCCGGTTTAGAACTGGTTAAAGTAGCGTTTGACGGAATCGGGGGTACGATGAGGCAGCCAATAGGAGCCAGCGTTTCGGTCGAAGGTGCGGCGGAGGGGGTCACGTTTTATCAGTTTAAAGAACAGGCCGACGGGAGTAATGATGAGAAAGTAGAAGGCCGCCATTACGATGAAACTGACGGCCCAGCCGATGGGGAATGTTATGAACATAAGTGCGATATAAACCGGCCTGACGAGACGGGTATTGATGCGGCTGAGGACGTATATAAGCAGGCCTGCGGCGCAGATGCACAGAGACCAGTTGGCATTTAGGCCTTTGAGAAAATGCAAAAGAGCGGCGATGACTGCGAGCATAACCGCGGAGGCTGTCCCGAAGCTTCGCAACTCTTTGCGGGCGGGTTTCCAGTTTATTTCAATCAGCGACATAAAATTCCTTCTTTAATCCAGAGAGAACTGGGCGATATATTCGTCAATCTGATGCTGTTTTGCCTGGGGCTGGTCTGTTTTGAACAATACCTGTTTTTCGAGGACGAGGACGTCCATATTGGTTGCCATAAAACAGCGGTAAGCATGCCGGGGAGAGCAGACGATAGGCTCGCCGCGGATGTTGAAGCTGGTGTTGATTATGACGGGGCAGCCTGTTTTGTTTTTGAAATGCTGCAGGAGGCGATAGAACCTGCCGTGCCGGCGGGCATCAACGGTCTGCACTCTTGCAGAGTAATCTACGTGAGTGATGCCCGGAACGGTGCTGCGCTTGACTTTCAGCTTGTCGATGCCGTGCAGATTTTTTAATTGGCCGTCGACGGGCAGACGTTTTTCTTTTTGCACAGAAGCTACCAGTAGCATATAGGGACTATCCTGCTCCGGGCGCATTTCAAAATACTGCGGTGCGTCTTCCAGCAGGACGCTGGGTGCGAAAGGCCTGAAAGACTCGCGGAACTTGATTTTGAGGTTCATAACGGACTGCATTTTTTCGCTGCGGGCGTCGCCGATAATGCTTCGTGAGCCGAGGGCGCGTGGGCCGAATTCCATACGGCCCTGAAGCCAGCCGATGACTTTTTCCTGTTCGATGAGTGCGGCGATGCAGTCAAGGAGTTTTTCTTCGTCATCGAAGGACTGGTATTTTGCGCCGATTGAGTCAAGGAAGTTTTTTATTTCAGTGTCGGAGTATTGCGGGCCTAATAAGGAGCCCTGCTGAGAGTCGGAGTCGGAGATTTTTCGTTCGCTGCCGAGCAGTTGATACCAGACGAAAAGTGCGGCACCGAGGGCGCCGCCTGCATCGCCGGCGGCGGGCTGAATCCATATATTTTCAAACGGGCATTCTCTCAGTATACGGCCATTGCCGACGCAGTTTAATGCGACGCCGCCGGCGAGGACGAGATTTTTGATGCCGGTTTGCCGGTGGGCGAATTGTGCGCTGCGCAGCATAATCTCCTCGGTGGCCATTTGTATTGAGGCAGCGATGTCCATTTCCCGCTGGGTGATGGGCGATTCCGGTTTTCGCGGCGGGCCGTCGAATAATTTCTCGAAGTTAGCATTGGTCATTACGTCCGAATAGCAGTAGGCGAAATAGGACATATCCATTCTGAAGGAGCCATCCTCTTTGAGGTCTATGAGCTTATTTTTTATGATGTCGTAATATTTCGGCTCGCCGTAAGGCGCCAGGCCCATCAGCTTGTATTCGCCGGAGTTGACGCGGAAGCCCGTGAAGTAGGTGAAGGCGGAGTATAACAGGCCGAGCGAATGCGGGAAGTGCATTTCATAAAGCAGCTCGATTTTATTATCGCGTCCGAGGCCGATGCTGCCCGTAGCCCATTCTCCGACGCCGTCGAGAGTGAGAATGGCGGCTTCTTTGAACGGCGAGGGGAAAAAGGCACTGGCGGCGTGTGATTCGTGATGCTCGGTGAATATATATCGGCCTTTATATTCGCCGGCGAGAGCATTGTCCATTTCGCGGGGCAGATGCAGTTTTTGCTTGAGCCATAAGGGCATTCCCATTAAGAATTGTTTGAAGCCCTGCGGTGTGCAGGCGAGGTATGTTTCTATGAGGCGTTCAAATTTCAACAGGGGCTTATCGTAAAAGGCAACGTAGTCGAGGTCTTTTGCGGTGATACCGGCCTGTTTTAGGCAGTAATCGACGGCCTGGAAGGGGAAGCGGTAATCGTGTTTTTTGCGGGAGAATCGCTCTTCCTGAGCGGCGGCGATTATTTGGCCGTCGCGCACAAGGGCTGCTGCGCTGTCATGATAAAAAGCCGATATGCCGAGAATGTTCATAGGACGTTCCCTGTCAAGACTATTTTTTGGAAAAATCCCTAATTGCAGCGCATAAGTATAGTCGAATGTTTTGAAAAATCCAGTGTTTTGGTAATATAATGAAGTTATAGTATGAACAAGATGCGGCAAAAAGTCGGCAAAGCTAAAAAGGTGTCGGTTTTCGGGATTTGGCCGGTAATTGGGCTGGTTATTTTGGGGGTTGCAGCGTATTGTAATAGTTTCGGCGGGCCGTTTATATTCGATGATGAAGAAAGCGTTGTGGAAAATCCTTATATCGTTCATCTCCGGCCGTTGAGCAATGTTATGTTGGCGCCGCCGCAATCTACGGTGGCGGGTCGGCCTGTGGCGAGCCTGTCGCTGGCATTAAATTATGCCATCAGCGGTTATGAGGTCTGGAGCTATCATCTTTTCAATCTGCTGGTTCATATTTTGGCGGGGCTGGCACTTTTTGGGATTATACGCAGGACGCTGTTATGTGAGCGACTGCGTGAAAGATTCGGCAAACATTCAGCGGTTTTAGCGTGGGCGGTTGCGGCAATCTGGCTGGTGCATCCGATACAGACCGAAAGCGTTACATACATTGTTCAGCGGACAGAATCACTGATGGGGTTGTTTTATCTGCTGACGCTTTATTCGGCGGTTCGGGCGATGGAACCGGGAGGCGGTTTACTTTGGCCGGCAGTGTCGGTTGTATGCTGCGGTCTGGGGATGGGGACAAAAGAGGCGATGGTTACGGCGCCGGTGCTGGTATTGCTGTATGACCGTGCGTTTTTTGCGGGGTCGTTTATCGCTGCCTTGCGGCGCAGGTTGGGTTTATATGCCGGTCTTGCGGCGACGTGGGTGATTTTGGCGGCACTGCTTTGGTCGGGGCCTCGGCAGGAGCAGAGCAGTGGTATTACTATTGCTGCCAGTTTGGGTTATGCAGCGAATCAGGGGATTGTGATTTTGCGGTATTTGCGATTGAGTGTTTGGCCGAGGGGACTGTGTCTTGATTATAGCTGGTCGATAGTAAAAGATTGGGGAAGGCTTGCTCTGCCGGTGCTATTTGTTTTGGCGATGTTGGCGGTTACAGTTTGGGGACTTATCCGCAATAAGGCGTGGTCGTATCCTGCGGCGTGGTTTTTCGGAACATTGGCGGTTACATCGAGTTTTGTGCCGGTCAAAGACCTGATTTTTGAGCATCGTATGTATCTGCCGCTTGCGGGTTTGGCGGTATTGGCTGTGGCAGGCGGGTATGTTTTGTTAGAACGCCGGTCTGCAAGAAGAGTGGGGATTATTCTGGCTGCGACTGTTATTGTTGCGCTGGGTCTGGTGACATTACAGAGAAACAGCGACTACCGCGGTGCGGCGTCAATCTGGCAGAGTGTGCTGGACGTGATACCGGACAATTCCCGTGCGCATAACAATCTGGGAGTTGCGCTGAAATCGGCAGGCAGGGTCGATGAGGCGATAAGGCATTATAATGAGGCCCTTCGGGTGACTCCGGATGATGAGAAAACACTCAATAATCTTGGCATAGCATTTCAGGCAATGGGCAGGTACGACGAGACGATAGATTGTTTTAATCGTGCGCTGCAGGTCAAGCCGAAGTATGTTGATACATACTATAATTTGGGATGGATTTTTGAATTGCAGGGTAAATTTGATGAGGCGATTAAGTATTACCGAGACGCACTTGGGATTAACCCCGGTTATGCGAAGGCTCACAATAACTTAGGCAAGCTGCTTAGTCAGCAGGGCAAAGTCAATGAGGCGATGGAGCATTTTCGGATAGCACTGGAACTGAAGCCTGAATACGCTGATGCACATTATAATATTGGCTGTGTTCTTCAGTCACAGGGCAGAGTCGAGGAGGCAATCAGTCATTATTACGAGGCACTGCGGATTACGCCTAATGACGCTGATGCACATACCAATCTGGGTGTTGCCCTTGCGACCAAAGGCAGACTTGATGAGGCGGTTGAGCATTATAAACAGGCGATGGAAATAGACCCCAATCATACTTCTGCTAAAAGGATGCTGGAGTCGTTGCATAAGAAATAGCAAGATAGTGCAAAAATTCTGCGTTGGGCTTATATTATTTTCGTATTTTGCCAGCGATAATAGTATTGTCGATTTTTTGTGGAATTCAGGTGTGGTTGTGTATGAAACTTAATCCTGTAAAGATGAAAGACTGGCAGATTGCGGCGGCGGCGGAGCGGACTATGAAGCCTGTGAGCCGGCTGGCGAAAGAGCTTGGATTGAAGGACGGGGAACTGCTGCCTATGGGTCGGCAATTGGCCAAGATTGATTATGTCAGGGTGATGGAGCGGATGAAACGTGGGGATGACCCTGCAGCAAAGTATATCGATGTAACTGCGATTACGCCGACACCGCTGGGCGAGGGAAAGACCACTACCGTAATCGGCCTGATTGAGGGGCTTGGTCAGCTCGGCAAAAATGTAACAGGGGCGATACGTCAGCCAAGTTCCGGGCCGACTTTTAATATCAAGGGTTCGGCGGCAGGCGGCGGACTTGCCCAGTGCATTCCGCTGGGGCCGTTGTCTATCGGTTTCACGGGAGACATTGACCGTGTTACGAACGCACACAACCTGGCAATGGTGGCGCTGACATCGCGTATGCAGCACGAGCGAAATTACGATGACGTGCGCCTGGCCAAAAGCAATTTGAAGCGGCTGGACATTGACCCTGAAAAGGTCCAGTTTAAATGGGCGATGGATTTTTGCGCACAGTCGCTACGGAACATCACAATCGGGCAGGGGTCGAATATGGACGGCTACCCGATGAATTCGGGATTTGCAATATCGACATCGAGCGAACTGATGGCGATACTGGCTGTTGCGAAAGACCTGAAAGACCTTCACAAGAGAATCAGTAATATAGTAGTTGCATACGACAAGAAGGGCAATGAGGTCACCACAGCAGACCTTGGCGTCGATGGCGCTATGACGGCGTGGATGCTCGACGCGATGAACCCGAGCCTGATTCAGACCATCGAGGGTCAGCCTGTATTTGTTCACGCAGGGCCGTTTGCCAATATTGCAATCGGGCAAAGCTCGATTATCGCAGATATACTTGCGACGAAATTGTCCGAGTATCATATAACAGAAAGCGGGTTCGGGGCTGATATTGGCTATGAGAAGTTCTGGAACCTCAAATGCCGGCTTTCGGGATTGCGGCCGGATGCGGTGGTCATTGTTGCGACGATCCGAGCGCTGAAGATGCACGGGGGCGGGCCGGCGGTCAAACCGGGGGCCCCTTTGAGTGAAGAATACAGAAAAGAAAATCTGGAACTTGTCGAAAAGGGCTGTGAAAATCTTGTTGCTCATATTGAGATTGTGAAAAAGAGCGGCATCAGGCCTGTGGTTTGCATCAACCATTTTTATACCGACACAAAGGCCGAGATTGAATTAGTTCGGCGGATTGCCGAGCAGAATAATGCGAAGGCGGTTTGTTCGGAACACTGGCTGAAAGGCGGTGCGGGTGCAATTGAGCTTGCTGAGGCGGTAATGGCTGCTTGTGAGCAAAAGAAAAAATTCAAGTTTCTTTATAAACCCGATTCGCCGCTGCGTGAAAAAGTCGAACTGATTGCGAAAGAGGTATATGGCGCTGAAGGCGTTTCATATAGCCAGAGGGCGATGGAAAAAATGAAAGTCATTGAAGCCAGCCCGCAGTTGAAAAAGTTCGGTGTGTGTATGGCCAAGACGCAATTGAGCCTTTCGCACGACCCGCAGTTAAAGGGCAGGCCGAAAAACTGGACGCTTCCAATACAGGATTTTTTGGTGTATAAGGGAGCAGAGTTTATTGTGCCGCTGGTAGGTCAGATTAACCTGATGCCCGGAACGGCATCAAACCCGGCGTTCAGGCGAATTGATGTGGATGTTAAAGCAGGGAAAGTAACTGGGTTATATTAAGGTAATGGCTGCGAAAATTATCGACGGCAAACAAATAGCCGCTCAAATGCGGGAAGAGTTGAAAGCTGATGTTGCAAGGCTAAAACAAAGAGGTATTGTGCCCGGCCTGGGGGTGATACTTGTTGGGGACAACCCTGCATCACAATCATACGTTACAGCAAAAGAGAAGGCCTGCCAAGAGATTGGCGTTTATTCCGATGATAATCGTCTGCCTGCGGATATAAGTCAGCGGGAATTGATTGCTTTAATCGACAGAATGAACAACGACCCGAAGATAAACGGGATTCTGGTTCAACTGCCGCTGCCGAAACACCTTGATGAGAATGAGGTCCTTTTTGCGATAAACCCGGAGAAGGACGTTGACGGCTTTCATCCGGTGAATGTGGGCAAAATGGTGGCTGGGCAGAAGGCGTTTTTGCCCTGCACGCCCAACGGGGTCGTTCAGCTTTTACTTCGCAGTGGGGTCAAAATAGAAGGGGCGCACGTGGTGATAGTCGGCCGCAGCAATATTGTGGGTAAACCCCTTGCGAATATGCTGATTCAGAAATCGCCGACCGGCAATGCTACGGTTACGGTCTGCCATACGCGGACAAAAAATCTTTCCTCTCATACTTTACGAGCCGACATCATAGTTGCGGCGGCGGGCTGCCCGAAAGCCATTACAGCGGATATGGTGAGGGAAGGGGTGGTGGTAATCGATGTGGGGGTCAATCGTGTTGAAGATGCAACAAAAAAGACGGGGTTCCGCTTAGTGGGCGATGTTGATTTCGAAGCGGTCAAAGAGAAGGCAAGTCTTATAACGCCTGTCCCCGGCGGAGTCGGGCCGATGACGATAACGATGCTGCTTTATAATACGGTCGAATCGGCAAAAACAGCCTCAAAAATAGTTTAATGACCGGCATTTCCGACAAAAGGTTCATTTGAATTCTCCCGCGGCCTTTGGGGGTAGTTCTTGCGAAGAGGTGTTTTTGATGTTAATCTAATTTTATGACCGGTACAGCAGGAGAACCCCAGGCAAATAGCGGCGAACCAGCGGAAGATGCGTTGAATGGGCAAGTTGACCAGCAGCAAAAAACGGGGTGGAAATCAGCAGCAAGCAAAGGCAGGCTGGTAATAGCTTTGGTTATAGTTTGCAGTGTGGTGGCGGTGACGTATTGGCCGGTATTGTCGGCAAAAACACTTTCGACAGATGACCACCAGTATTTTGCCAACAACGCATTAGTGCAAAACCCCGGCTGGGCATCGGCCAAACGGTTTCTTACCGAAGTATTAGAGCCGTCGACCGTAATGGGTTACTATCAGCCGCTGACGATGATTTCACTGATGTTGGATTATGCGCTCGGCGGGTGCGAAGACAATTTACTGCCGTTTCACTGCACCAGTCTTATACTGCACGTTTCAAATACGGCGTTGATAATTGTGCTGCTTTATCTGCTGTTCGGCAGGATTGAGGCGGCGGCAATAGCCGGGCTGCTTTTCGGCGTTCATCCTTTGACGGTTGAGCCTGTCCCCTGGGTCAGTGAGTGCAAAACGCTTTTAGCGGCGTTCTTCTCGTTATGGTCGCTGATTTTTTATGTTTACCCACGAGTCACGGGTCACAAGTCACGAGTCACGGGATTTTACATCGGCAGTCTCGTTGCCTATTTGCTGGCGTTGATGTCAAAGCCGACAAGCATACCTTTGCCAGCTGTGATGCTTTTGATGGATTATTGGCCGCTGCGACGATTCAGTCGACGGGCAATTTTTGAGAAAGTCCCGTTTTTTGTATTGGGCGGCATCTTTGCGATTATAACTTACATTTCTCAAAGCCGAACGGCAGGTTCGCTGTCCCCGGGTGAGATTGGGGCCGAACATATACTGTTTATATTATGCCATAACATTATTTTCTACCTCTACAAAATAGTCTGGCCGGTCAACCTGTCCGGTTTTTATGTTTTTCCCAAACCGCTGGACCTGTCACACCCAATGGTTTTAGCGGGCGTCATCGGCACAGGGACACTGATACCTGTGCTGCTAATTTCGCTTCGCTGGACAAGAGCGGTGTTAACAGGCTGGTTGATTTTCTTTGTTGCGATTTTCCCGACAATAGGCGTGATTGGGTTTACGCCCGTCATTGCGTGTGAGAAGTTTGTTTACCTGCCCTCGATAGGCCTTTTGATGGCGCTGGCGGCATTTTTGTGCCGGTTTCTGGATTCCGGCGAAACCCGCAGGTATTTGAAGCGGACTTTGCTGACAATCACAATTGTCGTATTGACCGCTGCGGAGATTGCCGGCACGAGGCGATATCTGGAATTTTGGCGTGACCCGGTAAGATTTTACAAATATATGCTGAGTCTAACGCCAGAATGTGGCTCGTTATATCAAGGTCTCGGTTATAGTTATAACAAGCTCGGCTGTTCCAGCGAAGCAATAAAGGCATGCGAAGACGCTGTAAGATTCGACCCGGATAACCCGCATGCATATAATTCCCTCGGTTTTCTTTATGGTCAGGTCGGCCGCTATGCAGAGGAAATAAAAGTGTGCAAACAGGCATTAGTGATAAAACCAAATTACCCTGATGCATACATCAATCTCGCTTATGCTTACAGCAAACTGGACAGGTATGCGGAGGCAATAGATGCCTGTGAGCAGGCGATAAAACTCAAGCCAAATTTATTGCCAATGGCACATAATACTCTTGGCTGCATCTATGGCGAGATTGGCCGATGGCCGGATGCTGTCGGAGAATACAAACAGGCGATAATAATCAAGCCGGATTACGCCGATGCCTATTATAACATGGGCGATGCTTACCGGGAAACGGGGCGTTACAAAGAGGCGATAGAAGCCTATAAGGCGGCACTGAGTATTAAACCTGATTATGCAGAAGCGGATTATGACCTTGGGATTGTTTACGGCAAGGTCGGCTCCTGGGCCGAGGCGGCGGCTGCATATAAGGAGGACCTGAAGATAAAACCGAATTATGCTAAGGCGTACTGCAACCTTGGCGTTGCATACGATGAGCTGCACCGGTATATGGAAGCGATAGAAGCGTGTGAGCGGGCCGTAAAAATCGAGCCGAATGACGCTATGGCACATTATGACCTCGGTGTCATTTATCTTGCAGCCGACAGTAATTCCGCACAACAGCAGTATGAGATTTTGAAAAAATTGGATTCTCGACTGGCTGACAGGCTTTCCAAACTCATTTCCAGAAAAGGCATTCCGCAGAGCAAACCCTGAGCCAGAAGCGGTTGGGGGCATATAAAAAAGCGTGGCGGCCTGTTGGCCGCCACGCATAAAAACATCAAAGAAGCTCTTGCAGCAGTGTTACTGACTGAGATTAACGCCAAGCGGGTCAACATCAACGCTGCCGCTGACATCGTGCGAAAGAACTGAAGAAACATCGGTGTGGTCCCAGAAGTTGTTTTCAGCCTTAAGCACAATCTGCGGAGTGCCAATCAGTCTATTGACAACGTCAATTCCGCCGGCACCGCCATTACCCTGGAAGGTGTTCTCGCCGTAGCTTGGGACAGCCACTCTGGCAGCCGCTGATGCGCCATAGAACGCACCGGCCGGGTCAATTTCCCAAACATCCACAAGACCGCCGCCAAGGTCTATCTTGGTTTCACAGGGGTCTGAGATATCGGTGTCAATGGCGTCTTTCACGTTGTCCTTGAAGAGGTTGCCTTCAATTCGAAGGTATGCACCGGTTGTGTAAAGCATTATGCCATCGCCTGCACAGCCCTCGAATGTGTTGCCGCGGATTATCATGTGGATACCTTCGCCGACTCTAATACCGCCGCAGCCGTTCTTGGATTCAGTGGAGTAGTTATTTTCATAGATGCAGAAAGCGCCGGCAGAGCCGTTAGGCGGCTTGTTGTCCATCTTGCCGCCGAATCTCGGACCCTGCGCGCTTCCCTCGAAGTGGCTGTTGCGGACAATCAGTATCGACTTGGTGCCGCTGTCGCTGGAGGTCATACGGATGGCCTGAGAGGCATCGGTCGAGTGCATACCGTCGATGACCAGGAAACCAGGTGCATTGCTGTTACGACCATCTGCAGTGTTGTACATCTGGGTCTTGTCCTCAGATGCACCGAAGGTATTGTTGCGTGAGGTGCAAAACAGGCAGGAGCCGCCGACACCGTTCGTACTGAGGGTGTCTTCGCAGACAACCATATTAATCATACCTTCCACCAGCATTCGCATACCGTGCCGCATATGGAGACCATCGTGGTACCCTTGCCAGGTGAAGTTCTTGACGATGTTGTCGCAGCCGTGCATACGGAACGCTTCGCCGTTCTCGGACTGACCGCAATCATTGGTACCGCTGTAGGTGAAGCCGACATTCCTGTCTTCGCCGTCGATGATAAGCTGGTCACCGACGAAGTCATACTTGCCGTTGGAGTCACCCCAGGTCTTGAGTGGGTCGATGCGAGTGTCCCAGTTGCCGGGAACGATTGTGTTGCTAAAACCGAAGAGGATTCTTCCGCCGCCGCCATGACCCTGGATGGTTGATACCACATCGCACCACGGCGTCCACGAACCATTATGGCACCATTCGGGTTTTTCGGTGTAGTGCAGGGTCTGAGATGCCTCAATGGACTGAAGGGCTGAAGTGAAAGCTGCAAAGGCCGTGCTCGATGAAGAGAGGATGTAATCGGGCCAGTTGTAGTTGCTGAAGTCATTGATGGTGATGTAGTTCGCCTTCGTTGCCGAAGATGAACCGCCCGGACCTGCAACAGTCAGCTTAACGGTGTATATGCCTGCCGTTGCGTATTTGTGATGCGGAGCCATATCAGTGCTCCACTCGCCATCGCCATACTCCCAGAGGTAATCTGTAATCCAGCCGCTGGAGAAGCTGACGAACTCAGGCTCAACGTAGGTGTTCCAGCCGCTGAGCGGTATCGCGACGAAGTCCGCAACAGGCGGAGCAACGCTGCGACCGGTAAGCACCCTGGCGACAGTCTGGCCGGCAGGAATATTGGCAAAGGCATCTGTGCCGTACGGTGAGGTAACGGTTACAGTTTTTGTACCTGTGCCGTATACGTAGATGCTGGCCTTTCTGCCCTTGGCGGACAGATTCACGGCAGCACTGCAGCTTACGCCGTACTGAGAGCCGGTAGCGCTTGTCGCTTTGCAGATAATCGCACCGCCGGTACTCTGGGCGAACAACTTTGCGTTGCCTGAGATGCCGCTCTGGCTGTATGTGCCGCCTGTCGGGTTGTAAATAACCGTGTTAGACCCGATTGTCGCAACGCACAAATTGCCGGGATAACTCTTGCTGAAGCTTACCCCAGACGGATTGGAGTGCACCATCCACAATTGTTGCGGCGAAGTGGTTGTGATTAAAATCGGGTCTGTGCCTGATGCCGTGAAGCCCGAAGCCGGATACAACAGCTCATGACGCGACATGCTGCTTGTATAAAGGCTGTCGGAAACCTTGGTCATAGGCAGTTCGCTGAAGTGGTACGAGCTGGCCGTATGACCTGATTCGATCTCGTCGGCAACCAGAACGCACATCGGGTTGCGAATTACGAAGAAGTAACGGTGATAGCCGTCCAGGCCGCTGGTAATAGCCGGGTATATACCGCCCATAACTCCATCGATTGCGTGGCCGTAATCGGAATCCACCGCACCGATGCAGTCGGCTTTCGCCAAGTCATAAGCCTGATAACCGCGCAGGTCATCCATACAGTTACCCACGCCGTCAACCATCAGGCAGTTGTGCGTAGGTGTGTTGCCCTGCGGCTGGGAATTAAAGATGACCCACTGGCCGTTTCTGTACATACCGTAATCACCGTTATCGGCGCCATCGTGGGAAGTGGTCTGCACCTGACAGTTAGGCGGCACATCCGAACCGGACTGTTTTTCGCTCCAGTAGTAGTGGCCGTCGTGACCGCGGTTGTCGAAGAACACATAAGTATCATTTGCGCTGGGGTTGCCGATGTTCCAGTTATCTCTGTACATATGGAGTTCCGTGTCGTCGAGGTGGACATAAAGCGGCAAGCCTGCGTCGGTGGGTGAGAGCGGCTCGATAGATGCATCGTACCAGATGTATTCGAAGCCCTGCCACCACCAAGCATCGGCTTTGCCCTTCGAAGTAGGTATCAGTTCCCGAGTGTACCACTCGGCAACTCTTGCCATCTTGCCGGCAGGTATTATGCAGGTGTCGCTGACACCGACAGCCTTGTTAATGGCTGCGTGGTAGCGCATAGCCTGCACAACGCCGTGGTCGCCGTTATAAGCGACATCAGCCCAGGTATCCAGGCCCGGAGGTGAAAGTGCCATCCAGGCGAGAACGAAGTTTTCAGTGAATCCCTGCTTGTTCTCATCGAGGACGGTGTCGGGGTTCGGATACTCGTTGATTTCCATAATGTACCTGTGAATCAGCGCACGGGAACCCTGATAGGCGCCATAACTTGGGCCTTCATAAGGGAAGCCGTCTGCCGGTCGAGGACCATTATTGGACAGCGGAGCAGGAACTCCGAGCTGGCCATGGTCGCACAGACCGTTGACACGCTCATTATGGTAAATCAGGTCGTACTCTCTGGATGTGTTAAAGATAGTCTCATACCCAGGTTCGCCGCGGAGGTTATACAAACCTGCGGCGTGGTCGCCGGCACGACAAACCATAAAGTTGTGTGTCGGCCTCAATCTCCAGGTATCACCAACGTTGAAGTTCAGTTCCTGGACGAACTCAGCAATGTTTGCAAGGACGGTGGACTTGTCTGAAGAGCTCAGCCAGGTCGGACCTCCGTGAGCCGGGTCGTCAACAATCGCATCATAAGCTATGCAATAGCCCCAGAAGGTTTCCATACTGCTGATTTCTTCGTCATTGCCGCCCACAATCCAGTTATAGCTCTTACACTGTTGTACCATATCCTGGCAGAACTGGCCGTAACCGGTGATTTTGCTAATCAGGTATGCAAACGCAGATTGCTGGCTGGTCATATTACGTGATATACCTGGGAATGTTGCGCCCGTGCGAGCAGTGCTGGTAAGTCTTGCCCAGATTTCGGAATGTGTTGTCTGGGCCTTTGCCCACAGACCGTTCTCAGTGCCGTAACCCTTCATAACAAGGTGCGGGTGCAGGTTACTCAGGTCGCCCGGAGAGTCGACAATGGCAAATCCTGAACCGCCTGCCGGTGCTACCTGAACACTGATGTAGTTGGTTCTGGTTTTGCTGTCGCTGTTTAGCGGGCCGATAGTAACCAGCGCAACTGAGTAAATCCCAGGCACGTTATATGTATGCAGCGGGTTCATATCGGTGCTTGTCTGACTGTCGCCGAATGTCCAGCTCCAGTTTGTTACACTGCCGTAAGTCGTGTCGGTGAACTGCACCTTCAACGGCGAGAAGCCGCCTTCGGGTGAGCCTGTGAAGTTTGCATCGCAGGCCGTTACCGGGCCGACGACAATGTAATTTGTCCTGGTTAACGCATCGGATGAGCCGTAAGAACTGGATGCGGTCAGAGAAACCGAGTATGTTCCGCCGTTGTTGTAGATATGAGTCGGGTTCTGAGCGGTGCTTGTGCCGCTGTCACCGAACGTCCAGCTCCAGGCATTGATGCCGTCGCCTGTGGTCGTATCGGTGAAGTCGATTCTCTGCGGAGCGAATCCGCCGACAGTCTTGCTGGCGACAAAATTCGCATCAGGCGGAATCGGCGCCCTGGCATTGATAAGGTTGGTCTTTATACAGTTGTAGTATATACCGCTGACGCAATCTCTCACCTTCAGACAAACTGTATATACACCGATGTTATTATATGTCCACTTCTCGTTGCCGTTGCTTGAATCGCTCGAGTCGAAACTGCCGTTGCCGTCAAAATCATACTTCCAGGTGTCGATGCAGCCTATCGACTTGTCTGTGAACATTACAGCCAGCGGATATATGCCATCTGTCGGAGCAGCTACAAAGTCCGGAATCGGAACAGGATTGGTGACGACAATGTAGTTGGTCCTGGTCTTGCTGTCGCTTCCGAATTCATTGGCGACCGTCAGACTGACCGTGAACGTTCCTGCATCGACATAGGTGTGAGACGGGTTCTGTACCGTGCTTGTGCCGTTGTCGCCGAAGCTCCAGGTCCAGGTTTGCGGGCTGTTAGTCGAGGAGTCGGTGAAGCTTACAGCCAACTGAGCAGTGCCGCTTGTCGGCGAGCCTGAGAAGTTGGCGTCCGGAATATACGGAACGATTTCGGTCAGCGCCAGTTTACTTGCTCCGCTGCCGCCTGTGCCGAACCATCTTGTAAGACCGTCGCAAGCCGCAGCATTGACGGTATTGTTGACCAGACCGCTGTTGCTGGTGTTATAGATAGACCAGGAACTGCCTGCAAATTTGCTGACACCTGAGCCGTTCGAGCCTACCCAGATAAAGCCGTCTGAATCAACAGCAACTGACTCGCTGTCGTTCTTTGCCAGCCCATCGCTTGTCGTGTAGGTGACCCAGCTTGAGCCGTTGAATTTATTTACGCCTGCGCCTGTTGCAACCCAGATGTTGTTTGATGCAACTGCTATGACCTGGGTGGTATCAAGAGACGCAAGTGGCGGCTTACCATAGGTTGTCCAGGTGGTGTTGTCATACTTTGAAACGCCGTTGCTGGTCGCAATCCATTTGTTATTGGAAGAGTCAACAGCAACACTTCTGGTGGCATTGTTAGCCAGACCACTGTTGGTGCTGTTATACTTTGTCCAGCTTGAGCCGTTGAATTTGCATACGCCTGAAGCGTTTGTGCAGACCCATATATCTCCGCTGGTGTCAACAGCAATTGCCCTGGTGGCATTATTTGCCAGAGCGCTGTTGCCGGAGGTGTACTTTGTCCAGCTCGAGCCGGTATACTTGTTGACGCCGCCGTTTGTGGCGACCCACTTGTTGCCTGAGCCGTCAAACGTAATGCCATAAACGGTGTTGTTTGCCAGACCTTGTGTAGTTGTGTACTTTGTCCAGGTAGTGCCGTCATACTTGGCAAGGCCGCCGCCGTTGGTGCCTATCCATGCTACACCGCCTGAAGAAGCAGCTCCGAGGATGGTGTTATTGCCGATGGCTGCGCCGGTGTTGGAATTGTTATAAGTTGTCCATGTCTCGCTGTACTGATGCTCCTGGGCGATAATGTAATTGGTCTTTGTCTCTATGTCGCTGCCGCTTGGGCCGCTAACGGTCAGACTGACCGTATAGGCGCCGGGGTCGACATACTGATGAGACGGGCTCTGTGCGGTGCTTGTGCCGCTGTCGCCGAATGCCCAGCTCCAGCCTGTGATACCGCCTGTTGACTGGTCGGTGAAGTTCACTGTCAGCGGGTGCAGGCCCGAAGTGGGCGAACCGCTAAACGCCGCAATGGGAACCACAGGAGACACAACATTGATGTAATCGGTCTTTGTCATTACGTCGGTGCCGTAAGTGCCGCTGGCCGTCAAAGTAACGGTAAACTTTCCGGCATACTGATAGGTATGCGACGGGTTCGTTTGGCCGCTTGTGCCGCCGTCACCGAATGTCCAGTTTCGAGTGGATATAGTTCCTGTTGACGAATCGGTGAAGTTTACTTGTATCGGGAATTCGCCGCTTGTCGGCGAGCCGCTGAAGTTCGCCGTGCAGGGCTTAACCGTAATGTAGCTGGTCCTTGTCAGCGAGTCACTTCCCAGAGGACCGGTAACGGCCAGGCTTACATTGTAAACGCCTATCGCAGTGTAGTTATGACCGGGGTTCTCTGATGTGCTTGTGCCGGTATCACCGAATGCCCAGCTCCAGGCTGTTACTGTTCCTGTCGAATTGTCCGTGAAGTTTACAGACAACGGTGCATTGCCGGAAGTCGGATTAGCTGAGAACTGTGCATCGACAGGCGGAGGTGTGTTAACAACGATGTAACCTGTCTTGACCTCATCGTCACTGCCGACCGGGCCGGTAGCCGTCAAAGTAACGGTATATGTCCCTGCGGCTGTGTATTGATGAGATGGATTCTGGGCCGTGCTTGTGCCGGTATCGCCGAATGCCCAGCTCCAGGCAGTAACGCTTCCTGTGGTCGAATCAGTGAAGTTGACCGTCAGCGGATAATTGCCGCTTAATGGGTCGCCGCTGAATGCCGCAGTCGGAGCAGTCGCCGGGCTGACGGTAATATAATTGGTCTTAATCTCCGTATTGCGAGTGCTTGTTCCGCACTCGGTAACTTCCAGTGTGACCGTATAACTGCCCGCATTCTGGTATGTCCACGGTGGAGGATTGCCATGCTGAGAATTGTTCCAGTCAGAGGCAGGATTATTCGGTTCAAATCTGTATTTCCAGTTGCAGATATTGCCGACAGATGCATCGCTGAAAGTTACTGCCAGGGGGGCGCAACCGGATGTCTTGTTAGCAGTAAAGTCTGCATCTAATGGAGGATTAACTGTGATGTAATTTGTTCTTGTCTTCATATTGCTTCCGCCGGCATTGGAAGCGGTTAAAGTAACCGTATATGTCCCGGCAGAAGTATACTGATGAGATGGATTCTGTGCCGTGCTTGTGCCGCTGTCGCCGAATGTCCAGCTCCAGCTTGTAGGCGTGTTGGTTGAGGAGTCGGTGAAATTAACCGTCAAAGAAACATTGCCGCTTGTCGGCGAACCATCAAAGTTCGCGATAGGCGGGGTTACTCCTCCGATTTCTAATTTGCTGACACCGCCGCCGCCGGTTGCAAACCAGACGAGCGTTGTGCCTTCAGTGTCAACACCTTTGACAGTGTTGCTGGCCAGACCGTTGGTCGTGTTATACTTCGTCCAGCTTGAGCTTGCGAACTTGCTGACGCCTGAGCCGTTTGAGCCTGCCCAGACGGTGCCGTCAGAAGCAACATCAATAGACAGATTATCATTTTCTGCAAGCCCGTCGGTGCTGGTATATTTCGTCCAGCTTGAGCCGTTGTACTTGTTTACTCCGCCTGACGTCGCAATCCACAGGTTGCCGGAAGAATCTAATGCGACCCCGTTTACAGTGTTGCTGGCCAAACCCTGTGCGGTTGTATATTTCGCCCAGGTCGTGCCGTCATACTTGCTGACGCCGCTGATAGTTCCGAACCATTTGTTTCCTGAACCATCGGCAACTGCATCCAGCACTCTGTTGTTGGCCAAACCGCTGTTGGCCGAGGTATAAGTCGTCCAGGTCGTGCCGTCATATTTGCTGACGCCGTTGGAATAGGTGCCAATCCAGATTGTTGTGCCTTGTGTGGCAACTGTCAGGCAGTTGTTACCTGCCAGGCCGCTGTTGCCCGTGGTGTACTTGGTCCAGCTTGAGCCGGTATACTTGCTCAGGCCTGTGCTTGTTGCAACCCATTTGTTGCCTGAGGAATCATAATCGATGTGATTAACAGTGTTGCCGGCCAGACCTGCGGTAGTACCATACTTTATCCAGGTTGTACCGTCATATTTGGCCACGCCGCCGCCGTTGGTGCCAAACCACTTGACACTGCCTGAATCGACCGCTGAGCTGTTAACGGTATTGTTGCCGATGGCCCCTCCTGTGTTGGAGTTGTTGTAGGTAGTCCAGGTATCGGCATAAACCGCACCGGCCACCAGGAATGTCAGCATAAGCACGGTTGCGAAAAACTTGTGATTATTCATGTTTTTTCCTTTCCACAATGTGTTTCTTTCTTAACGAATTTATTTGGAAGCTATGCAAAATATGCGTTTATCGCTCAAAGCAAATACGAATTTTTTATTTTTCCTCCTTTTTCCCCCAGATAACTGATTTTTGTGTTGGACCTGACTTGTGATTAAACGTATATTTTGCACGCTGAGCACGCGTTATAATACTGATATGTAAGGTATGGTATTTATAGAGAGCGGCTGTGTTGGATTTTAGGAATTTTTTATAGATATTTTTGGAGTCCATAAAGTTTTATTCCTAATCATTGTATTCAAAATAATCAAAAGTTTTCGCATACAAGCAGTGATGACCACTTT
>Ga0315282_10000662_pt1 | contig 67904 bp, 68 predicted proteins | sample YL17G07_20_MG_FD_203693 | JGI IMG/M metagenome (GOLD analysis project Ga0315282, IMG submission 203693) | Sediment microbial communities from Yellowstone Lake, YNP, Wyoming, USA - YL17G07_20 | ecosystem: Environmental > Aquatic > Freshwater > Lake > Sediment | place: USA: Wyoming | collected...
CTGGCGAAATCGAGTTGAAGTGGAGACAAAGCAGACACAACAAGGTAAAGTTGCTTCTTCTTATGGATGTGGGTGGCTCTATGGACCCCTTTGCCCACCTCTGTAGCCTCCTCTTCTCGGCTGCACACCGCAGTACCCACTTCAAGGACTTCCAGTATTATTATTTCCATAATTGTATATACGACTACGTTTATAAAGATATCGAGCGTCGGGATGCAGTAAACACCGACCATCTACTGAATACCCTGGAGACCGATTATAAGGTCATATTAGTAGGAGATGCCTGGATGGCACCATCCGAGCTAAACAATGTTTACGGCGCCATTTATTACTACGAACGAAACCACAAGCCGGGATTAGCCCGTCTCAAACAGATTGCTGACCATTTCACCCACTGCACCTGGCTAAACCCCGAATCACAAAACTATTGGAATGAACCCACAGTTTTTATGGTCCGGAAGGTCTTTTCCATGTTCGAACTCACCATCGAAGGCCTCCAGAAAGCCGTTAAAAAGCTGATTGTTAAACGCTGACAGCCCTCAAAAGACATCAAGCCTTCACCAGAAAACAATGTAATTGCGACCCTTTAGGGTCGCCTATTCCACCCACCAATGTAGCGGCGACCTTTTAAGATCGCCATAGCGAGGCTAAAGCCTAGCCGCTAGCTAGTATCGCTCCTCTCCCTTGACGGGAGAGGCAAGGGTGAGGGTGAAAGACCTGCTCAAAAAGCTCTCACTCCTGTCATTCTGAGCACAGCGAAGAATCTATTCTATAGACAGAAGCCTACAGCTACATTATAATCACAGCATCGAGGTTAATTACTTGGCAAATCAGCCCAGATGGCAACACCCCGGCGGCAAGCTCCGCGAAGTCGGCCCAGAGGCACTGACTGATGCCGAGCTTCTGGCAATTTTAATCTCCACCGGCACCAAAAATAAGCCGGCAGACAAAATTGCCGAGGAAATTATTGAGCGGTTCGGCTCCTTCAAGGGCATGGCCAACCAGCCGCTGAGCAAATTCCTGGAGATGAGAGGCTTGGGGGATGTCAAAGCCATCAGAATCGCCGCCGCCTTCGAAATCGCCCGCCGCATCGTCAACGAGGTTCTAAAAGACCATGAGGAAACCTAAAACTGGCTCAGTCAGAGTCCCTAGTCCTTATGAATCTACCACATGGAAAACGGAGCGAGCTAGTGTGGCTAAGCTCGCGCACTGGATGAGTGACATCATTGAAAGGAAGGGGCTTGACCTGGGCCTTCCTGATGTAGATACCTCTGGCACCGACCGCAAGTCACCTGACATGGTAATCTACGAATCCCGCCGCAGCCAGAATGTCTTGTGTGTCATCGAAGCTAAACAGCCCTACTTTGACGTTTTCGATTATGAGCAGCTTAAGAAACCAGCCTGGGATAAGGCAAACGCCAGGCATGCCAGATATTTCGCCACCACCAATTTTAAGGAGCTAATCTGGTTCAATACGGAGAAAGCCAACGCCCTGCAGCCTGATGACATCATTCATAGATATCATCTGTCTGAACTAGAAAACCTCGACCTGATTGAGGAGACAAGATATAAAGAGAGCATCGTCCGTCAACTTGATATTTTCCTCACCACGCTCCACGACGTCTACACTGGCAAGAAGCACGAACCAAAGCTAGCCATCGATGAGCTTCTCATCTATAGAATTCACGACAAGATACTAAGGCTGGCACGATATTACACCGGCATAATCGAGGACAGATGCCACAAAGACACCGCTTTTGCCTCACATCTCGGCAAATGGTTTTTTGACCAGGGTTGGAGCTTCGCCCCACAACCTCAGGCCTTCGATAAAACGGCGCGGCAGACCGCTTACCTGCTGGTAAATAAAATCCTGTTCTATGAAGCACTCCGAGCCAAACGCTCAGAACTTAACGCTCTCGACATTCCAGAAAGCCTGACCAATGGAGAGGTATTACTGGCAACCCTGCAAGCCTATTTCAAGCAAGTTCTTAAAATAGACTACAGGACAATCTATACCGCTGACTTCATCGACAATATCGCCTTTCCCGATTCAAAAGAAGTGGTTCAAGAAATAAGAGATTTAGTAAATATACTTCACCACTATGATTTCGCCAAGCTAGGCTATGACATCATCGGCAGGATTTTCGAAAGGCTCATCCCTCAGGACGAACGACATAATTTAGGTCAGTATTTTACCAATACCGATGTGGTGGATATCATCATCGAATTTTGCCTTCAAGATAAGGTTACTGCTAAAGTTCTTGACCCGTCCTGTGGTTCCGGCACATTTCTGGTCAGAGCCTACCAGCACAAGAAGCTGATGAATCTATATCTAGACCATGAGAAAATACTTGATTCCCTTTGGGGCAATGACATTGCCAAATTCCCGGCTCATCTTGCCACCATAAACCTGGCTATCAACGACTTAGCTGCGGATAGAAATTACCCAAATATCCTCCAGGAGGACTTCTTCGACCTATTGAGCACTGAAGGCGGCTTCGAGCTATCCAGCAAATCGAGAAGGGCGTTAGCCCGGGGGCTTGATGACAGCCACAAAGAAATAACCTACCCCCGCTGGTTCGATTGCCTTGTCGGTAATCCACCCTATACCCGTCAGGAGGAAATCAGCGAGATTGCCCCAAATGTCAAAAAATACAAAGGCGGAATTATAGATAAAGCTCTGAAAGATAACAAAGGCACGAAAATCGCCGAAATCTCAAAGCGGGCCGGTATCTATGCCTATTTCTTCGTGCACGGCACCAAGTTCCTGAAGAACGGCGGCAGGTTCGGCTTCGTCGTCTCCAATTCCTGGCTCGACGTCGACTACGGCAAAGGGCTGCAGAAGTTCTTCCTCGAATATTACAAAATCATCGCCATCATCGAATCCAAGGTGGAGCGCTGGTTTGAAGATGCCGACATAAACACCTGCATCGTCATTCTGGAGAAGTGCTCCGGCGAGGACAGACGCCGCCAGCGCTACGAAAACATCGTCCGCTTTGTCTATCTCAAAAAGCCACTGCGCTACTTTATTCCCGCAGCCCAGGATATTTGGGACAGACAGGTGCAGCGGCACAATGCCATACAAGAAAAATTCATCAAGACCATCCTTGCCCATAATGAGCTTTACGACGATGAGGATTTAAGAGTCTACCCCAAAAAACAGAGCCAGCTATGGCAAGAAGGCTTTGATGCCGAAGAAAGAAAATATGTCGGCTCAAAATGGGGCAAGTATCTCAGAGCACCCGACATCTTCTTCAAGATTCTGGAGAAGGGCAAAGATAAGCTGGTGCCATTGAAGCAAATCGCCGAGGTAAGGCGTGGCTTCACCACCGGCGCAGATCCTTGGTTTTACGTCTCAGACATAACTGAATCTCTAGGTGAGAAAGAGATTCAACGAATGTTGAATAATATAAAACCTAAAGAAAGTTCTGAGAAGCTGCGCTGTATTAAAAGTGGTGATGGAACACGATGGTTTATTGAACAAGAGTACCTCGAACCTGTTATCTGCAACCCTGGGCAATATATAGCAATCGCAATTGATGCCAAATCAGCTAAAGATTTTGTCGTACGCATACATGAACCTAGGGACAAAATCAAAGGTAAGGCTGTTGAAAAGTATGTTTCTCACGGCGAGAAGAAGTCCTATAAAATGGGAAAGGGGAGAAATCTTATACCTGCCAGAACTGATACCTGCTCGTCGCGCAAATATTGGTACCAACTTCCAAACATCAAATTAGCAAGAATATTCTGGCAAAAAGCCTTTGATATATCTCCACGACATTTTCTCGCAAGTGAAGATATTCTAGCTAACCAACGGTTTTATCCAGTCTATCCAAAAGATAGCGAGGACACTGAGGTGATAGCTGCCTTCCTTAATTCACCGGTAGTGCACCTATACCTCGAATTTCAAAGGGCAATAATGGGATTGGGAGCTATTGAAGCAACTGTGGATGAAGTTAAGCAGATTCTAATTGCCAACCCAAAAACTATTGAGAACGAAACAAAAGCAAAACTCGTGGCATCTCTAAATGAATTGAAGGAAAGAGAACTGGACTCAATCTTCTCCGAACTCGGCGCTTCTTCTCCAGATGAAGTCACTCTGGATAAGGTCAAGCCTGACCGCCGGGAGCTGGATAAAATCATCATGGGTGAAATACTGGGCTTGACCGATGATGAGCAGCTTGAGGTCTACCGGGCGGTGATTGACCTGGTAAAGTCCAGGATTGAAAAGGCCAAGAGCTTAGGCAAGAGAAAAAAGACCAGGGAAGGCATTGATATCGATTTGCTGGTGAAAACCGTTATGGAAAAGTTCGGCGAGGATACCTTGGGTAAGTTCTATCGAGAGAAGGTCTTAAGCCAGAAATCACTTTATGTTAAAACCTTACCAAAGGCCAGCGATGACATCGACATCAAGCAAAGCTTACTCGGCTGGCGGCTGTATTTAGGCAAAGAATACATAGATTGCGCCTCAGAGCTTGAAACCCGCTACCTTAGAGTCTGGCTTCAGGCTGGAATGGTAGAGGTCAAAGTGCCCAAAGATGAGGGCTACCTGGAAACCACAGTCCCTGAATTAGAGAGCCTTAAAGCTAAGATAGATGCCGCCATTGAAGCCCACCTCAGCTTCATCGCAAACCCCCGAACCAGAGACAGAATCCTCCACCGCCTATGGCAAGAAATTACCAAGTAAATTACTGCTCACAAATGAGGCAACTGGTAGAACGCATTAGTTGGTATTGCGACGATAAGAGCGACAAAGTAAGGCTATATCCTGAGAACAAAGCTGGAATTAAATACGAGGAGTTAAGAGGATATCTAGACTACATTCAAAGCCAACCGGAGTGCCAAATCAGGAAGGATTGTATTCTAGGTGTGCAACCGAAGGCGAAATCTCAATCTAATTTACTGCAACTGGCAGACAGCGTCTGTGGTGCTATTTATGAGGCCGTGGAGTTTAAATACGGTGTGATTGAAGACTCGTATCTACTGGCACTTAAAGACAAGCTGTACAGACGAGGTAGTAAGGTATTCGGCTATGGTATCAAGTTCATGCCCCACAAAAGCAACCAGATTCCACAACTCTTAACTGGGACATACAAATGGCTAACTACCATATGAAAAAGCCCCCGGCGGTAGTTCCCCACATCTCTACAGATGCTGCCATCCTTAACAGATGACCAACCGTTCTCCAGGAGCCTCTATTAACCATGCTACTTGATTGTTAAATTTTTGTCAAGCTCTAAAAGTCGCATGGTTAGGTCTCCGAACTGTTAACATAGACAAGGAGAACAGGCTGAGGGTATAATCACCCCCATGTCCCCACAGCCCAAAGTTCTAATTACTCAGGACAAAATCAGGCAGGCTGTAGCCAAGCTGGCTGCTGAAATCAGACGGGACTACCAAGGCAAGCAACCTCTACTTATCGGCATCCTTAAAGGCTCCTTCGTCTTTATGGCCGACCTGGTTCGTGAGCTTGGCTTACCTATAGAGGTTGACTTTGTCAAACTCTCAAGTTATGGCTCAGGCACGGAGACTTCGGGCAAGGTGAAGGTAGTGCAAGGCTTGAAGACACCGATAAAAGGCAGGGATGTGTTAGTAGTCGAAGACATAGTTGATACCGGATTGACCGTTTCCTTTTTAATGGACTACCTGCGGAAGAAAAAACCAGCGTCCTTAAGGCTTTGCGCTCTGACCGACAAGCCATCACGCCATGAGGTTCCGGTGACCATTGATTACTTGGGGTTCACCGTGCCCGACAAGTTTATAGTCGGCTACGGGATTGACTGGAATGAGAAGTTTCGCCACCTGAGAGATATATGTTGCATAGATTAATTCGCGGAAGGAGCAGTATATGAGCCTGGCTAAACTGATTTCAGTTGCCCGTGGGGATGCCCCGGCAGACTTGCTGCTTAAGAACGCTAAAATAATAAACACCTTCGTCGGCATCATAGAAGAAGGCAATGTAGCTATATATGACGACAGGATTGCCGGAATTGGCAATTACCAAAAGGCTAAAAAGGCAATCGACCTAAATGGCAGCTATTTAGCACCGGGGTTAATAGACGGTCACACCCATATAGAGAGCTCCATGCTCCATCCTGCCCAGTATGCCCGGGCTGTGGTTCCCAGAGGCACTTCAGTTCTAGTCACAGATCTTCATGAGATAACCAACGTGTCCGGTCTTGAAGGTATAAAGTTCGTCATGAACTGGGCACAGAAGCTACCCCTGGACATGTTCTTCATGGCTCCTTCCTGTGTACCGGCTACCCACATGGAAACCAGCGGAGCCGAGATTAAAGCCCAAGATATCAAGAAGCTACTCAAAATGAAGAACGTTATTGGACTCGGCGAGATGATGAACTTCCCCGGGGTTATCTCCGGCGATAAACAAGTTCTGAGCAAGATAACTGCTGCACAAGGCAAAATTATTGACGGGCATGCACCGGCTGTTACCAATAAGCGTTTGAACGCTTACTTAGCCGCCGGCATTCAGTCAGACCATGAATCAACCACCACAGAGGAAGGCAGGGAGAAACTTAGGAGAGGGATGTACTTAATGATACGTGAAGGCTCTTCAGAGAAAAACCTAAACGCCCTTTTACCCCTGGTCAATACTAAGACGTTTAAAAGGTGTTTTCTTGTTGTCGACGACCGTAGTTGCTCCGATCTGCTCCGCGAAGGTGACATTGATGCTGTAGTCAGAAAGGCAATACAAAGCGGACTTGAGCCGGTGCGGGCAATACAACTGGCAACAATCAATACCGCTGAATATTTCAAACTGTACAACCGGGGCGGCATTGCCCCTGGCTATATCGCCAATCTCATTACCATCACCAACCTCCCAAAGCTAGAAATAGATATGGTATTTTATAAAGGCGACCTGGTAGCTAGACGAGGCAGTTATCTTCTGCCACCACCCAAAGTTTCCACAAAGGAGCTGACCGATACCGTACGTATCAAGCCTTTCGGCATAGAAGCACTGAAATTAACCGCACGCGGGGAAAGCTTACCGGTTATTGAAATCATCCCCGGCCAGATAGTCACCAAAAAGAGAATCGAGCAGGTGAAAGTCAAAGACGGTGCCATCATGCCTGATTTAGAGGAAGACATATTAAAGTTGGTGGTTGTGGAAAGGCACAAGGCAAGCGGCAATATCGGCGTGGGGCTGGTCAAAGGCTTTGGACTGAAACGAGGTGCGCTAGCTTCATCAATAGCTCACGACTCTCACAACATAGTAGCCGTCGGCACAAATGACCATGATATCTTCACCGCAGTCAAAGAGATTGAGAGATTGCAAGGTGGGTTAGTGGTGTGTGTTGATGGTAAAATCCTGGCGGCTTTGCCGCTACCTGTTGCCGGCCTGCTTTCACCGGAGCCTCTGGAAGCAGTTGTCAAAAAGTTCGAGAAATTGGAAAAAACCGCATCAGGGCTAGGAAATATCCCCCCAACACCCTTCGCTCTTCTTTCCTTCGTCGCCTTACCAGTAATCCCCGAACTTAGATTAACTGATATGGGGCTGGTAGATGTTCTAGAATTCAAACTAATTTAGAAAAGAAGAATTTTGGAAATTGCTAATCTGCCAAACTTAAAGAGGTCTCGTTCAGATGATACCTCGAACTGCCGCTCGATTTGTTTTATCAAATAAAAAACCTATTTGGTCGGTTTTTTTACCCTGGCTCGGGTGCTCCGCGCCAAAACTCTGATGGCTTCCATCAAGTCCTGACGTCTGCAATCTTTGGTCAGATACCAATTAGCACCAGCATCAAGTGCTGAACCGACATAATCGCCGTAGACGGTTAGAAATAGGACCTTTACATCAGGCAGGCTTATCTTTATGCGGCGGGTTGCCTCTGTACCATCTATGCCGGGCATGTGGGCATCCATCAGAATGACGTCAGGGTTTAGTTTTTCCGCCTTCGTCACCGCGTCCAAACCATCCACAGCCTCTCCAATCACATCTATGTCAACTTGGGGCTCGAGTATGCTCTTAAGTCCCTCCCTGACTACTTCATTGTCATCAACTATCATCACCTTTATCTTTTCCATATTTTATCTCTCCATATATCAACGCTTGCAACTTATTCGACGTGATTCGACTCCTTAGCAATCACCTTGTCTTAAGTTTACCTTCTTAACTCGGTTTCACAATCAGGAAAGTGGCTAGTTTCACATGTGTAAAAAGGTTGACTTTAAAATCAAACTTTTCTCCGATGCCAAGTAGTACTTTAGTATGATTAAAGACGGATTATACCCTTCTTAAGAGCTTGAGTTACGGCTTCGGTGCGGTCGTTCACTGCCAGTTTCTGAAAAATATTGGCAATATGCGTCTTCACCGTACTCTGAGCGATGTTAAGTTGAGCACTAATCTCCTTATTAGCCGCACCTTTAGCCATAAGTTGCAATATTTCCAGCTCCCGCCCTGAAAGCCCCTCACCAGACGGTGTCCGGCGAGATAGCTCGGAGAAACGGTCGAGCAATTTTGACGCCACCACCGGCTGAATAAGCGACTCACCCCTATGAACAGCTCTTATTGCTTTGAATAAATCCTCTCTCGGAGCATCTTTAAGGAGATAGGCACGCGCCCCAGCCTCAATACCACTGAATATATACTCGTCATCGCTATAGGTGGTCAGGATTATAAATTTAACATCAGGCATCGCTGAGCGAATCTGACGCATAGCTTCGACGCCGTCCATCTCGGGCATCCGAAGGTCCATAAGGACTACGTCTGGGCTCAATTCCTTGGTTTTATTCACCGCCTCCACACCATCTCTAGCCTCTCCAATAACCTCAAAGTCAACCTCCCTGCTCAACATGGCACACAAACCCTCTCTAACCACCGGATGGTCATCAGCAATCAGAATCTTTATAGCTCCCACTACGAAACCTCCTTGCTGGTAGGAATAACCACTCTAACCAGCGTTCCTTTACCTCTCCTGCTCTGTACTTCAAACGTACCTCCTAAGCCTCGAGCACGTTCTCGCATACTTATCAATCCGAAGGTATCCCGCTTCTTTTCACTACCACCCGATGCTCTTGGTTTGAAGCCAACTCCATCGTCGCTAACACTCAGCTCCACCGCTGATTCATCAAATTTCAGATTTACCTCCACTTCAGTAGCTTTGGCATGCTTCTTCACATTGTTCAGAGACTCCTGGCAAATTCGAAGAAGACCCGCTTCTAGCTCAGGTGGTAGGTCACACCTCTCACCAGAAATACTGAACTTTGCATTCACCCCAACACTCTGACTGAATTTATCTAGCTCCTGTTTAATCGCCTCAACCAAAGGCAGCTGCTCCAGGGCTTGAGGCCGGAGATTCCATACCGACCGCCGGGCTTCAGCCAGGCTTTTTCGAGCCAAGCTTCGAGCTTGGTTCAAATGTCGCTCCGCTTCTGAAGTATCCTCACTCAATGCTTGCTCGGCTGCCTCAAGCTGCAGAATGATACCGCTGAATCCTTGAGCCAGCGTGTCATGAATTTCTCTTGCCATGCGGTTCCGTTCCTCCATCACCGCTATCTGACGTGTCTCCTCATAAAGGCGGGCATTCTCTATAGCCACAGCCAACTGGTCAGCCAGTGTCTGGGCAGTAGATAAATCAGCTTCGTTAAAAGCATCAACTTCAGTGCTCTCAATATCCAAAACTCCAAGAACCTTGTTCCCAATCTTGACAGGAACAGCAAGCTCAGACATGGTCTCTCTCAAGGCCTCGACAGCACGATACCTGGGGTCCTCGACTACATCATTTGCCAGAATTGGCTCACCGGCCTGAGCCACCCAACCAACTATGCTCTCCTCATCGACTTCCAGTGGTACCCCGACTGGTATAACCCCCTTCTGTCCGCTCAGGCACAGCGCTTTAAGCGCAAGCGCACCGGAGCTAGGCTCCAGTAGAAAGATGTTGACATTGTAGTAGTGAAAAGTCTCTCGGAGCAGGTTGCCTACATACGGCAACAACTCATCGAGTTTCACGACGGAGCTAATCTTACGACCGACCTCGTTTACGGTACGTAACTGCTCCGCTCGCTGCCGCTCTTGCTTGGTTCGCTCCTCGACCTTTTGTTCCAAGTCGGTATAAGACTCCTTTAACGCCTTAGCCATTTCATTAAATTGTTCCGCCAATTGCTGGATTTCGTCACCGGTTTCAGCCTTAATGCTATAGTCGAGTTCACCCTTGGCTATAACCTCAGCACCTTTGGTCAGAGCCAATATCGGTCGGGTAATCGCCCCTGATAATAGAAATATAACCGCAGCAGCCAGAAGAATCATGCCGCCAAAAACACCAGTTACAATCCACTGCGCTTTATCTACCTCCTCATTTATGGATTGAATAGTCTTTTGAACCGTGTCGATTATATCAGCTTCTAACCCCTCAGCAGGTGCCGAGTACTCATCAATGTAAGTAGCTGCGGCTACCACAAGGTTCGTACCTTCCACAGGTATACAATACATATATTTCTGCCGTACTTCTCCTTTAGCATCTTCCCAGTCGTAATAGCCTGAGGCTTCCCCATTAAAACTCCTCTCTACAATAGACGAGAAGTAAACAGGTTCGCCGCCCACTTTAAGCAAGCTGACACCTACTATGTTAGGGTCGGTACTGAAATAGACCGTGCCAGTCTTATCGTAAACCATCGTATAGCCGGTTTGCCCTACACTTTGCACCGCTATATTTGCCAGCTCCTTATTCCCCTTGATTTCAGAAGTGCTTAAGCCCGGATGATACCGAATAAATATCTCTATCTCATTGGCAACGTTCAGTGCCCGCCGCTGTATCAATCTCCTGCCCAGGTCTTCCAACGAAGCAATGCTCTGGCGCGCAACATTATCTCCCATTTCAGCGCTATTCTTTGTGACAATGGAGCTGATCTGATATATGGTACGAAACGCCACTGAGCTGGTAACACCAAGCGAGATAAAAGACAAAGCCAAGAAAAAGATAAGAATTTTAGACCTTACGCCAAACTTTAACTTCATCTTAACCTCCAACCTCCACATTTTCTCCTAATGCATATTCCCCCACTTCATCCAGAACCTTGAGAACGTCATTTAGCCTCGCCGACAGTCCGGTAGCCGGGTCGAACCACCATAGGTCTCCACACCCAGATGAAGGTCAGCAAAATGAAGAACCCTCATTATTCCAAAGCTTCAGCCGTTTTTGCCGTCCATAGAGGCTGACTGGCAAAAGATTCGCCGCTCAGCTTAGCCTGCAAAGTTCTCACCAATTCCTCTATCGGCAACCTAATTTGCGCCATGCTATCCCGTTCTCGAATAGTAACTTGATTGTCTTCCAGCGACTGGAAATCAATGGTAACACAAAACGGAGTGCCAATTTCATCCTGGCGGCGATAACGCCGGCCTATACTCTGAGCATCATCATAGTGAGTCATAAAATAGCGACGAATTCTAGTATAGACCTCCCTGGCTAAGGGCGCCAGCTTCTCATTTCTGCTCAAAGGCAGAACAGCCACTTTAATTGGAGCTAGCTCAGGATGGAAATGCAAAACCACCCTGGTTTCCCCTTCAGCCAGTTCCTCGTCATAAGCATCTATGAGGCAAGCCAGCGCTGAACGGTCAACACCGGCCGAAGGCTCAATGACATAGGGTGTATAACGCTCCCCAGTCTCCTCATCGAAGTAGCTCAAGGTTTTCCCGCTATACTTAGCATGCTGTATCAGGTCATAGTCACCCCGGTTGGCAATGCCTTCAAGCTCCGCCCAACCCATGGGGAAAAGATATTCAATATCGTAGCAGTCCTTGGCATAATGAGCCAGTTCTTCCTTACCATGCCGGCGGAGATGCAGATTCTCCTCCTTTATACCCAGCTTCAAATACCAATTGAAACGCTCCTTCACCCAGTAATTGAACCACTCTTCATCACTGCACGGCTTGACAAAGTACTCTATCTCCATCTGCTCAAATTCCCTGGTTCTGAAGATAAAGTTACCGGTAGTGATCTCATTGCGAAAGGACTTGCCTATTTGCGCAATACCAAAAGGCAGTTTTTTCCTGGAAGTTCCTAGCACGTTATCGAAGTTAACGAAAATACCCTGAGCCGTCTCCGGTCGCAGATAAACAACGCTGGCCTCATCTTCCACCGGCCCCATGAAAGTCTTGAACATCAAGTTGAATAGCTTTGGCTCGGTTAGCTCACCACCGCAATCAGGACAGCTACTGCAGTTCAAATCAGTAGCCCGCCATCTTAAGTGACAAGCCTTACATTCTACCAAAGGGTCGGAAAAGCCCTCCACATGCCCGCTAGCAACCCACGTCTGAGGATGCATCATTATGCTGGCATCTATACCAACCATGTCATCCCGCTCTTGAACCACCGCACGCCACCAGGCGTCTTTGATATTCCTCTTCAGCTCTACCCCCAACGGCCCATAGTCCCAGCAGCTCCCCAACCCACCATAGATTTCACTACTAGGGAATATAAAGCCTCGCCGCTTACACAACGAAACGATTTTCTCCATATCTACCTTGCTTGTTTTATCAGGCACTCTTACCTCCTGCGAAGCTTCTCAAAGCTTACCAACTTTGCTCATAAGTGTCAAAAGACCATCAATCCAATTTCAGTAGAATTGAAAGCAATATAAAATGTTGCTAGACTATGAATACAGCTTGACCAAAGCTAAACCATGGTGTCACTGAAAACGTTATACCGGTCAAACAGCAATCTCAATTATTGCACCAATATCGACAGATGAACATAGTTAATAAGTACACAATACTATTCATCATATGTCTAGCTTTGCTGGCTCCGGCAAACATCCATTGCCTGCCTCAACCCATAACGCCTCCGCCGCTACAACCCCCACCGGAACTACCGCCCCCAGACACTACGCAACCTCAGACAGTAATTACCGTATCCACGACTGAAACCATCAACTACAACAAAGTCACCTTCGAATGGACGGGAAGCGATAATACTACACCAACCGCCAATCTAACCTACGCGTATTATCTGGAAGGCTACGATACCGATTATTCTCCATTCAACGCTGATACCACAAAGACTTACACCGACTTGCCTGACGGTACCTATACATTTTATGTCAAATCAAGAGATGAAGCTGGCAATATCGACCCCACCCCAGCAAGTGTCAAATTTACCATAGCTACAACCCCACCGGAGGAAAAGCCTGAAGTTATAACCCCTGCCGTCAGCACCTTGCTCATAGTTCCCGGCAGCGATGTCAGCCACATCGCCGTTGCCTACGATAACACCGCTTATGCCCTCGACTCCCCCCATGCCAAACTTTATAAATCAGACCACGGCGGCATCGGCTGGACTGACCTATCAAGAGACCTTGGCGCCGCAGCACCCTGGACTGAACTGGCTATAGCCCCGGATGACCCCGAAATCGTCGCCGTAGTCGCCAACGCGGGAACTGAGGTTTATTTGTCTATCAATGGTGGCGCCAACTTCGCTGCCACAGGATTAAGCAGCAAGCTAGGTGGCGGCGAGCGAGTCAAATGCCTTGCTATCTCGTCAGGTTATGGCCGTCGGGACATAGCTGTAGGCACCTCCACCGGCAGTGGCAACGGCAGGGTTCTGGTGAACGTAGTGAATGCATTCCCCAGCGGCTGGCAGGACATGAGCACCAGTGCCACCGGCTGGTCAAATGCCGACATCTTTGCCATCGAGTATTCACCAGGATTCGACGCTGATGGCACCGTTTTGGCCATCGCTGCCACTGCTCCACCAACTGACAACACCTATCTCTATATCGGTATCAGAGACCTCGGCGGAAATAACACAACCTGGAATAGTTTTGCAGGCTACCCTGCAGAAATCTGCCAATCGGGCCAAGACACGCCGGGAACACCGCTGACTTATGCCGACTTAGCTTTGCCCTCGGATTACTCCGGCAGTCGCCCTTCACATCGCCATGTCTACGCCTGTTGGAACGACACCGGCGGCAATCCTGATGGCGACGTTTACCGTTTGGATGACGCCGTCTGCTACCGGCTTCTGGTTCACGACATCATCTGCAGCCTGGCACATTACGGCATGTTCAGCCGGGGGAAGCTATTGGCTGGAGCTGCCATCGCCTCGGCAACGGATATTTTCCAAGGCCCTCAGGTTTACTGTACCTTCAACCCGCAAGCAACATGCCCCATCTGGCAAAGCAGCCAGAAACCACCCACCGGCCCCGGCCAGGCAAGAGTAGCCTGGTCTCCTGACGGTAAAGTAGCCTATTGCGGCACCAGCTCCGCCGGTGGCGGCTTCCACGACCAGAGCGCCTTCTCCATAAGCAGAAATGACGGCTCTACCTGGAACCAGACAGGTCTGATTGACCTCTAGAATATTTGTGCAGGACAGCCCGAACAGTATGTACGTATTGACAATCAATGTGAGGGATGATACCATATAAGATAGTCGCACCAAATAAGCCTGCGAACACTATACGAATTGAGTCAGGGGGGTTGGAGATGAAAGTAGGGCACGGCATTCGCTTTAGGACGATGATTGCCGGTGCCCTTTCTTTTTATGCTTATTCCAAGTTGCACGGACGCCTTTCATTTTGTAAGTGAGGCGGGCAAGAAGTCGTAAGAACAACGGGACGATGCAAGTAAGCTAAGAGGAGGTAAATAAGGTTATGAGAAAAAGCTCTTGGGTGTTCATAGCATTGCTTTTGGCAGCAATGGTTACTGTACCAGCCTGTAAAGCCCCGGCGGAGTTTGAGGTGGTTTCACTTGATATTACTCCACCAGAAGTTACTGCTGGAAAAACAGTTTGCGTTACTGCCGAGGTCAAAAACATTGGTGGAAGTGAGGGTATTTATACTGCGATATTGACCGTGAATGGGGTGCAGGTGGAGACAAAAAATGTTGCGATGGCACCGGGTGCGTCAGAAACGGTAACCTTTTCATTGGTAAAAGATACCCCTGGCACTTACCAGATTGGCATTGGCGGGCTAACCTCAAGCCTAACAGTAAAGCCAAAGTCGATAGCCAAAGAGTTCGAGCTGAAATATGATGATGGTCAAGCGAGAGATGCTATAGGCACTATACCCCCTTATTTTGGTGGCTATGTGGTGGATTTCTCGCCACCAGCTACACCTTTTACCATTAAGAAAGTACGTATAGCTGGAGGAATTTATGCCAAAGGTTTAGAAAACAAAACATTTGATGTAGAAATCTGGGATAAAGACCAAAAGGTATTACATAGAGCAACTCATCCATATACTAAATTTCCTATGCGGGCAGGCGAGCACGTAGTTGTTTGGGCGGAATTTGAAGTTCCCAACATCGAGGTAAGTGATAAGTTCTATGTTCATATATATACCGACAGCCCTTATCCTGGTCTTCAGATTGGTGCCGATGACAGTGTTATCAACGAACACTCTGAGTTCACGGCTCGGGATGGTGGTATCACAAGGATAGTAGATCCGTGGCCTTGTGAGCGTGATTGGGGGTGGTTCGGAGATAAAAGCAAGGTCAACTGGATGATACGGGTAATGGGCACGGCAATGGTTCCAGCAGATTAGTAGAGTAATGCCAGTGGGCAGATAATCAGGCAATGAGGAGGTGAATATGTCTATAAAGCGATTTATTGTATCTTTGGTCATCGTTCTGGGGATGACTCTCATTCTAGGCCTAAGCTGTGCGTCTCAGCCAAGTCAAACTCCAACTACCACACCTACACCTACCATTACTCCTGCCCCTACAACGCCCGTACTGAGCGCACCAGCTAACGAGACCGCAACATCCGAATTGACGGTTAAGCTGGAATGGAACCCTTCGGTCGATGCAAGCTCCTACGGACTGCAAGTAGCGACTGACTCCACTTTCACCAATTTAATAATTGACCAAGAGGGGATGACCAACGCGTACTATGAACTAACCTCTGGGCTTAACTGGAAATCAAGCTATTACTGGCGTGTAAATGCCTCCAATGCCAGCGGTACATCACCTTGGTCAGAAGTGCGGAAATTCAGCACGCCTATTTTTCAGTTGGGGAAAATGGTTTTCATGTCCAAACTTGGTGCTAAAGGAACGGAGCCACAGCTGTACATCATGGATGCCGACGGGAGCAATTTGAAGCAGATAACGAATGGCACTCTTGGAGGTCGGTTCCCACATTTGTCACCTGATGGTATCAAGGTTGCCTTCAACTCTGGCCGCGAAGGCAACCAGGATGTTTATGTCATGAGTGTGGACGGCAGTGGTCTGGTTCGTCTCACTGCTAATACTGCGGATAATGGGAACCCCGCTTGGTCACCTGATGGCACCAAAATCGCGTTCAACTCTAACCGTGACGGGAACTTTGAGGTCTATGTAATGAATGCGGACGGGACCAATCAAACACGGCTGACCAACAATCCCGTGTTTGATGCAGATCCCACATGGTCTCCTGATGGTACCAAGATTGCCTTCGAATCCGACCGCAACGGCAATAACCAGATTTATGTCATGAACGCAGATGGCAGCGACCAGAAACGTCTTACAAATAATACAGCCATAGACGAGGTGGCAGCCTGGTCCCCTGACGGTACCAAGATTGCTTTTCAGTCAAACCGTGACGGGAACTGGGAAATCTATGTTATGAATGCCGATGGCAGCAATCAGACCAGGATTACTAACAATCCTGCAGATGATATTTTAGCAGCTTGGTCACCGGATGGCACAAAGATTGCCTTCACCTCAACCCGAGACTGCTCCAACAATGCTGGTGAAATCTATGTTATGAATGCCGATGGCAGCAATCAGACCAGGATTACTAAGACCGATTGCAAGGGGACCGGCTTTACATCGTGGCGGTGAGTTCTTAGCTCCCGACAGTTTAAATCAAAATATGTAGCCCCGACGCTCTAGCCTCGGGTGCACCAGACCTTAAAAGGTCGGGGCTACATTTTCCAGACAGGCCTGATTGACCTTTAGACTCTCGAGCAGGATCTATTGAACTCGCACATAATTAGCTGTATACTGAAAACAAGAAGCTAAGGAGGTGAGGTATGCGTAACAGGCGGTTTTTCATTTACTTTTCCACTCTATGTTTAGCGCTCATCTTGGGTTTGAGCTGTGCTCCCCAACCCACACAAGCTCCACCACCAACCCCAGGTCCTGCTGTTCCAGCGGCACCGACTTTAAGCATACCAGCAAATGAAAGCAATGTCCCTAGTCTGGCAGTCAAGTTGGAATGGAACCCTTCGGCCGATGCAACCTCCTACGGACTGCAAGTAGCGACTGACTCCACTTTCACCAATTTAATAATTGACCAGAAGGGAATGACCAACGCGTATTATGAACTAACCTCTGGGCTTAACTGGAAAACTGAATATTATTGGAGGGTAAACGCATCGAATGCCAGCAGCACATCACCCTGGTCAGAAAACTGGAAGTTCAACACCCCAGTCTTTCAACTGGGCAAGATCGTCTTCATGTCCGGTCTGGATAGCAAAGGAAAGGTGCCGCAAATCTACATCATGGATGCCGATGGTAGCAACTGGAAACGGCTCACCAACAACATGGCACGGGACTGGTTTCCAGAGTTGTCACCCGACGGTAGCAAGATTGTCTTTTACTCAGACCGGGACGGCAACTATGAAATTTACGTTATGAACGCTGACGGCAATAATCAAACTAGACTTACAAATAACTCTGCAATAGATGGCTATCCAAAGTGGTTGCCTGATGGAAAGAAAATCTCCTTCTTATCCGATCGCGATGGCGCACCGGGCGTAATGCACATCTATGTCATGAACGCTGATGGCACCAACCAAAGTCGGCTCACCAAGAATACCTTTTTCGAAGGTTCTCATACGTGGTCACCTGACAGCAGCAAAATCGCGTTCAACTCTAACCGTGATGGCAATCCAGAAATCTACGTTATGAATGCCGATGGCAGTAACATGGAAAGGCTTACTTTCAGCCCATATGAGGACTCGTTTCCTGCGTGGTCGCCGGATGGCAAAAAGATTGCTTTTCAATCCAATTCAGATGGCAATTGGGAAATCTATATCATGGATGCCGATGGCAGCAACCAGATTCGGCTTACTGATAACCCTGCTTCAGACGAGTGTCCAGCATGGTCTCCTGATGGCACCAAAATTGCCTTTGATTCAGACCGTGATTGCAAAAATGACGTTGATGAAGTCTATATTATGAATTTAGATGGCAGCAACCAGATACAAATCACAAACAACTGCGCCAACAACGGCATCGTTTCGTGGCGGTGATTTTTCACCAGTTGGGGCCAAGCTACATTTAGAAATCGACTCTAGGTGAGGTAAGAGAACAAATAGAATGTCTAAACCAGGTCAGCTTATCATTGCCTTGCTAATACTTCTTTGGCTACCTTTGCTTGGTTGCGCCTCAGGAGTTTCCACTGAAGAATACAACAAATTGAAAGGGCGAATAGAAAAAGCGGAATCCTCTCTTGACCAGGTGCAGGCAGAACTAGCTCAAACCAAGACAGCCTTGACTGAAGCCAATGATGAAATAGCCGATTTAAAAACTGCGCTCGATGAAGCCAAAACTCCAGTCATTGAAGAGCAAGCTGCTTGTTTTGAACGGGTCCTCGGCAAAAGAAGATCAATCAGAGATTATGCCGATTTGCCGTTGACCAAGGATGAGGTGATGAAGCTGCTCTGGGCAGGCCAGGGAATAACTGGGTCCATGGGAGCCAGAACAACACCATCTGCCGGTCCGTTCTATCCTCTTAGGGTCTACCTGGTCGTAGGTAATGTGAAGGAGCTTTCGCCGGGAGTCTATAAATACAAGTCTGAAGGAAACGCGCTGATCCAAGTAAAAGACGGAGACGTGCGAACGAAGTTGGCTGACGCAGCACTGGGACAGAGTCAGGTAAAGGATGGTGCTATAGACATAATTATCGCCGCCGTTTACGAAGAAACAGCAGCTAGGTATGGAGTAAAGGCCGAGCGATTTGTTCACCTTGAGGCTGGCCATGCCGCTCAGAACATACTGTTAGAGGCAACTGCCCTGGACTTGGGCGCCGTTCCAGTTGGTGGCTTCGACGATGCCAAGGTGTCAATTACCTTGGGTCTGCCCCGCAACGAAAACCCGCTGTATATCATACCTGTTGGCAGAAAGAAATAAGACAAGTTGACATACTACCCCCTATGTCATCACCTCTAGTTTGACACCTTAGGTCGCTTTCTCCTACAATTCCAATTCGGCATGATCAAGGCAGTTTTCTTTGACTTCTACAACACCTTAGCTACTCACCACCCGCCTCGAGAAGAGGCATGGGTCAATGCCTGCCGCGAGCTGGGCATAGAGATAGAGGCAAAAACGCTCTTTAATTCCTTACCGGCAGCAGATATGCACTGGCGCAATGAAGATTCCCGCTCACCGATAGACAAGAGACCCATGGAGGAAAAGATCGACTTTTACGCCGAATACGCAACCATGATATTGCAAGGGGCCGGAATAGAAATCAGCCGTGACACGGCACTTCAGCTATTAGCAAAAATCCGACAGCATAAATGGGAATTCAAGGCATATGATGATACACTGCCCGTTTTGGAAGACCTCAAGAAACGCGGCTTAATTCTGGGACTTGTATCCAATGTCGTCCAGGATATGGAGTCCACATATTCCGAGCTAGGACTACAGCAATATCTCGATTTCAAGGTAACCTCCTCCGAGGTAGGTTACGATAAGCCCCGCCCAGAGATATTCATGGCTGCGCTTGATAAGGCCAAGGTCAAGCCGGAGGAATCGATATTTGTCGGTGACCAGTACCACCTGGACATCGTCGGCGCCCGAGGCGTCGGCATCAAGGCTGTGCTCATCGACCGCAACGATTATTCACCTGATATCACCGACTGCCCTCGAATCCACAGCCTCACCGAAATCACCCAGTACGTCTAACCTCACCAGTCCGCCTCTACCGCAGCATGGCTACGTAGCTTTTCAGCGGCACTCCAAGTGAATCAGCCACCGGCTGGCATTTCGCCCTGAAGCAGTAGAAAACCCTGTCTTCCGCCGGCAGTTCGGTCAGAGATTCATAATAGCCCATGCCTTTGGCGAAGATGAGGTCTGCGGAATTGAACTCGCGTTTGAACTCAGCCGAAGCCTGCGAGAAATCTACGCCCGGAGTCGCCGTGCCGGTGTTTATTATCTCACCTAGCTCGGCTTCAAGCCCGGTTCGCCTGATATCCTCCAGCGTAACATCATTGTGAACCGGCGAGGCTTTAACTACATAGGCAACAGAAGCCCGCTGCCTCATCCATCGGAGAAGCGGTAAGTCGAAAAACACCTCGCCGGCATTATCCGCCAGATACAGAACCCTTCCGGCATCCTTAAGTCTGGCTTCGAACCGCTCCGAATCGTCGATGACAAAATCCACCCGCCCTTTCATTTCTGTCTCTATGCCGTCAATAGATATGAAAAAATCTATGTTATTCCCCACGGCAGCAAACCTGAGGCAACTTGCAAAGTCTTCATGTTTAAGCTTCAATGCCTGTGACAGCTCTCTGGCGACCGCAATCTCCTTATCCTTCATCTGCCGGTAAGGGTCGAGGTTTCCGGTTATCTTCTTTACGGCATCGTGGATTTTGGTGGCAACGACAATGGTTACACCATCCAGAGAGAAGTTATCGTCAACTATCTTCAGACCCTTCTCTATGGCTCTGGCTTTAGCCGGCTCGTCATTCGTTGCCAGCCCTGCAGCCTGATAAGCCACCCTTTGCAGGCATTCATAGCAATCCTTCGAAGCTTTCATTTCAAAAAACAACACGCAAAATAGATTGTCCTGGGCTACATTTGCGACCTATCGGTTTAGCAACCATATCGATTCATTGAGAACCGCCGCAAAGGTCACCCAGAGCAGATAAGGCAACATAAGCCCACCGGCAACCCGAGATATCCCGTAGAACATCAAGGTAGTGAACATAATCGCCACCCATAGGGCTGCGATTACAACCACTCCGTACAGAGGAGATTCGAGACCGAAGAAGACCACCGACCATAAGGCGTTTAAAACCAACTGCACCAGGAAGACGATTAGCGCTATCCTGACCTGTCGGTTCTCCAGTCCCTTGCGCCACACTAGAAATGCCGCTATGCCCATCAGTATATACAGAAGCGTCCACACCGGGGCAAACAACCAGTTCGGTGGGTTAAAAGCCGGCTTTTCCAGCGTGGCATACCAGGTCGGAATTGCACTTCGTGTGAATATTGAACCGATGGCACCGGCAGCCAGAGAAGCGATGATGCTCACCACCAGCTTCCAAATATCCCTGATGCTCATGTTTCGCATTGTACCAGAAGCGCCGGTTCTTTTACTAAATTTAGACAGCCAGAGTCTTTAGCGACCCCTAATTGTCATTGCAAGCGAAGCGTGGCAATCTAATGTCACTGTTCGCCGTATTCGCAGAGTAGCTGTTCATTGTTTCATCTCGCTTATCGTTGTTCAGGCACAAGCTTTGCATAGTGCCATGAATAGCCGAATGTCTGGTGTTAGGCAGTGTATATTGACTACTGTATGAGTGTATTTTTCCTTCCCAATTACCCCTTGACTGTATTGTTCTCTTTGTAGTAACCTTGTTTGTAAGGGTGTAGTAAGTATGACAGGTGAAAAAAGCGAACGCAGATTAGGATTCTCAACATCGGCGACAGAATTAGAGGACAAATTTGAAGAACTATCTTCAATCCTCAAAAAGGAGGGAGAATCTTGGGAGAACCTGGAAGATGCTGTGCGTTCCGAATTAAAAGCTGCAATGACAAGTGCTGAAAATATGGAGGTTGCAATTGCCCAGCTTAGTTTCAAGCAATTTGGAATGATACTAGCAGCCATTTGTAGATTAGGAGTATCCATAGCTGATATTGAAAGGCGAGTTATTAAATTGGAGAAATCCATCGAAAGGTTACACCTCAAGGTCAAATGACTCCTGCGTATTCTTATAAAGCAACCTCAACCAATCTATAAGTATGCTTTCCACTATCTCGAACGGGACATTGTATTTTTCAGATAGTTCCCTTTTCTCCCAATTGCCCTTAGTTCGGAGTTTCGCAACTAGCTCAACCTTAATCTCCACAGGTGGATTATGCTAGAATTAAGAAACAGGTTGAGAAGCTATGCCGGCAAACTTACCACCACAATATTTCGACGCTGAAAAGCGCTACAGGCAGGCAAAAACTCCGGAGGATAAAATCGAGGCTCTGGAAACCATGCTGGCCATCATGCCCAAGCACAAGGGCACCGACCACCTGTATGGCGACCTGAGGCGAAGAATAGCCAAGCTCACCGAAGAGGCGGTAAGAAAAGCCGCCACCAGCAGGACCAGCTTCTATATCAGAAGAGAAGGCGCCGGACAGGTAGCGCTGGTCGGCCTGCCCAATGTCGGCAAATCGCAGCTGCTGGCTTCCGTCACCGATGCACTACCCGAAATAGCCGATTACCCCTTTACCACCAAGACCCCAAATATAGGCATGATGAAGTTCGAAAATATTCAAATCCAGCTGGTGGACACACCGCCGGTGACGGGCAAGGACTCCCGTGTCTGGCTGAACAATGTCGCCAGAAACGCCGACATCATAGCCATCGTGGTGGACTTGAGCAATAGCCCGGTACAACAGGTTGAGACCACGCTTCAAGAGCTGGAAAATATAGGCATAGTGCCCGTCTCTAATAACATCACAGAAGCCAACATCGGCAAACGTCAAAGGAAAATGCTAATCATAGCCAATAAGAGCGACCTGGAAAATTCAGGTGCCGGCGCCAAACAACTGAATGCTAAGTACAGCGCCCGGTTCCCGGTGATTTCCATCTCCGCCTCAGAAGGCAGCAACATAGAATTGCTCAAGAGCGGGATTTTTAAAGCCCTGGAGATTATTCGCGTCCACACCAAGAGCCCGGGGCAGAAGTCTGACCTGACCGACCCGATAATTCTTAAGACAGGCAGCACGGTAAAAGAGGCCGCTGAAGACATTCACAAAGATTTTAAGAGCAAGCTGAAATATGCTGTGGTCTGGGGTTCAGGGAAATTCGACGGCCAGAGAGTCAGCCAGGAGCATGTCCTTAAAGATAACGACATAATCGAGCTACATATTTAACACCGCCTCCGAATCACACCATAAGGGTCGCTTTTCGCAGCCAGGCTAAAGCCTCGCCACTATATTAGTAAACAATGCCTCGATAAATAGTGAACTTTAATGTCGGTTTAGTGATATACTTATCGCCGATTGGCACGCGGATAGCTTGCAGGCCTTGAAACAAGGAGGGAGGTAAAACAATGGCGGAATATAAAATCTACAGGTACCGATGGGTTGTTCTGGCTATCTACATGTATGTAGCCGCGCTCACACAACTGTACTGGTTGAATTTTGCCGCCATTGAGACTTTTATCGAGGACCTGTTAGGCATACCTGCCAGCAGCGTCATGTGGTTTACGCTCGTCTTCCCCTTAATACAGGTTTTGCTTACCATGCCTGCCGGCGTCATTATAGATAGAAAGGGATTTAAATACGGCATAGGTATCGGTGTGCTTTTTACCGGCGTCTTCGCCATGCTGCGCTTGCTTAATCCCGCTTCATTCGCAGTTCTATTAATTGCACAAATAGGGATTTCCATCGGGCAACCTTTCATACTAAACGGCATCACCAAACTCGCTGTAACCTGGTTCCCGCAAAAAGAGGAGGCAACAGCAGTTGGACTTGGTTCCCTGGCGCTATTCGTTGGCATGATGGCAGGACTCGGAGCCACGCCTGTATTGGTACACACCCTTGGATTTGAGACAATGTTATTGATTTACGGTGCCATAGGCATTGTAGGCATATTGCTATTCTTTACTTTGGTGAAGCCTAAACCTCAAACGCCATCAAGGGAAATAGAGACACCGGAGGAGATATCAAGCTGGGAAGGCATCAAAAGGATTTTAAGGGTCAGAAATTTTGTAATTCTCGGATTTATAGCTTTGATAGGTATCGGAGTTTTCAACGGCTTGGCTACCTGGCTTGAAAAAATACTGAACGAATTACATCAAATCCCAATGACCGACGTCGGCTCCATATCCGCAATATTGATTTTCAGCGGCATGCTTGGCTGCATTATCATCCCCATCATCTCGGATAAAATCGGAAGGAGAAAACCTTTCCTCATACTGGCATCCTTAATCGGCGCTTTGTCAATTACTTTTCTCATATTTGCCAGAGGCTACAGCATGAACCTGATTAACGGCATAGTGCTGGGTTTCTTCCTTATTTCGGCACTGCCCATAATGCTGACGATGTCCACTGAAATCACGGGGGCGAAATTTGCCGGTATTTCAGTCGGCTATTTGCAGCTTTTAGGCAACGCTGCTGCAGTAGTGATTGTTGCGGTAATGGAATTTCTCCGCGGAGCCACGAATCAATTTGTTTTGCCGCTGGCGCTGCTGGCAGCACTGCTGGTGATATCATTCATTCTGGCAATCCTGATTAAAGAACCTGCTAGGAACACTTCACCATCGCGATTGTAATACTCCACAGGTATAAATTTGAACACCAAAGTAAGTGAGAAAGTCAACAAACTAAAAAACGACAGAATACACGGTGCTGGCTTGCTGGCACGACAAGCCGTCAGCATCTTAAACCTGGCCATAAACGAAAGCCAGGCTCAAACCGTTGCCGAATTTGTCGAAGAAATACAAACGGTAGCCGCAGAGCTCGTTAAAGCCAGGCCCAGCATAACTCCCATAGCCAACTACACCAATCAGTTTCTCCAGCAGATTACCCTCAGGGCTCAAAGTGAAAAGAACCTGGCTTCCCTGAAAAGTTCCGCCAAGGCTAAGGGAAACGAGCTCATCAAATCATCGGTAAAAGCTGTTTCCAAAGCTGTGGAATATGGCTGCGGCATAATCACCGACCTCGATACAGTTATAACCTGTAGCTATAGTTCGACAGTCTGTAAGGTTCTTGAGCTGTCCAGACAGAGGGAGACAAGGTTCCAGGTTATCGTCGCTGAATCCAGGTTTGGCGATAAGGCTTACGGAGAAATCACCGCCGAGCAACTCATGAGGCACCAGATTCCAATGGAAATAATACGTGATGAGAATATACAGATTCGTATATCCAAAGCAGATAAGGCTTTAGTCGGTGCTGACAGCATAACAGCCGATGGTTATCTCATTAACGGCATACCGACATTTACACTAGCTCAGGCAGCCAAGAAGAAAAAAATCCCGTTCTATACTATCTGCGAAACCGCTAAGTTCGACACCCAAGGTTACACAGCTAAAGCACCGGACCTGGAGCCGGGCTTTGATAAAACTCCGCTCGACCTGATAACCGGCATAGTAACCGAGAAAGGCACCATGCAGCCGAGCTTGGTCATTGCCTACATTGAAGAAATGAGGCATTTGCCGCCTTAAGAGAGGCATCAATAGGGGAAATTTGCTTAGGATTATTGACACACATGCCCATCTCGATGAGCTGGAAAAACTTGAACCTGCACTAGACAAAGCCAAAGAGGCTGGCGTTATAGCTATTGTTGCCGTTGGCTCAAATCACCAATCAAACCAAAAAGTGATGGAAATCAGCCTGAGTTACCCCTCTTTCGTTTATCCGGCTTTTGGTCTGCACCCCTGGGAATTAGGTAATCTGGAATCCCACCAGTTCGATGCTGCTCTAAGATTTATCGAGAAAAGAGCTGCTGAGATTGTAGCCATAGGAGAGATAGGACTGGACTATGATAAAAGGGTAGTCAAAGCGGCCTCGAAAGAGCTACAGCAGGAAGCTTTAAAACGCCTACTGGCATTAGCTAAAGCACATGAAAAACCGGCCATAATCCACAGTCGCTATGCCTGGAAAGACAGCTTTGAGCTGGTAAAAGAGTCAGGCATTAAAAGAGCCGTTTTTCACTGGTTCACCGGATTTTCCAGCGTGCTCAAGGACATACTCGATGCCGGTTATTTCATTTCAGCCACTCCAGCCACGGAATACCATGAAGAACACAGACGGGCTATCAAGGAAACGCCTTTGGAAAAGCTGCTTTTAGAAACAGACTGCCCGGTAACATACGGCAGGGAAGTCAGGTATCGCTCCGAGCCCGCAGACCTTCTGCGAAGCCTCAGAGCTGCTGCCGCTCTAAAGGGAATAGACGAAACTACTGCAGCCGGGCAGACCACCAGCAATGCCACGCAATTTTTCAGCTTGTCGCCTCACACTTCATCAGACAAGAAATAATTTGCCACCCCACAATGAATCAAGTAGAATAAAACAAAACTTTGCAGGAGAATACCAGAGACCCCGTGAACGCAGTTATCCTTGTCGGCGGTGAAGGTACCAGGTTACGTCCACTCACCCACGCCGTAGTAAAAGCCATGGTACCGGTCTTAAATAAACCCTTCATCGAATACGTCATCCGTTACCTCAACAGTCACAAAATAAGAGAAATCATTTTGGCCATGGGTTATAAACCTGACTGCATTACAGACTACTTCGGCGATGCCAGCGGACTCAGTGTCAAGCTAATCTATAGTGTCGAAACGGAGCCGCTGGGCACTGCCGGAGCTGTCAAGAATGCTGAGCAGTACATAGACGATGCTTTCTTCGTTATAAACGGCGATGTCTTCACCGACCTCAACCTGACTGAAATGCTACGTTTCCATAAAAATAAAGGCGCCAAGGTAACCATTGCCTTAACACCTGTTGACGACCCAACTCGATTCGGAGTTGTTGAAACAGATTGCAATCAACGGGTAACTCGCTTTGTCGAGAAACCAAAGCGCGAGCAGCTTAGAAGCAACATGATAAACGCCGGCGTTTATATCATAGAACGCGAAATATTGAATCGCATACCGAAGGGCAAACGTTCCATGTTTGAACACGACGTTTTCCCCGCACTCTTATCCGAAGGAGAACCGGTTTTCAGCTACGCAACTGATGCCTACTGGATTGACACTGGAACTCCGGAGCAGTACTTACAACTGAACAGGGATTTGATGTTCGGCAAAAGCACTCAGGTTACCTTCAAAGCTGGAGATATCTGCATAGACAAACAAAGCTCCGTCAACCCGCAAGCCAGGTTAACTGCGCCAATTCTAGTAGATAGGGACTGTACTGTTGGCAAAGGAGTCCAGATCAAGGGGCCGGTGATTATCGGCGCAGGTTGTACAATAAAAGATAATGCTATAATAGAAAATTCAATCCTATGGCAAAATGTTACAATAGGAGAGCAAGCCGTATTAAAAGATTGTATTGTAGCCAGCAATAGCTACATTGATAATAACGCCTGTATCGAATGCGCCACTATTGCACAGGCAAAGAATTAGCCTTACAGTCATTCAAATAACAAATTTAGGAGGCCGAGACCATGTCAGAAAATATAATCAACGTTGACCACGATAGCTTTCAAAAAGCTGTCTTAGATTCACAGAAGCCGGTGCTGGTTGACTTCTGGGCACCCTGGTGTGGTCCATGCCGGGCCGTTGCTCCCGTCATCGAAGAATTAGCCAAAGACTACAATGGAAAAGTAGGATTTGCCAAGCTGAACGTAGATGAAGCCCCGTTTGTAGCTTCTAAATATGGCGTCATGAGCATACCAACCATCATAGTATTCAAAGGCGGAAAACCTGTACATCAAGCAATTGGCTACCAGCCCAAAGACCAGCTAAAGAAACTGCTGGATGGTGCATTGGCGCAACAGGGCAGCAAATGACACAGATTCCCTACATCGTCGCTTTCAGCGGTGGACTGCTTTCTTTCTTCTCGCCATGTGTCCTCCCCCTGGTACCGGCATATCTAGCCAACCTGGCTGGCGTTACCGCCATCGACCCCCAGACCAGAAAAAGTTATCTGCCGGCTTTGTTTCACAGCCTCAGCTTCGTGCTCGGCTTTTCTCTCATCTTCATCATACTGGGGGCATCAGTTGGCTTAATAGGCACAAGCATAACCGCCTATTCAGTCCTGCTCCGCCAGATAGCTGGCGGCTTGATTATAGCTTTTGGTGTATTCCTCATAGCCGCCTTCAAATTACCCTGGCTGAACTATGAAAAACGCCTCAGTACAAAAGCTGGTAGCAACCCCGGTTATCTCCGCTCTATCGGTATCGGGGCTGCCTTCGCCTTAGGCTGGACGCCCTGCATCGGCCCAATATTAGGTGCCATCCTGACCTTAGCCTGGAGCTCTCAAACTGCTGCTGAGGGCGCTTTATTACTCACTATCTACTCCCTGGGTTTGGGTATTCCCTTCATCATTCTGGGTCTAGTCTGGGGAGCCATCATGCCATTGTGGAAAAGCATAAATCGCTACCTATGGGTGATTTCTATAGTCAGCGGTGTACTGCTTATAATTGTTGGTATACTCATGCTTACCGGCAACCTGGCTTGGCTCGGTCAATTAGTCCCGTCTTAGAACCTAGTTAAATGAAATGAAAGGAAAGGAGTATTCATGAGCGTAAAAAGATTATCAGTAATAGCAACAACCATGCTATTAATAACCTTAACTACGGCTTGCTCTGGAGCTCCAGCTCCGGAGAATTGTCCCGAGCTTGGCGTTGTAACAGCAGTCGAGAATCCAGCAACTCGGCTCAATGTGGATAACCTAAAAGGCAGCACAATCCCAAATCTCACCTGGCAAATTGTGGACTGCAAGAGCTTAAAGGCTATCGGCAACAAAACTCTAAGTTTAAGCGATTTCCGAGGAAAGCCCGTAATAATTATCTTCCACAAGACGATGAATTGTCCCGGATGTGCAGCACAAATGCCATTCATTCAGGCAGTTTACGATAAGTGGACAAATGCGGAGCTTACAGTACTAACTATTTACCGTGAAGATAAGATCTCGGCAGTAAGAAGTTTCACGAGCAGTAAAGGGTATATCTTTACCGCTCTGGCTGACCCTAATGATGAATTCGCTACAAAATGTGGTTTCCCAGTCATGGCTCCCATCACCATATTCATCGATGCTCAGGGTGTTATTAGGGAATTCAAGTGCGGACCTTGCCAAAGTCAGGAGGAAATTGAGGGCATACTCAGGTCTTTATAGTCAGCCACGTTGTAGTGAAACTAAAGGCTCGCGATAAAATAATAAACTAAAAGACTCCTAGTTTCGTTTTTCTTGAGGATGTATAATAAGGACAAGTACAGAGACTTTAAGTCGGTGCATCGAAGTAATTAAGGAACAGAAGTATAGTGCCGATAATAAGATGTCCTAGCTGCGGCCAAGAAATCGATGCAAACAGCCGGTTCTGCGTGCACTGCACTGCCAGAATATGTCCCGGTTGCCACGGACCTGTTCCGCCAAGAGCGATATATTGCCCCCACTGTGGTTTCTCGGTTGGTCCGGCAATGCCCGGCGCAGCAGAACAACAACCAACACCACCTCCACCACCCAGACCATTTACTTCGTCACAAGGTGGCATAATCGGCCCACAGCCGAGACAACAGCCGTCATATCCTCAGACTCCTTCGACTCCAATGCCTGGTGCTGTCCCGCAGTCACCAGCCCCACAACCTATACCACCCGGTCAATATGGAATAGGCGACCAACCATCGGGAGCCCCCAGCCCACCTGGTACTATGCCCTATGTCAGCGTACAACAGCCACCAATAAGCACACAAAAAAAATTCGTGGACACCGGCCCAATACGAGTAAGGCGGTTCCCTCCAGCGCTAGTCATTATTCTCATCATCGCCGTTATTGTTCTCTCAGGTTTCGCTGCCTTCAAAGCCGGCTGGTTCGAAGGTCCACTTAACACCATCCAGACATCTGTTGCTGACATCCAGTGGCTCAACTGGTTGCCAATTGGCCCCAGAGATACCACACCACCTGTAATCTCTGAAGCAAAAGTTTCAGATATAACCGAGACAAATGCCATTATAACCTGGCAAACAGATGAACCGGCTACCAGCCAGGTAATGATATGCGAATCAGATGGTGGCTGCACCTGGACAGAGCTTGATGAAAACTTAGTTACTGACCACTCCGTAAATCTAAGTGCCCTTAAGCCCAATACGGCCTATCACTTCACTGCAGCATCAACCGACGCTAAGGAAAATCAAGCGACCGCCGAAGGAGATTTAAACACTCTACCCCAGGCTGCTGCAACCACGCTGACAATTTCAGGAGTCAACGCTTCCAATATTACCGACGTGGGCGCTACCATAGGCTGGGTTACTGACAAAGCTGCCACCAGTCAGTTGGAATACGGTATGACAAATGCCTACGGTTCAACCACGACACTCGACCAGAATTTAAACACCAGCCATAGCATCACATTAACAGGGCTAAAATCCAGCACTACTTATCACTTCAAAGTCAAATCGAAAGACGCCACTGGTAATGAAACAACATCCCAAGACCAGACTTTTACCACTCGCAGCAAGGTGTCAGTCGCTATTGAGATAGGCCCTGAAGTAGGCAAGCGTGCCCCTGATTTCACGCTACAAGATATCAACGGGAAGACAGTGAAATTGAGCGAGTCCCGAGGCAAACTAGTAATGCTCAACTTCTGGCAGGACGTACAGCAAAGTAGAAATGAGTTATCAGTTATCCAGGAGGCTTATAACAAATTGTCACAGGACGAGCTGGTGATATTTGCTATAAGCTGGAAACAAACTCCAGCGGTCACACAGAGCGTTGTTAATACCAAAGCTTTGACTTTACCCATTCTCCTTGACGAGACAGGAGAGGTCGCTGCAGAATACAACGTCGCTCGTAGCCCTACTAGTTTCTTTATCGATACCCAGGGCGTTATTAGGGATATAAAATACTATCCCGCTACCCTGAAAAGCGTGACACAAATAGAAAGTATACTTAATTCTATGCAATGAACTCTTGGCCGGCCCCAACATAGCAAATATTTTCCCCGACAAGATTAAAAAATAGAACTTCAGGTGAACGCACATGCCGGAAAGTGATAGCATCAAACCAGGCGATCTTCAGCGTACTGAACATAGCGCTGCCGAACCAGAGAAGCTAGTTAAAAATGCCCCGAAAAGAGGCCACAAGACCCCCACGAAAAAACAAATTCCCACACCATCTGGGCAATTGCAGAAGTTATTAGCTGCTGCCATCATCTTATGTCTGGGACTTATAGCCTCCATCAGCTTCATCCTTGCCAGAGATACTACGCCTCCGGTAATTCAAAAAGTATCACTTTCAGACATAGCTGAAGCCAGCACCATTATCACCTGGCAAACCGACGAACCAGCTACCAGCCAAGTCGCTATATGGGACTCCGAAGTTTCCACTTCGACCGAACTTGACGAAGCCCTGGTTACCAATCACTCTGCACCGCTAACTGACCTCAAGCCCAATACAAGGTATCAGCTCACCTTGATATCAAGAGACAAAGGTGGAAATGAAGCCAGGCTCGAGATAGAACTCACAACTCCAACCCAATCTTCTGCAACCCCACCGGTAATTTCAGTAGGCCCTGAAGTGGGCAAGCTCGCTCCTGACTTCACTTTGACAACACTAAAAGGCGAACAGGTAAGTTTGAGCCAATTCCGCGGCAAGATAGTAATGGTCAATTTCTGGCAATCGACATGCAGTAATTGTGGAGAAGAAATGCCCTACCTGCAGGCAATTTATAACAAATGGCCACATGACAAATTGGAAATACTTGCCGTCAGCATTGGAGAGAAAGCGGCATTTGTGCAGAGCTTTGTTGAAACGCGAGGATTGACCTTCCCTGCGCTGCTCGACTCAGACGAAGCTGTCAGCGAGATTTACCAGATATCTCGCTTCCCTACGACCTTTTTTGTCAACGCCGATGGCATTATTAAAGAAATAAAAACGGGAGCCTTTACGAGCCAATCTGAGATAGAAGCCATACTTAAGTCCCTCTAAATTATTACTCATGGCAATAATTGAACCTACCAACTTTCTGCACATTTAGTTACTCAACTGCATAACATAAAAGCCGGAGAACGCATAACCACGATTAACTAGACTCACAATTGCAACGGCTGTAGCCCGTCATATAAAATAGTTAGAGTTCAAGAAAAAATCATGAAAAGATATAAATGGCACTTTATCCTGACCCTAGGACTGGCTCTTGTTTTGATAAGTTCGGTTGCGGCCTGCACCAAACCTAAAGAAACCCCTTACGCCCCTAACTTCACCTTGCAAACCATAAGTGATGAAACTGTAAGTCTAAGCGATTTTCGCGGCAAGCCGGTCATGCTCACCTTCTGGAAGATTAATTGCGCCGCTTGCCAATTTCAAATGCCTTTTACCCAGGCATTTTATGATGAACAGTCAGGCAAGACGATAGCAGTGCTAACTATTAATGTCGGAGACAGCGCCTCGGCTGCCCAGGACTACGTTACCAGCCGCAAACTGACTTTCCCTGTACTGATTGACCGGCAAGGTAAAGTCGCCCAAATATATGGACTTCCTGGTGTCCCAGTTACTTTCCTGATTGATTCTGAAGGCATTGTGAAAGCATATAAAATCGGCGCATTCCAGAGCCAAGAAGAAATGGAAAGCGCCATCGAAAGCGTGTTCCCATCCCTAACTCTCAAACCTAAAATTGAGACCGGCCCCGAAATCGGCAACCTCGCCCCTGATTTCACCTTACAAACTATTAATGGTCAAAGCATTACTTTAAATGAATCCCGAGGTAAAACAGTGCTGTTAAACTTCTGGGTGAACTCATGCGCTGCCTGCGTAGATGAAATGCCTTACTTTCAGACAGTGTCTGATGAGCAAGCAAACAAGGAGCTAGTCGTACTGGCTATCAATTGTGGGGAGAGCAGTCAAACTGTGAAAAATATAGTTGATGGCTTGAAACTTACCTTCCCCATGTTGCTCGACCCTGATGGAAAGGTATGCACAGCTTACAAACACGGTGCTCCTACAACTTTTTTGATTGACAGCAACGGCATCATCAGGGCAATAAAGGACGATGCCTTCCAGAACCCTGAAGAAATAGAGAGCATGCTTAATTCCTTGCCATGAACGCCTTGTAAATTGCTCTCGCCATTCTCCTTATACGCATTAAGATGAAACTCTCAAGTCCGCTACAGAACTTGCTCAGAGGAGTAGGGCTGCTGCTAATCGTCATAGTCGCTGGCACCATCGGCTATAGGATTATCGAAGGCTGGCCATTAGTAGATTCCCTGTATATGACCATAACAACCATATCCACCGTGGGTTATGGCGAAGTACACCCACTGTCGACAGCCGGACGAATCTTCAGCATTTTCCTGATTTTAGGCGGCGTCGGTGCCGTCTTTTACATCCTAACTACGTTGGTACAGCGCATCGTCGAGGGGGAATTTGGAATCAGAATAGGGAGGCAACGTATGGAAGCTAAAATTAAGAAACTCCACAACCATTTCATTCTATGCGGCTACGGTCGAGTAGGCGAAGCAACTGCCAGTGCTCTTAAAGGGCATAAGGCGAAGTTCATAGTTATCGAAATAACTCAGGAAAACGCCGATAAAGCACGGCAGGCTGGCTTTCTGACCATACAGGGCGACGCCACAAAGGACGAGGCGCTGAGGAGGGCTAGAATAGACAAAGCCGGAGCCTTAATAACAGCCCTAGGTGACGATGCCGACAATACTTATACCACTTTAGCCGCCCGGCAGTTGAACCCCACCCTGCCCATAATTGCCCGGGCCAACAATATAGAGGCACAGAAAAAACTGCAACTGGCCGGTGCCCATCGTGTCGTAGCACCGGAAACCAGTGGCGGTGAAAGAATGGCAATGCTTGCCTTGCGCCCTGCAACGGTCGAATTCGTTGAGACAGTTTTGCTCGGCCGCGGGCAAGAACTACTGATAGAAGAGATAGAGGTGAGCAAAGATTCACCACTAGTTGGCTCGGCTATAAAGCAAGTCGAAGAACGCTTCCCCGGGGTAAGAATATTGGCGCTAAGAGATAGAGACGGGGTCCTGATACCAAATCCAAACCCTAATGCAACTATCGAAAAGAATAGCAGCCTGGCCGCCTTTGGCACCACCGAGCAACTTCAAGCCATAGAGGGATGTTGTCAACCAAGAGGAACACGGCCAGCTAAAAGCACCAAAGCCGACTAAACACATGCCACGGCGACATCATACGGAGAACAGGAGGGCGCAATGTTTAAGACACGCATAACCGATCTTTTTGGCATCAAGTATCCTATCATCCAGGGCGGCATGATGTGGATTTCCCGAGCAGAGTTGGTAGCTGCCGTATCCAATGCCGGAGGTCTGGGCATAATAACTGCCTTTACCTTCCCGACGCCTCAGGAACTGACTGATGAAATCAAAAAAACCAAGGAACTCACTGACAAACCCTTCGGAGTAAATGTCACTCTGTTGCCCACCCTTCGCCCCGTGGATATTGACGGCTACTTCAATGCGGTTATAGATGCCGGGATAAAGATAGTAGAGACAGCGGGAAGAAGTCCAGAAGCATACATGGAGCGGCTCAAGGCTGCTGGGATAAAGGTGATACACAAATGCACCGCAGTCCGCTTCGCCCGCACAGCACAGCGTATAGGCTGCGATGCCGTAAGCATTGATGGATTCGAGTGCGCCGGACACCCCGGCGAGGAGGACGTCACCTCCCTGGTCCTGATTCCGCTGACCGTAGATGCTGTAGAAATCCCTGTAATTGCCTCTGGAGGCTTTGGCGACGGGCGGGGACTTGTTGCCGCGCTGGCACTAGGAGCAGAAGCAGTCAACATGGGCACCCGGTTTATGGCAACTAAAGAAGCCCCAGGCCACCCCAAAGTGAAGGAATGGTTAGTTCAAGCATCGGAGCGTGATACTCTATTGCTGCTGCGGTCATTCAGCAATACCATGAGGGCTCTTAAGAACCCTACTTCCGAAAAGGTGCTCGAGATAGAGAAGCAAGGCGCCGACATACATCAACTGGAATCACTAATCAGTGGCAGAGTAGGTCGGAATCTTCTTGAGACGGGCGACATAGAGAATGGACTGCTCACTGCCGGTCAGGTGATAGGTCTTGTCCACGACATTCCAACGGTCAAGGAGCTAATCGACAGGATAATCAAAGAGGCTGAAGAGGTTGCTTCTAATATAGGAGCCAAAGGCACGTTCAAGCCATTGCGGAAGCCAGCAGAATCCACTCAAAAGTAATAAAAACAAACTTCAGCAACAACAGACAGCCGGATTAAAGCCAAGAAGATAAGTAAATAGTCTTTATGAAACAGACCCTGACCTAATCTCTATGATTTCTGTCGCGTTCTTCGAGTTCTGGTGAAAATTGGAATGCCTATTGCTGATATTACTACGGTAGTTACAATGACAATCATTATTATATCCGGATAAATCGAGGCATTTGGAATGCCTGAGACAACTACAATCTCAGCTACTACGGCGGCTGACAATCCTCGAGGTAGCATGGTGGTTAATAAGCCTTTATTCGCTAGCAAGATGTCGTTGCGTATAGAACTGAGAAGCACTGCAATATACCTTACTAAGAGCAGCAAAAGCGATATAGCGACGCCAGCTAGAATTAGGCCGTGTTGAGCAAAATTTATCATCAACCCCAGATAAACAAAGAAGAATGTCTTTATAAGGAAAGACATCTGGGAGTGGAACTTCTTCATCAACTCGTGTATCACAACCGTCCTCTTGATTCCCAAGAACCTGGCAACTTGTATACCATTTCCCAACATCAAGCCAAAAGTGATGGCGAAAATTACTCCGCTACCACCCATGCTTTTCACAATAAAGTAAAGCAGGAAAGCAACAGCCAAGGTTAATATGTCATCGTAGGTTTCTCCCTCCAAGAGAGTTAGCGCCCAAAGCCAGACAACCCCTGCAATAACGCCGATTAGACCTCCTAGGAAAATCTGCAGAGCTATTTTCTCAACGACCACAAGTGCTGTGTTGCCAGTTTGCCCCGTGGTTATGACCTCTAAGATGACCAAGGCCACAACGATGACAATGGCGCCGTTAAAAGCAGATTCCAAGCTTAATATTGAAGAGACCTCTGCCGGGACTTTAGTCCGGCTAATCAAGGGCATCACTATAGAAGGGCTGGTGCCACCTACAATGGCTCCAAGCAAAAGGCTGTCCGTAAAGCCCCAGCCCATAAGATAACAAGCAAAGGCTGCCGTTGAAGCTATACTTAACCCGATACCTACTATAACAAGGAGCAGTGCTCTGGGCGCACTTGAGAGCACCTTGGCAAATTCGAGATCCAGGCCTCCATTAAAGAGTATAACGACCAAAGCTAAACCAGCAATTACTTGAGAAGCCGGGGCTATCTCAGATGGATTTACGATGTGGAATACAGGCCCTATTAAGTAGCCCAGTGCTATCAGTATCAGTATGTCAGGAAAACTTGTTTTCCTAAAAAGGTAATCTGCCAGGAAGCCAATGATGAGCAGAATTCCGACAAATCCCAATACCTGCACAGCTGTCATTTTAGTTATCTTTCAGCTTTTAATTGCCTTCTATATAGCAACAGCCTGAGGATAAATTACAGATAGACCACGTCAGAATGCTGGTCTAAAGACAAAAATACAAGCAAATAGTCCTTAAGGTGGTTGGTTATCAAGAAATTCTGCTTTACGTGCTCCCTACCATTTTGCCCCAGCCAGCTGGCATATTCCGGGTTGCTCAGTATCTGTTTTAGGTCATAGGCAGCACCCTCAACTGTGTAACACAAAAGCCCGGTAAGCTTGTTCTTAATCTGCAAAGGTATGCCTCCGACCGCCGAAGCCACCACTGGCTTCGCCTTCCACAGGGCTTCACTTATGGTCAGCCCAAAACCTTCCTTCAATGACTTCTGAATTATAACTGTGGCTGCCCGCTGCAAAGCATTAATCTCAATATCGCTCTCAGGTGGCACCAGCAAAACATGGATATCGGGGTTTCCTTCCGCCCGTCGTCTTACTTCCTTGAGCACTTCTTCAGATTCAGGGTCATCGTTGGCTGTACCCCCAGCCAGAACTAGCTGACAATCTATATTCTTACTCACCATCTCAAAAGCTTCTATCACCCCCAGCGGGTCCTTAAGACGGTCAAAACGAGAAATTTGAACAATCATGGGTTTGTCCGAAGTCAAGCCATATTTTTTTAACACGGTATCAATCGTCCCTGAATCAAGCTCCTTGTTCTTATCACTCAATGGGTCTATGGACGGCGTAACTAAGAACTGACGAATAGGCAATTGTCGAGCAAAATTAGGTGATGAGAAGACTGCGGCGTCATAGTCAACAACGAAGTCACGTAAAAATTTCCATACTTTCTTATCAGGGCTGGAAACATCGATATGGCACCGCCATACCCACTTCTTACCTATCTCCCTCTTTTTGGCTATCAAAGCTACCGGTTGCGGGTCATGAATGAAAAAATAGTCTCCATAAAACCTTATTTCCTCCAAATTCCGCCCGGTTACTTCCGAGAACAAAGCGAAATCTTCGGGCAGAATTTTCTCCTTCTTACCCTGAAGAGCATTGTGGAATTTCTTGGTAACCTCAAAGAATTCTTCGCTACCATTAATAACATTCCATCTAGTATCAACATCTAGCTGATTAAGCAGAGGTACCATATGTTCCAAAATCTCCGCCACCCCACCACCAATAAATGTGGAATTTATAACCTGAATGATTTTGCCAGACAATTTCCCAGCCAGAGCCCTTAACTCCTCAATGGAGCTTTTGCCAACTATCGGCTCATAGTCCTGTAACCGGCCCCTAGATTGTAAATGAATTTTGTCCTGCACGAATCTCCCTTATTTAATGCGCTTCTCAATCAGTTGAATTATAGTTGACCTTAATCCCTCTAGCGTATAGTTATACGGGTCAAGATAAGCTAGTCTGTCTGCCAAATCCTTGTCCCCAAGACATTCCTCAATCCAAATAGAAAAGTCGTTAACCCCCCTCTTTAACCGCAACCTTGCCTCAAAAATATGGTAACTGAGGGAATTTAGGCTAATCTGCCTGAGCACCTCAATGAATTCTCTCAGGTCATGAGCAACATATGCAGTAGGTAAAATGAAACTCATTGACTTGATGAAATAGAATTCTCTCCCCTCACGTGCAGTTCGCCCATCCGGCTTTTTCGATAGATAGTCCCTGATTACACCTTCAATCCTTGCCCTCAAGGCTCCGATGGTAGGAAAATCAAACGTGTCAATGCTAGCTAACTTCTCACCCAGGATTTCGTCGCCCAACTCATCACTCACCCACAGGGCAAAATCATTAGCAGGCTCTGGAGTTAGATAGTGGTGCTCCTCCAAAAAGTTATGCGTATGATAATAAATCACCGAGTCAGGAACTTCTTTTAATATCTTAACCAACTCGGTCAAATTGCTGGCTTTAAGCCCAGTCAGCTCTTTCAAATGAAGATGCGTATGAAAACGAAAAGGCTTAGTGGCTTTCCTGAGTGGACGCCCATAATTAATAACGGTGCTCTGGAGCAATCGACTATTAGGAACCAGAGCAAGATTGCCATCGAGACCCCTGATATGGGTACTTCTCCAGGTCACATCAGTAACATAACCACTCTCCCCGGAATCCAATTTTATAAAGTCGCCAACCTTAATTTGCCCGCCCTGCACTAGTTGGAAACCTGAGAAAAGGTTGGCTAGTACATCTCTAAACGCTAAAGCTGCTATCAGAATAACAGCAGCCAGAAGCAAGATGATTGGGGTTGTCGGTGCTCCCCAGACATCGAGCAATATCAAGGCGCCGACCACAGCAATAACAATTCTAACGATGTTTGCTATCAAAGGCTCTGAGGGCTGCAATCGTGGGACCTTACCAATATAAAGCTTCAGTATCCTCACGCTTAAACTGACGGCCACCCAAGTCAATGAAAAGACAAAGAGACTGGCCAAAATCTTATCGGCTAATACCTTCCCGGAAGAGTCTAATTTTGAGACCTGGATGGCTATAAAAGCGCCTAAGATAAGGAACCAGTGGATAAATGGGGCCCGTGTCGTCTGAATGACCAACTGGCTTCCCTCCCACTTCCCCACCACCCACCGCTTAAAGGCTCTATAAATAAACCTCCTGACCCACAAGCCAACCACCCAGGTGGCCAGGAAAACCAGCAAGGGAACAGCGATAGAAAACCAATTTTGCGTTAGCCAAAGCCAACTTGTGGTTAGCCAATCAAGCATTGAGCATCTCCACCATTATAGCATCTTTAAAAATTGCGTCACTTCCTCCGGCGACTTCAAAAAGTAACGTGCTGCTGATTGCAAGCTCTCCTCACCGACAAAAATTGAAATGCCATCATTCCTCTCAATCACCTTAAAACCATCCTCATCAGTCAAATCATCCCCCAGATATATCGGCAATGCTTTACCTCTACCCTTAAATTCCTTACATTTAGCCATAAGCCAGGCTATCGACTTGCCCTTGTCCCAATCTACAGGCGGCCTTATTTCATACACTTTCTTACCTTGAGTAATCTTTATCTTGCCCATCACATGCAACGAGTCAGTGACCTTTCTGAAGGTGTCTTTTACCCTTCCCTCCTCAGTATCATCGACCAATCGATAATGAACACTGACAGTTAAACCCTTATCCTCAACAAACGCCCCCTTAATACCTCTCAACGTAGCTGACAGCGCCTGATTTAACATCTTAAGGAAAGGCCTCATTTCCTCGGCGATAGGCTCTAAGAAGCTTGAACCAAAACCTTCTATCTCCAACCCGTGGTTTCCGGCATAAATAATGTCCTCCAAATCTACTTTACTTTTTAGGTCAGCTAAAGCTCTGCCGCTAATTATGCCAACTGTATAGCGGCGGTTCTTAGCTAATTTTCGGAGTAGCTTTTTTATTTCCTGAGAAAGAACCGCTAATTCCGGCTTATCTACAATAGGAGTTAAAGTGCCATCATAATCAGAGAGAAGCAGGATATGGTTAGCCGATTTGAGACGATGGGCAACCTTATCCCATACATCGAAAAGATACTGCATGACATAAACACCCTTAAAGTCCCAGATTAGCTAACTCAGAAATGATGCTCCCAGCCCAACGATAAATATTGTTTTCTTCCACCACCTGGCGTAGCTTCCTCATCCTTGCCTGCCTTTGTTCTGCGGGCATTTCGATGGCTTTTTTTATAGACTCAGCAAAGTCGTCAGTAGCGTAAGGATTTACAAGAAGGGCCTCGGTCAGTTCCCTGGCAGCACCGGTGAATTGGCTAAGTATCAGCACACCATCATCATCTGTTCTGGAAGAAACAAACTCCTTAGCCACCAAATTCATCCCATCGTGGAGCGAGCTGACGATGCAAAAATGTGCCAACCTATTGAAATTCAGCAAAGTCGCCGGCGACGAATGTTTCCTGACGTATATTATTGGTTTCCAATTAGCAGATTGATATTTCCAGTTTATTTCCTCGACAAGGTCATCGACCTCAGCATTCAGCTCTTTATATTTCTTAATATGAATCCGGCTTGGCTCTCCCAACTGAAAGAAAACTATTCGTCCTTGGTACTCTGGATACTTGGCTAGGAACTTATCCAGAGCTTTGAGCCTGTGTGGGATTCCCTTCGTGTAATCCAACCTGTCAATCCCGATCCCGATAAACTCATCTCCCAACTGCCACCTACGGCGAATTTCTTCCATCTCTTCAGTCACTTCCGCCTTTGCAGCATCCTGTGCTATTCGATAAAAGTCAACACTGATAGGAAACGGACGCACTAGCGTCGTTTTGCCGCCACGACTAACCGCCGACCGCTCATGGTCAACTCTCGACTCCAGCATCCGCCTTACCGTCTCCAGAAAGTTATCACAATGATACTTTATATGAAAGCCGAGGAGGTCATTACCTAGTAAACCGTCCAATATTTCTTCCGCCCAGGGGCAAATTCGAAAGACTTCAGGATTAGGCCATGGAATATGCCAGAACTGTGCCGTAATGACCCGAGGATTTTTGGCTTTTATCAATCTAGACAAAAGCACCAGATGGTAATCCTGAATAAAAACGAACGTCTGTCTGTCGCCGATTTCCTCCAGAACAGCGTCAGCAAAAATCTGGTTCACACTTTTGTAAGTATTCCAATCAGCTTCATCAAAGCTAGGTGGCGTGTAGGCAATATGACATAGCGGCCACAAAGCTTCGTTTGAGAAACCCAAATAGTAACCTTCCTCTTCTTCCTTGGTTAACCACACCCGCCTCAAGGTATAGCAAGGCTCATCTGGAGGCACTGATACGCGGTTTTTATCATCAACAACTTCCCTGTCGGCACTGCCGCTACCATGGGCAATCCAGACACCACCACAAGCTCGCATCACCGGGTCTAAAGCCACTGTAAGACCACTAGCTGGAACGATACATTGAATCTCATCGCCAGATAAATTATGAATGTAAGGCTCTCTGTTGGACACGACTATGAATAGTCGGTCAGCTAGTTTGGTTTTAACCAAGTCCTGCAAATCTTCCTTTGTCCAGCTCATTTTCTCCTCCCAACACAGTTTTTCTTGAATTAAGTTAGGATAGTGAATCTCAATCTAACGTTTCTGTTCTGATCACTTTGTCACCTTTGAACGTCAGCTTGAATCGTCTGATTTCGTCATTTCTGAAGGGGTACTTAGATTGAACCTTGTACTTTTCTACGCTCGCTAGTTCATCATCAATCATCAGCGTCAATTCCCACAGGTTGCGTACTGCGTCAATGATGCATGCATTCACTAACCTTCCCGTAATAGTCTTCTTCATCTAATCCTCCCGTTGCGAAGTTGCCACCGGTGGCAACTTCTGGCGCTTCTTTCTCTTGCCTCGTGATTCGGCGCCAGATGCCATTAACGATTTTTTTCTCAGCCAGCCTATTAATGCTAATTTCACGTGGCGCATTCCCAAAGAAGCCCTTGGTATGAGGCTTAGAAATTTCAATTCCTTCCTTATCGAAGGCTTCCTTTGTCCATCTCAATTCACACCTCCTTACATCCTCATTACATCTTCACCTTAACTAGCAACAAAATGACAACTGCCAGTTTTAACACGGGTGGGATAGGAACCATGGATATTTAAGAGCTGCCATTGCTGCTTGTTGACGGCAGCTAGTATGATTTCAAGAGAAGGACGAGAACATCCAGAGGAATAAAATTGACTTTCTATCGCCATGACGCAGAGCTTTGGCTTTCTACACACAACAACCCCTGCCGAGCTAAAACGCTCTGCCATTCCAGACGGCAAGCACAGGGAAAACCGATACCGTATAAGTTTCGTGCCTATTTCTTCTTGGCGCCGGCTTTCTTGGCTGGCTTTGCAGCCTTCTTATTATGAGCCGCACAAGTATTGCACATATCCTTAAACCCCTTTCCTTTGCCTTCTTTACTATACCACCCGCTAAAGCGCACAGTCAATTTTTTCAGTTTCCAACATCGAAGTCTTGACCACCCCAATTTCAGAGAGTAGAATTTCCCGAAGGGAAACTATGTTGGAAAACTTTTCATCGCAACTTGAAAAGTATCTGCCGCCTCCGGTTCTAGCTCTGGCAAAAGTTGCCGGCAGAGAGGCCAGTGAACTGGGGCTAGGACTATACATTGTCGGCGGAGTGGTACGCGATTTATTTCTAGGCCGTGCCAATTTCGACTTCGATTTGGTCGTCGAAGGCGATGCCATCAGCCTTGCCCAGAGGCTAGTAAAGGACAGCCAGGCGAAGTTAACAGTCCATTCTCGCTTCGGCACCGCCAAAATCAACTACCCTGACTTCAGCCTTGACTTGGCTACCGCCCGACGTGAAACCTATAACAAGCCTGGAGCTTTACCCACCGTTAAGCCAGGCAGCCTCAAAGATGATCTCATCCGCCGGGACTTCTCCATAAATGCCATGGCCCTGCACCTAAATCCACAACGCTTCGGTGAGCTTATTGACCTGTATAACGGCAAAGACGACCTCGAACATCACCTCATCCGCATCCTTCACCCGAATAGCTTCATCGACGATGCCACCCGAATCTTGAGGGCAATACGCTACGAGCAAAGACTAGGCTTCAGGCTAGAGACTGAAACTGAAAAATTGCTTCGCCGCGATGTAACCATGCTCGATGCCATAAGCGGCGACCGCATAAGGCATGAGCTGGAGCTAATCTTGAAGGAAGACAAACCAGAGCTAGTCTTATGGCGAGCCGGAGAGCTAGGTGTCCTCCGCCAACTGCACCCATCCCTGAAAGGCAACGGCTGGCTCAGCCAGAAATTTGAACAAGCTCGCCAGGTTGATATAAGGGTCTCACTCTCAAACCTTTACCTATGTCTACTGATATATAATCTAACTGAGAAGGAAAACGAAAAGTTCATCTCTCGCCTCAACTTCTCTAAAAGTTCGTCTCAAGCCATGCGCCACACCTTGCAGCTCAAAGCCCAACTTCACAGCTTAGCCAACTCCCAGCTAAAGCCAAGTGATATCTATCAGTCGCTTCGCAGCTACGCAACAACAGCCATTCAAGCCAATGCTCTGGCATCAGAATCACCGATAGCGAGCCAGTACCTGAAGCTGTACCTGGCAAAATTACGCTTAATAAAACCACTGCTGAACGGAAAAGACCTCAAGAGAATGGGGATTCCCGCCGGGCCTCGGATAGGAGAGATTCTAAACACACTACACAAGGCACGGCTCAACGGAGAAGTCAGGACAAAGAAAGAGGAGGAAAAATTTGTCCATACCTGGCGCCAAAAGCAATCAGGTTAAACCGCCTGGGGCACAACGGTAGACACAGAATAGGCTTCAAGCCCTTGCCGAGTGAGTAGACTGCACATTTTCTCAGCTTGAGCTTCACCATACACGGGAGCAAACAAAGCCGGGCCTGAGCCAACTAAGTGAATGTCCTTGCCAGCTGCTTCCTCAAAACGCCTCCAATAACCTTCCAGCCCGGGAAAAGCATCGAAGGCTACCTTGTCAAAAACATTAAACAACAACGAGGGAACAATTCGCCTATCTTGTGACCAGGTTCTCATTGCTTTGTCGATAAACTCGCCTTCAGTAAAATGTCGATTATCCAGGTGGGAATAAAGCTGCTTCGTTTTGTGCGGTATTCTGGGCAATGGCGGCAAAAGCAGGACAAACCAACTCGGCATCGAAGCTGCCAGAGGCGTTACCCTTTCGCCTCTGCCCTCTATTAAGGCAGTGCCTCCGTGCACAAAAAAGGGCACGTCTGACCCGAGCCTGGCTGCCAGCTCAATCAAATCCGAAGTCTTCAGCTTTAGCTTCCAGAGCCTGTTGAGAGCTGACAAGGTCATGGCCGCATCGCTACTGCCACCACCCAAACCAGCACCCCATGGTATTCGCTTTTTAAGCTTAATCTTCGCCCCTTTCTCGTAGCCGCCAATCTTTCTGAGCAATTCAGCAGCTTGAACCACCAGGTTATCTGAAGTCTGCAAGCTCGGCTCAGTGCATTCAAATGAAGTCTTACCAGCTAACTCAAATGAAAGGACATCACACAGATTAATTGTTTGGACCAGACTGCGAATCTCGTGGTAGCCATCAGCACGCTTGCCCAGAACCTCAAGGACAAGATTAATCTTTGCCGGTGCCACGCATGTCAGCACAGAATCTACTCCTTTTTCAGAGTCTCCAAAACCTCATACAACCTCGCCCACTCTTCCAGTATAAGCGTTTCAGCCCGGCGTTTAGAGTCTATGTTCGCCCCCTCCAGCAATAAGGTAATCTCAGCCGGTTTCATGCCCAAGCTGTGGGCTAGCGAGTTGTGCAGTTGCTTTCGAGGTGAGCTGAATCCGGCTCTGACCAGGTCAAAGAAGCCACCCATATCAGACACTTTAACCGCAGGCTCCGGCAACAGGTCGAAGCGCACTATAACCGAATCCACTTTCGGCTGGGGATAAAAGCACTGAGCTGGCACATGCGAGATAATCCTTGGCTTACTGTATGTCTGGAGACTAACCGCCAGCAAAGACATCCTGCCCGGTCCGGCAACTATAGCCTCGCCAACCTCCTTCTGTACCATCACCACCATCAAAGATGGTTTCGGCGAGGCTTCCACGAAATAGCGCAATACCGGCGAAGTAATATAATAGGGCAGATTTGCCACCACCTTGTAATGGCTTGTTCCTTCTAGTAGCTCTGATGGGCTAACCTTGAGTATATCAGCGTTAATTACGCGTAAATTGGCCGGTGAAGCTAATCGGTGCTTTAGCAGCGAAGCCAGCTTTGTGTCAAGTTCCACGGCAACAACATTACCAGCTCGCTCAACTAGCTCAGCAGTTAAAATGCCCAAACCGGGACCAACTTCAATCACAGTATCTGCTGGAGAAAGCTCAGCGGCTTCAACTATGGTCTGTAAAACCAATGCGTCTGCAAGGAAATGTTGTCCCAGGCTTTTCCTCGCCCTGAGACCGGACTGGCGAAGCAATCGCTTGACCTGAGCCGGGGGAAAAATCGCTTTTTTAGGCACTTAAAGGCTTTAAATCTCCTGAGTTTCGATATGGGCCGTGCACCGACTGTCGACTTCTGTCTTCCAGCTTACTACAGTTAGCCAGCTCCGGCCAGGTAACCTTGCGGCACCCGGAGATAACTATTTACCGCTGCTTCCTTCCGGACCTGACGGGGTTCATAGCCCTCCGCCGCGCAAGACCCAGCCCTCAACGCCGCTTTACCACAGCAGTCCTAAAAGACAAAACCCTCGAGCCGGAATTCAACCCCGCTATAGCGGATCTCGGGTACAGGGCACCGCTAGTTCCCCGTCTAGCACGGCCCAACCAAATACTACTCTGGAGGACTGAACTTTTCAAGACTATTGCCCGCCACAAACCTCTGATTTCGGCAGGAATCAGGAGTATCTACCAGCCCACGCTCAATCGCATAATAAGCGGCGTGGGCAATCCCTGCTCTGCCATCCTTTTTTGTGTATCTGGAATATCATATTCAACCCGATAATGATAGACAGTTTGGGCCTCAGTATCATAAAGGGCATAGCTTGCCCGAGGGTCACCATCACGAGGTTGTCCCACACCCCCCGGATTGATGATCAAGCGTTTTTTCCCCAACTTCAAGTTGGTCCCTTCTGAAAACATCTTGTAGACTGCCTTATTGCCTGCAAGTTCAAAGATGAGTGGAACGTGGGAATGCCCCACGAGGCAGTAAGCTGTTTCAAAACAGGCAAAGTTGTCTTGCGCTGCCTCAATCGATAGCAGATATTCCCAAATAGGCTCCCGTGGGCTGCCGTGAACCAGCGTAAAACCGTCCTCACAAAGGCTAAGAGGCAAGTTTTGTAGGTAATCAATGTCCTCGGCAACTAACTGCTGTGCTGTCCAATGACAGGCTAGAGCTGCCACGGGATTAAATTCAGCGGTATCCATTTTGCCTATCGCCGCCCAATCATGATTACCAGCAACACATACATGCTCAAATTGCTGCAGACGCTCAATGCACTCATGAGGGTCAGGACCGTAGCCCACCACATCGCCAAGACACCATATCTTATCAAAACCCCCTCTATCAGCAGCATGGCGAAGTACTGCCTCGAAAGCCGTTAAATTGCCGTGAATATCGCCGAGGATTGCATAACGCATACTGCCTAACTATACCATCTGAAAGTCGATTTGTTAAGTTTGGATAACAGGGTATGATAAGGAAGAGAAAAAGGGTAAAATATTGCTGAAGAAAAAGTCCGAAGATAGGATGACAAAAGAAGTGTATTATTTTGCATATGCCTCCAATCTCAATCGGAAGCAGATAGCAGAGCGCGCTCCGGACAGCAAACCCAGATTCATCGCCACCCTGCCTAATTTCAAACTCACCTTCACCGCACGGCCAGGACAGCAAGGTGGAGTTGCCAGCATAACTCCACATAGAGGCGAAAAAGTTATAGGGGCTGTTTACGAGATATCCGATAGGGACTTGAAGCGGCTGGATGGGTATGAGGGTTATCCTACTATTTACGACCGGCGAAAAGTAACTGCGTGGACTGAGACTAACGAACCGATAGAAGCCATCACCTATATCAAGATAGACCAATCAAAAGAGATAAAACCTTCCACTGAATATCTGGCTGTCATTCAGCAGGGTTACAGGGACTGGCAAATAGTGTGAGCCTATTCTTTTGACCTGGTATTACTTTCTATAGCAATAAGCACATAACAAAGGTCAGCAAAGGCTACCAAAAACAAGCCAACTAATATCGAAACTACGACACCTGCAGCCGCTATGCCCGCTGTTCCCATACCGACACCCCAGGGTATGAACTCGCTAAATTCTCCCGCGCCCTGAACTGCTATCACAGCCAGGGCAATCGAAAAGAGGGTACCACCCACCATTACCACCCAGCCAATAATTCTATAAACCGTGGCTACCGCCCTTAAAGCCCCATATTTCCGAGCTGGCACAGCTTTTCTTGCCGTCGGTTCGGCAGCCGCCGGCGCTGGTTCCGGCTCCAAAACTTCCTGTTTAGTAACAATTGGCAATCTAGTTCCACAGACAGTACAAAACTGATCCCCTACACTCTGCGCACCACAGCCAGGACACGTAACAACTTGTTGCATATATTAATCAAGCCTCCTGTCGCATCAAGCTACAAAAGGGAGCTTATAGTTGAAGGCGAGAACCATCACAATAGCGACAATCAAGTAGATTATGCCTCCGATTAACAGTCCTAGTAACGCCGTGCGCCACCATAGACCCCAGGCCAGCCCCCAGGTAGGCTTGACCTCGACCTGTTGGCGAGGGATAACAGGGCTGACAACTTTGGCAGGCGCTCCTTGAGGCGGGGCAGCTGGCGCCTGCTGAGCCACAGCGACCAATGCCGCTCCGCAATTTCCACAAAACTGTTGCCCGGCGAGATTCTGTGAGCCGCAATTAGGACACTTGATTTTTTGCTGCTGCACCTCAGCAGCCAGCCTTGTTCCGCACTTCCCGCAGAACTGCTGACCTGAAGCGCTTACCGCACCACAGCTAGGGCATGTGACCGTATGCTGCATATCACTCACCTCCTTACCTGTTTAATCGCATTATATAACTTGTATTTGCTATACACAAGACTTTCTAAAAGTCTTACAAAGAAAAATGATTAAAGTTTAGGCCAAAATATAAGCTTGTGCTATAATCGCAGCCATGAAGGTCTCTGAGTTAGGCGAATTTGGCTTAATCGAGCTTTTGGCCGATATTGTTGATAGAACCAAGCATCCTCAAGACAGCTCTTGGCAACGGTTACTAATCGGCATTGGTGACGATGCCGCTGCCTGGCAAGGAGACAGCTCCATCCAACTGGCCACCACAGATAGCCTGATTCAAGATACACACTTCGACCTGAATATTACCACCTGGGAGGAGCTGGGCTGGAAAGCCATTGCTGTGAATCTGAGTGATATCGCCGCCATGGGCGGTATCCCTAAATATGCCCTGATTTCCCTGGCTTTGCCCGGCGAACTGGAAACAGATTGCGTTTCCAGCCTCTACCAAGGCATGGCTCAAATAGCCAACCAGTTCGGAGTCGCCATAATCGGCGGTAACATCGCTTCCGCCAGCAGAACTATGATTACCGTCACCGTTTTAGGTAGTTTGGAATCAAAGTCCGCACTAACTCGCTCGGCAGCCGTACCGGGTGACCAAGTAGCTGTTACAGGATATACGGGACTATCGGCTGCTGGTCTCAAGATGCTCAAGCAAAAGCTCAGCTTCGATGCCGAAACAAGCCAGCTTCTCAGGCGAGCCCATCTCCAACCCACACCAAGGATAAACGAGGGGCAGGTTCTCCTACGCCACGAGGTCAAGGCTGCCATTGATATAAGCGATGGTCTGATTGCCGACCTGACTCATATATGCAAGGCAAGCAAAGTCAGCGCCAGGATAAACAAGGACTCAGTGCCGATACATCCTATACTTCAGTCAAACTTCAAATCGGATTGCCAGCAATTAGCCCTGAGTGGCGGCGAGGACTATGAGCTGCTCTTCACCACAAGCAGTCAGGTCATCAACCAAATAAAACAAGCCATCTCCTGCCCAATGACGGTAATCGGTGAAATAACTAAAGGAACGCCGGGACAGGTGACGCTAATCGATGCTGCCGGTAAAAGTATTCCCTGGCAACAAGGCGGCTGGGAACATTTCAAATCCAAAGCGTGAACATCAAAATGACAACCGTACAGCTTATCTCCCACAGTCCAGAGCAAACTCAGCGACTGGGAATGCGCCTCGGCAAGCTGGCTCAGGCGGGTGATGTATTTCTCCTCACCGGCAACCTGGGAAGCGGCAAGACATGTCTGACACAAGGCATCGCCTGGGGACTTGAAGTCAAAGAATATGCCTTCAGCCCTTCCTTCGTCATAGTCAGAGAATATCACGGCAGACTACCCCTATACCATATAGATTTCTACCGACTCAACCGCGTCGAGGAAATCGTAGATTTAGGACTGGACGAATATCTTTACGGCAAAGGCATTTGCGTGGTCGAATGGGCAGAAAAGGGTATGTCAGTGCTGCCTAAGGAACATTTTCTGATTAATCTTAGCTACATATCCGATATAGTGCGAGCCATCAGCCTTGAGCCCAAAGGCCATCGCTATACTCAGTTATTAAAATCTCTTAATCTGGACTTGGAAACATGGAGTTAGCCATAGATACTTCAACCGATTCCTGCAGCATCGGCTTATCCCAACGGGGTGAGACGCTAACCGAACTGACCTGGCACTCGGGGCAGAGCCACACTGTGGAGCTTGTGCCCAATGTAGTTAGCTTGCTTAACCAGAACAAAACCAGCCCTCAATCTCTTACCGCCGTCTTCGTAGCCAAAGGCCCGGGGAGCTTCAACGGGCTTAGAGTCGGCATAAGCACAGCCAAAGGATTGGCTCTCGCCTTAAATATCCCGCTGGTGGGGATAAGCACCTTAGAAATTGAGGCTTACCCCTTTGCCTTTACCAGACTTCCCCTATGCCCGATTCACAACGCCGGCCGTGGCGAGATCGCCACAGCCCTTTACCAGCAAACTGATGACTGGCACTGCCTTGCGGAAGAATATATCACTACCGTCGATGCCTTATGCCAACAAATCAAACGGAAAACGCTATTCTGCGGTGAAATCCCACCTTCGGTAATCGAGCGGCTGCAGCAGAAGCTGGACGCACGTGCTATAATACCCGACGCTGCGGCAAGATTGCGTCATGCCACCTTCCTGACAGCGCTTGGCTGGCAGCGTCTAAGCAGAGGCAATATTGACAACCCAGCAACACTCCAACCGCTTTACTTACGTCAACCACCGATCACCGAGCGCAAAGTGAAATAACTTTATGACAAGGAGTCTGAAATGGAACGAAGTCTAGTGCTGATAAAGCCTGATGCCATGCAAAGAGGGATGGCTGGAACCATCATCTCCCGACTCGAGAGACGAGGCCTCAAAATCGCGGCTATGAAGATGCTGCAAATGGACAAGGCCTTAGCCCAGCGGCATTATGCCGTACATCAAGGCAAAGCTTTCTTCAACGACCTGGTTGACTTTATCACCTCAAGTCCCATCATCGCCGCTGTCTTTGAGGGAGAAAAAGCCATAGATGCCGTGCGACAGACAATGGGTGCCACCGACCCGGTCAAAGCCTCTCCCGGCAGCATACGTGGTGACTTCGGACTGGACATCCAGCAGAACCTCGTCCACGGCTCTGACTCAGCAGAAAACGCTGAAAAGGAAATAAGCCTCTTCTTCAAGCCGGAGGAACTGCTGAGTTAGCTAGACACTGACAAACAATTTATAAGGCTGACGTGTCTGCGGATGATTAGAAATCCTAAGCCCTAAGCAACAAATCCTAAACAAATTCTAATATCCAAAATTCAAAAATAACAAACATCGTTAGTAGTTTTGGACTTTATTTTTTGAACTTTGATATTGTTTGGGGTTTAGATATTAGTATTTAGGATTTGGTGTATCTGGGGGTCAGCGATACCGCTCCATAGACACGTTGCGCTTGCAAAATTGGATGGTTGCCTATTGTATCCTGATTATAGGCGTGGCTTTTTCCCACAAATCGTCCAACCGATAATAGTCTCGCTGTGATGATGAGAAAATATGTACTACGACTTCTCCCAGGTCGAGAAGAATCCATCCTGAATCGGCAGCCCCCTCAATGTGGAAAGGGACAACGCCGTCACGCTTCAGCTTTTCACGAATCTCCTGCCGGATAGCTTCAATCTGGCGGACGCTATCTCCACTACAAATAACGAAATAGTCGGCAAAGGAGCAGACCTGGCTCGTATCCAGCATGACAATATTGTCAGCCTGTTTATCCGAAGCAGCTTCCACCGCCAGCCGCGCTACTTCTATCGATTCCAGAAATTGCTCCTCCAATTTAAAATTGGCAAACCCATATACGTATTATATCACACTACCAGATATAGACCCCATATAATTTATTAGCCCGGTACATCAGTGAGACCCTATTTTCGTCTTGAGGACTGATCAGAGAAATGCTTGTCGCTTTGCATTTTAGTCTCGGACCTTCACATTCTGCCCTGTCTGAAGCGGGCTTTTATGAGATTGCCTCGTAATGACAGGCAACTGTCTGCCAAACTCTCTTTTTCCTATATTCATCGGCTTTTGATATAATATAGCGTGGAGCAAAAAATGAAACCGAAGTGGTGGCAAGGTGGTCTATTCTACCTCCTGATTTTGGTGGCTATATTAGCCTTGGCTTTCAGCTTTCTGCCGACTTCTAAGAAGCCGGAGAAAGTGGACTTCTACGCATTCGTCGAACAGGCGAAGCAAGGTGAAATAGATACTATACAGCAGGACGGAACCACCCTCATCGGCTTAAAAGGCGATGAAAAGAAAATCGAGGCATCCTTTGTGGGCAGCACCAAGGAACTCATAGACACCCTGAAAGAAGCTGGGATAACGCTAGGCGAAGGCGGGATGAAATTCAGTGTCAAAGCTGGCGGCTTTGACTGGGGAGGAATATTAATAAGCTTCGTTCCCCTGCTCCTATTCGGCGCGCTGCTCTTTTTCCTCTTCCGCTCGGCAAGAGGCGCCAATACTCAAGCCTTTAATTTTGCCAAGAGCCGGGCTCGGCTGGCATCCGGCAACAAGCCTGCCGTCACCTTCGCCGATGTTGCTGGAGTTGACGAGGCTAAGGGAGAGCTTCAAGAGGTGGTTGAATTCCTTAAATCACCTCAAAAGTTCCTGGCTTTGGGGGCTCGCATCCCACGAGGTGTTTTGCTGGTAGGCCCACCTGGGTGTGGAAAGACTCTGATAGCCAAAGCCGTTGCCGGTGAAGCTGGAGTTCCCTTTTTCTCCATCAGCGGTAGCGAGTTTGTGGAGATGTTCGTCGGTGTCGGCGCTTCCCGGGTCAGAGACCTTTTCGACCAGGCTAAGCGCAGTTCACCGTGCATCGTCTTCGTTGACGAGATCGATGCTGTGGGCAGACATCGTGGCGCTGGTTTGGGCGGAGGTCACGACGAACGGGAGCAAACCTTAAACCAGATATTGGTAGAGATGGACGGCTTCGATAGCAGCACCAATGTTATTGTTCTGGCGGCTACTAACCGTCCCGATATCCTCGACCCGGCTCTGTTGCGACCCGGTCGTTTCGACCGCCACGTTGTCATTGACCAGCCAGACATAAATGGGCGCAAAGCCATCCTTGTCGTCCACGCTAAAGGCAAGCCCTTAGCTAAAGACGCCGACCTGGAGGTAATAGCCAAACAGACTCCCGGTTTCAGCGGTGCCGACCTGGCCAATTTAATCAACGAGGCAGCTATACTGGCAGCCAGGCATGACCTGAAACAAATCGGCCTCAAAGAGCTCGAAGATTCCATTGACCGAGTTATCGCCGGCCCTGAGAAGAAGGGACGCATAATAAACCAGAAGGAAAAGGAAATCATCGCCTATCACGAGACGGGGCATGCCCTGACCGCCAAAATGCTGCCCAATGCTGACCCGGTACATAAAATATCAATCGTGGCTCGAGGCATAATGGGAGGCTGGACTCGCTTCCTGCCCACTGAAGACCGCCACCTGTGGACATACTCCCAGTTTGAAGATAGACTGGCAGTAAGCCTAGCCGGGCGAGCTGCCGAAGAAATCATCTTCAGTGAAGTAAGCACCGGAGCCCAAAATGATCTGGAACAATCAACTGGTCTCGCCCGAAAGATGGTGACCGAATACGGAATGAGCGATAAGCTGGGGCCTCGCACCTTCGGTAAGCGCGAGGAGCTGGTCTTCCTCGGTCGCGAAATTCACGAGCAACGAAATTACAGCGAGAAGATAGCTGAAGAAATCGATAACGAGGTTAAGTCTCTTATTCAGCGTGCCTATGATACCGCCAAGAAGATTTTGAGCGGGAACAAAGCAAGGCTGAGGCTGATTGCCGAGCGGCTCATTGCCAAAGAGACCATAGAAGAAGACGAGTTTGCAGCGCTGCTCAAAGAGCCTCTGCCTTCACCCCGATTACAAGCCGCGCCAGCCTCATAATACCAATTCAAATATTAAAAGTTAAAAATAGGTTAAGTTAACTCTTGGTTGTTCTGTCATCTTGAAAATACAGCTCCACACTTTTCACACTCCACTCTGTCGACATATCCTGCCCATAGTATTCTATTACTCTTGCAACGTGGGCAAGTCAAATTCGGTACCATATATTGTTTTTTCGGCTTATATTCTGCTTCTGTATGATGCATAGAATGTCCTGGAGCAAATTTGGTGTCTATCACACCACGTGACCACGCCTTTAATTTGGCTTCGTCAGCCCTTTGCTCTTTGGTTTTAAAGAATTTACACATCAGTATAATTTCCTTTGTCTTACTATACTTAACTGCGGATGTATTGGCTCTATAGGTTTCTTTTTGGCTCTGCTTTTCCGCATAGCTTTTCTATAATATGCACTTCGCTTCTGTTTTAGCGTATGTGGTCTATGTATTGGTCTTATTGGTGCAGGTACATAAATAGCAGGCTCAGCCACATTGGAATACCTTACAATATCATCCCAGTTATGAAAAGGCATATCACTTTTCATGTGTTCTACAGGCGATACATTGCCCAATGATTCGTGGTCTTTGAAAAAGTTGTAGTGTATAAGCCAGCCTTCGGTGAGTAGCCGTGCGGTCTCCAAGTCTTTGAAATGGTGTATCACTTCGGTTCTTTGTTTTAACGTGCCGTGAAACCGCTCTATTATGTTTGTGCTATTCTCATCTGTAAACGGTTTGCTTCTGATATGTGCTGCCCTTCCACCAGTTGCCAAGTCTATACCGTCAATGTAGGCTCGTAGTTTATCGGTGATTACCACCTCCGGCATTTTGCCAGCTCGTCTGATTGCCTTCTCAATGAGTATTTGAGCATCATCTGTCTTTCTTAGCACCGATATATGAGAAGCTAGTAAATATCTTGACTTCGCATCTATAATATCCCAAAACCAGACGTTACGGTTTCCCACGTTCAATCCAGTCTCATCAGCAAGCCAGATATTACCTACTTCTGGCTTAAAGTCCCTTGCCTTCATAATAGCTTCTTTGGTGAATCTGACTATCCACTTGTATATTCCTGCTTCCGTTAGATGATTCCCATATTGTTGCTCAAGATTATTCTGTATAGCATCAATAGGCGAGCCGCCATAATACATATTCAAAGCTGAAGCTATCTCATTGATAGGTGTTTTCATTTTAGGCAGGGAATCTTGTTCGGTAAACTTGTGTTTGCAGTCCTTACAGAGGTAATACTGCACACCATTATAAGTACCAAACTTGATTATGTCTTGTGAATTGCAATATTTACAGGACATTACCGACTGATTCATTTCGCCTCATCACCATTCAATAATTCATTCACTCGCTTTGTTATTTTAGAATATGCCAACGTCAACAAGTATTCACGACCAGTTATCCCCCCAATATGTTTTCTTTTAGCTTTCTTTGTAAATTCCTCTCCGAGTTCTTTGATTTCACCTATATATATATTATGCAACTCCCAATTAGCTAAACCATCTAGTACAATGTTGAAATCTTTAACATATCCAGCTAATTCTGCGTCTATTAAATAATCAGGTCTGAGGTTGTATAATTTCTTTTCTAGTGTGTTCCATTTTTCACTATTTTTCTTAAGTCGTGATATTCCAAATCCTGTCTCTTCCATAGCATTATTCAGCTCAAGAAAAAATAGTTGTTGCTCATCACAAAATCTCCCTTCGTTAGCCAATTTTAGAGCTGTAATCCTAGATTCTGTGCTAGCATAAGGTATTATATCCATTAAGTCCCTTTTCTTAGCTATATCAGCTTCTGTTTGCGAAAATACCAATTCTGTGATTCCGCCTCTCATTTCATTTAATAATTTAGGCAACTTTTTTAATCCAGTAGCTCGCCTTTGTTTACTTAAACTTTTTCGTCTATATTCCCACTCATATTTAGTAACATTTCGATTTACTTTTTCAAAATCTAAGTATAAGTCACGATATGCCAATATTGAGGCAGCTAATATGCCACCAATCACAAATGTCCAAAACAACCATGCTGGCATCAACGTTGTTTTAGCTCCGCTAGAATGTGAATATACAAGGTCGACCAGACCAATGAAATCAGGTATGAGAGAATACCAATATTTGAGAATGCTTTTCCCAAGTCTGCCCCACATGGTTTTATTCTACACTCTCGTATGTTAGAATGACAATCATGTGGGGGGTGTAATATGAGTTTTTGGTCAGATGTTGGAAATAACCTCGCATCCTGTATTACATCAATAGTAGGTGCTCTGATTATAATGGGTGCAATTTTAGTCTTCTTTTTCATGCAAAATACCATCTTAGCGATTATCCTTTTTGTTATAGGGATTGTTCTTATTGCTATGTCGGCTGCGTTTAGTAAGAAAGCTCGGAGATAATGCAGGATATTTTTTCAACATGGCACTCATAATGAGAAAAGCAATACCAGACAACAAAAAACCAACTGGCATTAACCATTGAGGTATGACTCTGCTTAACAGATAGAATATAGCTATACCTATATCAATAATGCCGATAACATATATGACGTAGATGTACTTTTTTATGTGGTTATAATGCGGTATTTGTGGTGGTCTAGTTGCTCTTTGTGGTATCCTAGCGGTCATTTTGAGCCTCCACTTGGGCAACAACCACGAGTTACCTTGACCTAAAAATCAAAGTTACAGATAAAAATGCGAAATTTTTACGCTTACTCTTTAGACTGAAAATAGTTTAAGCCCGCCCTTTTTGACTTTTAAGCTGCCATTTTAACTTTTTGGTTTCTGAGTTTTGATTTATTTTTGCCGTTCAACGATGTAGGCTGCCAGCTCCAACAAAGACCGACGGGCACTTTTATCCGGAAGCTTTTCCACAGCCCGGCTGGCCCGGGAGCAAAATCCCGAAGCCAATGCCAGGCACTCATCGATAACCGATGAGCTACGAATCTTTTCCACAGCCAGCGCCACGCTTTCCATATCCTTATTTTCAACAACGTTCTTTATCAGGTTATCCTCAGGATAAGACTCAGCAAACAATATTGACGGCAAGGTCATCGTACCCTCGCGCAAATCTGAACCTACCGGCTTACCCAGTTCATCTTCTTCACCGACAAAGTCCAGAACATCATCCACAATCTGAAAGCCCATCCCAAGATTATGCCCATAGTCCCTCATTGCCTCAATAGCCTCCTCAGATGCCCGACTTAAAATAGCACCAGACTCAGTTGCCGTTGAAAAAAGGCAGGCTGTCTTGGCGCTGACCCAGGCAAAGTAATAGTCACGAGCGCGCGCCAAAGCGAAAGTGACACCGGTCTGCTTTAATTCACCACCGGAAATGGTCATCAGCGTCTGAGAAAATAGCTTTATCACCCTCAAGTTCTCCGTGCCCGCAACCAGACTGCCAGCCTTGGCAAAAAGGTAATCACCAAGTAACAAGGCACGGTTTTCACCCCAGGCACGGCTTACCGTCGGCTTACCTCGACGAACCGGCGAATTATCCACAATATCGTCGTGGACCAATGTCGCTGTGTGAAGAAGCTCTATCGCCGCCGCCATCGGAATAAGCAGAGCAGTATCATAGACATAAAACTTACCCGAAAGCAGAGTAAGGGCTGGCCGAATTCGCTTTCCTCCGTCCTTCAAAGTATAAGCCAGCAACTCCGCCAGCAGAGAGAACTCCGCATCAGCTATCTCTTCCAGGCTTTGCTCGACCTTTTTCAGGTCACCTTTTATGGGCTTGTAAATATTAGTGAGATCCATTTGACCTATCAGATACCAGACGGCTGGTTTCTTCAGTAACAATGCTGTCATCCAGCTTATGGAACAATGGCTCCGGCGCTAACAGCTTCTGCCCCGGCACCGGCGATTGTACCTGCCAGCCGTTTGTCTCGATGCTGCCATCAAAACCAAGAAACTTATGAAGCCTCTCGGAACTGAAGGGCAGAAACGGATAAAGAACGGTCTTCAAAGCTGCAAGCACCGACAAGGCTACATAAATAGCTGTAGCCGAAGCCTGGTTGTCCTGCTTGATGGCTTTCCACGGAGCTTTGTCATCAAGGTAGCGGTTAGCCTCCTGAGCTAGTGACATAGCTGCCTTAATTCCTTCTTTAAAATGACACTGGTAAAGAAGTTTATCAACATCATCCAGCGCCGCCTGAGCCTTGACCATGAGCCCCTGACTTTGACTATCAAGTTCCGCGGGGGTAGGTACTGCCCCATCGAAATTGCGGTAGGCGAAAGTGAGAACGCGATGAGCTAAATTGCCATAGGTAGCTACCAGCTCATCGTTATTACGCCGCAGAAATTCACGCCAGGAGAAATCGGTATCCCCGGTTTCCGGCATGTTTATAGACAAGAGATAACGCAGCGGGTCAGGGTCATAACGTTGCAAATAATCAGGAAGCCAAACTGCCCAATTGCGACTGGTAGACAACCGCTTCCCCTCGATAGTCAGAAACTCGTTTGCTGGAACATCATAAGGAAGGTTGAGCCCACCATAGCCCATAAGCATCGCCGGCCAGATAAGCGTGTGGAACGGTATGTTGTCCTTACCGATAAAATAGTAGCTTTTGGAATCACCGCCCCAGAAAGGCTTCCAGGCGGCAGCATCCCCGTGAGATTCCGCCCACTCTTTGCTTGCTGAAAAATAGCCGATGACAGCTTCAAACCAGACATAGATGCGCTTGCTCTCGAAGCCAGGTTGCGGCACGGTTACGCCCCAATCTATGTCGCGGGTTATGGCACGGTCTTTAAGCCCGCCTTCCAGAAAGCCCAGGGTGAAATTCAGCACATTCTGACGCCAGTGGGTCTGCTCTTTTACCCAGGATTTCAGCCTGTCCTCAAAGGCGCTGAGACGGAAAAAGAAATGCTCGGAGACCTCAAAGCGTGGCGTTCCAGAACAAAGGCGACAGCGCAGGTTAAGAAGGTCGCTGGGATTCATAGTCCGGCCGCATTCATCACACTGGTCACCTCGTGCTTGCGGGAAATTACAGTAAGGACAGGTACCTTCAACATAGCGGTCGGGCAGAAAGCGCTGGCACTCAGGACAATAGGCCTGGGGTACGGCATCCTTATAGATATAGCCTTCTTCCAGCAACTTAAGAAAAATATCATGGGTGGTCTGAGTATGGTTCGGCGTGCCGGTGGTAGTAAACAAATCCCAGGATATGCCCAGCTTCTGCCAGCAATCGAGAAACTCTTTGTGGTATCTGTTTACTATCTCTTTAGGGGATTTCTTCTCCTGCTCTGCGCGCAAGGTAATCGGCGTCCCATGCTGGTCGCTGCCCGAAACCATCAACACCTTATTGCCCTTAAGCCGATGATACCGGGCAAAGATATCTGCCGGCAGATAAGCCCCGGCGATATGTCCCAGATGTAGTGGACCATTGGCATAAGGCCAGGCAACTCCAATGAAAATAGTTTCAGTCACCGGTACTCCTAATGGTCAAAATTCTAACCCCGGATTCTACTCTGGACCTGCTATTGGTGGGAAAAAGGTCAGCACTTCTTCCCCCTTTTCTTTTACATAAGCGGCATATCCCTTGGCTAAACAACATTCGACACAAAAACGATACTTCTCACCCTTTTCCTCTTCCATGAACAAATACCGCTGCCCTTGCTCAATGAGACACTGACAACCATCGCATTTGACATCGCCTGCAGCAACACATCCGCAATTCATTTTTCAATCTCCTTCAGTCACCTTTAACCACGCTTGATAAAGTTTTCTTCTCGATACACCGCTGGCTCCAGACAGCCGGGCTACTGCTTCCTTAGCGCCGGCTCCCTGCCGGTAAAGCTTAAGTAGTTCCTTTTCGATTTGCCGGCTGATCTCAGGCTCCTGCCTCACCTTGCCCTCGATGACCAGGGTAAACTCACCCCCTGGGCTGAGAAAAGTGCTCTACAGCCTGGCTCAATCTACCCCTGAAAACCTCCTCATAAACCTTGGTAAGCTCACGGCATACTGCCACCTTCCTATCCCCAAAGACCTCCAGAGCATCATTCAGTGTTTCCAGAAGCCGATGAGGAGACTCAAAAGCAACCATAGTCCACGGTTCATCAGCCACGGACTTAAAAAGACGTTGCCTGGCTACCTGACGGCGGGACAAAAAGCCGAGATAAAGAAACTGATTGGCCGGCAGTCCTGAGACTACCAAAGCCGTTATCACCGCCGAGGCACCGGGAACGGGCACAACAGGAATCTCGCGCTCAATGGCAGCGGTGATAAGCTCATAGCCAGGGTCGCTCAATCCCGGCATGCCCGCTTCGGAGACCAGAGCCACATCTTTTTCCTTAAGGCAGTCCAGGAGATAACCAAGTTTAGCCCGCTTATTATGCTCGTGATAGCTGGTCAGCGGCGTCTTTATATCATAAAAATTGAGCAAATTGCGCGTGGTACGCGTATCTTCGGCAGCAATTAAAGCAACCTGTTTCAACAAACGCAAAGCCCGCAGAGAAATATCTTCCAAATTTCCAATCGGTGTAGCTACAACGTAGAGAACAGGCACAACTTAATCGCCTTAAATTATAGCTTAGATTTGGGAACGGGTCTAGCCCCTCAGCACCACATAGGCCCTTTGTTCTGTCATGCCTACGGGTGACTATCGTGGTTTGTATTGCATGACGGGCCACTTGTGGGCAAGGGACACCTAGAAAATACCACTATGCATATCTACTTGGGCGATGATGACATTCCTGTACCTTATAAAGGCCTGAGTTTCCCTTGACTTGTACTCCTCATCTTTGCTATAGTCTGCAACAATAACCTGCGGACGAGAACATGGCGGCATCTAAATTCAAAGATATGGAACGCGCTTACGGCTTTGAAGAGGTCGCTATTGTCCCCGGGGACATAACCGTCAATCCCGACCAGACGAATACAGATTTCAAAATCGGAAACTTCACCTTCTCCATACCTATTCTAGCTGCAGCTATGGACGCTGTGGTTGACCCGAACTTTGCCATTATCTTGCATAAGCTTGGCGGACTCGCAGTTCTTAACCTTGACGGCGTTCAGGCACGGTATAAGAAGCCTGAAGAGGTCCTGGCTAAAATCGTTCAAGCCTCTGATACTGAGGTCACCTCGCTTCTCCAGAAGATTTACTCAGAGCCTATCAAAGAGAAGCTGGTCGGCGAGCGCATTCAGACAATCAAGAAGGCGGGGGCTATCTGTGCCGTCTCCCTGATTCCGGCCAATACCAAGCAACTGGCCCCAGTCGCCAAAGAAGCCGGCGCCGATATACTCGTCATCCAATCTACAGTCACTACCGCCCGCCATATATCCAAAAGCTACCGAGGGCTAATCTTCTCCGAGCTATGTCAGACTGTAGGCCTGCCCATTGTCGTCGGCAATTGTGTGACATACAACGCCGCTCTGGAACTAATGAGAACCGGCATCGACGGCATTCTCGTTGGCATCGGCCCTGGGGCTGCCTGTACTACCAGAGAGGTCCTCGGCGTCGGCGTACCCCAGGTAACCGCCACTATTGATTGCGCCGCTGCCCGTGAAGCCTACTTCAAGGAGACCGGTAAATATGTGGCGCTGATAACCGACGGCGGCATACGCATCGGCAGCGACCTGTGCAAAGCTTTTGCCTCAGGAGCTGACGCCGTAATGCTCGGCTCAATCATGGCACAGGCTACAGAAGCTCCGGGGAAGGGCTACCACTGGGGTATGTCCCACCCACACCCCTCATTGCCCAGAGGCACCAGAATTAAGGCAGGCATCCGGGCTCCGCTAAAACAGCTTTTGTTTGGCCCTACCTCAGTTACCGACGGTACTGAAAACTTCGTTGGTGCCTTGCGCACGGCAATGGGTGTATGTGGCGCCATCACCATCAAGGACATGCACAAGGCGAAGATGGTTATCGCCCCAGCCATAAAAACAGAAGGCAAATATTTCCAGGCAACGCAGGGGACATGCTCCGGCTAGAAACTTCTAAACAAAAACTGATACGCAAAACCAAACGCCGAAGCCAACCAGAGCCAGAGCGCAAATACCGAAAACAATACGTTGGACTTTCTGCGTCCACATGTGTCTTGTCCTGAACACGCTCATGGAAACAAACTGCTCCCAGACCAGGTCACACGACCAGTGCACCACAGCGAAAGCAACCAGGCCCCAGATGCCAAACGCAGCAGCAGTGACTATCAGAGCTATCCCAATAGTTGCCCACCACAGGAAGAAATAAGGGTTGGCACCGGTCAACACAATTCCGGTAACGAAAGAATTATACGGCAAGTCAGCTGCTTCTCCGACGTTTTTTCTAAAGCTTCGTAATACCATTAAGCCCATAAAAACCAACATTAAGCCGCCAGCCAGACCGATGACCTTCTTAACCTCCGGAGAAGCAAAGAAGTGGGCAAAACCGAAGTAGATAAGCGCCATTAAAGGCAATTCGATAACAGCATGCCCCAGAGCCATGAAGATACCCGCGTTTTGCTCCCGATAGCCTTTAGCGATGGTGGCTGCGGTAAGAGGTCCGGGCATCATAACACCAGAAAGTGATATGCCTGCGGCTGAAAGCAGAAATAAGCCAAGACTTGCTGTCATAATCGTCAGGATAACTCAAGACCAAGGACAACCGAAGTTTCCCTCTGGCGGTCAGTTATCCTCCAGTAGGTTCTAAGCAATTCATCTTTATCGGGCAATAGGCGAAAACCATGCTTTTCGTAGAACGCTACTGCCCAAAAGGCATCAGCCCATGTCCCCACGAGCAGCCGCTGGGTTTGACAAAGATTCCTGAGGTAATTAAGCAACTTGCTGCCGATTCCCTGCCCCTGCCGGGAGGTTACTACATAGGCATGCCTTATCAAAGTTACATCGTTGACTCGCTGGAAGCCCATGACTCCAACAAGCTGCCCCCCATCATGCCAGCCAAAGAACGACATCTCCCCCATTTCCCGGTTGAGTTCATCGATAGACATGTAAGGTTCATGGTAACAATCCGGCGGAATAACACCCTGGTAGGCTCGGGCTGACTCATTAATTACTGTATATATGCTTTCAATGTCTTGCGGCTGACACTGCTTGATCACAACAGCAACAAACTTGTTAAATCCCCCGCTCTTCCTCTTCTTCCTCTTCCTCTACCTTAGCCCTCAACTCACCACCAAGCTGAGGCAGCAAGGCGGTACCCTTAGCCTTTCGTTTGGTGACTTTAGGTAAACTGCCAATCGTCTTCTTCAGTTCGGCAAACGTCTCCGCCGGAACCTTTTCGGGCAACACCAATCCATTAACTCCAGCTTGAAATAAGCTGCTAATCTCAGCGCCGGTCACCGATGAATCCACAGTCACCAATAATGGCTTGGCCAACAACTCGGTAAAACGCTGACAAATAAGCAAACGCTCAACGGTAACCGAAGATTCCTCTCCGGTAACAAGCACGCCATCAACCGTTAACGGCAACTCATTTATAGCCCTGACCAAGCCAGAGTCCAGCGAAGGTTCTATTCTTAAGAGCTTACCTACATCTTCCCTGCTCACCGCTTCCAACGGCGTCTTCAAGCCAAAAACTACAAAGTCGCCGCCCAGGTCAACGGACTGAGCTATCTCTTCCTTTTCAGCACTTACCAGGAATAACCCCAGCGGAACATCATCCACAGCCTTGAACAACTGCCCAAAGCTTTTGGAACTAAGACCTGCACTGCTTACAATTCCGGCGTCTATTCCAGCGCTGGCTATGGCTTTAGCCTCTACAGCGCCTGCCTTAGTCAGATTGGCGATGACTAATAGAGGTGGAAGCTCCGCTTCTGTGGATTTCCGGAAACCTATGGGCGTCGCTGCCCCACGGTGGACACGCTGCAGCTTCTCTGCGAACTTACTCATCTTGTTTATAATCAATAACATATTTTAGGCAAAACAAAGCTTAAAAGCAAAACAAATCCCAAAATTCCAAGCCACCAATATAAAATCACAGATAATTTTGCACATCGTGGAGATTTGACTATATAGGTGGTGGAGTAATAACATTTACAAGGAGGGTATATCATGAGTCTTTCATCAAGCACACTTGGAAAACTTCGGAAGATAGTAGGTTCCAAAGGACTATTGACCACTCAGGTAGATTTGGCTACCTACTCCTTCGACGGCACCTCCAACTGGCAGGCTCTGCCAGAGGCGGTGGTCTTCCCAACCACTGCCGAACAGGTCTCACAGATCTTGAGGCTGGCAACCGAGCAGGGGATTCCGGTGACCCCTCGTGGCGCCGGTAGCAATGTCAGTGGCGGTTCGGTGCCCGTGTTGGGTGGAATCGTCCTTTGCACTACCCGAATGAACAAAATTATAGAGATTGATACTGCCAATTTCACCGTCACTACAGAGGTGGGGGTAGTGCTAAACGACCTCAACCGGGAAATCGCCCGGCACAACCTTTTCTTCCCTCCTGACCCTCAGAGTTTTCTGGCAGCTACAATCGGCGGCTGCGTCTCTGAGAATGCCGGTGGACCTTATGCGGTTAAATATGGGGTTTTTAAACATTATATATTGGGTATGACTGCAGTATTGCCTACAGGAGCTATACTTACACTGGGAGGCAGTACAGTCAAGAACGTAACTGGCTATGACCTCCCTCAACTCCTGTGCGGTTCAGAGGGAACCCTGGCAGTCATAACCCAGGTTACGCTCCACCTCTTACCCCTACCACCCGCACGACAAACGGTGCTGGCGGTCTTCAACGAGATGGTAACCGCAGGAAAAGCAGTACATCGGGTCTTGAGCGAAGGGATAGTGCCCGCCAAGATTGAGCTTATGGACAACTGGGTCATACGCCGCATCGAGGAGGTTACCCCACTGGGACTTCCTCTGGAGGCTGAGACCATAATCCTATTCGAGTTAGACGGAGTTCCAGAAGCGGTGGACAGAGAGACCGAAGAGGTCATTAATCTCTGTCAGGAGGAAGGAGCCATGGAGGCAAGGGCCGCCTACGATGCCAAGGAAGCAGAAAATTTCTGGGCAGCACGCAGGGCCGGCTTCTCTGCCATTTTCGGTAACGCCCCCATCGCGTTTGCCGAGGATGTCGCCGTCCCACCCAGCCGGCTCCCAGAGCTGATAGGTAAGGTGCAAAAAATTGCCCAGAAATATGACGTCACCATTGTCACTTTGGGGCACGCCGGGGATGGGAACCTCCACCCTTGTGTCCTCACAGACGAAAAAAATACTGAACACTATGGTCGAGCCGAGAAAGCCATTCACGATATCTTTTCTGCCGCCCTGGAGCTGGGTGGGGCTATTTCGGGTGAACACGGTATCGGTTTAGGGAAAAAGAAATTCTTAAAAAAGGCAATGTCTCCCGAGGCCATCAACCTGTTGCGGGGGATAAAAAAGGTCTTCGACCCTAAAGGAATACTCAATCCAGGCAAGATTTGGGAGGAGGCATGAGCCAGCTTCTGTCCGTAGACGAGGCCAGCCGATGCATGAAATGCGGCTTCTGTATGTCCTCCTGCCCGGTATATACCGTCGATCACATCGAAAGCCACGTAGCCCGAGGGAGAAATATGCTTATCCGGTGGGCCGGTGATAACAGTATTTCCGTAGATGGTGACTATGGCGAGCGTTTATCTTATTGCCTTTTATGCGGTCGGTGTGAAGCCGTCTGTCCGGCCAAGGTGCCCTCGGCAGCTATCACCGTTGCTGCCCGAACCAACTGGGTGAGCAAAAAGGGCTTAAATTGGCTACAGCGATTTGTCTACCGTGGCATACTCAAGCACCGCACTCTCATGGCTAGACTACTCGGGTTAGCGGCGCGGATACCGGGGGTTTCGGTGAAGGATGGGAAACCCCTCCGCCACCTGGCAGATTCCGTCTCGATATTTGCCAGGGGACTGTCCATACCCAAGTTGTCACGCCCTTTTCTCTCTGACCGGCTTCCATCACGGATAAATCCCCCGAAGGGTGTTCATGTACGCGGTCAGGTGGCAATCTTCCCCGGCTGCGCCTTCGAGTTCTTCTTCGCTGATGTGGGAGAAAGAATAGCCTTGGCCCTGGCAGAGGCAGGATTCGAAGTAGTATACCCGCAGGGCCTGACCTGCTGCGGACTCGCTGTCCGTAGTGCAGGTGACCTTACTACTGCACAATTGATGGCTCAACATAATATTGAAATACTATCTCCCTTCGACCATATAGTTACAGGCTGTGCCACCTGCAGCTCCGCGCTGAAGGACTATGGCAAGTGGTTTCCGGCCAACGATGAATGGCAGCTACGAGCCAGCAACCTTTCAGCCAAGGTGAGCGATTTATCGGAGTTCCTGGTCAAGGAGGGTTTCCAACCCCGGCCTACTGAGCCCGTAACTGTTACTTACCACGACCCTTGCCACTTAAAGTGGCGCCAGGCGATAAAAGATGAGCCCCGCCAGCTCTTGGATTCTATTGAGGGATTGAAGTACATAGAAATGGAGGGGGCTGATGAATGCTGCGGGCTAGGTGGCGCCTTCGGTATTACCCATCGGGATATTAGCCTTGCCATCCAGGCCAAGAAAATGGAGTCTATTAAAAAAACAGGCGCCCAAATTGTGGTCACCTCCTGTCCTGGATGTTTGATACAACTCAGGGACGGTGCCCGACGGCATGGCCTACCCATCGAGGTAATGCATATCAGCCAGATAATTGGCGGGCAAAGAGAGCAGCCCCGTAAGCTCCGGTCAACTGGGGATGGGGGGGAACAATCACCTCACCCGAAATCCGCGCCTTGAAAACATCCGCGACTATGGGAAAATACTCCACCACTCCACCAGACAGAAGTACAGTGTCAGCGATGGGAATCATCTCCATTACCCGGTCCACCACCGATTCAAATACCCCCCTAACCAATTCCTCAGGTGAGACCCCTGCCCTGATAAGGGACAGTATCTCAGTAGAGGCGAATACCGTACAGTAACTTCCAATCTTAACCCGCTTCTCCGCCTTCCTGGCCATGCCATCCAACATATCAAGAGGAATAGCTATCCTGGCAGCGATCTCCTCAATGAAGGTGCCGGTACCGGCAGCACACTTTCGGTTCATCTTAAAGTCAATCCTACGACCCTGGTTATCGAGCTTGATTACCTTGTTATCCTGGCCGCCGATGTCCACCACTGTCAGTGCCCGAGGAACATAGTGGAAGCCCCCCTTGGCATGACAGGCAATCTCAGTCTTAGCCTCAGTGGCGAAGGTAACGCTGTGCCTGCCATATCCGGTGGAAACAATGGGTATATCACCCCATTCCCTACCTCCTAAGGCAATGTCCAGTGACTCCCTGGCAGCGCTCTCATAGTCGACGCCCGAGCGGCGTACATGGCTTCCCACCATGTTGTCTTCCTCGTCGATAACCACCGCCTTAGTGGTGCAGCTCCCAACATCAATACCTGCATATACTTTCACGGCGATTCCCCTATATTATCAATGAAGACTTCAACATCAATTATATAGTGAACAATTTCTTCTTGCCAGCTTCGGACTTAGAACGCGCCAGCATTAGTTTAGCCAGGCTATACATTACCTCAAAGGTTTGGATATCGGTGAGGCTGTTCACCCATTTAGCCTTATCCAGAGCAATCTTCTCAGGGTCCTCTCCCTTGCCCAACCTTTCCAGCATCTCCAGATGATAGGATTCCGTAGCCTTGATGGCTTTTTGGAAATAGCCTTCAAGCCATCCATCGACCACTGTGTTATGACTCAAAGCACCCCTCTGGGCCGGCAGAGCAGAAAGCTTCCGAATGCTGTTGCAATAAGCCTCGAGGGAGTCGAAGTAATTGGGCCAGAAAACACCCTTTTCGGGGACATAAAAACCGGTTGCATCACCTATAGCCAGTGTTCCCTCTTTTTCCTCGTATAAGGAGATATGGCACGGAGAATGACCCGGAGTATGATATGCCGTCCACACAATTCCCGAGCCAAGCTCCAGCCTGTCTCCTTCTTCGAGAACCTTATCCACCTCGAAGATATAATTCTCAAGTTCAGGTGGCAGCTCTGCAATCTCACCCTTGTTAATCATAATCTCGGATATGGTGCGGTCATTCTCGCGAAACTCCTTTATCATCCTTTGCCTCTTCAATAGCTTGGCGGCTAAGGAGCTGGCTGCAATCTTCAAGTGAGGCCATAGCCGCTTCAGGTGTGGTACCGCACCTATATGGTCCGGGTGGGTATGAGTCAGGGCGATGTATTCTATACGCTCCGGCTCAATGCCCAATTCCTTGATTTGCTCTACGATAATGGCGAAGGTGGCTCCGGTGCCCCCTTCGATGAGCATTGCATTATCTCCTAAGGAAAGATAAGCGGGAAAAGAAGGTGTCCCCAATTGATAGAAACTCCGCGTGATGCTGATAGGTTCATGCCGTTTTTTGCTCATTTGTTATTTCCTTTCTCCTTAACGAAATCTACCCCAACAAAAAAGCCTCCCGCCTGGGGAGGCTTTTTGTTTTCGGCTTACTGCTTTTCCTGTTCTTCTCGTTTAGGTCAATGCCCTCCCAGGCTCGCCAACGGGCGTGCTAAAGAAAAAGAAGCTAAAGCTGCGAACCTGAGTATGCATTTCTACCTTCACAAAAAGAATAGTATCACAAGCGGCAAGGCCTGTCAACATATTGTACTCGTCCAGTACATTAGTGACACATGACCTCCCTTCTTTGTTTTTGTTTCCACTGCTCTAGAAATTGAAATGGTGTTAGGTAACCCAGCGCTTGATGTGGCCTGACTGTATTATATATCCT
>Ga0315282_10000663_pt1 | contig 67759 bp, 61 predicted proteins | sample YL17G07_20_MG_FD_203693 | JGI IMG/M metagenome (GOLD analysis project Ga0315282, IMG submission 203693) | Sediment microbial communities from Yellowstone Lake, YNP, Wyoming, USA - YL17G07_20 | ecosystem: Environmental > Aquatic > Freshwater > Lake > Sediment | place: USA: Wyoming | collected...
CTCTTAAACTCTACGCTGAAACTCCTCTGATTTCTCATGGCAAAGTCCTTTCTGCCCCCTATTATAGGGCACCTGACCCTGCCAAACCTTCCTAACCTTTAGTGTCCAGTCTCAGGGGTTCACTCCAGTTACACGAAGCTGAATGATAATAAATCTTCAGGCCGCTAAGGATAGGCCGGCACGAGACACATTTCCTAACGCTCTATAACATCACCGTGCCTCCATCGACATAGATGACCTGTCCCGAGATAAAATCCGAGTCTGACGAGGCCAGAAACAGGGCAGCCCCCACCAGGTCTCCCGGCTCCTCTCGCCGCGGAATGGACTGCCCCGAGGTGGCAGTCTTGAACGACTTATCGGGGCCGGACATGTCTAAACTGGCTTCGGTAGCCGTGAATCCCGGGGCGATGGCGTTAACATTGATGTTCGAGGGACCCAGGGCGCGGGCCAGGGCGTGAGTCAGCGTGTATATCGCTCCTTTACCGCAGGCATAAGGCATGTAGACGGGCGCTCCGCCCACTCTGGCAACGTTGGAGGCAATATTGATAATCTTGCCCCTGCCTGCCTTAACCATGAGGGGGGCAATCGCCTTGCAGACCATCCACGTCCCCTTAACGTTTACCGAAAATATGCGGTCCCATTCCTCCTCCGTCCACATGTTCCATGGTTTAGCCCTGATGCCATACCATATGGCGGCGTTGTTGACGAGGATATCCACCCTGCCATACTCCTGCATAACCCACTCAGCTATCTTCAGGGTGTCGCTGGCAACGGAGATATCCGCCGGCATGATGGCGACTTCCCCACCTTTAGCCTTTATCTCATCGACCGTTCCCGCCGCCCTTTTGAGGTCGGTAGTAGTTAGTAAGAGACTGGCCCCTTCCCCGGCGAACCTTAATGCGAAAGCCTTCCCGAGGCCACGACTGGCCCCGGTGATGATAGCTACTTTATCCTTCAATACTGACGACATGTCTGCCTCCTAATCATTTTTTGTGATTTAGACCTGCTTGTACTCTATGCATCCTCGTGGGCTAATTCTCTCAGTATTCCTTGCTCGTATTGCATGAACTTTTCCCTACCTAACGTATATGCCGGAAGAACCCACTTCATTTCCTTCAGATTCTGCGTTATCGTCGGTATCCAGTGATAAGGTATAGATATCAACAGCCATCCCTCGGGAAATACCTGCCTTCCTTTCATACCAAAAGCCAGGCCGGTAATGGTGTAATTCACCTTGCCGCTGATATAGGGATAAACATAGAGCCAGGAACACCCGCCGATAGTTGTCGCCTTACTCTCATACATCTCGCCGGTCGAATAGGTCATTGCTCTCAGCACGATTTCCGCCTGGCTAGGAGTAGCCGTGAGAACTAAGAGGTCCGGCTCGAATGTCAATTTGTCCAGCGGGGAGAAAACGACATAATTAACCGCACCATTCTCCAGAGTATAAATGAACCGGCGGAGTCGACTATTGGCACGCGCCTCCTGGAAAATTTCCAGTTTCAGTCCTAAAAGCCCACCGTCGGCGAGGGGTTGAGATTCTCCCATCATACCCAGGAATCTCTTCCCGAAACAATTTTCATTCTCTTTAGTGAAATAGAAAGGAGCCCCTCTCCGGTGCGCCTCTTTAAGCATTTCACATAGAGCCAGGCTTTTACCCAGCGGCTCTATTCCCTCTGGCTTGTTAAACAGGTATTTGACGCCAACGGGGGGCTTTTCAAAGTTAAACTGGTTATAAATGGACAAATCAGTTTGAAGTGGTCTCATATCAACCTCCTGCTGTTGGAATGGAATTCAGGCTACTCCTGCGGGGCACCCCATCTCCCGGGATTCATGATATTATTGGGGTCAAGCATCTCTTTAACCCTGCGATGCAATTTCACCCAATTGGGGTCGGCCTTTTCTTCCAGCTTTCTGATTGCCCAGACGGGCGTCTTGTACGGTATAAAACCCATATCCAGAATCATTTCGAGCTGGTCAGCGTACAATGCCTGGATTCGCTTTACCATATCAGGGTCTCCTTTGTCGAAAGGCAACAACCACCTTACAGCGACAAAGTGCCCTTCGTTCATAACCCTGGTGTATAAGGTCCGTGTAAAGCCGTGCTTATCCTGCAAAGCACAACCCCTTTTGGCAGTCTCAAGCCATTTGCTCATCGGCCCGTAGGTCCCAACCCAGGTCAGCCCTCCCCCGGAACTGAGCACGCCTAACATCTGCGTAGGAAGGACTACTTTTCTGCCATTCGAAGCTCCCGCTTTTATCAATTTATTTTTAATATCTTTAAGCTCTTCCCTGACCACTTCTTCAATGACTTCCACCCTGGCATTAATTTCATTTATTGTATTCCCCGAAATTGCCGCATTTACGGCGAGTTCGGGCTCCCCGGGGGTGATGGCTTGAGCCGGATAAGTGGAAACCTTCACATGTTCCCCAGCCTGCTGCTCAACCCTCTGCCAGACAGAGGTGCCAACCGTAACATCATCAGGTATCCGGGTTCTTGATATTGCCCGCAGGTACTTATCGGCACTTTCAAAGTCCATAAACAGGTAGGTTACCTGTGTGGTGTATTTCGGCCTGGGCCAGAGGCTCACCGCCATCTTGGTAATCACACCGGTAGCGCCCTGCCATCCCAGGAAAAGGCCAGCCAGTTCGGGGAAGGGAACAAATGCCTGCCATGTATCGCTTACCGCACAGGAGCCGATTCTTACCATCTCCCCTGTGGGCAGGACCACTTCCAGCCCGCTGACCCAGTGCGAGGCGGCTCCATATCTAAAGGACAAATCATCAAGTCCCTGCACGAGGGCATTAGCCATGATGCTGGTGGAGGGCGGTGAAAAGGCATAGGTATAAACTAAATCGGGGTGGTGCATATCAAGGCAAGCTTTGATGTGACCGAATGTCACCCCGGGCTCTATAACCGCATACATGTCGGTCTCATTTACCTCTATGATACGGTCCATTCTCTTCAGGTCAAGCGATATGCCGCCTTTAAGGGGGATGGTCAGCCCCCCGATATTGCCACCGGCAATGTAAGGAGTGACCGGTATCTTCTCTTTATTAGCCAGGCGTATGATTGCCTGTACCTCCTCCACCGATTTCGGCATAACTACGATGTCAGGCCAGCTTGGCTCAGCCTGCGTCATGTCCTGCGCGTAAATATACAGGTCGGCCGGGGTAGTGGAGACAAAATCATTCCCTACAATTTTTTTTAGTTCCTGTACTACCAGATTTTTAACGGCTGTTTTTTGCATTTTCCCACCCTCCCTATTTTCGTCATATCATCTTAGCAGAAAAATATTTTCAGGTCTACATAAATCCTGTCTACCTGTAAAAGACTTGAGCGGCAAGCTGGGGGGCTTAATAAAAACCGTAATGAAATGAAAAATCCCCCGGAATCTTTTTACTGATTCGAGGGATTTTAGCTTTAGAAATTGGTAGCGGGGGTTGGATTTGAACCAACGACCTCCGGGTTATGAGCCCGACGAGCTACCACTGCTCTACCCCGCGTTGAGACGCAGTTTTAAGTATATTCTTTAAATGGATGAGTGTCAAGCGTGGTAGAAAGTGTTACGGTTCGGTTTTGATTATTGGGGTATCTTCCCTCACCCCCTTGTTCCCCCTCTCCGACCAGTTGTATTGAACTAGCCTGTAACAAACGGGTCGGAAAGGGGGGAAGATAATGAGAGGGAGCTGCGCCCCCTCTCGCTACGCACTCCCCCTTTACAGAATGGGAATATCTTGCGGAACAGGCGGAGATTTTATTGAGGTTACAAATAGGGATGGCCGCGTCATCCCGACTTCACCAGGACTTCCTCGCAATGACAGTTTAATAATTAAGCCTGCCGAGCCATCTGCTGGCGCTTGCGGTGGTCTTCGATAAAGCGCCGCGCGAATCGGTCACGCCCCAGAATAAGGTCGGTCGCCAGGATGGACGGCCGCACTTTAGCGGCGTCAACGATTAGAGCCGTGGCGCCGGCGGAAATAACCATCGACACCCAGGCGTTATTAATGATGGGACGGTCCGGCATGCCGAAGGAGACATTGCTCGCGCCCATGGTCATGTTCACACCCAGTTCCTCGCGGATACGCCGGATAGCCTCCAGAACGTCCTTGCCGGAATTGGCCTCGGCGCCAATGGCAAACGCCAGGACATCAATGATGACATCCTCGCGGGGAATGCCGGCTTTCTCCACCGCCTCTACGATTTTATGGGCGATGGCAACACGCCGGTCGGCATTCTTGGGGATACCCTCATCATCCTGCACCAGGCCGATAACAGCCGCCCCGTACTCTTTAACGAGGGGCAGGACTCTCTCCAGGGAACGTTTCTCGCCGCTGACCGAGTTAATGAGCGGCTTGCCCTTATAGACCTTCAGGGCGGCGGCGATGGCAGCCGTGTTGGGACTATCGAGGCAGAGCGGCGCGTCCACGGCTTCCATCACCACTTTCACCGCTTCAGGCAGGAGGACAGTATCATCCACGCCCGGCGTATTCACATTAATGTCGATAATATCGGCCCCGGCCTCAACCTGGGCAATAGCTTCCTGGCGGACGATATCAAGGTCGCCCGACTTCAAAGCCTCGGCCAGCTTTTTCTTGCCGGTAGGATTAATACGCTCGCCGATAAGCACGGTCGGCCGATTAATAGCAATTATCACTTCTTTTTTAGCAGTCGATACTTTTGTGTCCATTGGTAAATTCTCCTAATAGTGTATTTTATAATAACCAAAAACACGCCTCTCATTGTCATTGCGAGCCCTTCGGCTTCACTCAGGATAAACTCCGCGAAGCTATCTCTACGATGCGTCTTTGAGATTGCCACGTCCCGATTGCATCGGGACTCGCAATGACAGAGTGGGTTAGTAAACGCCGTACTCTTTAGCGGCTTTCATAAAAGCACGCAGGTTATCCGGGTTCCCCTCATTCATGCCGGCCGCCCCGGTCAAGATGTAGCCCCCGCCCGGAGCACAGGTCTCGATGAGCCTGCGGCAGTGTTCCTTAACGTCCTTCGGCGTACCCATATACATTACCGAGGCCGACACATTACCAGCGATGCAAGCAGAGTCGCCGAGGACTTTCTTAGCCCTGGCCATATCAATATCTTCAAAAGACCACAACATCGAGCTTCTGGGTAATTCCTTTATAACCTCAAGCCGCGCCCCGTATCTCCCCTCGGCAAACGGGTACGGCACGAGACCTTCATTAATCATGCCCATGAGCACCTTTTTAAAAGTGGGCCAGTAAAAGGTCTCGAACTGCTTCGGAGACATAAAGCTCTCGTTGCCCTTGTGCAGAGGCATAAAGCATACCGGGCAGCCGGTGGCGTCAGCCGCCGCCACGGCCGACCTGATAGCCAGCGGCGCCAGTTTTGCCATAGTCTCATGGATTTTATCCGGCTGGCGGTACATATCCGTGAACATCCCCTGCGTACCACGAAGCATATCGGCAATCATATCAAAGGGGGCACCGCCCATGCCGCCACCCCTGAGGTTGGGGATACCAGCGGCAAGAGAAGCCATGGTCACTTCCCCGATGACTTTCTGCCATCTGACGGTCTCTTTCCCGGCTTCAATCATCGTTTTAAAAGCAGCCTCGACGTCCGGGTTGCCCAGGGCGGCATAAAATCCGGTGGGCGTACCCATCATCCCCGAGAAGCCAGACAGCCTGCGGAACGGCTCGAAGGCACCCACGATACGCGGCAAAAAGACCCTCCACCAGAAATCGGTGGGATTTTCCATGAAAGCATCATATTCATTCGCCTTCATGTACTCTTTTTCAACAAACTGGTACAGAGACGCATTCGCCGGCAGGCCGTTACCGGGCCACTTATGCAGTCGGTGGTCGGTCATTTCCAGCACCTTTCCCGGCAGCACCAGACCGGGGCCGGTGAACGAATCCATATCAAACTCAGCGATGAATTTAAGATAAGCCATTTTCAGCTTCTCATAGTCATACATGACGTCCCGCAGTGTATAGCCGGCGTAATAGGCCGGGAAAAACCCGGAAGGTAAAAGCACGGGCACACGGTCCGGCTCTTCCAGCTTGATGGCCTTGATAAACCTGGTCACTCTCTCCTTATAGAGCTTTTTAGCCTCAGGAGAGACGAATTTGATATCCGGCGAAAGCCAGCGTTTGAAGCGCTCCTCCCTCTTTTGCTCCCACGTCAGTTTTTCCCAGTTATTTACATTTTCCATTTCCGTTGCCTCTATCCAAATAATTAAGCTAACTGCATGTCATTCTGGTCCCTTATCAGGGTACGGGGTAAACTCCAGCCAGAATCCACTTCCCCTCTCCCCACCCTCTGGATTCCAGCTTTCGCTGGAATGACGTTTAAATTTTTAAAATGCGGATTGCATCGTCGTCCCGATAAGTCGGGACTCATCGCCATGACAATTATTATACTATTTTTTATACACCCCGTATTCTTTAGCGGCATCCATCATGGCATGGAGGTTTTCGATTCTGCCCTGGTCCATGCTGGCCGCCGCACTCAGGATATAGCCGCCGCCCGGGGCGCAGGTCTCGATGAGCTGGCGGCAGCCTTCCTTAACCTCCCGGGGCGTGCCGGTGACAACTATCGAAATGGGCAGGTTGCCGGCGATACAGTTCTTCCTGCCGACCGTTGCCTTGGCCTGAGCCATGTCCATATATTCGAAGTACCAGACCATGGACGCCAGGGGCATATCCTGGATAATTTCCAGTCGGGGTATATAGTTGCCCTCGGCAAAGGGCATGGGCACGAGGCCCTCGTTAATCATACCCAGGAGAACCTTCTTGAAGCTGGGCCAGTAGAAGGTCTCGAACTGTTTGGGAGACATAAAACCTTTTTCACCCTTGTGCAGGGGCATCATGACCACCGGCGACATAGATGCATCGGCGGAGCTAACCGCTTCCTCGATGACGATAGGTACCAGCCTGTCCATAGCCTCGTGAATTTTCTCCGGCTGGCGGTACATATCCATGAATATGCCGATAGTGCCGCGGAGCATATCGGTCAACATATCGAATGGGGCACCAGAGAAACCGCCCCCGAAACCCGCATAGCCGGCCTCGATGGCCGCACGGCCAACCTCGCCGGTAATCCTCTGCCACTTCACTATCTCCTCGCCGGCCTTCATCATCTTTTTATACGCTCCCTGAATGGCGGGGTCGGCGAAGCGCGCCAGGTAGAAAATCGGAATGCCGACGAACGCGGTGAGGTGAGGCAGGTCAGCCAGAGCTGCGTAAGCCCCGGCCTGACGGGGCATGAAGGTCCTCAACCAGAAATCAGACGGGTCACGAATGAGCTTGTCATACTCATCCGGTTTCATGTATTCGCCCTCGACGAACTGGTACGAAGGGACATTATCGGCAAGGCCGTGTCCGGGCCATCGGTGCAAATGATGGTCGATGATTTCCAGCGCCTTGGCCGGCAGTACCAGGCCGGGCCCGCCGAAGGTATCCATATCGCCGAAATCATTCATGAACTTCAGCCAGGCATCCCGCTGTTTCTCGTAATCATACATGACCGTCTTGAGGTCATAGCCGGCGTAATAAGCCGGGAAATAACCTACCGGCAGATTGCAGGGCACGCGGTCCGGCTCCTGCATACTGATGGTCTTGATGAAGCGGGTGACCCTTGCCTTATAGAACTTCTCAGCTTCTTTGCTTTTAAACCTGACGCTTGGAGCCGCCAGCCACTTTTTATATCTCTCTTCACGCTTCTGTGTCGGAGTTAGGTCTTTCCAGTTCTTGACGCCTTCCATGAAACATGTCCCCCTTTTTTAAAGTGCATTAGTCTCAATAACCAAGAACCAAGATACAAATTCCAAACAAATTTCAAATTACAATAATCAATAACCAAAAAGGTTGGTTATTTGAATTTGGTTATTGGTCATTGTCTGGTTATTGTTTCTTGTGATTTGGTTATTTTCCTTCTAATACACCCCATACTCTTTGGCGGCATCCATCATGGCACGGAGGTTTTCCGGCCTGGCCATGTCAAAGGTGGAGCCGCCGCTTAAAATAAAGCCGCCGCCCGGGGCGCAGGTCTCGATGAGCTTACGGCAATATTCCTTCATCTCTCTGGCGGTGCCCGTGTAGGCGATGGATACAGGCACGTTGCCGGCGATACAGGACACTTTGCCTACTGTCTTCTTGGCGTCAGCCATACTGGTCTGGTCGAACATCCAGACCACGCCGGACTTCGGCAGGTCGCTGATATATTCCAGGCGGTGATTGTAGACGCCTTCAGCCACCGGGAAGGGCGTCAGGCCTTCTTCAACCATACTTATGAGAAGCCTGCGGAAGGTAGGCCAGTAGAAAGTCTCGAACTGCTTGTTGGACATAAAGGTATCATCGCCCTTGTGCAGGGGCATCATAATAACCGGACAATCCGACATATCGGCCATACCGATAGCCCCGGATAGTAATTGCGGTAAAACAAACTCCATAGCCTCATGGATTTTCTCCGGCTGGCGGTACATGTCCATGACAATGCCGTGAGTACCCCGGAGGCTATCGGCAAAGACGTCAAAGGGCGCTACGGCCATACCGCCGCGGAACATGGGGAAACCCCGGGCATAAGCCGCTTGAGTAGTCTCGTTGCTGGCTTTCCCCCAGGCAGGAAGATACTGGCTGGCTTTCCAGATAGCCTTGAAGAGTTTCCGGAAGCTGGGGTCCTGGCACATCGCCATGAGTCGCTGTGGAAGACCCTGATAGGACGAAAACGAAGGAACATCAGCAAAAGGCTCGAAAATGCCTATGGTACGCGGCAGGTAGTACCGCAACTGGAAGTCGAACGGGTCTTTCATGAAGAGGTCGTACTCGTCGGCCTTCATATACTCGCCTTCGACGTACTGGTAGGAATGGGCATCATCGGGGAGGCCGTGGCCGGGCCATTTCTGCGTCTTTGATAAAAAGAGGTCGTTAACCTGGGCCTGGAAGAAGAGGGTGCCGTCAAAAGTATCCGAATCGTATTCATCCACGAATTTGAGCCAAACCCGTTTCATCAGCTCCGGGTCATACATTACTTCCTTGAGGGTAACGCCGGCATTTTTGGCCGGGAACCATCCGGTAGGTATCATGCAGGGCACGCGGTCGGGAATCTCCATTTTGGCGGCCTTAGCCAGGCGTGTCGCACGTGCCTTATAGTTCTTTTCAGCTTCCTTGCTGACAAACTTGATACCTTCACCACTTATCCACTTGTTGAAACGCAGGTCGTGTTTCTGCTGCCAGGTGAGCTTGGCCCAATTGGCTGGTCTCTTAAACACTGTCTATTAAACCTCCGCAATTATTTATCTTTCGGCGCAGCCATTATATTGAGTAGAATAATCCCCCAAAGGCCACGCGCTCCGGTCACCTCCATTAGCTATAACTGTTTATTTTAATAGGTGCCATATTCTTTGGCGGCATCCATCATGGCACGCAGGTTTTCTATTTTCCCCTTATCGATGCTGGCACCGCCGGCCAGAATGTAACCGCCGCCCGCAGCACAATCTTTGATAAGCTTGCGGCAGTTCTCTTTCACCTGCCTGACGGTGCCTTTCATCACGACCGAGGTAGGCACGTTGCCGGCAATACAGCAGATATCGCCGATTATTTTTTTTGCCCGGGCCATATCCGTCTGGTCGAAGTACCAGACGACGCCACTCTTCGGCGTATCTGCAATCTGTTTCAAGCGGTTATTATACCGTCCCTCGGCGAACGGCATTGGCACCAGACCCTCGTTAATCATGGCCATGAAGACCCCCCGCAGATAAGGCCAGTAGAACTCCTCGAACTGTTTATCGGACATAAAGGTATCATCACCCTTGTGCAGGGGCATCATGCAAATAGGGCTATTTGTCATCGGGAAATTCTTGATAGATGTTTCAATCATCAAATTCAACCAGAATTCCATGGCTTGATGTAGCTTCTTCGGCTGGCGGTACATGTCCATGACGATACCGCGCGTACCCCGCAGGGTATCGGCAAAGTGGTCGAAGGGCGCTCCAGCCATGACACCGCCGCCCCATAGAGTAGGATATCCATGAGACCGAATGTATTTGTTAATCCTCAAATTGGCGGTCTGCCATCGTTTATGTTCATCGGACAGGTCCATGAGTGCCTGGAACGTCTTACGTATTTTCGGGTCAGATAGTACAGCAACCCACGATGTGCCCATGAGGGAGCGGATGGGCGGCAGCTTCTTGAACGATTCAAAGAGGGGAGTGGTGCGGGGCAGCATGACTCTCAGGTTATAGTCGGTGGGGTCCATAATCAGAAGGTCGTACTCATCGGCCATCATGTATTCACCCTCGACGAACTGGTTCATCGAGGCATCATCGGGCAAGCCCAGACCGGGCAGCTTCTGGAGCTTGGAACTGACGACCTCCGCTATCTTTCCCGAAGGGACCAGGGCGGGCCCGTTAAATATATCCATGTCCCCGAAGGCTTCCATGTATTTAATAAATATCTGGCGCGCCTTTTTATAGTCGTACATTAATGTGCGGAAGTTATACCCCGCCCAGTAAGCCGGGTAATTACCGGTCGGGAGCATCACCGGCACGCGGTCAGGCTCTTCCAGCTTGATAGCCTTGATAAACCTGGTCACCCTCTGCTTGTAAAGTTTTTCAGCTTCTTTACTGACGAATTTCACATTCGGCGGATTGAGCCATCTTTTGAAGCGCTCCTCGCGTTTTTCCTGCCAGGTCAGCTTTTCCCATTTCTTAGTTTTTGCCATATTCAAATACCCCCTTTTTTAAAGCGTATTAATTTAAATAACCAATAACCAAGATACAAGCACCAAACAAATTCCAAATTACAATAATCAAACCTTCCAAACAAGTTTGGATATTATGATTTGGTTATTGGTCATTGTTTGGTTATTGTTTCTTGTGATTTGGTTATTTCTTCTTATACACCCCATACTCTTTAGCCGCTTCCATCATGGCGCGGAGGTTGTCCGGGTTACCCTTATCCATGTGCACCCCCGCCGTCAGTATATAACCGCCGCCCGGGGCGCAGATTTCGATAAGCTTACGGCAATGTTCCTTGACCTGCGCCGGCGTGCCGGTGCATAGTACCGAGGCCGGCAAATTACCGGCGATACAGGCATTACCACCGAGAACCCTCTTGGCATGGGCCATATCCATCTGTTCGAAAAACCATAACACCGAGCCCACGGGCATATCTCTGATAATCTCCAGGCGGGGTTCATAGTTGCCTTCCGCAAAAGGCATGGGCACGAGGCCCTCGTTAATCAGACCCATCATAACCTTTTTCAAGGTGGGCCAGTAAAATGTCTCGAACTGCATGTTGGACATGAAACCGCCGGTCCCCTTATGCAGTGGCATGAAGATAATGGGACACCCCGAGTCGTTGGCCGAACTGACAGTCTCATCAACAGCGATGGGCACCAGCTTTTCCATGGCTTCGTGGAGCTTATCCGGGCGCTGGAACATGTCCATCATTATCCCCTGAGTACCTCTCAGCCAATCGCCAATCATGTCAAAGGGCGCCCCGGACATGCCGCCCCAGACAGTGGGGAATCCGGCCGCCAGCGACGCCTGTCCGACTTCAGCGACTACCTCCGCCCACTTGATACACTCCTGGCCGGCATCCAGAAGCACCTGATAGGCAGCCCGGATATCCGGGTCGCCGAACTTAGAGATATACCAGACCGGTATGCCGATAAATGGCGTCATGGGACTCAATTTCCGGAAAGCATCAAAAGCGCCGACTGAGCGGGGTAAAAAGTACCTCAGGAGGTAATCGGCCGGGTCCTTGATAAGGGCATCATATTCCCCGGGCGGCATATATTCGCCTTCGATAAACTGGTGTGACGGGGCATCATCGGCGAGGCCATGCCCGGGCCATTTCTGTATTTTATAGTCAATCATGTCCAGCACTTTACCGGGAAAGACGAGGCTGGGACTGTTGAACGAATCCATATCAAACTCTTCTATAAATTTGAGCCAGGCGCGCTTCAGCTCATCGTAATCGTACATGACCTTCTTGAGATTACCGCCGGCATAGTAGGCAGGGTAATATTCCACCGGCAGCATAACCGGGACGCGGTCGGGCTCTTCCAGCTTGATGGCTTTAATGAATCTCGTGACACGCTCTTTATAAAGTTTCCTAGCCTGCGGACTGTTGAATTTGACATCGGGTGAAAGCCAACGCCGGAACCGCTCCTCCTGCCTCTTCTCCCGGGACAGTTTTTCCCAATTATTTACACCTTCCATTTCCGTTGCTTCCTTATTCATCGCGAACTCTGGTAAATAATAACCAATAACCAAGATACAAGCACCAAACAAATTCCAATATTCAATAACCAATGACCAAAAAGTCTGATTATATGAATTTGGTTATTGTACCTTGAGTTGGTTATTTCTTCTTATAGACGCCGTATTCCCGGGCAGCTTCAATAATGGCATGCAGGTTTGCCGGGTCGCACTTATCAATGCCGGAGCCAAGCGACAGGATATAACCGCCGCCTTTGCCGCAGACCTCGATGAGCTTGTGGCAGTACTCTTTAATGGCCTGCGAAGTTTGCGTTATCAGCTGCGCCGCGGTGACATTGCCGGCGATACAGGCGGAATTGCCCAGGATTTCCTTAGCCTTGAACATATCCGTCTTCTCCATGGTCCACACGACCGAAGTCCGGGGCAGTTCCTTGATAATTTCCAGTCGGGCACTATTATAGCTGCCATCGATAACCATCATCGGTACGCAGCCCTCGTTTATCAGCCCCAGAAGAAGCTTACGGAAAGTGGGCCAGTAGAATTTCTCAAACTGCTTGACGGACATAAAACTGTCATCGCCCTTGTGCATCGGGATGAACACTATCGGGCTGCGAGACATACTGGCCATGTTCAAAGCCGATTCCAGACTGCGCTCCATAATAACTTCCAGGGCTTCGAGCAGTTTTTCCGGCTGCCGGTACATGTCCATGACAGAACCATGGGTACCCCGGAGCATATCGGCAACGGTATCAAAAGGCGCCAGCGCCATACCGCCCATAAGCGGGGGGAAGCCCATTTCTAAAGCAATCTGCCGACATTCGTCAGCAACTTTCTGCCACTTGGCGTTCTCCCGGCTGGCTTTCCAGATAGCCTTGAAGAGTTTCTGGAAGGCCGGGTCCTGGCACATCATCATAAGGCGCTGCGGAAGCCCCTGGTAAGATGACAGCGAAGGGATATCAGCCAGAGGTTCGAAGGCACCCCATGTCCGTGGTGTAAAGTACCGCAGGCCGAAGTCGAACGGGTCTTTTATGAATAGGTCGTACTCATCTGCCTGCATATACTCTTTTTCCACGAACTGCTGCATGGTCTGATTGGACGGCAAACCGTGCCCCGGCCACTTGTTCACCTTATAATCGAGTATTTCATAGGCCCGGGCCGGGAAAAATCCGGGGCTGTCAGCCGAGTCCTGGTCATAGTCATTAAGAAATTTTATCCAGGCGGGCTTTATCTTGCTACAGTCATAGAGGACGTCTTGAAGAGCTAACCCAGCGTTGTAGGCGACAATGGAACCGGTGGCTAAATGAACCGGAACGCGGTCTGGTATCTCCATCTTGATGGCTTTCATCATCCGGGTGGCGCGGGCTTTATATTTTTTCCCCGCTTCCGGACTGCTGAATTTCACCCCTGAGGGAGAAAGCCACCGCTTGAACCGTTCTTCACGCTTCTCCTGCCAGGTCATCTCCAACCACTTCTTGGTATTGCCTTCCATCAGGTATATCCCCCTTTTTCAAAGCACATCAAGAAATAACCAATAACCAAGATACAATAACCAAACAATCACCAATAACCAAATTCAAATAACCAAACGGATTTAGAGGGTTTGATTATTATGATTTGAAATTTGTTTGGAATTTGTATCTTGTATCTTGGTTATTTTCCTTTTAATACTCGCCATATTCTTTCGCAGCAGCCATCATGGCGCGGAAATTTTCCGGATTACCCTCGTCAATCTGAGCGCCGCCGGCCAGTATGTAACCGCCGCCTTTGCCGCAGACCTCAATGAGCTTGCGGCAGTGTTCCTTGACCTGCGGCGGCGTACCCGTCATCAGCAACGAGGTAGGCACGTTGCCGATAATGCAACAGGTATCCCCGAGCACCTTTTTAGCCCTGAAGATATCCGTCTGGTCGAAATACCAGGCTACCGAGCCTTTCGGGAAATCGCCGATAATATCGAGGCGCTTGTTATAGCTGCCCTCGGCGAATAGTATCGGCACGATACCTTCATTAACCAGGGCCATAACGACCTTTTTAAAGGTGGGCCAGTAGAAGGTCTCGTACTGTTTTACGGACATGAAGCTATCAGCACCCTTGTGTAGCGGTATGAATACCAAAGGCGTGATACCACCATCGGCCGAGGTTATGGCAGATTTGATAGTCAGAGGGGTGATTCTTTCCATAGCCTCGTGAAGTTTATCCGGCCTCTGGAACATGTCCATCATTATCCCCTGAGTGCCCCGTAGAGTATCCCCGAGGGTATCGAACGGCGCCTTGGCGAGCCCGCCCAGGATACTGGGGAATCCCGCCGCCATCGCCTCACCGGCGACGGCACCAACCACCGCCACCCATCGCAGGCTTTCCCGACCGGCCTCCAGCAAAGCCTGGAATCCGGCCTGGACATCCAGAAGGCCGAAGGGCACGAAAGATTGGATGGCGATTTCTTCGAAGCTGGTCAGGGGCGGGAGCTGCTGGAATGCCTTAAAAGCGCCGAAGACCCGCGGCATATAGGTACGCAGCCAGAAGTCGGAGGGGTCTTTTATGAGGGCATCGTATTCGTCGGCTTTCATCCATTCGGATTCAACGCACTGATAAGACGTGGTATTACCGGCTATCCCGTGGCCGGGCCATCTGTACAGCTTATAGTCCACGGCCTCCAGGGCTTTACCCGGGGGGACCATACCGGGAGGGGTATACGTGTCCATATCCTTATCAAAGTCATGAAGGAATTTGAGCCAGGCACGTTTCAGTTCATCGTAGTCATACATGACGGTATGGAGGTCTATCCCGGCATAGTAGGCCGGGTAATTACCCGCTGGCAGGATACAGGGCACCCTATCGGGTTTCTTCAACTGAAAGGCTCTGGAGAGTCTGGTTACCCTCTCCTTATAAGCTTTACCGGCCTGTGGGCTGGAGAAAGTCACACCCGGCGGAGAAAGCCACCGCTTAAAGCGCTCTTCCCGCTTTTCATCAGGAGATAACTCCGCCCATGATTTTGCCATATCAGCTAACACCAATCCACTTCTTGGATAGAGACACGGCCGCCATAGCATCTTTACCGAAGGCATCAGCCTTGGCGTACTTTCTGACCTCGTCATCCATCTGGCCGCCGCCAATCATTATTTTGATATTTTTCCTCAGCCCGGCCTTTTCCAGAGCCTCGACGGTCTCTTTCATGGCATCGAAGGCGGGGGTAAGAAATCCGCTTAAACCGAGAACAGGCGCCCTGGTATCTTTAATCGCCTTGACGAACTTTTCCGCAGGGACGTCGACACCGAGGTTGGTAACCTCAAATCCGTTGACGTCCAGCATGAAATCGACGATATTCAGGCCGATATCGTGAATATCACCGGCGACCGTGCCGATGACGACCTTACCGATTTTCTTAACTTTAGCCGTCGATTTGGTAAGGGAGGGTTTGACTATCTCGTTTATCTGCTTGAGAAGCTCACCGGAAAAGACAAGCTCCGGCAGGAAATATTCGCCGTCGGCAAAACGCTTGCCCACGATTTCCATACCCTTGCGGCTGTCCTCTAGGATTTTCATCGGGTCTTCTTTAGACTCAAGTCTTTTCTTAGTCAGTTTGAGGACCTCATCCTCTTTCAAGTCTGCTAACAGATTGACAAAATCCTTGGGCATACCTTTATCCTCCTTAAATTTATCGATGGTTTATTTGAGAAAGGTGTGGATTTCCCTCGTCCAAGTTTGAGGTGCACCTGCTCATGGCGAGTATATCAATGACCGAATTAAAAGTCAAATGTTACTTTACTTTTTCTTTTCCGGTGGTTTTCACCAACACATTTTAACCCCGCCCCTCTTCTTTACAACATCGGACTTTTGAACTAAAATATAAAAGCCTTGGGCGGGAGTAATTCAGTGGCAGAATGTCTGCTTCCCAAGCAGAAAGTCGCGAGTTCGAATCTCGTCTCCCGCTCCATGAAATAAAAAGGGGTGATACCACCTGTTGCGGCGGTTCACCCCTTATAAATTATTACATATCCTCTATTTCTTGGGCATATCAGGTCGCCAGGGCATAATTTCGCCCTTGGGGCTTTTCTTAATATATTCACCGCCGAGCGTGATATTGATAAGCATAATGGGTTTGCTTATCCGCTTGTAATTCATAGGGCAGTGAAGCAGTCCGGCGGGGACATGGACGATGGTGGACTCGGTTATGGTGTGTTTTTCCATTTCATCACCCAGCCATATCTCAACTTCCGCATCGAAAACCCGGACATCCTCCGGGGTGCCCAGGAAGCACAGGAACTGGTCATAATCATGCTTGTGAGGGACTTCGAACTGGAAGGGAGGTCCGTAAAAGAATGAATATCTGATGCCGACATTCCCGGTACCGCCTTTGGTAAGGCCGTCATAGACCATCCTCTGCGCCAGCGGCGGGAAGTCCCCTTTCAGGGTAGGTGCCTTTATGACGTATTTTCCGTATTTTGTTTTAGCCATTTTGAATCAGCCTCCTGCTTTTATATTACCGAACGACATTTCACGATGAGAATACATCCGAAGTATCTATCCAACTATAAATGTCGTTCCGTTATTCTGAACTTCTGTTCCTTTTTAATACATACCCATTATATCATTTATATGATGCCTGTCAAGCTACGGATTTATGGGTCTGTCCGATAATGGCACCTCGCTTTTATTGTTATCTATACTACCACTCCTCCACTGGATTCTTTCTTCTGCGGGAATTACAGTATGAAAGATTAGCTTTTTAGCCTTCGCTATCATGACAGAGCGTACTTTTTACATATGGTTGATAGTCTCACCTCACCCCTTGCCCCTCTCCAGCCCGGATATATTAATTGACCGAGCAACCGCTGGCTGGAGAGGGGGAAAAAGGAGGTGAGGTTAATATTGTTTGAGATTTAGATAATACTAACCAAACAAAACCAACCGAACCATCAATGTCGCAACTTGACAGGATGTGCTATAATAAAAACATGCCGAAAAGGAACACTAGTTCAATTATGCGGAACAATATCCCCATTGCTGAAAAAGAGACTACCGGTTCCATCGCCCATGCCACCAGCATCCTGATATGTTTAAGCAATGATATCCATGCTTTAACCGATATTGCCAGGCAGTGTAATCTCGGCAAGTCCACCGTCCACAGGATACTCAAGCTGCTTGGAGAGGCTCATTTTGTGGTACAGGATGCCACTAACCGCCGCTATTACCTGGGACCCCTGATAACACAACTGGCATCAAACCCGATAACCACCCATGAATATCTGATTATGTATGCGAATGAGGAAATGAAACGCATATCACATATTTCCGAAGAAACAGTGACCCTGGACATTATGATAGGTATTCAACATTTCTCATTATACGAAATAGCGAGCAAACATGACCTGAAGGTTACTCAGGAAAGTAGAATGTCCGGGCCTTTACAGGCTGGAGCCTCGGTGAAAGTAATGTTTTCCCTGTATAATGATAAACAGCTGAAAGTAGCGTTAGACACAATGAATATCACACGCGCTACCGAGCGTACCGTAACCAACAAGGAACTATTGATGGCACAGATTAAAGAAATCAGACAGCAGGGGTACGCTATCAGCTACGGAGAAAGGATTCCCGGAGCCTTATGCATATCCGTACCCATTAACAATTACGTTCTGCCGGTTGCTATGAGTGTCGTGGGGCCAGAGAGTCGACTACAATTACGGGCAACAGAGGTAATCGAAGAGCTGAAGGCAAGTTCGGTCCGGATTTCCAACAATATCGCGGGCAATTTCCTGAAAGGAGGCAAATAATGTAAAGGCGATGAAACAAGAAATAGTATACTGCAAATTGAGCATGAAGGAGAAATAAAATAGACATGAAAAAAATATTATTCGCTATTCTGGCCGTTGTTCTAATAAGCGGTCTGCTAATAAGCAGCTGCGCCAAAGAGACTGCGACACCCACCCCGGCACCCGCTCCAGCACCGGCGCCTGCACCCGCCCCGGCGCCAAAGCCAGCGGAAACACCAAAGTACGGCGGCACCCTGAGAATACTCGATATGAGACTTCCCACCGGCGCTCTCGGCTGGCCAGCCAAGACACAGGGCCAGGACACCCAATTTTTAATGGCCTGCGTCGAGGCCTTATTCCGCAGCGATATCAACATGAAATCCGTACCGCTGCTGGCTACCGACTATAAAGTCGCCGACGACAGGAGTTCCATCACCCTCACGTTAAGGAAGGGAGTCAAGTTCCATGATGGCACCGACTTCAATGCCGCAGCCTGTAAATATAACCTGGACGCGGTAATGGCGGCAAAAGTCCCCGGGACAACCGGATGGTCTTCGGTAGAGGTTATAGATGACTACACCGTTAAAATCAATATCAAAGAATGGGAAAACCTGATAATCGATAACCTGGGAGGCCGTGCCGGCATGATGGTATCGCCAACGTCCATCAAGACCAACGGAGAGGAATGGGCAATGACGAACGCGGTCGGGACGGGTCCCTTCAAATTCTCGAAATTCGCGCGAGATACCATCCTGGAATTCGCCAGGTTCGATAATTACTGGCAGAAGGGCAAGCCATATCTTGATAAGATACAATATATCTGTATTCCGGACACAGTCACCCAGATAACCACTTTTAAAGTGGGAGACGCGGAAATGGTACAACCCTGGAATGGCCAGGTACTGTCCGAGTTAAAGCAAGTACCGAACTCGGTTTTCGTCTACAGCCACAGCGGGGCTTTTATACTGTACCCCGATGATGCCAACGCGGATTCCCCCTTCTCCAAGAAGGACGTGCGTATAGCGCTGGAGTACGCGATTGATAAGGAAGCGCTGATGAAGGTATCTGGCTTCGGTATCTTCGAGTCGGCTTACCAGACCCCGGTTCCCCTCGCAATAGGACATATCAAAGACCTGCCGAAGCGTACATATAATCCTGCTAAGGCGAAAGAACTGCTGACAGCAGCAGGGTATCCCAATGGCTTCGAATGCACGTTGACCATAACCATCCCCGCCCCGGACATCAAGGATGCGCAGGTAGCCATACAGACCTTCCTGGCCGCGGTAGGCATCAAGTGTAATCTGGAGTTTGCCGACCCGGCCAAGTACGCCGACTATATGGCGAAGGGGTGGCATAACACTTTAATCTATTCACCCGCATATGCCGCCGGTAACTTCCTGGGCTCCGTACAGACGTATTACACGGTACCCGGATACTACGTCAGCCTGAAGGGTCCGGCCAATCTGAAGGAACTCTACACCGCAGCAATCAAGACACCCGATGTTGACCGTGCCCTGGTGGAGAAAGTGACCAGGGCGATGTACGATGATGACAGCCTTATTCCCATCAGCTATATGGGAACAGGCCAGGTTTATCAAAATTACGTACACGACCTTGGTTTCGGGACACAATTTGCCAACCAGATGGCATGGACTCCAGAGAATGCCTGGATGAGCAAGTAAGGTTTTTAACGTTCCTGATACCATCTAGCCCGGCGATAGCCTTCAACAGGTACCGGGCTAGATGGTATAATTGTGTGTGCGGCAAGACAGGGGAGGAGAGTTTACACCACCTGCGGCTATCCCCGATTTTCCGAGAGAGTCTTCGATAAGAGGAAGCGTTTATGGCAACCTACATCCTGCGTAGACTGATTATGGCGTTAATTATCATCTTAATCGTTACCGTTATCGTCTTCCTGACCATGCGTCTGCTGCCGGGCGACCCGATTTTAATGTGGCTGACCCAGGATGATTTGAAGCAACTGACGGCGGAGCAACTTCAAATCCTCAGGCACGAGTTCGGGCTGGATAAGCCAATGTTCTTACAGTATACAGACTGGCTGTCCGGCGTCTTCCAGGGCAACCTGGGCACGTCCATCAGATACAATACCAGCGTTACCAGCGAAGTATTGAGAAGGATTCCCATAACCCTTCATCTGGGCTTGCTGGCGTTTATCCTCGGCTTCGTTTTCGGCATACCGGCCGGGGTAATATGCGCGGTGAAGCGCGGCAGCCTGACAGATACCGTGATAACCACGCTGACAAATATAGGCATTACCGTTCCCGTTTTCTGGCTGGGTATCCTGATGATGTACGTGTTTTCTCTTTACCTCAGGTGGCTGCCGACCTACGGCTACACCTCCCCCTTCGAGGACTTCTGGCTGAACACGAGACAGATTATCATGCCGGTCATCTGCCTGGCGGTTTTCCCCATCGCCTCGACGGCACGGCAGACGCGCTCCAGCATGCTCGAGGTCATGAGGCAGGACTATATCCGCACCGCCTGGTCGAAAGGTCTGATTGAGCGGAGGGTAATAATGAAACACGCCCTGAAAAACGGCCTGATACCGATTGTCACGCTGTCCGGGCTGGGGCTCGGCGGCATCCTCGGCGGCTCGGTATTGATTGAGTCCGTCTTCGCCATTCCCGGGATGGGCAGGCTAGTAATAGCTTCCGTACAAAACCATGATTATGCCGTAACTCAGGGTATAACCCTGATTATCGCCTCAGGAATAATTTTAGTGAACCTGATTGTCGATATTTCTTACGGCTGGCTCGACCCCAGAATCAGGTTAGGATAAGGACTCACGAATAATGTCAGGAGAAAATATGGCACCCCCGGGTCAAATAGAGATACCGCCCCGTGTTAGCGAGTTCTGGCGCTTTTACAGGGTCTTTCTCAACCGGGGGCTGGTGGTCTTCGGTCTGGTTGTCGTCGTGGCGTTCTTGCTGACTGCAGCGTTTTCCCCCTGGCTGGCCCCTTACGACCCCTACGAGCAACACCTGGATAATCTATTACAACCACCCTCCTGGCAGCACTGGCTGGGAACCGATACGCTGGGCAGGGATACGTTGAGCCGCATCATCTTCGCGTCACGGACTACCCTCATGGTCGGGGTGATAGCGCTCGGCATTGCCGCTATAGTCGGCATGATAGTGGGGCTGATGGCCGGGTATTTCGGCGGCTGGGTGCAGGCGGTAATCATGAGAATCATGGATGCGCTGATGGCCTTTCCGATGATACTGCTGGCCCTGGTCATCGCTGCGCTGCTGGGGGGAGGTCTGAGAAACGTGATGATAGCCATAGGTATCGCCCTCGTACCGGGATATGCCAGGTTGATGTGTGGTCAAGCCCTTTCCATCAAGGAAAACGACTATGTCCTTGCGGAACAGTCCATGGGAGCCAGCAGCGTGCGTATTATGCTGCGTCACGTCTTCCCCAATTGTCTCCCCCCGCTTATAGTAATGATAACCATGATGATGGGCATGGCGGTGCTGGCCGAGGCCGGCCTGAGCTATCTCGGGATTGGCATCGAGGCACCGGCAGCCGCCTGGGGGGGCATGATAAACGACGGCTATTCACGTATTACGACAAATCCGATTCTCTCTTTTGCTCCCGGCATAGCCATCATGCTGGTGGTGTTTGCTTTTAACATGGTGGGGGACGGCCTGAGAGACGCCCTCGACCCCAGGCTCAGGGGCACATTTTAGCCAAAAAGAGAGGGGGTGTCCGAAAATGTCATTCTGAAGGAGCGAAGCGACTGAAGAATCTCGGGGTGTGCGGGCGAGAGAAACATGTTTCCTCCCCCAGCCGATATCCTTCGCTTTGTTCAGGATGACAATTAAACATTTTCGGACAGCCTCACACTCTCCTTAAAATAAACTACAATTTGGGGGGTTAAGGTGCCGCCCGGTTGGGCATACCACCCCCGACGCGTATACTATCGCCCGTGATATACGAAGATTCATCGGATGCCAGGAACAGCGCCGCCGAGGCGATGTCATCCACAGTACCTTCCCTTCCCAGAGGTATGCCCTTAGCCATCTCGCCCATGAAAGCGTTCAGGTCTTTAATCATCGGCGGGGCAAAATCTTTAGTCATATCCGTGCGAATCATCCCCGGGAGAATGGCGTTGACGGTGACATTATATTTGGCCATTTCCAGGGCAAAACAGTTCGACAGGTGTAAAGCGCCGGCTTTGGCGGCGGCATAGTGAATGGCAAACGCGCTGGGAGAAATACCCGCCAGAGAAGATATGTTGATAATTTTGCCGTATTTATTGGCTTTCATGTGTGGGGCGATGGCCTGGAGGCACAGGAAGATACCCTTCATGTTGACCCCCACGACCTTGTCATATTCCTCTTCGGAGATATCATTGATGAACACAGGCGGCCTGCCGATGCCGGCGCAGTTCACCATGATATCCACTTTCTTGAACTTAACAATAGCCTTGGCCACCATTTCCTTCACCTTGGCGCTGCTGGTGACGTCGCAACGGACGTAAATAGCATCCTTCCCGGCCTTTTTAATATCGCTAACCGTTTTTTCGCCTTCTTTATCCAACAGGTCAACGATAACCGAGGAGCAGCCTTCCTTAGCAAAGCGGAGGGCAATAGCCCTGCCCATGCCGCGGGCGCCGCCGGTAATAATGGCAACCCTGTCTTTTAGCAACATATTTTCCTCCTATTATCTAATGTCAGCACTTCGGTATATTATACATCTTTTGCAGTGATATAGCTGGGAAGCAGTAAAATGAAGTTGACATATATTAGAAGGCGGGATGCCACCAGACCAATTTTGCGTCAGGTTGCAATGGCAGGGGCACCAGCACCAGTTTTTACCTGATTCTCCCCGGGCAGAGCCCGCCTTTCTAATACCAGTTTACTTACAGGGTACCTTATCGTAATAGCTATAGCCGGATTTTGTCAAACCAGCTTAAGAATATTATTTAAACAAAAGAGGCAACCGGCCTTTTATTCAAGTTCTATAATATTGTTCCGATTATATGAACTATTGTTCCTGTATATTATGTTTTCATTATAGCATATCATGTCAAGTCGCGGCATTGTCTTTTCTTACCGCTATTAACTGGTATCTATACCACTGCCATCTTTATTCATCCCCCCTTTCTTGCCAGGACAAATTCATATTTTTCACCAGGAACTGAGACGTAGCTAAGTGCCGAAGCCTTCCCATCTACCGAAAACACTGACGAAAGAAATTCTTGACAGGATGTGTTATAATAATGACGGTGTTAAAAAGGAACACAAGTTCAAATACACGGAACGTTTCTAGAGATAGAAGTTCAACTGACCGAACACTTTTCCGATTATACTCCCGAGGCGGACCTTAAGCGGATTCAAACTGGAAACCGAACAAAGTTTAATAAACAACAAAATCGGGGAAGACATACTTCACGAAGGATAATGCCTCTGGAAGGAGAACCCCCTGACCATGGAGACGGGTATTCGGACAGTACTCCCGGAAAAGGCAAAGAAGGCTACCGGTTCCATAGCCCATGCTACTGAAATACTCATCTGCCTGAGTAACGATATCCACAAGATAAGCGATATTGCCAGGCAATGCAATTTCAGCAAATCCACCGTCCACAGAGTACTCAAACTGTTAGAAGACCCCCTTCTTGTGGTCCAGGATACTATCAACCGCCGCTATTACCTCGGTCCCCTTATCACGCAACTGACAGCAAACCCCGTAACCACTCATAAGCGCCTGATAACGTGCGCCATCGATGAGATGACACACCTGGCAACTTTCTCAGAGGAAACGGTTGCCCTGGATATCATGATAGGTATTCAATATCTTCCGCTGCATGAAATACCGAGCAAGCATACCCTTAAAGTCACCCAGGAAAGTAAGAAAATTGGACCTCTCTACGCCGGCCTGTATGCCGGAGCCTCGGTAAAAGTATTACTCATGCAACTCGATGAAAAAAGATTGAAAATATTGATGGATAACATAAACATCACCCCGGAAACCGAACGTACCATTACCGACAAGCAAATACTTATGGCGCAGTTAAAGGAAATCAGGCAAAAAGGATACGCCATCAGCTACGGAGAACGGGTCCAGGGAACTCTAAGTATCGCGGCACCTATTAATAATTACATCCTGCCGGTCGGCCTGAGCGTCGTAGGCCCGGAGAGCCGCCTCCAACCCAAGGTGAAAGAGGTTATTGCCGAGCTAAAAGCCAGTTCGAGACGGATTTCCCACAATATCGCAGGGATATTCGGGGAAAGGGGGTAAATAATTATGGACCTGGGATTAAAAGGCAAAGTAGCACTGGTAACCGGAGCCGGCAGCCAGACAGGTTTCGGCAAGGGCATTGCCCTGATGCTGGCAAAAGAGGGGTGCAACATCATCGTTGTTGATAAGGACCTCGAAGGCGCGAAAAAGACCGCAGCAGAAATCGAGACTTCAGGTCATAAAGCCATAGCTCTTAAGGCGGATGTAACTAAAAGCGCCGAGGTAAACAACGCGGTAAAGACAGCCCTGGCGAAATTCGGCAGGATAGATATTCTAGTAAATAATGCCGGTCAATCTACGCCGCCGAAACCCTTTGTGGAAAAGACCGAGGCGGAGTGGGACCCGGATATAGATATCAACCTCAGGTCGGTGCTGATTTGCACCAAAGCAGTTCTTCCCCAGATGCTGGAACGCAAGAGCGGCAAGATTATCAACACATCATCGGGTGTCGGTACCATGGGCCTGGCAAACTCCAGTATCTATAGTGCCGCCAAGGCCGGAGTTATCGCTTTCACCAAAGCTCTGGCGAAGGAAGTTATAGCCTCGGGCGTTAATGTAAACAGTGTCAGCCCCGGCCTCGGCGATACCGGCTTCCTGCGTTCCAGTAAAGTATTAAAAACAGCGGAAACCCCTCCCGAGTTTATTAAACACGTCTCCATGGACATACCGGCAGGCAGGATGACCACCCCCCAGGATATCGGCAACATGGTGGCGTTCCTGGCCTCGGATGTCTCCAGCGATATCGTGGGACAGACCTTTGATGTTGATGGAGGCAAGATAATTAAGTTTTAAGGAGGCATCACATGGAACTCGGTTTAAAAGGCAAGGTCGCCCTGGTAACCGGAGCCGGCAGCCAGATAGGTTTCGGCAAAGCCATAGCATTACAGCTGGCTAAAGAAGGGTGCGATGTCATTATTAACGACCTCGACCTCAATGGCGCCAGGAAAACAGCCGCCGAGGTAGAGAAGCTGGGACGCAAGTCCATGGCGATTAAAGCCGATGTCACCATCGGCACGGAATGGGAACCTATGGTGAAAAAAGTGCTGGATAAATTCGGCAGGATAGATATCCTGGTGAACAATGCCGGCGGCTGCACCCCGCCCAGGCCCTTCCTGCAAATGACCGATAAAGACTGGGACTTCGATATCAACGTTAACCTCAGAAGCACGAGGAACGGCACCATGACCGTCCTTCCGTACATGATTAAGCAAAAGAGCGGTAAAATAGTCAATATTACATCGGGCGCCGGCATTCACGGCGGGATGTTTACCACCGGCTACGCCGCTGCCAAGGCGGGAATCATCGCCTTCAGCATGGGGGTCGCCAAGGAGGCGGCACCCGAGGGGATAAATGTGAACTGTGTATCCCCCGGTGTCGCCAATACCGGCTTCGCCAAAAACGCACCCCCCGGCCTTATCGAGAACTTCCCCAAGACACTGCCGATAAAAAGGCTCACCACGCCCCAGGACATCGCCAATGCGGTGACTTTCCTGGCTTCGGATGCCGCCAGTGATATCGTCGGACAGGTCCTCGTGGTCTCGGGCGGCGTTTCTCCCTAGGCTGAAAACCTATAAAATTATTTATTAATGTCATTCTGGGGAGTCCGCCTCCGGCGGACGATTGAAGAATCCGTCTTTCACAGGAATAAATACTGATTCTTCGTCCGCCCCAGGCGGACTGGAATGATACCAAACTATTGCTAAACACTATCTTTTACTCTCATTTGTATTATTATTTTATTTCTGATATTCTCTTAACGCAATTTCTAATTTACATGACGGCATGAAAACATGATATCAGACCAGAAATCCGCACTAAACACGGTTAAAAAAGTCCTGATGACAGATTTTGCTTGTGAAGAAAGAGACTTCGATGAGGATGGGATATTTATTCGTCAGGCAAGGGAGATTCCGGGAAGGCGGCAGTTCCCTCTCCATGAGAAATCCCTGACGGTAGTGACGATGGGCAGAGGCGTTGTCGTCAGCTGTAGTGCCGGCAGAATGCGATGGGCTAAAGCCAACCTGGACGGTCTTTCCCGGGACAGTCTCTTTTCCGCGTATGTCATCTCCCGCATACAGAAATACGTGGCGCGTAGCAACCAGAATATGCACCTGGATATAAAATTCATCTGCACGGCGGATATTTTTAAACCCTTTGTTCTGGGCGGAGAAGTCGAGTTGAGTGTTTTGGAAGGAGAAAAGCTGCGCGGATTATCTGAAAACGAGCATTTCCCGAATGCCCTCGGCTATGCCTATAATCCGGAACGCCCGAGAATGGTGGCGGTGGTGGCGAGTTACCGGGGTGAGACGGCAGGCATAGCGGCGGCCGCGGCCGATAGCGACGTTATGTGGCAAATCGGCGTGGATACCCTTCCCGAGTACCGGAACTGGGGTATCGCCAAGGCCACAGTCAGTATTTTAACCGAAAACTTATTCGAAAAAGGCATACTGCCCTACTATTCCACTCGTGCTGTTAATATTGCGTCCCAGCGGACGGCTCTTTCCCTCGGTTACCGCCCGGCCTGGGTGGAGCTGTACAGCCGGGAGATTCAGCATGACGCTCCCCACCCCGAAGACCCATCATCATAGAAGGAGGATATAGAAATGTCTACCTGGCATGATTATGTTCAGCGTAACGGCAGGGTCCCTGAATGGCCCTACCCCATTAACTACGGTAAGATGAATGAAGTCATCACCGATGTCCTGGTTATCGGCGGCGGCGTTGCCGGATGCCAGGCTGCCATCAACGCGGCCAGAAAGGGCGTTAAGGTCGCCGTCGCCGAGAGAGGTCACGCCAAGCGGAGTGGCGCCGGCGGGGCGGGCGTCGACCACTGGCACGGCGCGGTCACCAACCCCTGCTCTAAAGTCACCCCGGAACAGTACACGCAGGCGTGCTACGACAGCATGCAGGGTTATACCGGCGCCCATGTCCGCTACATTATCACGAAAGAAGGCTGGGACACCCTGCTCGATTGCGAGAAAATGGGTATCCAGATTCGGGACGTCCATGACGAGTTTAAAGGGGCTGACTTCAGAGACGAGAAAACCAAGCTGATGTTCGCCTACGACTATAAAAACCGGCATGTCATCCGCATCTGGGGCTACAACATCAAGCCAAAACTATACGAAGAGGCGAAGCGGCTTGGTGTAAATATCTACAATAGGATAATGCCTACCGCACTTCTTACCGCGGGCGGTAAACAAGGGACAAGGGTCATCGGTGCCACGGCCGTCAATACCCGCACCGGTGAGTTCTATATCTTCAGGTCAAAAGCCACCGTCATCGCCACCGGAGGAGCCGGGCGTCTCACTTTGTTCGCCCCGGAAATAACCGCCTCAAGCTCCATGAGCGACATGAACGCCGCCGGGGTAGGCCAGGCGATAGGCTGGAATGCCGGCGCCGAGGTCGTCTGCATGGAACAGTCCGGCCGTAACCGTTTGAGCGGCTTCGGCTATGCACCCTACAGCATGGGCGGTACCCACAATACTTATCACGGCACGCCGATAGTCGATGCCGACGGCAAAGAGGTGACCTGGGCCGATGTGTTCGGTCGGCAGCTTAAAACCGTACAGGAGCGGTTCCTGCCAGCGGAAGGACAGGACTTCATTCTGGGCGAAGGTATCGGTATCGGTCCTTATCTAAAGCAATACCGCTCCAACGACCTGTCCCGTGACCTCGTGGAACGCATCCGCAAGGGCGAGTTCAAGCTGCCTTTATACGCCGACCTTAGCCGTCTGCCCGAACCGGAGCGGAGAGCCATTTTCGGCATGATGGTCGGTAACGAGGGCAAGACCCGCATCCCGATTTACGATACCTATACCAAGGCCGGCTTCGACCCCGATAAAGACATGATGCAGGCTCCGGTTATGCCGCCGGAAGGTTATGCTCACTCGAATTTCTGGGGCGCGGGCATCAATACACCGCCTACCGTACGAGGACTGGGTGGCGGTGGCTTCCTGACGGACTGGGACTTGAGGACAAACCTGGAAGGGCTTTATGCCGCCGCCGGCAGCACAATCTTCGGCGGGGGCTGCCACGGCGAGTCGCACACCACCGGCCGCTACGCCGGCCGCCATGCCGCTGATTACGCCAAAATAGCGCCCGAACCCGTAGCCGACCGCCATCAGGTAGAGGCAGAGAAAGAGCATGCCTACACTGCGACCAGGCATAGTAAAGAAGGCAACGGCTGGAAGGAAATCAATACCGCTATCGCCAGGATTATGCGGGACTACTGCGGCCAGTACAAAAACGAGCTAACGCTCAACCTGGGACTGAGACTGCTCAATGAACTCAAGACAACAGAACTGGCTTCAGCCTACGCCTCAAATCCCCACGAGCTGGGACGTCTGTTGGAATGCCACGCGCTTATTTCCGTGGGCGAGATGGTCATCAAAGCCTCCCTGGAACGTAAGGCCAGCAACTCTATCCTTGATTTCCACAGGCTCGATTACCCCGAAATGAATCCGCCCGAGTGGAATAAATTGCTTCCCATCCGACAGGAAAATAATAAGGTCAGGGTCAGGGAACTGCCTTTCGACTTCCATCTCAGGTCACCCAATGCGCCCACTTACGAGGAAAATTACCAGAAACACTGCGGTCTCTAGGTATGGAAGAGAAACGGATAGTAGAGCGCCTGATTACTATGGAGGTCAGCGATGTTCAACCCGATAGTCTTTAACGAGAAAACATGCACGGGATGTAATAACTGTGTGGATATCTGCCTCATGGAAATCCTTGAGGCCAATCCTAAGAAGGGCAAGCCACCCTTAGTAAAATACCCGGACGAATGCGCCTATGACGGCGCCTGCTGGATGCGCTGCCCGCAGCGGGAAAAGGGGGCTATCAGGATTGTCCCGCCCCTCCCCATGAGGGTATCCATCCTGAGAGGAGAGAAGCCATGAAACCAGATATCGAAGTTATACCGATAGAGACGGATGTACTGGTCATCGGCGGCGGGCTGGCCGGCTGCATGGCCGGGATAAAAGCCAGCGAATACGGGGTCAAGGTCACGATAGCGGAAAAGGCCAATACACTGAGCAGCGGCTGCGCCGGGACGGGCGTCGACCACTCATGGGCTTATATACCGCCTATCCATGAAAAGATGGGGTGGACTATCGACGACCTGATAGAAGACCACACCCAGCTAATAGCGAGGGGGTTTATCAATAAAGGGCTGCTCCGCCTGGTGGCCAGCGAGAACTACAACAGGATGCTGGACCTGGAGAAGTTCGGTATTAAAATCAGGTTTGAAGATAGCAAAATACCCGGCAAATTCCGCATCGTGTACCAGTTCCACAGCCTGCCGAGCTCATTTAACTTCGATGGCCGCGATTTAAAGGTAAAACTTACGCTGGAGGCTAAAAAAAGAGGAGTTAATATTGTCAATCGGGTCATGATGGTAGCCCTGTTAATTACCGACGGTCAGATATCGGGGGCTCTCGGCATAAGCACAAACAACGGCCACCTATATTCTTTCCGGGCGAAAACAGTCGTTATGTCAACCGGACGCGCCAACAGACTGACCCCCAACGTCACCGGCATCTGGGGCAACCACCGCATACCCGTGAACGAAACGGGGGACGGGCGGGCTATGGCTTGCCGCGCCGGCATTCCCGTCATCAACATGGAGTTCCTTTCCTCGGGGTACTATTCCATCGGCAACTACGAACTGAACCTGGGCTCTCCCCGGAACACAGTACAGCCGGCCGCAGCCGTTACCGGTCCGAACGGAGAAGTAATCGTCCCGAGAACCCGCTTCTATGACTGGGATAACCTCGGTAAAGAGAAAGTGGACGCCAGGATAAGCCGACAGAAGATGCTATCGGGGAACCGGAACCCGCGGCCGTCTTACGAACAATTAAAGCAACAGGGAGAGGGGCCCTTTTATCTCGACCTCACCGGAGGCACCGAGGAAGAGATAAAATACATCGAATGGTCAATCCGCAACGAGGGCAAAGGGTCGCTGTTCCTGGACTATTTGAAAAACCAGGAGGGGTTCGACTTTAGAAAGGACAAACTGGAGTGGCTCCCCAACAGCCGCGAGATGGCCGGCACGGCTTCTTCGGGACTGGTGGTGAACAATGACCTGGAAACTGAGTTAAAGGGATTATTCGGCGCCGGGGATGACGTCGGCGGGGTACCCTGGGCGGGGGCGCCGGGGGCTTTCGTCATGGGCTGGCGTGCCGGAGAGAAGGCCGCCAAGGAAGCCCGGCAGCAGAAAAATTTCCTGCCCGCGGATGCCGGACAAATAGAGTCCATCAAAAAGCTGTGCTCCGGCATACTACAGAGCAAGGAAGGCCAGCACTGGCGCGAGATAGAGCTTGCCGTACAGAACGCGGTAGATTACTATGCCGGCGATATCAGGGCGGGAAACACGCTGCGACGCGGCATCGAACGCCTGAACGATATCAAGAAGAATACGTCATTCAGAGCCGAAAATCCCCATGAACTCATGCGGTGCCTTGAAGTGCAGTCGATTATCGATAACGCCGAGATGGTACTGAATGCCTCGCTGGAAAGGCAGGAGAGCCGCCGGGCGCCTTTCGGATTCATCCGGGCGGATTTCCCGGAGCAGGACGATGCCAAGTGGCTCGCCTTCCTGTCCTTGAAAAGGAATGAAGGAAAATTCGAGTTCTCCAGGATTCCTATCAGGCAATAACAGCAATACCCGGCTCTGCCTGGGTTAGACCGGACTCATCAGCTTCGCCCGTAATTTTTCTGCGTTTCTAGGGGCGGCAATCCAGAAACTGACACAACCTACGGCATAAGCCACCATGGCGATGATGAAGGCGATTTCGTAACTCCCCTTAACGTCATAGAGATATCCTCCCAGCCACGGGCCGATAGCGCCGCCCAAACCGACTCCGGTAAGCAACAGGGCGGATATTGTACCGATATTTCTGCCGCGGAATATATCGGCTGTGCCCACGATGATGTTAGGTGAAAAAAGACCCGCCGAAAAGCCGAAGCTTATGGCATATGCGTAAAGAAGCCATGGCTGCGAGGTATCCTTGACCGACATCAATGCTATCAGGCCACCAATAGACAGGACGGCCGCTATCGTCAGGGTCTTCTCCCGTCCTATCTTGTCGGAAATGGCAGAGCAGAGCTGGCCGCCGATGGAGGCGATACCGAAAAGGGCAAATACCCCAGCGGCGAGCGTACTGCTGTATCCAGCGTCCTCGGCGAACTTGACCTGGTGGGCGAGAATCATGTAGCTACCAACCCCCCAGAAACAGAATTCGGTAAACACCAGGAGCCATAGCTGATAAGTCTTCAGCGCAACACGGAGCGTCCAATCGCGGACGGGGACATCCTGTATATCGGTTGCTTTTTCCCCAACCGGAGATTCACCCGCGCCATAGGCAGTCAACCCTTTATCCTCCGGACGGTGATAGAAAAAGATAAAATAGAGCGGCAATAAAACAACCACAACCAGGCCCGCCATGACAAAGAAGGAAGCCCGCCAATCCCATATGGATATCACCTTTTCAATAAGCATAGTATAAGCGAAACTCAGTCCTCCCCCGATCTGACCTAGCCCGACGGCCAGCCCACGCTTCTTGCCGAACCAGTTAATCAGCGTCGGGTTGAATACGGGTGAACCGCAGAAGGCTGTGCCGATAGGCGCCAGCACACCGAATAGCAGGTAAAAATGCCAGAGCTTGCCGGCATAGAAGTTGGCGGCCGTTGCCAGCGTCAGAACGAAGATGCCAATCACCACCACCGTTCTCGGCTTCCAGCGGTCGACCAGAATGCCGGCTACTGGCGCAGTCAGTCCATAGACCAAGATATTGAGCGAAAGCATGATGGCCGTTGTGCCGCGGTACCAGCCGAACTCATTCAGGACCGGGGCGAAGAAAACGGAAAAGGAGCTCCTGATGCCGTAAATCAGCATCATGGCGATAATCATGACGCCGACGATATACCAGCCATAAAAAAATGGTTGCTTTCGAACCATTAACTTCCAACTCCGGATAATATAACAATAACATAACCGCCCGCTAAATACTAACGAGGTCGTTTAGAAATGAATAAAAAGCGTTTCTTCCCCGGTCGCCCCGTTCGCTTCGCTCAGGGCAGGCTCTGAGCTTGTCGAAGGGCAAGAAAATATGCCGCTATAGTTCGACGGGCGTTCGACCGAGCTCACGCCGAGGTCTCACCATGGGTGGTTACTAAACGACCTCTACTAACCTGAATTTGTAATATCTCCTTATATCTGGTAATCTTTCTGCAACACACTTTTTGAGTCTTACCGATGTGGAAAAAGAGTAAATCTATCCTGGCGTTGCTCCTAGTTGTCATTACCGTTGCTACGGGCATATCAGGATGCGCCGGCAGCCTATCCCGGAAAACCTACGACCGCAATGTGTCACCATTCGATATCAACCGCGTGGCTACGGTGCGTATCGTGATGAAGGAAAAAGACTGGGAATTCACCCAAGCAAATGCCGTTTCAGAGCAATATGTACAGGCTGACTTCTGGTTTGACGGTGAACTTGTACCGGACGTAGCGGTCAGGCCCAAGGGAAATGCCTCGCTCTGGGAGACACTGAAAATGGGCAGCGAACGGTTCGGCCTGAAGGTAGATTTCAATTTTTTTAACAGAGCCCGCACCTTCCATGGCATAAAGAAGTTGAATTTCAATAACGGCTGGAGCGACCCCACGCTTATGCGTGAGTACCTCTCCTATGAGATATTCGAAAAGATGGGCGTTCCCACTCCCCGCGCCTCTTTCGTTGACCTCTATATAAATGAATTACACCTCGGCGTATACACGATGGTCGAGCAAATTGACCTGACCTTCCTGGCCCGGCACTTTCGTAAGAGCGACGGCAATCTTTACAAACCCAGGATACCGGTGGCTTTTCTTGACTGGACGGAAGAGGACATCAAAAAGACGCCGGTCTCACCAGCAACCAGGAGAGAGTCGGCGGCTAATACCAGCCTGGACGTTAATCTTGGCGGCGGCAATCTGGGAGAAATCATGCAAGCCCTGGAACCGGAAGACCCCGATAAAACCCCGGTCCCGGGGCCGGGAGGGCTGCTCCCGGGACAGCGGCCGGACCCGGCCTCCATGCCCCCGGATATGTTTCCCCCATTACCTCTCAACTACATCGAGTTGATACAACTGAGGACTAATGAGAATAATCCTGACCACACTGCGCTGTTCCGCTTCCTCGATATTATCAACAAGGAACCCGATAAAACCTTCCTGCAGGAAATCGAAAAGGTACTGGACGTGGACCAATTTCTGAGGTTCCTGGCAGTATCGACACTCATCGTGCATCTGGATAACTATATCGGGCTGGGGCATAATTACTATCTGTATGAAATGGATGGTAAGTTCACCATAATACCCTGGGACCTGAATATGGCTTTCGGCACTTATGAATGTATGGGCATAACCCGTGAAGGCATTCTCAATTTTTATATAGATGAGCCCACTGGCGGTCCCATCGCAGAGCGCCCGCTGGTCAAGAGGGTGCTATCTTACCCTCCGTTTATGGATACTTATCACGGATACCTGGAAGAGCTTTTAGCCGGGCCTTTCAATGTCGACAGGATGACATCTCGTATTGACCAGATTGCCGACCTGATACGCCCCTTCGTGAAGACCGATGCTTTAAAGTTTAATTCCACCGCTGATTTCGAGCGGTGCCTTACCGAAGACTTAATACCTCCTGAAGTATGGAATAAGACCCCGCCCTTCGCAAGAATGTATAATCCTATCGGCCTGAAGTCTTTTGTACAGGCACGCAGCGAATCCGTCAGGCAACAGCTCGATGGCAAGCGTCCCCGGTCTAATTACGGCCGTGGTAATGGTGGTAATCTCTGGATGCTTGACTTTGAACACGGTAGAATGCTGTTTTTTCCACCACCCCCCCGAAAATAAGATAAAACTTAACTATTGGTTACGAAATAATTAATCAAAGAAAAGACTTTACAATAATGCCGAAGAAATTCGATAGCATTGTTTTTTTCTTTCGTTTTTGATATTCTTTTAGCAATATTATCCTATCGTTTGACTTTTTTTCTATAGGCAGCCAAAAATGTCAATGCATCAGCAAGACCGGGTGATGCGGAAAAATATTAAAACTATCCTGGCGGGATTTTTACTATTCATTGTCCTCGCCACCAGCGTGTCCGGGTGTGCCGGCAGTCTGTCCCGGAAAACCTTTGACCGTAATGCGCCACCGTTCGATACCAACCGCGTGGCTACCGTGCGTATCGTGATGAAGGAAAAAGACTGGGAATCATTGAGGGCAAATGCTTTTACAAAGCAGTACCTAAAGGCTGATTTCTGGTTCGACGATGAAAAGATACCCAATGTCGGCATCCGGACCAAGGGAAACGCCTCGCTGGGTCAAACGGTGGGCTGGTCGAGCCTGAGGCTCCCGCTGGCGATTGACTTCAATCTCTTCAATCGGGCACGCACTTTCCACGGCGCGAAAAAGGTCCATTTTAATAATGGCTGGAGCGACCCCACCCTCCTCCGGGACGTCATTTCCTACGAGATATTCGCGAAGATGGGTGTCCCTGCTCCCCGCGCCTCAATTGTCGATGTTTGGGTCAATGATACCCATCTTGGCGTATATACTATGGCTGAGGCGGTTGACCAGCCTTTCCTCCAGCGGTACTTTACCGATGCCAACGGCAACCTGTACAAACCCGAGGTTATATCGGCGCGCCTGGACTGGACGGAAAAAGATGCCTATAAAAATATCGTCATACCGGGCATGCCCGAACAGCCCCGCCAGAACCCCATTCTCTACACCAATATCGGCGGCGGTCCGCTTCTAGACATCCTGCGCGCCCTGGGACAGGAAGAGACCGTAGCTACTTACAAGCCTATACCTCCGGCGCAGGGTAATATCTTCCGCGGCCTTCCGCCGATGGTAATGCCGCGCAACTATATTGAGGGTATGGCCCTGAAGACCAATCAGAACAACCCTAACTACTCGGCCCTGTTCAAATTCCTGGATGTCCTCAACAACGAACCCGACGAGACCTTTCCGCAGGAAATCGAGAAGGTGCTGGATGTGGATGAAGCACTGCGGTTTTTCGCGGTGTCAGCCTGTATTGTGCATCTGGATAACTATATCGGCATCGGGCACAACACCTATCTCTATGAGGTTAACGGCAAGTTCTCACTCATCCCCTGGGACCTGAATATGGTCTTCGGAACTTTTAACAATGGTATCAGGAAAGACGGCACTATCAACTACTACATCGACGAGCCGACCGCCGGCCCGGTCAAGAGGTATCCACTGGTCTACCGGCTACTATCCTACCAGCCATACCTGGACACCTATAACCGCTATATGAAAGATTTGCTGGACGGCCCCTTCTCTCTGGATGTTGTCCTGCCGCGAATTGACCAGCTCGTCGAGATAGTTCGCCCCTACGCCAAGGCCGATACCGAGATGTTCTATTCCTACGAGGACTGGGAGCGCTGCCTTACGGAAGACCTGAGACCGCCGGACCTGTTCGAGGGGTGGATGGCCGGCGGGCCATCACCGATGCTTCCCTTCTTCCTGCGTAATAAGGAGACCTCCTGCCTTCGCACGAATTTCGGCGTCAATAGTCTCTTTGAGTTAATGATGCGTGATTTCAAACCCGGCGAGGTGGAGAAATTAAAGGGCTGCTTAACGCCGGAGACCTATGATTTGTTCCTGCAGAACATCTACGGTCCACTGAAGGCTCCACAGCCGCCCCGACAGCCCGGTTTCGGACCTAACTCACTCGGTCTGAAGACATTTATCAAAGCCCGCTATGAGTCGGTGCGGCAGCAGCTTAACGGAGAGCGTCCCAATCGTTCCAGTAATGGCAGCGGTAACGGAGGCAGTCTCTGGTTGGCGGACTGGATGAAACCCCCGGGTTAAATGATGAATATAAGCGGAGGAAATTAAAATAGAAATTACCGAGAAATCAGTCAATAACGCAGAGCCAATGAGGTCCACACCCCCGCCGAGGTTCGAACGGAAATTTGCGATACTACCCAGGAACATCGGCTTTGCCTATACCTTGCTGCGGCAGGTCTGCCGGCCGGACAGGGAATACCCGAAAGACCGTGTCCACAGTCTGTACTTCGATACCTACGACCTCGACCAGTATGAGCGGTCGGCATCGGGCGATTTCAGGAAGAACAAGGTACGCATCCGCTGGTACGGCGATAACATCGCTGAACAGGGAGAGATACCTGTCTTTCTCGAGCTTAAATCAAGAGAGGGCTTTGCCAGCAGCAAGCAGCGCCAGAGGTTCCAGGTATCTGCCCAGTCCTTAAAGCCGGCGAGTCTAGGCCGCGGGATTCTGGACAAAACAACGATTATCGAAACACTGGCCAGGTTCGGCCATTTCCTCGATAAACCCTTAATACCGATTATCGTGATATCATACCAGCGCTACCGTTTTAACGAAATGCTGACCGGCGTACGGGTATCATTCGACTCCGATATCCGCGCCACGGCGGTGGCCCCGGAACTGGGCCGCCGGGAACGCGAGATACGCCTGACGGGAGGCGTCATCGAGGTCAAGGGGCCTTCCCTAGAGCTGCCTTTTACGCTCCGACGCATGCGACTTCTGGATGTAGACTGGGGCCGATTTTCCAAGTACGGCAGCTGTCTCGATGCACATTTTTCCGAGCCGGGGAGCGTGGCTCGTTTATCACCTTCGGGCAAAATAACCGCGCCATAGATAAAAAGGAGGATATATCATGTCTGCTGACACATTCTGGGAGTATGTCAAAGGTCTGCAATCCCCGCTGGGACTCTGGGAAATTCTGGTCGCCCTGGGATTTTCTGTGGTGGCTTCCGTGGTCGCTTACCTGATGTACCAGATGTTCTACGGGTCGAGGCACATCGGGGCCGGGGTACACCGTACTTTTATCATCGGCGGACCGGCCATCACCGCGCTCTTCATGGGCATCCAGGTATCCATACCGCTATCGCTGGGGCTGCTGGGGGCGCTATCTTTCGTCCGCTTCCGGACTCCGGTAAAAGACCCGGCCGAAATCGGCTTCCTCCTTTTGCTCATCGCTTCATCAATCGGTGCCGCCACCAATAACTTCCTGGTAACCGCCATCCTCTTCGGCATCGTGTTCATCGCCCTGGGCATTCACTGGCTAACCCGCAACCGCATCTCTGTGTTCGGGAGGGGCCACCTGATGATTTCCGTAGACCAGCCTGCTTATGCAGGGCTGGAAGGAAAGATGTCCACTTTTCTCAAGGAACGGCTGGGCGGCCTCAGGCTGGAGACGATGTCCGTGGTGGATAACCGCGTGAGCCTCCATTACCTGTACCGGCGCCGCACCGACTTCAACTGGGCGGCTTTCACCAACGACCTCAATCAAATGGCCGGTACAGCCAAGGTCGAGGTATTTATCGGATAGTGCCAAAAGACAGCTGACTTAACGCGCTGTCCAGCCCCCGTCCACCACCAGCTCACTCCCCGTGGATAACCGGGACTCGTCCGAGGCAAGATAAAGGACGGCATAGGCAACATCGATTGGTTTACCCAGATACCCGATGGGTTGAACCTGTTCCATATTCTTCCCCATGGTCTCGTCCTTGAGCATGGGAGCCGTCATGGGTGTTTCAATAACGCCGGGATGAACGGAATTAACACGGATATTATAGCCGCGGCCCGCTTTGGAACACTCGAGGGCAGCCGCTTTGGTAAAGAGCCTTACGGCACCCTTACTGGCGCAGTACGCCGACGTATTATCAACAGTACCGATAATACCCGCGGCTGAGGACATATTAACAATCGAACCGCCGCCGGTTTCTTTCATAGCCAATATCGCGTATTTCGTGCCCAGGAAAACGCCGTCCAGGTTGACACTCATCAGCCAGCGCCATTCCTCCAGAGACGTTTTTTCTAACTCTTTGATAAGCATAACACCGGCATTATTTACGAGAATATCCAGCCTGCCGAACTCAGCTACAGTCTTTTCGATTACCTTATTCCAATCAGTTTCACTGGTAACATTGTGTTTCACGAAGATGGCCTCCCCACCTCCACGTTTTATTTCCCTCACCACCTCTTTACCGCTAACCTCATTAATGTCGCTGACGGTAACTTTAGCCCCTTCCTTCGACAATAATAATGCCGTGGCCCTACCCAGCCCGCTGGCCGCACCCGTCACAATAGCTACTTTACCTTTAACGCGGTTCATTTTCGTCTCCTTTAACAGAATTTATTAACGCGGTATTTGTTCTCCGCAATTATATGCCAGAGAGTAGCCACGGTCAATGGCAGCATCGGTATGACACCTGACCATGTTCCGTATTGACACTTTATAGCAAACGGGTTAGATTTAATTCTGGAGTCTAAAGTGCCGGGAGGTAAAGCAATGACCAGAGTGGAGGAAATCCTCAATAAAAGCCGAACTATAGCCGTGTTCGGCCTTACCGCCAACCCGGACCGGCCCAGTCATATCGTCGCCAGCTACCTGAAGGAAAAAGGCTATAAAATAATCCCGGTTAACCCCGGCGAAAAGACGATACTGGGGGAGACAAGCTATCCCGACCTTACCTACATCCCCGAAAAAGTAGACGTCGTCGATATCTTCCGTCGGTCGGAAGACGTTCCTCCCATCGTGCGCGAGGCCATCAAAACAGGCGCTAAAGCCGTCTGGATGCAGGAAGGCGTGATAAACAAAGAGGCCGCCGCCGAGGCCAGAAAAGCCGGCTTAAAAGTGGTCATGGATAAGTGTATGCGCAAGGAGCATATAAAACTACACGGTAGTAAATAACCCCACAGTGGGAGTGTCTAGTGACTGCAATATGGGATTGCTTCATCGCTACGCTCCTCGCAATGACAACCCGGTTATTAACACACCCTCGTATCAATGAGACCACTGTTTGTCCAATACCTATACCCTCACCTTTTACTGGCATCTCATCATCACAGATGTTATCATGAAAGAACAACGAGGACACAAGGCATGGATATCGACCTGTCTTTTATGGGCGCTGCCCGCGGCGTGACCGGCTCGCGGTACATGGTAGAAGCCAATAATATAAAGCTCCTGGTGGACTGCGGACTTTACCAGGAAAGGGAGTTCCAGGACAGAAACTGGGAACCCTTTAGATGTACACCAAGAGAACTGGCGGCTGTCCTGCTAACCCACGCCCACCTGGACCACTCCGGACTGCTCCCCAGGCTGGTAAACGATGGTTTCCGGGGCAGGGTAATCTGTACTTCCGCCACTGCCGATATCGCTAAAATCATGCTCCTCGACTCGGCACACCTGCAGGAAGAAGACGCCGCATATAAGAAAAAGAGACACATCAGAGAGGGTAGAAAAGGCCCCTATCCTGAAATCCCGCTCTATACGGTCGCCGATGCCGAAGCATCCTTACGACTGTTCGCTCCCGTCGAATACAATCAACCGGTAAACATCGGCAACGGCATCGAAGCCACTTTTTACGATGCCGGCCATGTCCTGGGCTCATCCATGATAAAATTGCGAATAAGTCAGGGCGGGGAAAAGAGGAGCATCGTTTTCTCCGGAGACATCGGCCGGTGGGACCGCCCGATATTACAGGACCCGAGCGTGTTCCGCAGGACGGACTATGTCGTGATGGAATCCACCTACGGCGACCGCCAACACGAGGGCACTGAGGAAATCGGCGAAGAACTGGCGGAAATAGTTAAAGCGGCCTTTGCCGCCGGGGGCAATATCATCGTCCCCAGTTTCGCTTTGCAGCGCGCTCAGGAAATACTTTTCTACCTTTCTACCCTGCTGAGGGAAAATCGCATACCCGACCTGACGGTCTACCTCGACAGCCCGATGGCAATAAAAATCACCGAGGTTTACAAGCGACACGCCGAGCTGTTTGACAGCGAGATGAAAGACCTTATACGCCGGCACCAATCGCCTTTCGACTTCCCCGGCCTGAAAATGGTGGAGACCGTAGAGGAGTCAAAAGCCCTGAACGCAATTACCGGCACGGTCATGATTATCGCCGGCGCGGGGATGTGCACCGGCGGCCGGATAAAGCACCACCTCATCAATAACATCTCGCGGCCGGAGTGCACTGTATTATTCGTCGGCTTTCAGGCGGAAGGCACCCTGGGCAGACAGATACTTGACGGCGCCAGGAGCGTGAGAATCCACGGTCAGCAGTATCCTGTCCGCGCCCGGATAGTCCAGATACAGGGTTTTTCCGCTCACGCCGATAGAGACGAGCTTCTAAAATGGCTTTCTAATCTTTCGGCAAACCCCAGGCATGTTTTCATTACCCACGGAGAATTCAAAGCCGCCGAGCAGTTCCGTGATTTTTTAAAGGAAAAAACCGGCTACGAGACCTCGATACCGACATACGGCACGAAGGTCCGGCTGGAATAAAAATAAGGTCAATCGGTCCTTCATCTGTGAAGGATAAAGGAGGGCCCATGAGCGCCGAATATGAAATCAATCAACTTGCCAAAGAAGAATCTTGGCGGATGTTCCGTATCATCGGGGAACTGGTTGAAGGCTTCGATACCCTGGCTGATATCGTACCCGCCGTAACGATATACGGCTCCGCCCGACTCAAAGCCGATAACAAGTGGTATGCGCAGGCCGAAGAAACCGCTCGCCTACTGGGTAAGGCCGGCTTCAATATCATGACCGGCGGCGGCCCCGGTTTCATGGAAGCCGCCAATAAGGGAGCGCGGGATGCCGGAGTAAAATCGGTGGGGCTGAATATTCATCTAACACCGGAACAGGCGTGCAATATCTATGCGGACAAGTCAATCACTTTCCACCACTTCTTCGTCCGCAAGGTGATGCTGGTAAAATATGCTACCGCTTTCGTCATCATGCCGGGCGGACTGGGCACCCTGGACGAACTCACCGAAGTATTGAATTTAATACAAACACAGAAAATGAGACCCTTCCCGGTAATAATGTTCTCCAGCGAATACTGGTGTGGTTTACTCGACTGGCTAAAAGACACGGTGCTGGCTGAAGGCGCCATTTCGGAAGAAGACTTCGAACTGCTGCGGGTATTCGATTCCCCCACAGAAATTGTCCGTGCCGTGGAGAAATGGTACACCAAGCAGGAGGTCACAGGCAAAAGAGCACTGCAGAGATAGTTATTGCCTGCGCAATCCCACCCTGGGTAGACTCGATGTCACGGGCGCATCGAAGATAAAACAACGGCCGCGTCAATAAATTGCAATATTGAAAACGGGCGTATGGTGCCGGACCGTATGAGAACATATATCATGCTGAGAGCTTGTGAATTAAATCAATACGTAATGCTACCCTGTCACCCTGAGCGAAGCGAAGGGTCTCGGGTGGGGGCATTCTACCTTTTTTCCACACCACCCCGAGATCCTTCGTCGCCCCGACGATGATCGGGACTCCTCAGGATGACATTTTTTCATAGTTTCTGATTATCTCCGATTCCGATTTATCGGCCATACGCCCTAGTCTTTGGCCAAGTCCTTCTTCCAGGTCTCCGCTCTCTCGATAAGCTCCCTGGCGGCATTAAGCGCATTCGCCGTATAGCGGGGGCCGCCAATCATCATCGCCAACTCTTTGAAACGCGCTTCCCCCTTAAGGGGTTCAATAGTGCTTACCGTCCGGTCGCCGGCGCTCTGTTTGCTGACGCGGTACTGGGCATCGGCGAAGGCGGCAATCTGCGGCAGGTGCGTCACACATATTACCTGGTGGTGCCGTGAAAGTTTCCACAGCTTTCTACCGATGACCTCGCCGTTCCTCCCCCCGATACCGATATCGATTTCATCGAAGATAAGCACCGGAATCGTATCCGCTTCTGCGAGGGCGCTCTTCAACGCCAGCATAAAGCGCGATATCTCACCGGTGGAAGCAATCCTATCCAAAGCCTTGGCAGGCTCACCCGGATTCGTCGAAGCCATAAAAACCACATCGTCGACACCGCTGCTACCAAACCTGTAACACTTTCCATCAGGAAATGGAATTCCTTCCGGAGAGGGCTCCTGCGTCACCGATACGGCAAAATCCACCCGCGCCATACTCAGTTCGGCAAGCTCTTTTTTCACCACCCCGGCCAGTTTTTGCGCCGCCCGGGTTCTCTCCTGAGAAAGCCTCGCGGCAAGGGCGCCCATTTCCTTTTTCAATTGTCCTCTCCTGGCTTCCAGCTGCTCGCGCCGCTCCCCGTAATTGGTGAGCCCTTCCAGTTCCCGCTCCGCTTTAGCGAGGTAATTCAGCACCTCGCCAGCGGAACCGCCATATTTCCTCTTCAAGCTCCTGATGAGTTCGAGCCTGTTTTGAACCTCTTCGAGGCGCTGTGGGTCAAAGCTAAGATTATCACCGTATGAATGGACTTCACGCGCCAGCTCTTCAAGTCCGTGTATCATCTCCTCCAGATAGCCCATCTGCGTCTGCAGTGAGAGGTCGGTTTCGACCATTTGTTTCATCAGCGGGAGGGCTTCGTTAGCCTTATCCACCACCGAAGACGAGGCGAGGGCGCTTTCATCGCCGTAGATTATCCGGTAAATTTCATAGGAAGCCGCTTTCAGCTTTTCCGCCGAGGTCAGGAGGGTGAGTTCTTTCCCCAGTAATTCTTCTTCTCCTTCCTGGAGTTCCGCCCTTTTAATTTCATCAATCTGGAAATTGAGCAATTCCATGTGCCGGGCCAGCTCCTGCTCATCGCGGGATAAAGCCTGGATTTCCCGCTCCACCTGATGCAGCTCCATGGCTTTGGCGCTGAAAGCATGCCTTCTCTCCAAGGTATGCGCGTAGGCATCAAGGTAATCCAGGTGATGGCTCTTGTTCAGCAGCGAGAGATGCTCGCTCTGACCGTGGATATCGACCAGAGCCGCGCCGATATCCCGCAGCAGTGCCCTCGATACAGCCTGCCGGTTCACCCGCGGCGTGGTACGACCCTGCCGGCGAAAATCGCAGGTGAGGAGGATGGTATCATCACCCGCTTCCAGTCCCTTATCAGATAGTAAATCACGCAGCGGTCTTTTCCCTTCTTTATCAACGGTACGAAATACCCCTTCGACCTGAGCTTCATCAGAGCCGTGACGGATATCTTCTTCCTGCGCCTGGGCAGACAGCAGGGCTTCGACGGCATCGACGACCAGCGACTTGCCGGCACCGGTCTCTCCGGTAATTACGTTCAGTCCTTCGGCCGGCTTCCATTCTATCTCCTCGATGATGCCGAAACCTTTTACCGTCAGTTCATCCAGCACTGCCTACCTCGCTCCCTCTTTTTTCCTTTTATTGAGTTCATCCTGAGCCATTTCAAGGTTCATCGGTATCTCCTGGAACGGCAGCTGTAAAGTCCGCTTCAGGTCGTTGGCGTTGCGGGGGGCATATGCCTGCCAGTGATTATTAAAGAAGGCAAAGAGAATCCGGGCTTTTTCTCCGGCGGCTCTAACCCTGTCCGCCAGCCCGGCGATTTCCTCAGGAGAATAGAGATATCGGTAACGCGTTTCACTATCGCCCGTCCACCAGTCCTTGGCGTTCCTGCCATGGAAGCGGAAATAGGCCATATCAGCCGTCACGGGCACCTCCGCCGCCACCGAGGTGCTGAACTTCGGCTCGTCAATCTGCACCCAGGCCATATTACGTTCACGTAGAAATCTAGCGGTGCCGGCATCATCGCTCCAGCTGCGGTGCCGCAACTCCACCGCCAGTTTGTACTCCCCGAACGCTTTAGCCACCGCCCCGAGTATCTGCTTACCGTATTCGTCATTTTTAAAGCTGGGCGGGAACTGCGCCAGCAGCGCACCGAGCTTATTGTATTTCACCAGGGGTTCCAGGCTTTTTTTAAACCTATCGACATCATCCTGAGCGATAACCGCCTCTTCGCCCGTAGCTTCTTTATACATCTTGGGGTGGGTAAACTTCTGCCAGAGCTTGACCGAAAATAAAAAGCCCGGCGGCACACGGCGCGCCCAGTTGTACACAAACCCTGGGTCGGGCGGCCGATAAAAAGAGCTGTTAAGCTCCACTGTATTGAAGAACTGGCTGTAAAATTCAAGCTCGTTTATCTTACCGGCGGGGTAGAAATAGCCCTGCCAGGTGCCTTCCCCTTTCGGGTAAGACCAGCCCGATGTGCCGATATAGATACCCTCTGCCGTAGCCATGTTTCTCCCTCACGGTCATTATACGGGAAGAGTGTAAAAGTTAAAAGTCAAAGCTAACAAGTGACAAATATTGCTTAACGATATATAACAGGTGTGCCAATATGTTCTGGCAGGAAAAGTCTCTAGGGAGGGTAGTGATAAAAAATCGGTTTTTATAATATATAATTATGAGTTTATTATTTATTTTTAGCGAAAACCCCAATCTTCCTTTTTTCAGCCTCTGGGGGCAAGGTTTTAGCCCAATCCATGAGAGTACGGACATACAGCTTGGGATCCTCGGCGTGCATCAGGTGCCCCTTTTTGGGGAAGGAAAGAAAAGTAAAAGGCTGTCCGGCTCCCTTGATCAGGCTTTCAATCCGAGCGATCATATCGTCCAGAACCGCTTTTTTCGATGAACCTGTCATCATCGCAAGCAGGGTTGAGTGAAGTGTATATAATACGGGGCTCTTGACGTTTGACAGCATTTGAGCATGGTCGCACGAAGCACTTAAGAGACCGTTGACGGTGGCTTTAGCCCATTCAGGATCGTATTCCTTTATATTTTGCCTTGGTTCAGTCTTTTTACCAAACATATTCTGGAAAGCATCGGGCGGCATTATCTTACGCATAGCATCTACAAGCCCATCCCAATCACCGATACTCCACTGATCGCCAAGGTAGCTGTTATGTAGCAAAAAGACTTTACTAAGCGATATTTGCCGAATCGATGGTCCGAATGCTGAAGACAACTCACTTACAAACAACGCAGGATCTTCGCAATAAGCACCGCGGATAATGCCGGGCGGCGCGTACGCCGACAGCCAGGCTGCCAGTACACCGCCAGAAGACGTACCAGCGACCACAACTGGCCGGCAGACTAAAAAAGTGATGAATCTGACCAAGTCATTGCCCATGTTATCGTATGTATAACGCCCCGGCGTGCGGCTTGACCTACCTTGCCCCCGCAGGTCGACGGCAAATACCTGGAAGTGTTCGGAAAGCTGACCCATAGCTTCTTCATAGCCCCACCAAGATTCCGTCTGAGCGGGGATAAGGACGAGAGCCGGTTTATCCTTTTTGCCCGTGGTAGAGTAGTTAAGCAAGAGTTCCCCGGTATCAAACAGGTGTTCTTCATACTTGTGAGGTATATAGGTAATTTCAGGGTTCTCTGGCCCATAGCGATATTTCCCCATTGCGCACCTCCTGACAAAATCCTGAATTAGTCTATAACCAAAGAATTAGAAAGTCAAGGTAATATTAATATAATATGATAACTACCAAAACAAGGAGACCACCGGGCGGTAGATATCCGCCGCGATGGTCCCCGTTTTTCAAGTACCTTATTGCCAGGTTTTTAAAGAGCTAATCGGCTGGCAGGAGAGGTGTATAAACGCCCGCTTTCAGTATGGCGAATCTCAATGCCAGACCGCCGATTATTTCGCTTATGATGGCTGTAATCAACATTCCGGAGGAAGCCTCCCTGGCATAATAGGTGATAATAGATATAGCTATCGGGACAGCGATACCGAACAGAAAAACCCCTACCCAGAAAAGCGGTGCCAGACTGCCTCCAATAAGCCTTTTGACGGCATCTCTGGCCGCGGCGCTGCTGTAGGTGGTGTTCCACAGATAAACACCGATGATAATCGCCAGAGCTATCAGTACGACACGGATGATATTTTCCAGCGCTGCGATTTGTGTACTATCGCCAGCTATAAAGATAGCCAGAAGGATGGCCAGGCCACCGGTGAGACCACAGGTTACGAAAAGGACCGGTACAATTGCCGAATTCCATACCTTGATGGCGCTGACATAGCTGACGGCGAAGCCGGTATAGATTGACTGGGCAAAGGCGAATATGCCGGCCAGCACTTTGAACGTGGTTAAGGCGCCGGTCGCCTCCGGGAACCACTGGCGCAAGATAAGTGTGATAAAAGTGAGACCGATGAACAGCATGATGAAGATGAAGCCCCGCGCTATCCATGATGTTTTCGGCTTCATGAACATGCGCCAGAAACGGAACGGATGGCTCAGGTGTATCATGTAGGCTACACCCATGAGCAGAGAGAGCAACCAGGCCACGAACATGCCCGTCAGGTTATCGAAGTAGGCGGCAGCCAGATACAGACCTCCGCTGATACCTCCCAGGAAAAAGGCGAAGGCGATAAAATTGCCCCGGCCATCTATCCAGTCTTTCTGTTGCTGGGCTTTTATCATAAACTCATATGGTTTTATGTTACTCATTTTCTTATGCCTCCCCTTCTTCTTTAATCGATGTAAGAAATTGACGGCTCCGTGTCAAACTCGGGATGGAACGCATGGCCGTGCTTTTCTTTGATTATCCGGTTAATCTCGCTATTCGGGTCATCCAGGTCGCCGAAGTGTATAGCTTTCGTCGGGCAGATGATAACACAGGCCGGGGTAGCATCGCGGTCGACGCCCGGTTTCAACCCCAGCGCCATGCCAGAATCTATCCTCTCCTTACAGAAGACACACTTCTGAACCACGCCCGGCTGATGAGGGTATAAAAGCCGTCCCATCTTTTCGTGCTCGGTCAATTCCTGGCCCGGGAAGTATTGCGCATCACCGTCCTCATACATCGACCGCATCTGGTAGGGACAGGCAACCATGCAATAGCGGCAGCCCACGCACTTTGTTTCATCAACCCAGACAATACCGTCTTCCCGCTGCTGGGTGGCCCCGGTGGGACAGACCTTCACGCATTTCGGCTCGGCGCAATGATTACAGCGTACCGAATAAATGAGCTTGGTTACCGCCGGGTATTTACCCTTTTCTCCTATCAGCACCCTGTTCCAGAATATCTGGGGCGGGAGGAAGTGCTCGGCCTTGCAGGCCAGAACACAGGCATTACAACCGATACATCTCTTCAATTCTATTGCCATTCCCCATCTCATAGCGGTTTACCTCCTACTCCGTCGTATTCAATTCTATGGTCGATTTTATAAACTTTCACCATAGTCGCTGTTTCCTGGCTCCAGCATACCGGGCAGGCGTGCTTGAAGTCCGATTCCAGCAGGATATTAAAGTTGGTGCCCTTGCCGTAGGCAATGGGCGCACCCTTGGCCCAGGCGCCGGAGCAGGCGGATATTGCTATCGTCTTGGGATGCTGACCCTGCATTGTCTTCAGCGTGCCCGTCGTCTTCCGCCCGTATGACGACTCCAGGCAGATGAGGTCGCCGTCTTTTAAGCCCTTCTTTTTAGCGGTATCTGCGTTCATGGTGATATTGTAGGTGTACGGATTGAGCTGGCTGACCTCGTCCAGCCATGGCATTTCCATGGTATAGGTGCCGTTGTGGAGGATATCGCGGTAGGAGAAGCTGTACAGGTCGAACTCTTTTGTCTCTTCCCTGGATACCTGCGCCGGAAAGTAGCTGATTAGAGGTGTAAACTGCTCCCACTCCAGCTCTACGCCCGCTTTCTTGGCGTTCTCCATTATCTCCGGCCTGAGCTCGGCGATATGCTCCATGTAGATAGGAATACGGACATCCACGTACCAGCGCCAGTAGGCTTCCTTGACCTTCTTGGGCCAGTCGATGGAGCCATGCTCGGAGATATATTCCAGGCCGTGCTTTTCGCCGAAGTAGAACTTGAAAGCGCGGTCCATCATCTCATGGTATGAAATCTTCTCTTCGGGCTTGATGAGTACGGTTACCTTACTCGGGTCGATGCGTTTCACGTCCCGGACACTGGCTATGTCGCCGCTGATGAGCGCCTCGCCGCCGAAGCTGGAGAAGTAGACATTGTAGTATTGATTCATCTCTTCTCTCATGCCTATTCTATCGGCAAGGTCCCAGAGAGCTTCGACCTTGTTCCGCCGCTCGTAGGCAGGCTTGACCACCGGCTGCCTGATAGGGAAGCTCCAGCCTTCCATGCCGATGGGATGGTTAAAGAAGGGACCATGCGCCCCAAAGATGCAGTATGTTTCCAGCGGATGGCAATCGGGCAGGACGATATCGGCAAAGCCCTCGCAGAACTCGTTGGGTAGTATATTAATGGATACGATGAACGGTATCTTCTTAAAGAAATTTTCGGCTATTTCGCGGTTCTGGGTGCTGCGCACCATGTTGGCGCCGAAAATTATCGCCATTTCTATCTCGTAAGGCCGCCCCAGCTTATCCCAGTATTTATCGAAGTCCGATGTTACCGGCTGGGGAGAGAACGATGCCGTCGGCACCAGCTCCTTCATGAGAAAAGTATTGGGCACCTGGGATTCCTCTACCGGCCAGGGTTTATGCTCCATGAAGGTCCCGGCCGTCAGCATGCCGTCCTTGCAGGGGTAAGGTATGACCTTGAATCTACCCGTCTCTGGGTAGCCGCCGACGTAGGCCGGCCAGCCGAGAGTGCCACCGGGGACATCCATAGCGCCCACGATGGCGTTGAGCAGGCACATGGCGCAGTAGCTCTGCGCCGAATTGGTATGGCCCTGTCCGCCGCGGAACATGATGGCCGCTACCGGCCGCAGGGGGAGCTTTTCTCCCTCGATTTCAATGGTGGCGCCGACCATCGCCGCGTCAGCCCACTCCTTGGCGATACGCCGCACCGTCGCCGCCGGAACGGTGCTCTCTTTCTCCGCCGCCTCCGGCGTATATTTTTTCACGTTATCTTTCACGAGCTGGAAGGAAGGGTGACACTTGACGCCGTTGACTGTGTACTCCCCCAGCAGGGCATAGTCCTTGATGGCGGGGTCGTTAAAGACCTTGGCTTTTTTATCCACGGAATCCCAGATTAGAGGCTTATTAGTCGCTTTATCACGGACATAGAGCTCGTCGGGCCCGATGAGGTAAGGTCCGTTGGTCTTCTTCTTGAGAAATTCTGCGTCATAGACATTCAGTTCATTGAGAATGATATTGACCATCGTCAGGGCGACGATACCATCCGTACCAGGCAGGATAGGTACCCATTCGGTGGCCTTTCCGCCGCCGAAGTTGCAGATGGGGTCGAAAACCACATTCTTCATACCCCTCGCCCGGGCATCCGCCGAGAGTCTCATGTTGAAGCCCATGGAGTGCCCGGAGCCGGTGCCTTTGTTGGAGCCCATCTGGATAACATAATTGCAGTACTTATAGTCCGGCACGATAGACCATGATGCGTGATAGAGTCCAGCGCCCATGTGCGAGCCGCTCCCGCAGTGCAGCCCGGCGCCGCCGACGTACCAGTTCTTGGTGCCGAACACTGCCCCGAAGACCCCGAATCCCAGGGGTAAATCAGGCCCGCTACCCGCCGACGGCGTGCCTCCATGGAGAAGTTTATTGGGATTTTCGGCGCGGATTTTCTTGAGTCGCTTGGCTATCTCATCGAGGGCTTCATCCCAGGAAATCCTCTCCCACTTGGGGTCCTCGAAAAGACCTTTCTTGGGATTAGTCCGGCGCATGGGGTAGTTGAAGCGGTTGGGGTCATAAAGGGCCTGTATCATCGCTTCGCCCTTGGCGCAGAGACCGCCTCGGGCGCCGAAGTCATTATCTGGCTCCCCCTCAATCTTGACGATGACCCCGTTGACCCGGTGAGCGCGAATGGTACACTGACCATAGCAGCCCCCGCATGTCGATTTCACCCAGGTATCGTCCCAGATTTCCGGGTTACCTTTTACCGATAGTCCTTTTACCGGTTTGTCTTTTACCGGCTTGCTTTTTGCTTGAGTAACCATATTTCTACAATCCACCTCCTAAGTTTTACATTATATAGTTGACTTTCAGGTACTTACTATTTTCACGCACTGGCATCACAAAGTTTTTTAAGCAGAGCGAACCTCTCATCGACCTGTTTTTGCAGGTCCGCCAGGCCTTCTTCTTTCAAATGCGAGAATTTCCGCATCAATTTAGTAAATTCCGTAACCGGCCTGGGGCTGGCTACCTCAACCGTAATCTTCGGTTTACCGTCCTCCGCCTCCCAGAGAGGGAAGTAGTTGGTCCTGACGGCGGTGCGGCATACTTCAATTGACAGATTGGAATCAATGCGCCAGCCCACCGGGCAGGGTGAGAACACGTGAAGGTAGACGAATCCCTCTTTAGACTTCGCTTTAGCCTTCTGGAGCTTCTTGGCAAAGTCCTCCAGGTGGCTCAGGGTGGCCGTGGCCAGGTATTTCGGGTGGTGCATCAGCATCACCATGGGCATGTTCTTGGACTGGGTTGGCTTGCCGCGGCCGACCTTGCCCACGGGGGTCGTGGTGGTGGCGGCGCCTTTTTGCGTGGCGCTGCTTCTCTGGTTGCCGGTGTTCATGTAGCCTTCGTTATCGTAGGTAATATAAATGATATGCTCGCCTCTTTCGGCAGCCCCGCTGAGGGGTTGAAAACCGACATCGCTGGCGCAACCATCGCCGGTAAAGCAAACCACCGTGGCATCAATACCGACCTTTTCATAGTACCTCGCCAGGCCGGTGGCACTGGAGGCGACCCCGGTCATAACGCAGGCGAGATAAGGCAGCTTGTGCCATGCCCCGAGGTTCTGACCGTGCAGGACCGGCGCCGAACAGGACGGCGTGCCGACAAATACCATATTGTCACCCAGGACCTTCGGCACGAACCTGGCGGTAAGCTCCAGGGGACAGCCGGCGCACCAGGCGACACCACCGGAAAACTTTTCCTCGGCGCAAAAATAATCAAAAATCCGATTTTTCTTCTTCGCTGCTTCTACCATCTTCTTTACTCCTCCATAGGAATCCAGGTTATTTCCTGGTACGGCTTACCCTTGGCGGCGGCGCTGACTTCATCAATCACTCTGCCGACATGGGGTATGTTGATATCCAGATTTGCCAGGCCATCGATATAGCTTAATATGGGGGCCGAGCCAATCTTCGGGGAGAGCACTTTTAACTCGGTACACATCGGGCCGTACTTCCAACCGAAACAGACGCTCCGGTCGATGACCCCGATGGCCTTTTTCCCTTTGAGAGCTTGAACCAGACGCTCCTCGGGGAAGGGGCGGTATAGTCTTAGTTTTATCAGGCCGACTTTCAATCCATCTTTTCTTTTAGCATCGACGACGGTCCGCGCCGTACCGGCGGCGCTCCCCGAGGCCAGGATGACGATATCGGCGTCGGCGGTGCGGTACTCCTCTATCTGTCCGCCGTAGCTCCGCCCGAAGTACTCCCCGAACGCCTTATCTATCTCATCAACTTTCTTCGCAGACTTCTCCAGGGCCAGCCAGTGCTTATAGCGGGCCTCGACATAGCCCATCTCAATACCGTGAGTGCCGCAGCCCCTTGCCTGCCCCGGAATGAGCCGGGGACGCTGGGGCTGCTGCTTCAAAGGTGCTAAAAAACCATCCACGTCCTCGATATTAGGTATTTCTACCGCCTCGGCGAGGTAGGACAGGTAATAGCCATCATAGTTCACCATGACCGGCAGCTGGATGTCATAGTCTTCCGCCAGCCGGTAGGCCATAATTATCTGGTCAATGATTTCCTGGTCGTTCTCCACGATTATCTGTACCCAGCCGGAGTCCCGGGTGGAAATCATGTCCTGCTGCCCGGTGGAAACGGCATGGATGCCCGGGGTCTCCCGGTTGACGTTGACCATCACCACCGGTGCCCGGAAGCCGGCCGTCTGCAAGAGCGTATCGTACATGAACACCAGCCCGTACGATGACGTAGCGGTGAAAACGCGCGCGCCAGCCACGCTGGCGGCGCAGACGATATTCATCGCCGAGTTTTCACCTTCCACCTCTATCATCTCGGCATCCAGAACGCCGTCGGCATGGAAGGCGGATAGCTGCTCGACCACCTCACTCTGAGGAGTGATAGGGTAGGAAGCCACCACCTCCGGACGGCACAGCCTGGCCGCATAGGCGGCGGCCGCGTTACCCGTCATTACTCTAACCTGACCTTTTTTAGCTTTCATTTAACGAACTCTCCTTCCGGAACCATGGTAATAGCACCCCGCGGGCATTCCTTGGCACAGATTCCACAGCCTTTGCAGAAGCCAAGATTAACCTCGTAATGGTCTTCCATGTCTTTCATGCACTGCGGAGGGCAGTAGAGGGCGCAAAGACCGCAGTAGTTACATTTTTCCTTGTCCAGGACCGGCCTTTCGGTACGCCAGCTGCCGGTGTCCAGGCAAAGGAGTAATTTATCGGCATTGGACCAGGCACTCTCAGTCTCGAAGATATTTTTATGTTTTATCACCATTTGATTACCTCCACTTCCTTGTATCCCCTCTCGGCGCTTTTAAGATTTCTCTTAAGGATATCGCCGCTGAGATAGTCCGGCAGGCAGGCCAGCAAAGATTTCAGTTCCAGCCAGCCGGTCGCGGCAGCAAAAGCCCCGAGAAGGCAGGTATTGGGTATGTCCCGGCCGATTTCCTGTACCGCAATCCCGGTAGCATTGACCACTCCGCCTATTTTCAGGTTTTCATTAGGCTGTTTGGTCAGCTTTTTGGGGCTGTTGAGAATGAAGGCTGCCCCCGGCCTTAACCCCGTGAAAAGCGTGGGCAAAGTCAAAAGCCCGGGGTCGATTACAATCAAGCAATCAGGATTATAAATTTGTGTTTTTTCCCGAATGGGCTTGTCATCGATGCGGGTGAAAGCCACTACCGGCGCACCGCGCCTTTCGAAACCGTACATGGGAAAGCTGGCCACGTACTTACCCTCGGTCACGAAAGCGCTGGCCAGCATCCTTGCCGCCAGAACGGCTCCCTGCCCGCCTCGCCCGTGAATCCTTATCTCTTTCACAGTTGCATAATCCCCTCTTTATTCGTATTCAGCGTATTGATACTCCGGTTCCGCTGTTAAACCACTAAAGTTGTTAAAGACTATAAGTGACGTTTTCCGTTTCCCGACGATTTAGCGATTCTGGGCAGCAGGCTCTCCCGGAGCGTCCTCATACTATCGACTAAATCCTCAATATGCTCTTTATCCATGCAGGACAACGCCTCACGGCTTAACTCCTGGGCAATGGGGCTTAAGCGATTGGCTTCCTTCCAGCCTTTATCGGTGATGACAACTTTCACCGACCTCCGGTCGTCGGGAGATGGTTCTCGGCGGACAACCCCCTGTCTTTCCAGAGTATTTATCACCGCCGTTATCGAATTCTTTTCCCGAAAGACGCTCTCCGCAATTTCCGATGGCGTCATCTCGCCGCCGTTTTTAAACAGGGTACTCATAATGTTGAAGCGGATAAGGCTGGCTTCGTGGCGTTTTAGTTCGACTTCAAGATATCGTGCCAGCACCTCGAATGACATGAGTATGGATAATAAAGTGCCTAAAGGGGTCTTATCGGTTCTTTTGCTTACTTCGCCGGTGGTCGTGCGGTTTTTCGATTCAGTAATCATATCAAAAGAGAGGAAATATGTTCCATCTAGAATAATTTTATAACGGCTTTCTGCCTTTGTCAATAAATATTACAGTCAACTAATCTTCAATCCGTTATTATTGAGCGTATATAACGGTCGTGTTTTGTTCCATATAGAACAAATATGCCACTTTCGCATTTAATTGAGAGCTGCCTTCTCATATTTACTTTGTTTATTATTGTCATTCTGACCCTTCGGCAGAATGGGAAGAATCCGTAACCATTCCCCTTAAAGACGGTTTCTTCAGTCGTCCCGACATAGTCGGGACTCTTTCAGAATGACATCTATAAACACACTCCGCTACTTTATTTGCCAATACCAATTGATTTTGAGTATATTAATAGATGGCCGATGTCGTCTCAGCCCCGCGGCTGAAATCCGAAAGCTAGAAGAGGTATGTTATATGAATAACGGCGAATACTGGAATCCCGTTCTGGAAACAATGCCCCGGGAAAAATTACAGCAGCTGCAACTTAAGAAGTTCAAGGAAATTTTTACCTGGGCCTACGAGCACTCCAAATTTTATCACAAGCTCTACAGCGACGCCGGCATCGAGCCCGGCGACATAAAGAAATTCGAAGATATTAAAAAAGTACCCAAGATAGAAAAGTCCATGATGAGAAGCATCCAAGGGAAGGACCCCTTCCCCTACGGAGATATTCTATCCGTGCCCCTGGAACAGGTAACGGCCTACCGCCAGACCAGCGGCACGACGGGGCAGCCGGTTTACCAGGCGGATACCTGGCAGGACTGGGAATACAGCACCGAGGCCTATTGCTATGCCCTGTATGCCCAGGGTTACCGGGCTAAAGACCGGATTTTCCTGCCCTTCGGCTATAACATTTTCGTCGCCTTCTGGGCTTACCATTATGCCGGCGAGAAGCTGGGGTGCGAGGTGATTCCCGGCGGCGTCCTGAACACCGAGGCGCGTATCTTAAAGATGCAGGATTTAAGAGCCACGGCCATGGGTGCCACGCCGACTTATGTTCTGGGCATGGCCGAGACAGCCAGGAAGATGGGCATAGACCCGCCTAAAGACCTGTTCATCAGGAAAATAACGGTCGCCGGGGAGCCCGGGGGCAGTATTCCGGCCACCCGGAAAAGGATGGAGGAAGCTTGGGGTGCCAAGGTCTTCGACCAGGTGGGCAGCACGGAAATCGGTCACTGGGGCTGGGAGTGCCGTTACCAGGCCGGCCTGCACGTTAACGAAGGCTTCTTCCTGGTGGAGGTAGAAGACGTGAACACGGGGGAATCCATTGACGAGCCCGGACGTAAGGGCAAGATGGTGGTAACCACCTTTAATCGCATGGCCCAGCCGTGCATCAGGTTCGATGTGAAGGACTTAATCCAGTGGAATGCACGGAAATGCGATTGCGGGCGGACTTACCGTATACTCGAAGGCGGCATCCAGGGACGCGCCGACGACATCACCAAGGTCAAGGGCGTACTGCTATCGCCGGCGGCTATCGAGGAAGTGGTGCGGGATATTCACGAACTCGGCAACGAGTACCAGGTGGTCGTTACCAAGAAGGGCGATATCGACGATATCACGTTGAAAGTGGAAATCCTCCCCGAACATAAAAAGGACGAGGCCGCCATCAAGGCCAGGCTGACTGACCAGCTCAGGTTAAAGACCAACCTGGGCTATAATATAGAGTTCCACGAGTATGAGAGCCTGCCGCGGTCCCAGGCCAAGAGCCGGCGGTTCCAGGACCAGAGACCACATTAAGTGAGGGAAATAACCAAGGTACAAGATACAATAACCAAACAGGGGGATGGGATAGTTATCAGTTTATGGTTTACAGTTGGGGAAGGGTGGAACCGAAAACTGAATACTATTAACTGTAAACCAAGTCAGGAGAGTAAAATGGCGCAGGAACACGATATCAAAGGAATGGTGACTAAAATCAAGGCTCTGCGGAGGGACGCCGAGGCGCTGAAAGAAATTTCCGGCGGTATTCCGGCGGTCGATAAAAACGCCGACCGTATTCTGGCTAACGTGAAAATGTTGGAAATAGACATCAGCGACGCGGCGGAAATAATGGGCAAGTAGAGTCACGATTTAACCTGCTGCCAGTTAAAACCTGGTGGCTAAAAGGAGAGGAATATGTTCTTCGGGCTTATTCTGGTGGCTATCGGCGTCATCGCCTTGCTGGTAAAAACAGGGGCACTTACCGGGTCAATATGGAGTTATGTATGGCCTGCTGTCCTGATAGTTTTAGGGCTATCCTTCCTTTTTGGCAGAACGTTCCGACGCCGGCCCTGGCGGTGGTTCGGCTGCTGTCCTCCCTGGGATGACAGAGATAGAGATAGAAAAGAACAATAGATTCCCCAATATCGTATTTCAACATCATAAGCTGGCGGGACATCCCGGGGATGCGGTGGAGATTCCGGGGGTCATTTACCGCCCTTCAGACCGATACGCATTGCGGCAACTCCTTCTTGCGGTTAGTTGCGTCTGTTTTGCATATACCTGTGCTTTTTTTCAATAATCAATATTAACATTACGAAAGAATAAATAAATGCAAAAATACACTGAACGTTTAGGCTCTGCTCCACTGGGCAGGTTACTAGTCACTCTCAGTCTCCCCGGTATAGCCTCAACGATAACGACGAGCCTTTATAATATCGTCAACACCCTCTGGGTTGCCAGGTTGGGTCACGAGGCTATTGCCGCGTTAACGATAGTTTTCCCCTACCAGATTCTGTTTTATGCGATTGGCGGCGGCACCGGCATCGGCATTAGCGCGCTTGTTTCCCGTCGCTTCGGCGAACGCGACATCGAATTCACCAATCACGTTGCCGGACAGATATTTTTTATCAGCGTATTCTGGGGACTCCTCTTCATGATAACGGCCGTTTTTTTCGCAGATAGCATCCTGCCCGCAATGGGAGCTACACCGGACATCTTGGAATATAGTAAACAGTACTTTGTAATCACATCTTACGGGGCGCCCCTTATGATTCTGGCAATGGTGATGAGTAGCCTTATCCGCGGTTCCGGCGACGCCGTAAAACCAATGATTATCATGATTTCAGGCACCATCATTAATATTATTCTGGACCCTTTCATGATTCTCGGTATCGGGCCTTTCCCTCAAATGGACGTTCGCGGAGCTGCCTGGGCCACGGTTATCGCCCAGTCCTGTGGTGCTCTGCTGGGCATATATTACTTTTTCGCTCATAAAACAGCTTTCCGTATCAAAGCCGCCCATCTTCGCCCCGATATGTCTATCTTGCGTGATATTTACCGTGTCGGGGCTCCTTCAGCGATACTTCAAATCACAGAAAGCCTGGCCTTTATGTTGTTTAACATCCTGGTATCTTCTTTTGGTTCGGTCGCTATTGCCGCTGTCGGTATCGTAATGCGGATTTCTGATTTTGCTTACATGCCGGTTATGGGCGTATCCAACGGATTGCTGCCTATCATCGGCTTCTGCTTCGGAGAACGAAACTTCAAACGTTTATGGCGGGCGTTAAAACTGGCTTCAATAGGTATCGTCCTTCTGCTTTTGGTTATTACTGCCCTTATTGAAGCTTTTGCACCTCAGATTATCGGTGTCTTTAGTAAAGATGCGGAATTTCTTTCGGTAACGGTGCCTGCCATGAGAATAATGCTTGCCACGATGGTGCTTATCGGACCGAGTATCATGATTGTTACTACCTTCCAGGGGCTGTCCAAAGGCAGAACGGCACTAGTTTTATCCCTGATTCGCCAGTTTATCGTATTCGTCCCGCTGCTTTTCCTTCTCCGTCATCTTTTCGGTCTCACCGGAGTATGGCTGACATCGCCGGCTTCGGATATTTTAGGCTTGATAGTATCATTCGCATTCATCTACCGGGAATACAGGATGCAACAACGGGTTGGCTCTTTATGAAAGAATAATTAGTGCGGATTTTATTTTCCGTAATTCTTTTTCCACCATTCCCAGAACTCATCAATGCTGCGGACATCATGTTCAAGCACGGCTTCGTAGACATGTACTGATAAAAGATTATTCCGGAACTCAGGCAAATCGCATACCGCTTCTTTAATAGCCAGGACATGGTATCTGGAGTCTTCGGTCAATCTACTCATCCATAGAGAACGTTTGGGAGAGCCGAGTTCAAATTCCTCAGGCCTTGCCGTCCACAGGTCAATTTTCCAGGTATCACCGCCGGCCGGATTAGTTACCCATATGCCCCAGTACAACCCCTTTTCGGTGCCGCTTGGTTCACGATAAGCATCCAGACAGCGAAGTCGCCAGGCCCACCCGGTCTGCGCCAGTTTCAATCCCAGCGCCCAGTGCCATCGCCAGTCGGGTTGGTCATCGGCTCGCTCAAAATCCAGGTCGCGCCACGTCATCGTCCTCATAATATATGAGCCGACGGTCTTGAACCCTTCTTCACGTATAATACTACCTATACCGGATTTCTCGAGAACCTGGTCCGCTTCTTTTCTTAACTTGGCGTCCAAGGAAAATAATCGCTGCCGATTTTCTATTATTGAGTCAGACATTTTATCTCCGAATTGCCAGATAATCCTTAAGGATTTCTCAAGCACTCATCATGGTTATCAAGGTTACGCATAATAAGAGTATCACCGCGTCTCTCGTAGGTCATGCGGTACTTGCGGTCGACATAGGCTTCATAAATCCCCGAGGCGCCTTCCACCGGATGGCTCCGTAACACCGGATGGCGGAAGTTAGCGTCCAATAGTCTCAAAGACTTGTCCACTCTGAGGCGAATAGCAAGCGGTAATTTCGCGTATTGGAACTTGAAACGCTCGGTATAATAGAGTGGCATTTACCGGCGTCCCCGCTTACCGGCTCGAGGTTCTTTGACCTCCTCATTAAGCGCGGCAATTGTGGAATCAGCGTCAGGAAAGCGATAAATACGTCCGGCCTTGATATCCTTCTCCGCCTCTTTTTCACCCTGCTGCCATCGCTCGGTCCAGAACCAGGCTTGCTCTTTATCAACAAGCTTCTTAGGTTTTAAAACAATCTCGCCATCCCTTACCTGCACATCCACAAAGTCACCCTCTTCTATTCCCAGTTTCCGCCTTACAGATAGCGGCAGTGTTAGCTGCGCCTTCTTGCGTAATCGTATTAGCTCTGACATGATATCATCCAACTTTCGTACTTTCTTACTATCCTACCATTTAATACATAAATTGTCAACTCGCGTCTACTCACCCCATCCCAAACAGCCCCATCGCATTCTCAGTTGTCGCTTCGGCTATTTCAGCCTCGCTCACGCCCTTTAACACCGCCGCCCTCCTTAAAGACCTCACCACATCCGCCGGACTCGATTTATACTCGTTTTCTCTGCCCCTCTGATACACCACCGGCGAGTCCGTCTCCAGGAGCATCCTTTCCAGTGGGACTTCTTTCACTGCCCGCCGGTGCTCTTCGTGGTACTCCACGGCGGGGGTTACCGAGATATAATATCCCCGGTCGATAATTCCCCGCAGGACGCCGGAAGTGCCCGTGTACCAGTGGAACACCGCTTTTTCCAGCCCTGCCTCGACGACCGCATCCAGGGCATCCCGCCAGGCGTACCGGGAATGGATGAGCGCCGGTTTTCGATGGTCTTTCGCTATCTTCAATAATTCCCGGAGCACTCGCTTCTGCAGGTCTTTATCGGCAGAGGCTCTCACCCTCTTATGGTAATCAAGTCCCACTTCTCCTATTGCCACGGCCTTTTCTACGTTAGCTTTAATGAACTCCAGATTGGCATCTATTTCCGACTCTTTTATGTACCAGGGGTGCCAGCCCAGCGCCGGGTAAACGTATCCCGGATATTCCTCGGAAATTTTTAGCACTTTAGCATTGGAATCGATATCGGAGCCGACGGCCACTATGGCTATCAGTCCGGCCTTTTTGGCGTCGGCCAGGACCCTCTCCAGGTCTTGCATTTCATCTAAATGAGCGTGTGTGTCAATCAGTCGGTACATAAGCATAATCATATCACATCAACACGGCTGAGATAAGCATGGGAAAGATATTATTCCCGTAAATACGGAATTGCGCAATTCCTCAACTACGCTGAAAAATATAAGGCTCTAACGCCATTTCCGGAATGCCAGGTACTATATTCCCGTCTTCATCGAGACGAACATCTTGCTCAGGTCCGGCACTCATCCCGCGTGATGCAGTAGGATTTCATGACCGTGCCGGTCTTGTTTATATACCGCCTGATTTGCCGGTCGGCGTAACCGTCAGTGCCCACCAGGTCGACGATTTTTACCTTCTGTCTTTCGGAGTATTTCGGTTCCACATTATCCCTTTACCACCGCTATCGGTATCGTCCTGGCAACTTTTCTAGAGATACCGGCGCCGTGGGCCACCCTCACTACGTCCCCCACATCTTTGTAAGCTTCCGGGGCTTCCTCGGCCAACCCGGAGAGGCTGCCCGCCCTGATGGCAATGCCACGGGCTTCCAGTGCCGCCAGTACTTCTCTCCCGCTGACACTTCTCTTGGCAGCGGCCCGACTCTTCATCCGGCCGGCGCCGTGGCAGGTAGAACCGAATGTATCTTTCATGGCTTGCTCCGTGCCCACCAGGATGTAGGACATCCGCCCCATGTCCCCGGGAATCAGTATCGGCTGCCCCACCGATGCGTATTTCTTGGGTACATCCGGATGGCCGGCGGGAAAAGCACGGGTAGCGCCCTTGCGGTGAACGCAGAGCTTCTCCTTCTTGCCATCTACCTCGTGTTCTTCAATCTTGGCGATATTATGAGTAACATCGTAGATAAGTTGCAAACCGGCATCCCGCTCGCTAATACCCATTACCCGGCAGAAAGCCTCCCTGACCCAGTGGGTGATGCACTGGCGGTTAGCCCAGGCATAGTTGGCGGCGCAGCGCATTGCGGCAAGGTAAGCCTGCCCTTCCGGAGACTTTACCGGGGCGCTGGCAAGCTGGCGGTCTGGCACCTCTATGCCATACTTCTGCATGGCCCTGAGCATCTCTTTGATATAGTCATCGGCGACCTGGTGGCCCAGCCCGCGCGAACCGCAGTGGACATAGACCATTACCTGACCCACCCGGTCGATGCCCATGGCGCGGGCGATATCCGCCTCATATATCTCGTCGATAACAGCGACTTCGAGGAAATGATTGCCTGAGCCCAGGGTGCCCAGCTGCGGGATACCGCGCTCCTTGGCCCGCCCACTGACGTGGGCAGTATCGGTGCCGGCCATCTCTCCACCCTCCTCAGTGGTCTCCAGGTCTTCCGGACGTCCGTAACCATTCTCCACCGCCCAGCGCGACCCCTTCACCAGGACATTATCAATCTCTTTCAAATTTAGTTTGATTTTCCCCTTCGACCCCAATCCCGAAGGTACGGCGTAAAAGAGAGCATCGATAAGCGCTTTTATCTTCGGTCTGACCTCTTCGCGAGTCAGATTGGTACGCATAATGCGCACCCCGCAGTTAATATCGAAGCCAACTCCGCCCGGCGAGACCACGCCGTCGCTGACTCTCATCGCCGCCACGCCACCGATGGCAAAGCCGTAGCCCCAGTGGATATCGGGCATTGCCAGGGAATACCTGACGATACCGGGTAGAAAAGCCACGTTGGCCACTTGCTCCGCGGCCTGGTCGTCTATGATCTGCTGAAGCAGGTGTTCATCGGCGTAGATAAGGCCGTCCACGCGCATCCCGGGCTTATAGCTCTTCGGTATGCGCCAGCGGTAATCGTCAACCTTCTCTAACTTGCCGCTCCACTTAGGCATCACCGCACCTCCAATATAAATAATTACAATTGTCATTGCGAGGAGTCCCGATTCCATCGGGACGACGTGGCAATCTCATCAATTGCTCAGGCTAACTTTGAGATTGCTTCGCCCTCGGGCTGAACTCGGGCTGAAGCCTCCCGACTGCGTCAGGATGGTCTCGCAATGACAGCCGTTTATACATCGAAAATAACCTGAATCCGGTTTTTCTCCCGGTCCACCTCGAGCATATGATAGGTGGCTGACTTTATCCCCGTTTTCAGGTGATGGCGGGAGGGGTCGTATTTTTCGCCATGACATTCAGCCACCAGATGGCCCTCCCCTAATTCCATTATATCGAACCTTTTGAAGATAAGCATTTCTACATCAAAGTAGTAAAGCAGGCTGTTCAACCACTCGAAGAGCAGTCCCTCCATGTCATCTTCGCTTATCTCCAAACGCCGGGCCTCAACTTCCTTAACACCGTCAAGCTCGGCGATTATGGAGAACATGCCGAAGGCAGCGTTGGCAAAAGCCTCAGCCAGGGTCTCGCCATAGGCCGCCAGCCCCATGTCCGCCTTATGTTCGATAAGCTCAAATCTTTTCACAATTACGCATTTACGCATATGCTCATCTGAGCAGTTGCGTTTATTATTCACTCCCCTGTGGGCTATAATAATAACCCCATTGGTAACGGATGTCAAAGCCTGTTACAGCTTTAATTATATATGATATAATCGGGATTAACACGTAACTTGTAGAAGGATTTTCTAAAAGGATGGTTTAAAATGAACCCGACCCGTGAGATTTTCTGGAACATTCAATATTCCTGGATTATGTATATACTTGCCACGATTGCTGTAATAATCCTGGTCTTTGCTTTTTACAGTCACCCACGGAGGTGGCGGGTGGGCCAGCCGGCCAACAGGTTCAACCAGCTGGGCCAGCGTATCCGCGCGTTTTGTCAGACGGCATTAATTGATGGCCTTTTACATCGCAAGTTCTTCGGGGCGGACAAAAAGGACTGGCGTTTCCGCGAGCTTTATGCAGGACTGGCGCATTTCCTCATTTTCAGCGGATGCATAATCTTCCTCCTAGGCGCTTTCCTGGACGCTATCAGCCACTATTTCTTCCACTTCATGCACGGCAACTTTTACCTTGGCTATTCGGTGGTGGTCGATAGCTTCGGGATACTGGCTATTATCGGCGTGCTCATGGCCATCGTAAGGCGGTACATCTGGAGGCCGGAAAGGCTCGATAACAGGTGGGACGACCTGGTAACACTACTGCTAATCCTGATAGTCATCGTCACCGGCTTCATCGTCGAAGGATTGCGCATAGCCGCCACCGAGCTACAGTCGGCCCCGGACTGGGCGCCCTGGTCGCCCGGGGGTTATGTGCTTGCCAGGGCTTTCTCCGGCCTGAGTCAGAATGCCCTGCTGGACTGGCATATCTTTACGTGGTGGTTCCATGTATTCCTGGCGCTGGGGGCTATCGTTTATGTATCGCTGTACAACACCAAGTTGTTCCATATTGTCTGGGACCCCGTGAACGTTTTTTTCAGAAACCTGGGCCCGCGCGGAGCTCTTACTAAAATTGATTTCGAGAAAACCGAGCTATTCGGCGCCAGTAATATCGAGCATTTCACCTGGAAGCAGCTCCTCGACCTGGATGCCTGCACGCGGTGCGGCCGCTGCCAGGACGCCTGCCCGGCCCATTTCAGCGGTAAAGCCCTTAATCCCAAGCAGGTCATTCAGGACCTCAAGCAGCACCTCCACGATGCGTATCCCGGCCTCATTTCGATAAAGCCGGCGGAGTCCCGCCAGGAAATGCTCGGCGAGGTTATCACCGAAGAGGTCATCTGGGACTGTACTACCTGTCGCGCCTGCCAGCAGGCATGCCCGGTTTACATCGAACACGTCGATAAGATAGTGGACATGCGCCGCAATCTAGCCATGGAAAAGAGCCGTTTCCCGGAAGCCGCCCAGGAGGCGTTGAAAAGTCTTGGAACCCGCGGTCATCCTTACCGGGGGACTACTGCCACGAGGACCACCTGGTGCGACGGACTGCAAGTCAATACCCTGTCAGATACCAAAGATGCTGAGATTCTCTACTGGGTGGGGTGCAGCGCCGCCCTGGACGACCGCAACATCAAGGTGTCCCGTGCCACGGCTAAAGTCCTGGGGGCGGCCGGCATCAAGTTCGGCATTCTGGGTGAGGAGGAAGCCTGCTGCGGCGACCCCGCCCGCCGTATGGGCGATGAATACCTCTTCCAGACCATCTGCCAGCAGAATATCGAGATTCTCAAGGGACACAACGTTAAAAAGATACTGACCTCCTGCCCCCACTGCTACAACAGCCTTAAACACGAATATCCACAGTTCGGCGGCAATTTCGAGGTCGTGCACCATACTCAGTTCTTCGCCGGACTGATTAAAGACGGTCGGCTTAAAGTCAATAGAAATGGTGGTAAGAAAGCCACCTACCACGATTCCTGCTATCTGGGACGTTATAATGACATCTACGACGAGCCCAGGGAAATCCTGAGAGCTTTAAATGGAAAAAATTTCGAACTGCCGCATCATAAGACCGATAGCTTTTGCTGCGGGGGCGGCGGCGGCCACATGTGGATGGAAGAGGAGCCGGACAAGCGTGTCAACATACGTCGGGTGGAGGAGGTTATCAAAGCCGAGGTGGACTGTGTGGCGACGGCCTGTCCTTACTGCCTGACCATGTTCGATGATGCCCTGAAGGCTAAAGGAGCAGAGGAGTCCGTTAAAGCCATGGACCTGAGCGAGCTCCTGGCGGAATCACTGGAAAGGACTAAAGAGTAATACCATATTTGCGCAAATGCGCATTTGAGGCTTTGCGTTATTGCGGCTTCTCGCGGGAGGGCAACAACACCACCGCCGTACCTGTGACGGTCTTTTCGCCCTGGGGGTTCTCCGCCCAGATTTCCACCCTGGCGTAGTGCTTGCTTTCCTCAATGTATTTTTTGGTCACCTTGCCGTTGCAGATGATGTCCTCGTTTACTTTGTTAATGCCTCGGTAGCTGCCGCTCAACTTTAGGAGCACGCCCCCCTCGCCAAGCCAGTCGGTAAGCATCTGCCCCAGAAAGGAAAACGTCAGCCAGCCGTGGACGATAACTCCCGGCAGGCCGTTAGCTATGGCGTAGTCCTTATCGTAGTGTATCTGGTAATAGTCACCCGAGGCGCCAGCGTACTTTACCAGCTGCATGGTCGTCGGGTATTTGACCAGCGCCGGAATCACGGTGCCTACCTCGATATCTTCATAGAAAATCGGCTCAGCCATCTTATCCCTGACTAATATTTGATGTATGTATTTTTCCCCTTCACCACCACTTCACCACGCTGGTTGGTATAGGTAACATCCATTATCATGAAAAGCGTCCTGCCCTCCTTGCCCTCCATTTGCCTTAGCCTGGTAAGACTGCCTTTAACGGAAATAACATCACCCAGCTTTATCGGGTGAAAATACTCGAGCTCGCTGGCACCGTTAAGGATGCGCTTAAGCGGGCATGAGGCGTTACAAAGCCTATGCAATAGCTCAGTGGGTACGAGGGCGGCGGGGAGAGTTGGAGGCGCTACCTCCCGCCACCGGGGATTAGGGTCGTCAATGGCCTCGGCGAATTTTCTTAAAAACCCCTTCTCAATCTCATAGACCTCGGGGCCTAACTCTACATTAAGCAGACTTTGTAGCTCTTCGCTGATTACCGACTCATCAACCAATCGGAATACCTCCGCTATATGTTTTAACGGTATTTAATTATAGCCCAAAGTTATTGGAACTGAATAGTCCGTTTTTCCCCGCCTGGAGCCGTCCTGAAACACCACCATAGGCGTTAAAATCAAAATTCGGGCGGTTTTACAGTATGATGTATCATCACCACACCAACTAAGCCCTCAGTTTTTTTACAAGGCCAGCGACGTTCTTGCCAAAGTGCCAGGCGATTCTCAGGCCTTCTTCGTCTTTCTCCACCTCGCCCTTTTCCCGTCCGAAAGCCCCGTTCCAGTATATCGACCCTGGGTTGATTATCTGCATGATGTGAAACCAGTGCATAAGTTCCATGAAGGTAAAGTTCTGGCCAGCGCGCCTTGCTACAACCAGCGGACCGCCTACTTTACCGGCAAAACGCCCTCGGGAAATCAAGCCGGCCCGCTCCAGTAAACCTTTCACCAGCGCCGTGGCCGAACCGAAATATACCGGCGAGCCAACAATGATGGCATCCGCCGCAATCATCTTATCGAAGACCGGCGGCATATCATCCTCGATGGAGCAACCTTCATGCTCGAAACAGTAGTCGCAGGCGCTGCAACCTTTAATATCGAGTCCCGCCAGGCTCACCAGTTCCGTCTCCAGTCCTTCTTCGGCCATCGCTTTAAGGCAATGGGCCGTTAATATCTCCGTGTTGCCCCTTTTTCTGGGGCTGCCGACAATTCCTACTGCTTTCACTATTTGACCTCCTGCTCTTCTTTATACAGGCTATGCTTTTTAATGTAATCGGCTACGGGTCCGGGGACAAGTTTCTCTACAGATTCTCCCCGCGCCACCTTTTCTCTTATGGCTGTGGCGCTGATGTCTACCCGGGGTTTCTCCAAAAACACTACCCTTTTCGCAATACCCGGTATATCCTTCTCTAAAGCCCTCAGGCCCGGCTGCGGCCAGCCGGGACGGGGAACCGCCACCAGGATACACATTTTTACGATGCGCGCCGGTTCTTTCCAGATGGGCAATTGTGCCAGGCTGTCCCAGCCCAGTATGAAAAATATCTCATCCTTGCTCCCGTACTTTCGCCTCAGTTCGGTAATAGTATCGACGGTAAAGGATGGGCCCGGTCGCTCTATTTCTACGGTAGAAACCTTAAGATGGGGACTCCCGGCCACCGCGAGACGCAGCATCCAGAGACGGTGTTCGGCAGATGTTATCCGTTCGTTCGACCTCGTCATCGGCTGACCGGCCGGCACCAGGAGCACCTCCTTTAGGCCCAGAGATTTTCTCGCTTCCTCGGCCATCATAATATGCCCCTGATGGACCGGGTCAAAAGTCCCACCGAGTACGCCTATCTTCATAAAATTAATACTCCCAGGTCAACTCCCCACAGCGGATTTTGTCACCGGTTTTTACCCCTGCCTTCTCCAGAGTCTTATTAGCGCCAACCCGGTTAAGCTGGTAATTCAGTTGCCAGCGCAACTCTGAAGGCGTGACCCCGGCTCCCGCGATAATCCTCTCAAGGTCCGGAGCATTTATAACGTATTCATCACCTTCCCTGGTGACTTTTACACGTGGTTCTCTGGGTTGAGGCCGAAACACCTTACCTGGCAGTTCGACTTTCTTTTCCATGGCAGCCTCCGCCCTGAGGAACTTCATCGCCTCCGCCATAAGCGTGGAAACGCCCTGGCCTGTTGCCGCCGAAATATAATGAGTCTTAACACCCGCTCCTAAAAGCACGTTTTTTATCTCTTCCAGACGTTCCTGCACCTCGGGCAGGTCAATTTTATTCAATGCTATGAGTTGCGGTTTTCGCGCTAGAGTCGGGTCAAACATGGCGAGCTCCTCGTTGACACGCAGCATATCCTCAACAGGCGATGCCGAGGTGCCGCTTATCAGGTGGACGAGGATTTTAGTGCGCATGGCATGTCGCAGGAAATCTTGACCTAGTCCTTTGCCGAGATGAGCGCCTTCTATCAGGCCGGGTATCTCCGCCATGACGAAACTTTCCAGGCCAATCTCAACGACGCCCAGCACCGGCTCGAGAGTGGTGAAAGGATAGCTGGCGACCTTCGGCCTGGCCGCCGATGCCGCCGCCAGTAGGGTCGATTTCCCGGCGTTGGGATAACCTATAATACCGACATCGGCAATCAGCCTCATTTCCAGACGAACCGTATGCTCTTCGCCGGTCTCCCCCCTCTGGGCAATACGCGGCGTCTGGTTGGTCGATGATTTATAATGAGTATTGCCCCACCCTCCTTTACCCCCCTTTGCCACTATCACCTCATCACCAGGTTTTTGAAGGTCAGCTAGTAATACCTCGGTGCCATCTTCTTCATTTGACGTTACAATTGTTCCCGGTGGCACTGCCAGCACTAGGTCCTGACCGTCCTTACCATGCTTTCTGTTACCACTGCCGTTGTGACCTTTTTCAGCGCGGTGAGGCTTTCTCTGGCGATACCTTCGCAGGTTGTCTATGGTCTCATCCGCCCTGACCACCACGTTGCCGCCATTACCCCCATCACCACCGTCCGGTCCTCCGTATGGCACATACATCTCTCTCCGGAAACCGATGGCACCATTGCCACCATTTCCTGCCTTAACTGCTATCTCTGCCCTGTCTATCATATCAAAACACAACATACTATAATCCCTAAGGTCAATAGCTCCGACTGAATTTCTTTTTTTACTCGCACCGGTGGGCAGACCCCAGCCTCTCTTTTCCTGGCTCCCAATTTAGCGGTTAGATACGGGATC
>Ga0315282_10000664_pt1 | contig 67747 bp, 49 predicted proteins | sample YL17G07_20_MG_FD_203693 | JGI IMG/M metagenome (GOLD analysis project Ga0315282, IMG submission 203693) | Sediment microbial communities from Yellowstone Lake, YNP, Wyoming, USA - YL17G07_20 | ecosystem: Environmental > Aquatic > Freshwater > Lake > Sediment | place: USA: Wyoming | collected...
TCGTCATCTCTCCCTGCCTCTCCGTCTTCCGAATCTTCGGAATCGTAAAGGTCCAGATTCTCCAAGATTTCCTCTTCTTCCAGTTCAATCATAGTAGTGGGCGCCCCAGCTCCAGCGAACGAGACCCTAGGGCAGGTAGTTAATGCCTTTCTTTTAAATTAATTAGAGGCAACCGGCAGCTCCCGTTCGGCCGCCCCTTCCTTCCCCGAGAAACGTTCACGACTATAACGACAATATATAGATAGTCGTTGGAGGGAAATAGTTTCAAAAAGGTGGGGCCTTTTTTGCGGATTTAACATCTTGATTTTTCAAGGCTCCCCTCGCTTTTGTCTCAATGTCCTACATTTATACGCAGAAGAGGCGCTTCAGTTCCAGAATATTTATGAACTTTTTTGTCCGATTTTACCGATGCCAGCTCCGCAGACCCAACCGGAAATCGGTGAAACCAGCCAGCCTGGCTTTGACCATTCATGGTGCTAGGTGCCTGTAAGCCATTGATAACACAGGACGACGCCCCTAAAGCCTGCGCCAGATGCGCCCACTGTGTCCTACCTAATTTCCCCTTGCAGCCGTGCCAGCTAGGGTCTGGGTTGGGCCGGCAAACTCAAATCGTGTATCCGTTAGTCCAGACGCGAAATGATTGCTCTCTTAGGTGGCTGCGACCCTTTTCGGCACTTCAGGCTCCTTCGCTATGGCGTCTACATCCTTCATGACGAGAAGGATGATAACGTGCCGGTTGCCCAGGCGCGTTTCATGCGCGAACTGCTCGGGGAGTTCCACCCGGACTTCGCCCGGGGGACTGCCCCACGATGAACTGGCGCGACATTGCAGCTCTCGCATTGGCGGGTTCGGGGTTGTTTACCGCGAGGTAGGAAACATCATCCAAGTCGTCGCGATCGGGCGGCGCGAATCAGACTACCTCATGCACATATTGGACACCGCGAGATCACCCGCAGGTTTTGGGTCGTAATCGTTTCATTGAATCTTCGCCGATTCGGCCATGCGCCGACAGAGGGCCGCCCAGTCGTTGAGGAAGTTGACGGATTGTTTCCAATTCACTAACATTTGGCCTTTAGCATCATAATGTCGGGAGGTTCAGGCGTGATAGAAGTTGATCATCTGACCAAAGTTTTCAGCGGCCGCAAGGCAGTGGATGAGATTTCCTTCACCGTCCAGAAGGGCGAAATCCTGGGATTTCTGGGGCCGAACGGCGCGGGCAAGACGACCACCATGCGCATCCTCACCTGTTACATGCCCGCTACGGCTGGGACCGCCCGCGTCGCGGGATATGACGTCTTCGAGGAAAGCATCGAGGTCAGGCGGCGGATCGGCTACATGCCGGAAAGCCCGCCTCTGTATCCGGAGATGACCGTCGATTCCTATTTGCATTTCGTTGCGAAGATCAAGGGAGCGCCCTCCGCTCAGCGCAAGTCGATGGTTGACGATGTGATGGAGAAGTGCGCTGTCAGTGACGTCCGCAATCGGATTATCGGCAAGCTTTCCAAAGGGTATAAGCAGCGGGTCGGCTTGGCGCAGTCGCTGCTGAACAATCCCGAGGTGCTCATCCTGGACGAGCCGACCATCGGGCTGGACCCGAAACAGATCTTCGAGGTCCGCTCCCTCATCAAAGCCCTGGCCGGGGATCACACCGTCATATTGTCGACCCACATCCTCCCCGAAGTGAGCATGACGTGCAACCGCGTGGTCATCATCAACAACGGCAAGGTGGTTGCCATGGATACTCCGACGGGGCTGACAAACCAAATGAAGGGGGCCGAAAAGATCGCCCTGTCTGTTGACGGTCCAATGAGTGCAGTGGTCGACAAGCTAAAGAGCGTCCAGGGAGTAATCAGCGTGAAAGTGGAGGGCGAAGAGAACGGAGGGCCCACGAACTACACCGTCGAATGCAACCTTCGGACCGATCTGCGCCGCGTTCTTGCACAGGAAATCGTTTCGCAGGGTTGGGGCCTGCTGGAGTTGCGCGGCGTGTCCATGAGCCTTGAAGACGTCTTCATTAACCTTGTAACACAGGAGTAGGGCAGGCGATCACGCTCGCGGCCCTGGGCTTGAGGGTCTACGTATGAAAAATATCCTGGCCATCTGGCAGCGAGAGATGAAGAGCTACTTCGTCTCCCCCATAGCCTACGTGGTTTTGACAGTCTTTCTCTTCATTGCCGGCATGTTCTTTTACGGCGCCTTGAGCTACGTCGTCCAATCCACGATGATGCAGGCGGCGTACGGCCAGGGCGCGCCTCCTGCCGACGTGCCTGGAATTGTCAGCCGCCAGTTCTTCGGCACACTCAGCGTGGTTCTGCTTTTTATGATTCCAATGCTGACAATGGGCCTGTTTGCAGAGGAAAAGAAGCGCGGCACCATCGAACTCCTGCTCACGACGCCCGTCGGCAATTTTCAGGCGATGATGGGGAAATACCTGGCCAGCCTGACCTTCCTGCTGCTAATGTTGTTGGCCAGCGGCGTGACGATCTCCGCTCTTTTTGTGTACGGCCAGCCCGATTGGAAGCCGATCCTCGGAGGTTACCTTGGCCTGATCCTGTATGGCGCGGCCTTGCTCGCGTTCGGCCTCTTCATTTCCACGCTCACCGAAAATCAGATTGTCGCATGCGTCATCATGTTCGGCATCATCCTGGTCTTGTGGCTGATCAGCCTCCTGACGGCCGGGGCGCAGGGCATGCTGCGGGATGTGCTCAACTATTTGTCCGTCATCGACCATTTGGATGATTTCATCAAAGGCGTGATCGATACCACGAATGTGACTTTCTATCTTACATTCGCGTTTTTTGGTCTTTTCCTGACATATCGCTCGCTTGAATCGCTGCGGTGGAAGAGCTGATGAAAAAACTTCTACAAAAGCTGGATACTGTTGGCCTGCTGCTTCTGATAGCCGCCGCCCTTTATTACTCGGTGAACAGCGTCTGGGATAAGTGGGCCACTCTGTTGGCTGTCTTGGGCGGAGTGTCGATCGCCGCGGGCTTGAGCACAAATTACAAGCAGATCATGCTCACCCTTGGCAAACGCTCCACGAAGTACTTCACCAACTACGTGATCTCGGTGGCGCTGGCCCTTGCCTTGGTGGCTGGACTCAACTTTCTCGCGCAAAGACATTCGACGCGCTTCGACCTGACGGGCTCAGGGCGATATACGCTCGCACCACAGACGAAGCAGGTCCTCAGCAAACTAGACAAGGATCTCGAAGTCAAGGCGTTCTTCCCGGGAGGGACCTATCCGCCGGTGCAGGAACTCTTGACCGAGTATCGGGGAATCAGTCACCGCTTCCGTTATGAATTCGTCGACCCCGATAAGAACCCGGATGTTGCCAAGCAGTACGGAGTCACGACTTACGGCACCTATATGAATCCTTTCACCGGATCCTCGCTCAAGTTCGGGACCGTGGTGGTTCTCTATGGCGGACGTTCGGAAAAAATCGAGAAGCGTTCCGAAGAGGTCAAGGAAGAGGACCTGACGAACGCCATTATCAAGGTCGAGAGGACCGAGGCCAAGACCGTTTACTTCGTCCAGGGGCACGGGGAAAGGGACCTTTCAGGCAGCCAGCGTGGCGGATATGCAGACGTTAAAGCAGGTCTGGAAAAGGAAGGCTTTAAAGTTGAGACTCTCAACCTCGCCAGCGAAGCCAAAGTGCCCCTTGATGCCAAGGTGGTGATTCTGGCGGGCCCCAAGACGGAGCCTTTTTCGAAGGAGTTCGACTTCCTGAATGACTTCTTGAACCGTGGAGGCGGCGTGATGGCGATGGTCGATCCGTCTCCGTCAGCCTCGCTCGGCGCGTTCCTGAAGGACTGGGGAGTGACGGTAGATAACGACATCATTCTGGACGTCAGCGGCGCTGGGCGGCTGATGGGGGCCGGCCCCAGTGTTCCCTTGGTGTTTCAATATGAGCCGCACGCCATCACGGATCGCTTCAAGGGCCAAATGACTTTTTTCCCCCTGGCCCGATCCATCGAGCCATCCAAGGAGACCGTGAGCGGTGTGACGGTGACCACGCTTTTCAAGAGCAATTCCAACAGCTGGGGCGAGACCGACTTGAAGCACTCTGATGCGACATTCGATGAGAAGGCCGACCTCAAGGGTCCGCTGTCGATGGCCGTGGCGGTCAACAAGGAGGTCCAGCCTGCGACGGAGAACCGTGCGGCGGTCACAGCCCGCATGGTCGTCGTCGGCAACTCGGATTTTGCCGCTGTGCCGTACTTCCAGATGCAGGGAAACGGCAACCTGTTCCTCAACATGGTGAGTTGGCTGGCGCGGGAGGAAGACCTGATCTCGATTCGTCCTAAAGCACCTGAGGATCGCAAGGTGATCATGTCCGAAGGCCAACAGAGAATGCTGCAGATACTTGTCCTCATCGTCCTCCCGGGTGCCGTGCTCGTGAGCGGCATCATCGTTTGGACTCGCAGGAGAAGGTAGCATGCGTTTCAAAGGGACGTTCGTTCTTCTGATCCTGTGCGTGGGCTTTGGCGTATTCCTGTACTTCTATGAGATTCGGGGGGGTGAGAAGCGTACCAAGGCCAAGGAGGGGGAGAATGTCGTCTGGAAGGTGCCCAGCGACGATGTGCAGCAGATAGATCTTATTACGCTCGACCAGCACATAACCGCCATTCGTTCGGGCGATAAACAGTGGAAGATCACAGCCCCTCGTTCGCTGGATGCCGATTCGGACGAGTTGAATCGCCTGGCAAGCTCGGCATCGGACATCAGCCGGGAGTCTGTTTTGGAGGAGAATGCCTCCAACCTCGGACAGTTTGGCCTGGACCCAGCGCGGACTACGGTTGCGCTCAAGACCAAGGACGGCAACGTTAGAGAAATTCGTTTCGGCGACAACAACCCTACAGGCAGTTCCACGTACGCGGCCCTCAAGGGAAAAAACCAAGTCCTCCTGGTTTCCACCTCTGTTGCCGGCGCTTTCAACAAGAAGCTCGATGACTTGCGTAACCATTCGATCCTGAGCTTCGATCAGTTTGAGACGCAGTCGTTGGATGTGCAGAGCGCCAAGGGCAAGGTGCAACTGGTCAAGGAAGGCGACCGGTGGTGGATCCGGGAGAAGGAGAGATGGGCAGCCGACACTTCGGCAGTCAGCAGCCTCCTGGGCGACCTTTCCAATGGACGGATCAAGGAGTTTTTCGACGACGACCCCGACGATTACGCCACTCTGGGTTTTGGCAAGCCGCTGCTGGACTTGCACCTGACTGTGGGCAAGGACAAGGCAATCAAACACCTCGTCGTCGGCCTGGAAAAATCCAAGCTGGTCAAGAAAGGCCAGGCTAAGGCCAAGCCGGAGGAGAACAAAGCCACACCGGCGGAGAAGAAGGCCAAGCCGGAGGGAAAACCGGCTGAGAACAAGAGTGACGAGCTTTACATCGCACGAGACGAAAGCCGTGACGATCTGTTTTTCGTCGGCAAAGAGTTTGTGGACAAGTTCCTCAAGACGCCATCTGACCTCAGGGACAAAGCATTGGCGGCCTTCCAGCGCTGGGACATCGATTCGATCGTCCTCACAAACGCCAAAGGCACAGTAAGCCTCGCCAAAGCGCAAGGCGGCGGAGACTGGCTCGTTGGGGACGCCAAGAAGAAGGCGAAGTGGGATGCCGTAAACGAACTCTTCGATGCGCTGGAAAAGCCGGTAAAAGGATTTGTGGATGAATCTGGAGCTCCCTCCAAGTACGGATTCGATAATCCCGTGGCTTACATCGTGCTCAAGCAGGGCGGGGCAGTGAAAGTCGATTGCAAGTTCGGGAAGGACACCAAGGAGGGCGTGTATGCCCAAGTCCGGGGGGAGCCGTACGTGAAAATCGCAGACAGGGAGAGCCTTGATAAGATGGGGAAGGGTGAGGCGGATTTCCTTGAGCCCGCACCGCCCCCCGCCCCGAAGAAGTAGTACTGAGCACTGAGTGTCCTGCGCTGTTGGATGCAAACTCGGTACTCAGCGCTGTTGAGCCGCTTGATCTTCGACTTCCGTTCATATAGACTGTGTTGCGGCTAGCTTTGAAAAAAGTGGGCTTTTGCCCACTTTTTTGTTTTTGGGGTCACGGAATGACAGACCGCATAGATACCGAGCAACGCGACAGTCTGGAGGCTAGGATTGAAGTTCTCGCAGAGCAGCTTGCGGCTTCGATGGAGATGGAGATTGTTCTCGTTGAAATCAAAGGTGGCGGCAATCGCTCTATAGTGAGAACATATATTGATCGGCCTGGGGGCGTCACACTGACAGATTGCGAGCGGTTCAGCAAGCGGCTTTCGGTGCTGCTGGATGTCGAGGATTGGATCCCGTTCAGCTACACGCTTGAGGTGTCGTCACCAGGATTGGATCGACCCCTTGTCAAGGAGGCTGATTTTCAGCGTTTCGCCGGGAAGAGCGCCCGGGTCTGCACACGTCGCCCCATTGAAGGGCAGAAGAACTTCAAGGGAAAGATACTTGGGGTGATCCAGGGCCGCCTGGGGCTCGAAGTGGCCGCCGGAAAGCAGGTCAACATCGATGTTGGAGATATCGAGAAAGCGAATCTCGTAATTGAGATTTAGGGCGGAAGCCACGGGGGTTCGGAACTATGTCTAACATCATCAGTCAAACCATCGAGCAGATCAGCAAGGAAAAGAACATCGATCCGAAGATCATTATCGACGCGCTGGAAGACGCCATGGTCGCGGCGTCCCGGAAATATTACAAGACCAACGAGGATATCAATGCGCGTTTCGATCCGGAAACGGGAATGGTGGAGATCTTTGCGGTGAAACGCGTCGTCGAGCAGGTTGAGAATCCCAGCCTGGAAATCTCCTTGGAAGAAGCGAGGAAGATTGACGAAACACTTGCGATCGACGACACGGTCGAGATGCCCAAATCCATGGACGTCTTGGGACGGATCGCTGCGCAGACGGCCAAGCAGGTGATCCTGCAAAAGGTGCGCGAGGCTGAACGACAGAACATTTACAACGAGTACTCTCAGAAAATCGGGGAGCTGGTCAACGGGGTCGCTAAGCGTCTTGAAGGGCCGGACATCATTGTGGATGTCGGCAAGACCGAAGCTCTTCTGCCGCTGCGCGAGCAGTCTCGAGCCGAAACGTACAAGCAGGGGGAGCGGATTCGGGCCGTCATTGTCAAAGTCCTTCCGGTTGCCAAGGGACCGCAGGTGATCCTCTCCCGCGCAGACCCCCAGCTCCTGATCCGGCTGTTTGAGATGGAGATCCCGGAAATCTACGACGGCACCATCGTAGTCAAGAACGCAGTCCACGAACCGGGTGATCGTGCCAAGGTCGCGGTAGCGTCGCTGGATCGCGATGTCGACCCGGTTGGCGCCTGCGTGGGCATGAAGGGCTCGCGCATCAACTCCATTATCCGCGAGCTGCGCGGCGAAAAGATCGACATTGTGCAGTGGTCGGATGATCCTGCGCAGTATGCCTCGAACGCCCTGAATCCAGCGAAAATATCCAAGGTTCTGATCATCGATCCCGTTGAGAAGCGCATGGAGGTCATCGTCGAGGAAAAACAGCAGTCCCTGGCGATCGGGAAGAAGGGGCAGAACGTGCGCCTGGCATCGAAGCTCATCGGCTGGCAGATCGACGTCAAGAGCGAGGAGCAGAAGAAACAGGAAGTGCTTAGTGTCATGGAGTCCCTCACGTCATCTTCCACGTCGCTGGGCGAGCTGGAAGGGGTCAGCGAGCGCATCGTTGAGAAGCTGCGTGAGGCCGGAATCGAGAACGTCGAGAGAATCTTGGAGCTGGGCGAGGAGAAGCTCAAGGAGATCCCGGGAATCGGCGACAAAACGGCGGCGAAAATCATGGAGGCGGCGCGGGATCTTTTTGAGGAGGTAGAGATCGAGGTTCCCGAAGGGATGGAGTTGCCCACGGCCATTAGAGCTCCCAGGACGGGGCAGGCCAGCGGACAGCCTGTGCAGCCGGGCGAGTCAACTCCGCCGGAAGGAGGGGAACCAGTGACGCAGGCTGAATCCGAGGGCGGCGCCCTCGCTGACAGCCAGGCTGCCGAAATGGCCTCGACTCCCGAAGAGTCAGGCGAGAAGAAGGTTGACGCTGACTCTCCCGAAGGAGAGGGGGAAAGTCATTGATCGCAGGGCCTCGGCTTCGTTGAAAACCCTCGCGTGTTTGATTTAACATGTTCGGTCAGGCCTTGCGATAAGGGCAGGACGAGTAACATTAGAGGTGTGTGGTCGAGATGGAGAGAATCACGGTCGGAGAACTCGCGACGGAATGTTCAGTTCAAAACAAGGTGGTCTTGTCTGAACTGAAGCGGCTGGGATTGTACGTCTTCTCACCTAGCGCAACGATTGACGTCAGTTTTGCCGAAACCATTCGCAGAAAAATCCTCTCGCAGCGCGAAGCGGCAGAAGCCAAGCTCGCCGAAGAAGAAAAAAAGAAGGAAAAGGAAGCTGAGGCTGCCCGCAAGGCAGAGAAAAAGGTCGCCAAGGAGGCCGAGGGCGAGAAGAAGGCCGACGGACGCCGCGCGAAGACTAAGGCGGCAGAAGCCGCGCCTGCGAGGGAAGCCCGAGTTTCCAAGGCTCCGACGGCGCGCAAGGGGAAGAAGGCCGCTCCTGTCGAGGTCAAGAAGCAGATTGAAGAACCCATAAGGCCTTCGCTGGCGCCCAGGAAAGGGCGGAAGCACTACGACCGCGAGACCGCGGGCTTGGTCGAAGTGATCCCGGCGGTCGAAGCGCCGAAGCCGGCCGGACCACCCGCTCTGGGTGAGGCAGCTTTGGAGCACTTGGTCGAGCGAGCAGCTGCGCCCCCGGAAGCCGCTCGACCTCCAGTCGAAATCGCACCCGAAGTAGGCGAAGAAAAACCCTTGGCAGAACCGGTAGCGGTTTCGCCGGAGGTCCCGGCAGAAGCGCGGGCTCCCGGCATGGCTGAATCCGCCGAGGCTGTGCCGACAGTAGAACCCACGGCACCACCCGTCGAGGTTGGGCCTCCTCCAGGCATGGTTTCGAAGAAGGTCGTGGTCCGGAAGGCCAAGTCCAAGATCCTCATGCGCAGCACCATGGAGAAGGTTGTCACTCCCGAGATCTCGGACCGCATTCTTCGGGGCCTGCGTGAAGAAAGGCCGGCTGCAGCACGAGCCATCGCTCCAGCCAAACCGCTGAAAAAGAAGAGAGCGGAGCGAGTGGAAGCTCCAGCGGCAAGGATAATAGAGTTCCCGCGTCCGCCTGTTTCACCGGAGGAGTTCAAGCCGATCAGCATTACCGAGGGCGTGACGCTCAAGGAACTCGCGGAGAAGATGGATATCAAGTCCAAGTACATCATTCAAAAGCTCATCTCCAAGGGGATTCTGGCTTCGATCAACCAGACATTGGATCTCGACGTCGCGAAAGAAGTGTGTGCGGAGTTTGGTTTTAAGGCCGGAGTCATCAGTTTCGAACAGGAAGCAGAGAGCAAGCAGGAAGTGGTGGACCGGGCCGAGGACCATGTTCCGCGCCCGCCGGTAGTCACGATCATGGGCCACGTGGATCACGGCAAGACGTCGCTGCTGGACGCCATTCGCGAAACAAATGTGACAGCGACCGAGGCGGGAGGAATCACCCAGCATATCGGTGCGTACCGCGTCGACATAAAAGGCCGCGGCATCACCTTCCTCGACACGCCGGGCCACGAAGCATTCACGTTGATGCGCGCGCGCGGCGCCCACGTGACGGACATCGTGGTTCTTGTGGTAGCAGCCGACGACGGCGTGATGCCCCAGACGATAGAGGCCATCCACCATGCCAAGGCTGCCAACGTCCCCATCATCGTGGCCATAAACAAGGTCGACAAGCCGGGCGCACAGCCCGAGCGCGTCAAACAATCGCTGTCTGAGCAGGGGCTGCTGGCTGAGGATTGGGGCGGGGACGTGGTCATGGTTCCGGTCTCAGCGAAAATGAAGACTAACCTCGACTTGCTGCTCGAAATGATTCTGCTGGTGGCCGATATCAAGGATCTTAAGGCCAACCCGAAGCGGCTGGCATCGGGCGTCGTTCTGGAAGCGAAGGTGGACAAAGGACGCGGATGTGTCGCCACCGTGCTCGTTCAGAACGGCACCCTGCACGTGGGCGATTCGTTTGTCGCGGGCGCAGTGCACGGCCGCGTCCGAGCCCTCATCAACGAACGCGGCACTCACAGCAGCACGGCCGCACCTTCTGTGCCGGTGGAAATCCAGGGATTGCAGGATCTCCCCCAAGCCGGCGATACATTCCAGGTTTTCGAAGATGCGGCCAAGGCGCGGCAGGTGGCCGAGTATCGCCAGACCAAGTTGCGTGAACAGTCTCTGCGCTCCTCGGCGCGCCTGTCGCTGCAGGCTCTTTTCGAGCAGATGAGAGAAGGGAAAGTAAAGGAGCTCCCGCTCATCCTCAAGGCTGACGTGCAGGGCTCGGTCGAGGTTCTCACAGACATACTCAACAAGCTCGGCACCGAAAAAGCGAAGGTGAGGATCCTGCACGGCGGGGCTGGCGCCATTACGGAAACCGATGTGCTTCTTGCCTCGGCCTCGAATGCCATCATCATCGGTTTCAACGTCCGGCCCGAGCGCAAAGCCCAGGATCTTGCGGAAAGCGAAGGGGTCGAAATCCGGCTCTACACCGTCATCTACAATGTTGCCAACGATATCAAGAACGCGATGATCGGCATGCTTGAGGCTACGACTCACGAGAAATACCTCGGGCGCGCGGAGGTCCGGGATACGTTTAAGGTGCCCAAGTTCGGGTTTGTTGCGGGCTCCTATATCGTGGATGGCGTGATCCGGCGGAACGCCGACGTCCGCCTGCTCCGCGACAACGTTGTGATTCACGAAGGCAAGATCGGCTCCCTGCGCCGCTTCAAGGATGATGTCGCGGAGGTAAAGTCCGGCTACGAGTGCGGGATCGGGTTCGAGCACTTTTCCGATGTCAAGGTCGGAGACGTCATCGAGGCTTACATTATCGAGAAAGTTCAGCCCACAACACTCTGAGCGCGCCAGGCTCGACGTTCCGGGACGTGAAGCTGCAGGGCGGGATCGCGACCCGGCTGCCGCGGTTTTGCATCATGCCTATCGCTTACTGTGTCCTGGAGATCTACCTTCCCTATTCCCAGTCCCTCAAGGACAAGCGCATGGTGCTGCGCAAGGCCCAGGATCGGCTGCGGGCACGCTCGAATTTCTCGATCGCCGAGGTGGACTATCAGGACTTGTGGCAGAGAGCCAAGCTTGCGGCCGTCACAGTCAGCTCGGACAACGCCACGCTGGAACGAGTGACACAGCAGTTTGTGCGCGAGGCAGAAAACATTCTGGAAGACTCGCTCGTAGATTGCCAGGTTTCCTACATCGATCCTTGAATCTATGCAACCGTCGCGCAGGCCCCAACGGCTGGCATTGCAGATCCAGCACGAGATCAGTCTGATCCTCTCCCGGGACATGAAGGACCGGAGAATCGGATTCGTTACGATTACCGGAGTGGAGCTGAGTTTGGATCTGCGCCATGCAAAGGTCTTTGTCTCCGTCATGGGGAGCGAAGCCGAGAAAAAGGCGAGCCTCGATACGCTCGGTCACGCTGCGGGCTGGATCCGGCATGAGCTGGGCCAGCGCATACGCATGAGGTTTTTGCCCGAAATCGTTTTCCGCGCCGACAGCTCACAGACGTACGGCGAGCACATCGACCGCTTGCTCGAAGACATCAGCGAAGAACAGTGACGAATGACGAGTGACGAATGGCGAGTGACGAATGACGAATGGCGAGTGACGAATGACGCTGGGGTTACAGCTTCGTTTCATTCGTCACTCGTCACTGACGTGAGGTGGGTTATGGACGGAGTTCTCGTCATTGACAAGCCGGAAGGGTGGACATCCCACGACATCGTTGCCAAGGTCCGTAACATTACGAGGGTGAAGAAGGTAGGGCATACCGGCACGTTAGACCCCTTTGCCACCGGGGTCCTCCCGCTGACTCTCGGACGGGCAACACGCTTGACCAGCTATTTTCTTTCGTCCGACAAGACTTATCAGGGAGTCATCCGATTCGGCCTTGCAACCACCACCTTCGATCGCGACGGCGAGCCCGTGGGAGAGGACACGCATCCGCGAATCGAAGCTGCTTTCGTTGAAGAGATCTTCTCCCGTTATTTAGGAACCGTACGCCAGACGCAGCCTCCCTATTCGGCGAAGAAGATCCGCGGCAAACCGATGTACCGGTACGCGCAGAGGGGAGTCATGCTGGAAGGCAAGACCAAGGAAGTCACAATCAAGTCGCTGAGGCTGCTTGGCGTGGATGGGAGCGAAGCCGAGTTTGAGCTCTGCTGCAGTGCCGGGACTTATGCGCGCAGCCTGGCGCATGATGTTGGCCATGACTATGGCTGCGGGGCACATCTGGCGAGGCTGCGGCGGACGCGCAGCGGCGAGTTCCCCATCGAATCTGCCACACCGTTGGGCGAGGGGGGCATCTTCTATTCCCCCGACCACTTTTTGCATCGCCTTATCCCGATGCGCGACTTGCTCTTGGAACTTCCCGCCATCCGGCTCTCGTCGGGCGATCGCGAAAGGGTCAGGCACGGTATGGATCTGAACTTGCTCACTTCCTCCTGGGACGCCGAAGAGTACCGTCTGCTGGATGAGAGCGGCGAACTCGTCGCGCTGGCTCAACGTCTGCAGACGTTTGTTTCGCCGGTCGCCCAGCCTGTCCGCTGGGTGCGCATCCACCCACGCATCAACTTCGGGTGACGATTGACGAACAGCCAATCCGGGAATCAATCGACATCCGTCATTCCTGTTGAGGGCGTAGAGCCGGCAGCGGGACCGCTGGCCCCGAGGCCGGCTCTGCCAAAGATGGGGGGTCGTCAGGCCTGCTCATACCTAGACGACCAGTCGGTCTTTGATCTTCTGGAACTTCTTTTCGCCCATACCCTTGACGTTGAGTATTTCCTCGACTTTGGTGAACTTCCCGTTCTTGGTTCGGTGTTCAATGATGGCCTTTGCGAGTGCTGGCCCGATTCCCGGCAAAGCCTGAAGCTGCTCAGCGCTGGCAGTATTGATGTTGACCTTTTCGGTTGATGTCGCTTTGGACTTCTGAGCCAGAGCCGCAGCGGGCGCCAGGGCCAGGCCTAAGCACAGAACCAACACCCAGGCCAAGCGCATTCTTCTCGATCTCATTTTCGCCTCCTGAAGGTTTGTTGTGTGTGAGAAGGATCGTGACGTTGTCCTTCCCTGTTCACCTTGTCTAACTGCCAGAGGTTTGTTTGAGCGAATAAATCTTTGAAGTCGCTGGCGTGCCTCATGCCTCGACGGTTCCGGCAAAGTCCGAGAGGGACTTCGGAATCGCAATCGGAGTCGCTGGCGCTTTCGTCCCGCGGGTTCATCTGAATTCGCAATCCGGGGAACGACCGAGCACCATTTGGACAGCAATACCGATTCTGATTCCGATTCCGGCTTGATCGGTGGACTTTGCCGGAGCCATGGCCATGCCTCCAGCTCTGTTTGACAGGCCTGGAAACGCTATGTCATAATTTTGCGGCTATCTGTACCTTGGGAAAGGCTAGTCAGAGTCCTATGAAACTTGCTTACTGGCGGACGCAAGAGCGCGTCCCGCGCTTCCTTATCACTGTTGTCGGCGCCTTCGCCGTGCTTGCCTGCGCTGGCGTAAGCATGGCGTTTCAGAACCCCGTCGATCTAGACAAAGCGCTTCAAAAACCCGTCCAAGACCGCGCCCAGAGCTATTATCACTACGCCCTTTCCAGGTGGTATGACAAGGCAGGAGACATGTCAAGGGCGCTGTCGGAAATGCAAGAGGCAGTGCGCTACAACGACAACGATCCCAATGTGCATGTGGCTCTCGCCGACCTCTTGTCACGAATGAACAGGATAAGCGAGGCCATGGGTGAAGCGCAGCAGGCCTCTCCCCGCCTCGATCCCAAAGACACGGAATCGCACTGGCTGCTCGCGACCGTATACTTGAGGGCTGCTGATCAAGGACGGGTCCGGCAGGCCGCCCAGGATAATCTGAAGCTGGCTGTCAAGGAGTTGGAGACGATGAAGGCGGCGGCGCCGAACGATCCTCGAGCTGATTTCGCCCTTGGCGGCTGCTACATGGAACTTGGGCAGCCTGAAAAGGCGATTGCAGCTTATGAGCGCTGGCAGACTCTGGAGCCCGATCAGGACGAGGGTTATGTCGCGATCGCTCAGTACCTTGAGCGCCAAGGCAACCAGGACAAGGCCATTCAATACCTTGAGAAGGCGATCGCCAGCCAACCCGACTCCGTTCCGGATCTTTCCATGCTTGCCGGCCTGTACGAAAAGGCGAAGCGCGAGAAGGATGCCGTCCCGATCTATCGCAGGATCGTCGAGCTGACGGGGGGCAATCCCGAAGCAAAGAAGCAACTCGCCGCGGCCCTGCTGAGCGTGGGCGAGATTGACGAGGCCCGCAAGCTCCTTGATGAGCTGTCCAAAGATAATCCGCGTGACACGTCCATTCAACTTCTGATGGGCCGCGCCCAGATGGGTGCCCGCGAGTTCCCTGAAGCAATCGAGACGCTGAAGTCCGTGGTAGCGAGCGACCCTGAGGATGTCGAAGCCAGGTTTTATCTGGGAACCGCATATGAGCAGAGCGGGCAGGCCGGCGAGGCGGTCAAGATCTTCAGCGATCTGCTCGATCAGGCCAAGAATGGCCCGGAAAGTCTGAAGGCTAACCAGGGTGTTTTCGAGCAACATCTGGCCGCGTCCTACCAAGATATGGGGGAGAATGAAAAGGCGATCGCCATCTATGAGGGGATGGTGAACGATGATCCTTCGCCCCGCAGCTACTTTCTGCTGATAAACGCGTACCGTGTCGACCGGCAGTTGGACAAGGCCTTGAGCCTCGGGAAACAGCAGTTCGACAAGAACCCGAAAGACGACGGCCTGGCGCTGGTCTACGCGCGCTCTCTTGCTGACGCCGGGAAGACGAAAGAGGGAGCCGAGATCCTGGACAAGAGGCTTGAGGGCAATCCCTCCAATCTGGACATATACATCAACCTGAGCCAGATCTACGTGCAAGCGAGGCGTTTCAGCGAGGCGGAGAAAGTGCTGCGTCGCGCTGAGGAGCAGAAGCTGGATAAGGACCGAGTGCGGTTTCAGCTCGCCTCGGTTTATGAAAGGCAGAAAGACTTCGACCGGGCCGAATCCCTGTTCAAGGAGATTCTTAGCGAAAATCCCAAGGACGCGCCGACTCTGAACTACCTCGGCTACATGCTGGCCGACCGCGGGATTCGCCTGGATGAGGCCGTACAGTACGTTCAACAGGCGCTGGCCCTAGAGCCCAACAACCCTGCTTACCTGGATTCCCTGGGGTGGGCCTTCTTCAAGTTGAACGATCTGCAGAAGGCGCAGAAATATCTGCTCCAGGCGGTTGAGATGGAGAAGAAAGACCCCGTGATCCAAGATCACGTAGGGGATCTTTATTTCAAGATCGGCAACCTGGAGAAAGCCCAGGAGTTCTGGCAGAAGTCTCTGAGTAACGGCGGCGAGCCGGAGGATGCCCAGAAGGTCCGCGAGAAGCTGGGCAAGGTGCAGAAGACTCTTCGCAAAAAGGAGTGTTGATCTTCTGGCCCTTCATCCTGCCGGTTCTGCCGTGGGTGTGAGCGAGCAGCCCGCAGCGATTCTCTTGCGTCCGTGCAAGGCCTGCGACACCGGCGGCCGCCACGGCGGGAGCCGTGCAGAGGCGACACACGGCTCCACTTCCAACTTGCTGATTTCTCAAGTGGAAGCACCATTGATCCGCATCCGCTCTTTCGCGAAGGTGAACTTGGCGTTGGCCGTATTAGGAAAGCGCGCCGACGGCTTTCACGAGATCCGCACCGTTTTCCAGAGCATCGACCTGCACGATGAGCTGGAAATCCGACCATCGGCACGTCTGGAGTTGCAGTGCGGAGACCTGTCCTCGGTCTCAAAAGAGGAAAACACTGTCTGGCGCGCGGCAACCACGCTGGCGCACGCTGCCTCCGTCTCCTGCGGCGCAGAGATCTTCCTGAAAAAGAAGATCCCGCCTGGCGCCGGGTTGGGCGGAGGAAGCAGCAACGCCGCCGCTGCGCTGCTCGGTTTGTGCAAGTTGTGGCGCCTCGATGTTCCGGCTGCAGAGTTGAGGTCGATGGCGGCTGCAATCGGCTCTGATGTCCCCTTTTTCATTCAAGGTGGAACCGCGCTGGGAATCGGCCGGGGTGACGAAATCTATCCCTTGCCCGAGATTCCGACGGCTCATCTTGCCGTCGTGTACCCCGGAGTCCACGTTTCTACTGCCGCAGCTTACGGATCCCTGAGTCCGCTGTTGACATCACTCGGCGGCGTCCATAGAATACAAGTTTTCTGTAGCCGGCTGAAGGACGACACCGGATGCCTGGCTGAGATCTTTAATGATTTTGAGACTTCGATCCTCCCTGCCTATCCGGCCGTAAGGGAAGCAAAGGACTTTCTGAAGGAACGGGGAGCGACAGCGACACTGCTGTCCGGCAGTGGATCCTCTGTCTTCGGATTCTTCCCAGATGAGGAATCAGCGCTCGCAGCTTCCCGTGGTGACGGCCCGGGAGGCTCCTGGCGGGTGTTTCCGGCGAAGACCCTTTCACGCGCAGAGTATTCCTACAGCATGTTCGGGTAGTCGCCGGCGAACCGGAATCGATTACTGGGGCGTCGTCAAGCGGTAAGACACAGGTCTTTGGAACCTGCATTCGGAGGTTCGAATCCTCCCGCCCCAGCCATTTCTTACCGCTTTCAGGAGAATGGTACCAGCATGAGGCACAAAGGATTCAGGCCCGTGAATGGCGAACTGAAAGTTTTTTCCGGGAATTCGAACCCTGAGCTGGCCGAGGAAATCTGCCGGCATTTGGGCGTGAAGCTGGGACAGGCGAATCTCACCACCTTCTCAGATGGCGAGCTGTACGTGCAGATCCTGGAAAATGTGCGCGGCAAAGACGTGTTCGTGGTTCAGCCGACTTGCCGCCCCGTCAACGACCACGTGATGGAGCTGCTGATCATGATCGATGCCTTCAAGCGATCGTCGGCGTCGCGAATCACGGCGGTCATGCCCTACTACGGCTATGCGCGGCAGGATCGGAAAGACAAACCCCGCGTTGCGATCAGTTCCAAGCTGGTGGCCGATCTGCTTACCTCCGCGGGCACCGACCGGATTCTGACCATGGACTTGCATGCCGGACAAATTCAAGGCTTTTTCAATATCCCTGTGGACCATCTCTTCGCGGCGCCGGTATTGATCGACTACCTCCAGAAGCTGAAGCTCCCGGATCTTACGGTGGTCTCGCCTGACGCCGGGGGCGTCGAGCGCGCCCGCGCCTTTGCCAAGCGGCTGAACGCCGACCTCGCCGTGGTCGACAAGCGGCGGGTCGGCCCGAATCAAGTTGAAGTGATGCATGTGATCGGGCACGTAGCGGGAAGGAACGTCATCATCTGTGACGACATGATTGACACTGCGGGCACGCTGGTCAATACGGCCGCGGCGCTGCGCAAGCAGAAGGCGAAGAGAATCTTTACGTGTGCAACCCACGCCGTGCTGAGCGGTCCCGCCGTGGAAAGGCTGAGGAGCGCGCCCATGGAAGAGATCATCATCACGAATACCGTGCCGGTCGACAAATCGAAGATCCTGCCGAACATGAAGATCCTGAGCGTGGCAGACCTGCTGGCCAAGGCCGTCCGCAGCATTCATGAAGAGACCAGCGTCAGCAATCTCTTTGTTTGAGGAAGGAGTTGGATTTCATGCAACAGATTGTGATCGAAGCCCAGCGGCGGCACTCCGTCGGCAAGAATGCAAACCGGCGCCTTCGCGAGTCGGGCAAGATCCCGGCCGTCGTGTACGGTGCGGGGCGAGCGCCGTTGGCACTTACAGTGGATCCGGGTGCGATTACAGACATCCTCCACTCGCAGGGCGGACACAACACCATCTTCGCCGTGCGTGTCGATGGCGGCGCACGGGCCAACGTAATGGTCAAGGACTACCAACTGGATCCCGTGCGCGGCAACCTCATTCACGCGGACCTTTACGTGATCGCGATGGACCAGCGGCTCAAGCTCACGGTCGATGTCGAGATCGTCGGGGAGGCCGAGGGGGTCAAAGTCGGCGGCGGCATCATGGATGTGGTCTCGCGCTCGCTGGAGGTGGAGTGCCTGCCTTCAGACATCCCCAAATCGATCCGTGTGGACGTGAGCCATCTCCAGATCAACGACTACATTCGCGTCAAGAACCTGCCGGTCGATCCTAAAGTCAAGATCCTGAGCGATCCTGAAGTCGTGGTCGTGACCATCGTGCCTCCTGTCAAGGAGGAGGTCGTCGAGGTAGCGCCGGCGGCGCCCGCAGAACCGGAAGTGATCCGGAAGGGCAAAGTTGCAGAGGAGGCGGAGGGAGAGGGAGAAGAGGAGAAGGGCAAGCCCGCCAAGCAGCCTGAGAAGGGCAAGCCCGAACCCAAGTAGCCCGACACTGTGCTGTGAGACTCATTGTAGGCCTTGGCAACCCCGGCGCGCGTTACGAGCGGAACCGACACAATGCCGGATACATGGTGATCGATGAGCTGGCTCGTGACTTGCAGACCGGATCGTGGTCAACCAGATGCCAGTCCCGCGTATGCGCGGCCACGATCGCGGCCGAGCAGGTAGTGCTGGCAAAGCCGCTTACGTTTATGAACGCCAGCGGCCGCGCGGTTCAGCTCTTGCTGGCCGAATTTCCGGTTGATCCAAAGGGGTTGATTGTGGTCCTCGATGACTTGAATCTCCCCCTGGGCAAGATCCGGATCAGGGAGCGAGGGTCGGCAGGCGGACACCTGGGCCTGGAATCGGTTGTGCAAACGCTCTGTAGCGACGAGATCATCCGCGTGCGCCTCGGGATTGGGGAAGAAAACATGCCCGAAGACAGGGCAGACTTCGTGCTCTCGGATTTTCCTCCGGACAGCACGGCCAAACTCGCGGAGATGACCGCCAGGGCCGCGCAGGCAGTCAAAATGATGATTACCGACGGCGTGTCCCGGGCCATGTCGGTCTTTAACGCATAAGGCAGGAAAAGGAGAGAAATTTGTGAGAACTTACGAGGTTGCTTTCATCGCCGTTCCGACCCTGACCTCTGAAGCGCTGGACGCGTTTATCGCCCAGATGCAGTCCGTGGTCGAGGGCAAAAACGGAAAGGTGGTGAAGGTCGACAACTGGGGGAAAAAGCCCCTGGCGTACAGGATCAAGAGGTTTCGCGATGGTTACTACGTTATCCTCACGCTCCTGGCCGACGGCGCCATCATCGCCGAGCTGGAGCGCCGATTCCGGGTCGCGGATCACGTCATCCGCTTCCTTTCCGTCCGCGTTGACGAAGACTTGAAGCGCTCCGAGAAGATGAAGATTGCACGGCAGCGCAAGTCGGTTTCGAGGCCGGCGCCGGCGCCTCAGCCAGCGAGCGAATATGAGGCCGTGCCCCCGGCTGCTCCGATAGGATAATCAAATCGCAAGAAAGGGTCGTAGACTCCATGCCAGGTCCAAAGAGATTTTCTGTCAAGCGCAAGCGTGTCTGCAAATTCTGCGCCGAGAAGATCAGCTATATTGACTTCAAGGACGGGAAGCTCCTTTCCCACTTTATCCCTGAACGCGGCAAGATTCTCCCTCGGAGGATCAGCGGCGTTTGCTCCGTCCACCAACGGCAGCTCTCGCAGGCCATCAAACGAGCCAGGCACATGGCCATCTTGCCTTTCGTTGCCGATTGACGGGTCTGGAGGGGAGACATGAAGGTAATCCTGAAACAAGACGTGGATAAGCTGGGCAAGACCGGCGACATTGTGAAGGTCGCTCCCGGTTATGGCCGCAACTACCTCATCCCTCGGCGCATCGCCGTCGAAGCGACCGAAGGCAACCTCAAGATCATGGAGGCCGAGCGGTTGGCGGCTGCTCGGCGCGACCAACGCGAGATGGCCGCGGCGAGCCTTCTGGCCAAGGAGCTGGTGAAGCTCGTGGTCACCATCCGGCGGAAAGCCGGCGAGGGCGGGACGCTGTATGGATCCGTCACCGCACTCGACATCGCCGACTTTCTCATTACGCACAAGATCGACATCGACAAGCGCAAGATCCAGCTCGAGGATCCCATCAAGACAATCGGCGAATACCAGGTCCCCGTCCGTCTGCATCGGGAGGTGACGGTTCCGATCAAAGTGATCGTCGAAGCTGAGCCCGAAGCGCCTCAGCAGTGACGAGTGACGAGTGACGAATGAAATACCGTCCTCAATTCGCCATTCGTCACTCGCCACTAGAATCTGATTTGCCTGCAGACCAGCCTCGTGTAGAATCGCGCCAATGGCGACCGACATCAGTCTCGAAAAGACGCTGCCCTGCAACCTGGAAGCCGAGCGCTCCGTTCTAGGCGCGATTCTCCTCGACGACACGGCGATCCACACCGTGGTGGGGACTCTGCGCAAGGAGGATTTCTATCTCGAAAGCCACCGCAGGATTTTCGACAAGATGTTTGCGCTCACGGCGAGCGGCACCGCAATCGACCTTGTCACGCTGAAGAACGAGCTCCAGCGCTCGGACGAGCTTGAAAGCGCCGGCGGGCCGGCCTATCTGGCCAGCCTCACGGATGGCATGCCACGCGCCGTCAACATCGGGCACTATGCCCAGATCGTAAAAGAGAAAGCTACTCTGCGCCGCTTGATCCAGGTTTCAAGCGAGATCATGACGCGCAGTTACCAGAGTGAGGAGTCGGCCCAGGAGATCCTCAGCGATGTCGAAAAAGCCGTCTTCGAAATCGCCGGCCGGCAGTTCCAGGCGGGCTTTGCCCCCATCGAGCCCCTCGTCAGCTCCGTTTACAAGCAGATCGAAGAGGTTTCCAACCGCAAGACGCAATTCACCGGCGTGGAGACTGGCTTTACCGAATTGGACAGGATGACGGCAGGGCTGCACCCGTCGGATCTGATCATCGTCGCAGCGAGGCCGGGTCTGGGGAAGACCAGCCTCTGCCTCAACATTGCCCAGCATGCGGCGCTCAAGAACCGCCAGTCTGTGGGGATCTTCTCGCTCGAGATGAGCAAGGAGCAGGCCGTAAAACGCCTGCTCTGTGCGGAAGCCGAAGTCGACTCCCACAATGTCAACACGGGTTTTCTGGGCAAGGAGGACTGGGGCAGGCTGAGCCGGGCGGCAGGCGCGCTGTCGCAAGCGAAAATCTTCATCGACGACACGGCAGGCACGTCGATTGCCGAGATGCGCTCGAAGGCGCAACGCCTCAGCCTCGAGCACGGCCTGGACCTCCTCATCGTCGACTACCTCCAGCTCATGAGCGGCTCGAACCAGCGCTACGAAAACCGCACCCAGGAGATCTCCCAGATCTCCCGCGGCCTCAAGTTCCTCGCCAAGGACATCAACGTTCCGGTGCTGGCCATCTCGCAGCTCAGCCGGGCCATAGAGATGCGGCGGAGCAGTCCCCCCAAGCTCTCGGACCTCCGGGAATCGGGTTCCATCGAGCAGGATGCGGACGTAGTAATCTTCATCTACCGCGAAGATGACACCGACTTTGCATCGGAAACGAGCGGCGTGGCCGAAATCATCATCGGCAAGCAGCGCAACGGCCCCACCGGCTCCTTCCAGCTTGCCTTCATGAAGAAATTCACCAAGTTCGCCAATCTCTATCGAGAGCAGTGACGATTGCGGTCGGTGACGAGGAACAGCGATTCAGACGCTGATTTCACCTACCCCTGGATGATCTGCTGGAGCTGCTGTCCCGAAATGTCGATGTTCACTTGCATCCACAGCGGCAGATGATCGGACATTTCAAAAGTGAAGGCTGTCTTGCTCATGCCGCCAGGGAAAAGCTCGGGGATCGTGGATTCGTCGATGAAGAAATCGAGCACGCCGCCATTGTCCGTGAAGCTGTTGTCGTAATTTGCATACTGCAGGATTTGATCGTAGCGTTTGTCGCGCTCCAGGTTGGTGCCGTGGCTCAAACCGCGCAGCGCTTTGGGAATCTGCAAGCCGCGGCTGGTGACGGCCTCGAACAAGGCGTCGTCGGTGCCGGGAATGTTGAAGTCGCCCATCACTATATAATCCAGGTCCTCGGTGTGTGCGGTCTTGCGCCGGGCGTCGACCCAGTCGGCGAGCAACTGCAGTTCCTTCTTGCGCCCTGCCAGGCCTTTACCCCAGCGGATGTGCGCTATGACGACGACAAAGTCGTAGTTGCCCGCGCGGAACGAAGCGATATACGGCGCGTGCCACCAGGTGATCGGCGCAAAGTAGTCGTTGCCTTGCTTCACGCGGGGCGCGAGGGCCTCGGCTGCCAATCCATTGAAGACGACCGCACGTTTGTCATAAACCAATGCGATGCGCTCGTAATCGCCGGCCTTATCGGGGGTGACATCCGAGTAAATGGCGCGCCAGTATGGTCCCAGGATTTTGAGCACGTGCCCGAGGTGGGTGAGGTCCTGCTGCAGTTCCACGATGCTGACGATGTCGAACTGGCCCAGGATTTCCGCAATGTAGTGGATTGCCGCCTCGCTCCTCTTGGCTTTGCCGAATTCGCGGATGTTCCATGTGGCTATGTTGAGAGTTTCATCGAGCTTTGAGGGCGGGATGTCGGCTGCCTTGATGCGCTCCTGAAGCGCAAGCAGGCCCTTGGCAATTTCCTTTGAAACCTGTCCGTGTTCCATACTTGTCTCCGGCACGGCAACTAAACGACCCGGTTCTGCTTGCTGACGGATTCCAGAGCCATATAAAGACGGAAGAGGTTGTTTGCGAAGACATACTCCCCTGCATGCTCGCCGCTTCTGACGACTCCAAGGTCCTTCATCCTGCCTAAAAAGTTATCCAGCACTCGTTTTTCATACTCGGTGAGCCGATTGGCGATCTCTTTCCGGACAAATCGCATGGTCAGGTCGGGCTTCACGATCTTCTGCAAAATCGAGCGATATCGATCGCTGCGTATCGCCCTGTAGACTTGACGGTCGAGATATTTTTTCCCCACGATATCTGCAGCTTCAATAATTCCGCCCAATGCATCGTTCTTGGTTATTCGATTGTCGCTGTCGGCCCAAAATACGGCGTCTCCTACTTCGTGCAGCAACATGGGCAATCCGCCTGAATATCTGTAAAGCAGGGCCAGAGCCTCATCATCCACACTGACGCTCTCGGCATCAAAAGCTTTTTGGTAAAACTTGTCCGTCTCCTCGCGGCTGAAGGGTTTTATCTCGATGACGTCAGAGATCCGGCCGACGGACTCTTGGTTTCTTATCATCTCGTCCCTACGCTCGGGCACCCCGGCCAGGAGGAGGAGAAGGGGCAGGTGCTTTTGCCGAGTTGCGATTTCGTCCACCATGCTCTTCAAGAAGTGCGCAAATTCAGGGCTTGCAGTTATTCCGTTGATGTCATCTAAGACTAGAAGCACTCCTTTCTTCTCATCTCGGATCCTGTCGTATAGCCGATCCAGCGCAGGCAGGAAGTTGCTTACAGCGTTTCTCAGATCATTGGGGTCCATCTCCAACTTGACGCTGACTCCGAACAGACCTACTTGCTTGATGTGGTTTCCAAAGAAGGTCTTGATCTTCTCGAAGATCGGCTTGTCGATACTCTCCTGCAGGAGCCGCTCAAACGTTTTTCTTACAAACTCCTCGACCGTGTTCACCGCTCCCATGTAAACGTGAACACCGAGAAAGCCGTGCTCTTTTTCAGCCAGATAACGTACGAAGGCTGCCAACGAACTTTTGCCCATGCCACGCTCGCCGGTGAGGAAAATGTTCTCCTGCTTACCGGCAGCCACTTGCCTTACCGAGCGAAGCACGCGCTCGATTTCCTGCAATCGCCCGATAAAAAACTCGACAGGGACGGGCCTCCCTGGGGTAAAGGGACTGCGATCTTTTGGCATGAGGCTTGCTCCTAGCCGACACTAGCACTTTCGGGGGTGGCCTGCCGCGATTATCTGTTCCTTTTCCGAGGCCACCATCAAGATTTCTAAGCTATTTTATTCCAGGGGCTAAGAGAAACAAGAAACATTTTGGGATCGAGGTACGGCTATGGCATTGCTGTCGCTGTTCCCCAACTTCGTGTCGGAGTATCTGTGAAATCCGCGGTTCCCAGCCTTAACTTGCTTACCCGTTCTTGCGCTCGAAGTCCCGCATGAAGGCGACGAGCGCGTCCACGCCATTTTCCGGGAACGCGTTGTAGATCGACGCGCGCAGGCCGCCGACCGAGCGGTGGCCTTTGAGGCCATCGAGTCCGGCTGCCTTCGATTCCTTCACGAATTTCTCCTCGAGCGCTTCGTTCGGGAGGCGGAAGGTGACGTTCATCCGGGAGCGGTCTTCCTTCTTCGCGTGGCCGCGATAGAAGCCCGTCCGGTCGATCTCCGCATAGACCTTGTCCGCCTTGCGGACGTTGATCTTTTCCATCGCTTCCAGGCCGCCGAGTCCGATCAGCCAGCGGCTCACCAGGTTCATGATGTAGATCGCGAACACTGGCGGCGTGTTGTGGAGCGACTTGTCTTCGACATGCTGGCCGTATTGCAGCATGATCGGCAGTTTTCCGTACGCCGGATTGGCTTGCGCTTTTTTCAACATGTCGTCACGCAGGATAACGAGCGTGCAGCCTGCCGGTCCTATGTTCTTCTGGGCGCCGGCGTAGATCATCGCATATTTCTTGATGTCGATCGGCCGGCTCAGCATGTGCGACGAGGTGTCGACGACCAGCGGCACGTTGCCGACATCGGGGAGCCTGTGAAACTCGACCCCATGGATGGTTTCGTTGCTGGTCAGGTGGACGAACGCCGCATTGGGAGTGAGTTTCAACTCCTCCTGCTTCGGCACCCGCGTGAAGTTGTCGGGCTCGGCCGTAAAAGCGACGTTGATCGTCCCTACTTTCTTGGCCTCTTTGAGGGCCTTCTTCCCCCAGGATCCGGTGACGATGTAATCGGCCGTCTCGCCAGCGTGGAGGAGGTTCATCGGCGCCATGGAGAACTGCATCGTGGCGCCGCCCTGCAGGAATAGGACGTAATAGTTCTCGGGGATGCCGATGAGCTTGCGGAGATTCGCTTCGCACTCCTGAATGACCGCCTCGAAGGTCTTGGAACGGTGGCTAATCTCAAGGATCGACATGCCGACGCCCGGCAGCGCCACTAAATCGCGCTGCGCCTCCTCGAGCACCGGCAGCGGCAGGACGGCCGGCCCGGCCGCAAAGTTGAAAACACGCGCAGTAGTTCCCATGGTGTGCTCCTTATAAGTTCCGGTTTATGAAATGACCACGGCCATCAATGACCCGCGGGCCGCAACCCGGCCGGGCTAGGCCCCCTTGGGCGCGCCCAGTTCCACGAGGTGCAAGTCAAGGATGTCGGGGCATCCGCGTTTGATGCCGTCCAGCAATTCCTTCGATGGCGCGGCGTCAAGGTTGATCCGTGCGACTGCCGCCTGGGCGCCGTCGAAAATGATGTTCTCGGTTTCCTGGGCGTTGATCGCGTGGTCGCGCAGCCGGCCGAAGACGCTCGCGAGCACGCCCGGCTTGTCGAGATGGCGCACGATCAGCGAGTGGCTCGCTGGACTGCGCAGTGCGAGGTTGACGACGTTCGGTACGACGCCCTTTTCCTTGTAGACCTTGATGATGCGCACCGTCTCGGCCGCGATCGCTTCCTGAGCCTGATCCGTCGAGGCTCCGATGTGATGCGAGCCGTACACGCCGGGCAGCTTCGCCATGGCGAAGTCGAAATCGGCCGCGGCCGCGGCCGGCTCGCCAGGATACACGTCGAGCGCCACGCGGATGTTCTTCTCTTTCACCACCTGCTCGAGCGCTTTGTAGTCGATCACCTCGTGCCGCGCCGTATTGACAAAGTAGCTCCCCGGCTTCAGGCGGCCGAGAACGTCGGCGTTAACCACCCCCTTCGTCTTGGCGTTGGCCGCAAGGTGCACGCTCAAGATGTCGCATTTCTCCGCCACCTCGGCCGGGGTCTCGGCCACCTGGATGATCGGCTCTATGAGAGACCCGGAAGCAGGCCGGAAGCGGACGAGGATCGGCAGGTCGACCGGAATGCCGTCACGATCCACTGCAACACCGAGCTCGCTCCAGATGACGAGGTTCATGCCGAACGCCTGCGCCCGCTTGGCCATCTCCTGGCCGATGTTGCCAAAGCCCAGGAGGCCGAGAGTCCGGCCGTGGAGGCCTCTGGCCTTCGAATATTCTTTCTTGTTCCATTTGCCCGCGCGCAATTCGGCCACGTTGTCCGGGATGCGGCGATCCATGGCGATGATCAGGCCGAAAGCCAGCTCTGCGACTGCCACCGAGTTCTTCCCCGGGCAATTGGAAACGTAAATGCCGCGCTTCGACGCGGCCTTGACGTCGATGGTGTTGTATCCTGCGCCCGCCCGGACGATGAGCGAAAGGCGGCCGGCGTCGAGCATCGGTTCGGTAACCAGTGTCGAGCGCACAACCAGCACGTCGGCGCCCGTCTTGCCGATGGCTTCAACCAGCGCGGAGTCCTTCAGATCGGGCTCGTAGACGACCTCACACCCGGCCGCCTTCAGCCCTTCGATTCCACTCTTCTCGAATTTGTCGGCAACCAAGACTTTCATGGTCGTACATCCTTTTCAAATGAGATGAATGAGGAGACCATCCCGTAATTTCGGTTCGAACCACGTTGACTTCGGCGGCATGATTTCGCCCGCGTCGGCAATTCGCATCAGATCGTCCACGCCCACGGGGAACATCGAGAAGGCGACTGCCGCCTTTCCTTCCTTTACCAGCCTCTCGAGCTCGCCCGTGCCGCGAATGCCGCCGACAAAGTCGATCCGCTTGTCGGTTCGCGGATCGCCGATCCTGAACAGCGGCGCAAGCACCTGCTCCTGAAGGAGACTGACATCGAGCGTGCTGCCGATGTCGGGGGCGCCCGCCTGCCCCTTGAGGTGCAGCGTGTGCCAGCGCCCGGCAAGGTACATCGAAACTTCCCCCTTCTTCCTTGGGCTGGGCGCGCCTTCACCCAGCCCGAAGCGCAGCTTGAGTTCGGCGAGCAATGCCTCGGGGGTCTGCCCCGCCAAGTCCTTCACCACCCGATTATAAGGCAAAATCTGCGTTTGGTTGTCAGGGAAAGCCACGGCCAGCATCCAGTCGGCTTCCTCGTGCGTCATCCCCGGCTCCTTCTCGGCAAGATACTTTCGCGTGCGGGCGGCGCTTGCCGCGCGGTGATGTCCGTCGGCGATGTAGAGGCAGGGCAGTTCGCCATAGGCTTTCACCAGCGCCTCCAAGTCCGCGCCGATCACTCGCCAAACTGTGTGGCGCACCTTGTCCACGGCCTCGAAGTCGAACAGCGGCGGGGTCGAGGCCACCTTGTCCGCCACCGAATCGATCGCCTTTGACGCGCGGTAGGTCAGAAATACCGGGCCGGTCTGCGCCCGCAGCGTGCTTATGTGGCGCGTGCGGTCGTCTTCCTTATCGCGCCGTGTGCGCTCGTGCTTCTTAATGAGATCCTGGTCGTACTCGTCGACAGAGTAGCAGGCAGCGAGTCCGGTCTGCTGATGGCTCCCCATCCGCAGGCGGTAGAAATATACGGCCGGCTGATCATCCACGATAAGCGGCGCCGACGCGCGCAGGTTGGCGAAATTCTCGAGCGCGCGGTTGTAAACCGCGTCCGAGTAAGGGTCGATTGACGCTGAGAGATCGATCTCCGCCCGCGAGACGTGGAGGAAGCTGAGCGGATTGCCGGCAGCCAGCGCCCTCGCCTCATCCGTGCCGACCACGTCATAAGGCACGGCCGCCACACGATCAGCGTTCGCGGGCAGCGGCCTGAGTGCGTGAAACGGACGAATTGTGGCCATCGTTTTCTGCCGCGGCGGCCAGCACGGGCTGTGAGGGCCGCATGGAGTTTTCACGTGGCTGGGAGCGGTCAAAGGCGGCGGCCCCGCATACTCCTAATTACCTGAAGGCGCGCGACCTGTCAAGGGAAAGCGGGACGGTTCGACGACTGAGACAGTAGCGCTGCCGCACCAACCTGCGACATTCCGCAGTCTTCTGCGGCCGCATGGCCTCTTCCGACGGCGAGTGTGATCCTGCCTGGCCGTTCCAGGCATGAAAGCAAATCGAGGCGCGTTCTGCGATTCAAACCCCCATCGGATCTGCGCCAAATCAATGGCAACACATCACCGCACAGCTTATGATCCTGACTACATTAGAGGCATCATATAAATCGCTATCACTAGATCAACAATGCCTAATGTCACTTCTGTGACCACACTCTTCGCTGACCATTTATTGCGTATCTTCAGGAAATTACGTTGCGGGTGCTGGCCAAGCAGCTCTTGCGGCCTCATAATAGATTAGGAATGGGCAACGATGGAATCCCTATGCATTAGCCAATACTAAGATTATTGTTGCAACCTGAGGACCGTGAGGCTATGATCCTTCTCACTGAAAAGAACGAGCAGGCGTCGAGGTTGAATCAGCTTGTCTAATTCAGGAGAGGAGAAGGGCTGCGCTGCGCGAAAGCAGCCCTGATCGATGATTCCGAAGCCGATCCTGGTTGAAGGGGGCCTTACGCAGTGGTTCCACGGGCTTTGTGCCTCCCATGTCAGGTATCACCGTCAGGACCCTTGCCCATAGTCCGCTGGCTACTGCTGATTTGCCGATTGTCCATTGCGCCTCAGGAGGAACGAGGGTGGCTGGTTCAAGCTCGGCCTGATCAGATAGCGATGACGCGGGCGAAACTGTGCATTTTGCGAGTCAGTTTCAGGAATCGAACACTTTCGAGCAGAGGAACCCTTATGAAACATTGTCTATTCGGCTTGTTTTAGCGATGTTCCTGGTTGCGGCGGTGAGCTCTCTGGGCTATGGACAGGGCGCCGGCGCAACCTCTTCGCTTCTAGGAACGCTCGTGGACCAGTCGGGCGGTGTGATCCCGGGTGCCGATGTCAAGATCAAGAATAATGCAACCGGCGCGGAATTCGCGACGATCACCTCGGCAGGAGGCGTCTTCACCATCCCTTCGCTGAGTGCCGGCACTTACACGGTCACCATCTCTGCGCAAGGTTTTAAGCAGTCGGTCATTAAGAATGTCGTGCTGGTTGCGGGCAGTCCCACAACGATCCGGCCCGTTATGGAAGTCGGCGGCACGACAGAAACCGTCACGGTGCAAGCCGGTGCGGAAATCATGCAGACGTCCACGGCGACGATTTCGACTACGGTCACCATGAACGAGATCGCCAACCTGCCGAGGGCGACGCGCAATGTGATGGATTTTCTGGTCTTGCTGCCGGGGGTGAACACTACCGGCGGCGCGCGAAACTCGACCTGGCTCAACATGCCTGGGCAGGCCGTCAACATCACAGTGGACGGCGTAAACACGAAAGACAACAGCACTGCGGACAGCTTCTTCAGCTATATCCACCCGCGCCAGGATGCCGTCCAGGAAGTGACCGTGTCGACGGCCACACCCGGGGCGGAGAGTTCGGGAACAGGCGCGGTGCAGATTCGGTTTATCACGCGATCGGGGAGCAATGACTACAACGGGAGCGTGTACTGGTATCATCGCAATCCGGTGCTGAATTCCAACTACTGGTTCAACAACCGCGATCTTGCCCCGGTCTACCAGGGTGATCCGGGGAAAGGGCAGCAGTGCACACCCGAACAGATCGCCAACGAGTTCGACAAGTGCAAGGCGCCCCGGAGCAACGTGCTGTTCAATCAGTTTGGCTTCCGTGTGGGCGGCCCCCTGTCGATTCCCGGACTCTTCGACGGCCGCGACAAGGCGTTATTCTTTGTCAACTATGAGGAGTTCCGCCTGCCTGCTCAGGCGAGGCGCGCGCGGACGATCTACAATCCGCTGGTGAACAATGGCACGTACGTGTACCTCTACCAGAAGAGCGGGCAGCCGGACGAAGTCCGGACGGTAAACCTGCTTTCGCTGGCAGCCGCCAACGGACATGTATCGACGATGGATCCGACGGTTTCGGCACTGCTGGGCGACATCCGCAAAGCGGCCCATTGCCCATACTGCACCGTCCAGTCGTATCCCATCGTCAGCAATCCCCTTTATGAGACTCTGATATTTAACGCCGGCCAGTTGCAGATCCGCAAGTTCCCGACGGCGCGCTTTGACTTCAACCTTACCAGCAAGCATCACCTGGAGGGGAGCTGGAACTACCAGTGGTTTTACAGCCAGCCAGACTTGCTCAACAGCGCAGATCCTCGCTATCCAGGCTTCCCCAACTGGGGCGGCCAGGATTCGAACCGTTTCTCCACATCCATCGCTCTGCGTTCGACGATAACACCACGACTGGTCAACGAAGGGCGATTCGGCTTCAATGGCGGGACGGTGCTTTTCTTCAAGCAAGTCGAGAAGGCGAACTTCACGGGACCTGTAGCCAACATGGACGGCTTCAACTTCACCCCCAGCGGCATCACCGGTCCTATCGCCACCGCGTCCCCCAGCCGGCGCAACACTCCGGTCAAGATGTTCGAGGATACGTTGAGCTGGTCGAAGGGATCGCACAGCCTGAGCTTCGGCGGGACCTTCAGCAACTATGGCGCGTGGTGGTGGAACCAGACCGTGGTGCCCTCGATCAGCTTCGGGCTGCCGAGCGCCTACGATCCGGCGTACATCATGTTCGACGCGACGAACGGGCCGAAGAACTTCCCCGGCGCCACGACGAGCCAGATCAGCACGGCGGCCAGCATCTACGCTTCGCTGACAGGGCGCGTAACCGCGATCAGCGCCACCGCCTATATCGATGAAAACACTGGCCAGTACGTGTACCTTGGACAACGGGTCCGGCGTTCGCGCCAGCGTGAATTCGGGTTTTTCGCCCAGGACTCCTGGCGCATGCGCTCCAATCTGACGCTCAACTATGGCGTCCGCTGGGAGATCCAGCGGCCGTGGAAGCCGCTCAACAACGCTTATTCCTGGACAACGCCGGTCGAGGTTTGGGGGCCCTCCGGAGTAGGCAATCTCATGAAGCCGGGAGCGGCCGGCGGCGTCACGTCGGTAGTCTATCAATACAACCCGGGCGATCCTGCTTATAAGCAGGATTGGGGTTCGATTTCGCCCACCTTCGGCTTCGCCTGGACTCCGGGTGTGAGCGGCGGCTTTCTCGAACGCATCCTGGGCGGCGGCGGGCAGACGGTGCTGCGGGGCGGCTTTTCGATAGCATTTCACCGGAATTCATTGGGCACCTACGATGGCATATTCAGCGGCAACGTGGGCGGCAGCATCGGAACCAATCGCAACCAGGATCTGGGCAACCTGATTCCTGAGGGGCAAAGCTATCCGCTGTTGTTCCGCAACAAGAGCCTTCTCGGCCCGCCGGATTTCATAAAAGAGCCTGCGTACCCGATGGAAGTAGGAATCCAGAATTCCATCAGGGCGATCGATCCCAACATCCGGGTGCCGTACACGATGTCCTGGACGTTCGGCATTCAGCGGGAGATCACGAGGGATACGGCGGTCGAGGTCCGGTATGTCGGGAACAAGTCGCTCCAGATGTGGACTAACCTGAACTACAATTCGACCGAATACAACATGCTGGAGAACGGCTGGCTCAACGAGTTCTATCTCGCCCAAAAGAACGTGTATGCGAACTTGGCGGCGGGGCGCGGCAAGAACTTCCGCTACTTCGGGCCGGGGACCGGCACGTACCCATTGCCGATCACCATGGCCTACCTGAGCGGCGGCCTGGACCCGAATGATGCGGGCAACTACACCTCGTCCAAACTGGGGAGCGCCTCTTATGGGTTCTTCACCAACTCTACGTACAACAACTACCTGAGCAGCTATAGCCCGGCGCCGAGCAGCATGGCGAGCACGCTTCGGGGCGACGCCAACTGGCGCGCCAATGCCTTGAAAGCCGGGTTGCCGGCGAACTTCTTCCGCCTCAACGAAACTGTGAGCGGCGCCTACATTTACCAGAACGGAGGCTGGAGCAAGTACGACTCGATGGTGGTGGAAGTGAGGCGGCGCATGTCCAAGGGGCTGATGGTTCAGGCGAATTACGTCTGGGCAAAGGGCTTTGATTCTGCGTGGCTGTCATTCCGACGCCCGCGGGATCGGAATCTGGCCGACACCCTGCCGCACGCTTTCAAAGCAAGCTGGATCTATAGTCTGCCGTTCGGCCAGGGGAGGATGCTGTTCAGCAACGTCGGCCGCCTGGTAGACCGCGTCATCGGCGGATGGGAATTCGACGGCACCACGCGCATCCAGATCGGGAACCTCCTTGACTTTGGTGACGTCAGGCTGGTCGGGATGACTGCACAGGAGTTTAAGGATTTGGTCGGCCTGTATTTCGATGATCCGGGCAAGAAGATCTACTACTATCCGAAGGACATTATCGACGAGTCCTACAAGGCTGCCAGCTACGACGTTGTCGGCTTCACGCGCGGGGAGCCCACCGGACGCTACATCGCGCCGGCCAACAGCGGCGGTTGCTACGAGGTCGTCTCCGGCGACTGCAACAACCGTCACGTCTATTTCCGGGGCCCGGGTTTCGCGCGCTTTGACCTGAGCCTTATAAAGAGGATCCGGTTCACGGAGACGAGGAACTTCGAGTTCAGGGCCGAATTTCTGAACGCTTTCAACAACATAAACTTCTATGGCGTGGACGGCATCGGCGGCCTGAGCAGCGGCCAGGTGACCTCGGCCTTCACGGACAGCAGCCAGCAGCAGGATCCGGGCGGACGGCTGATTCAGTTCGTCGTTCGGATCAACTTCTAGCTTCCCACCATTTGTTTTCAGGAGAGGAACACGGTACGGCCGTGTTCCTCTCCCAGGACCTCTCCTCTTTTTCAAGAGCCCCCGTCAGCATTGCTGAGATCGCGGACGAACCGCAGATGCGGTTTTCCGGGTAAGCGAGCGCTCCTGTGACCGGCGTTTTCAGAACAGTCTCACCGGTGTTAAGATGAATGTGTCGCAGGGTGGCTGCGGAAATATCGACGATTGCGGGGGATACCATGAATAGAAGATTCAATCGGTTTGTTCTGTTCCTGCTTTGTCTGCTTGTTCTTCCTGTGCTGGCGGCGGCGCAGCAAGTCTCGCTGGCCATCCTTCACACAAACGATACTCACGGCCACCTCCTGCCGTTCAGCTACCCCTCCGTGGTTGCGCCCGGGTCGGAGGTTGCTAATCTCAGAGTGCGCCAGAACATCGGGGGGATTGCGCGCCGGACGACGCTGGTGAAGCGTCTGCGCGCGGAGCTGGAAGGCAAAGGGACGACAGTGTGGCTGGTCGATGCCGGCGACTTTTCCGACGGCACTCCCTTTTCGACTGAGTACCACGGCGAAGCGGACATCGCGGCGATGAATGCCGCCGGCTACACATTTGGCACGATCGGCAACCACGAGCTCAATAATCAGCTCCCAACGCTCAAGAAGCTCCTGGGCTTGTTCACCTACCCCGTGCTGTGCGCCAATCTGACCGAGACGGCCATGGGCAAGCCGCTGGTTCGAGAGTCCGAGATCCGGACACTGGGCCAGCTCAAAGTCGGCGTTTTCGGTCTCACTACGCGCGAGGCTGCAGGATATCCCGCAGCCAAGGAGGGATTGACGATCGCGAGCGAGATCGAAACCGCCCAGCGCATGGCAAGCGCGCTCCATCGAGAGGCCGGCATCGTGATCCTGATTTCGCATGCGGGCGAACAAATGGATGAACAGATCGCCGCAGCGGCGCCCGGGATCGACGTGATCGTCGGCGGGCATTCGCACACGCGCCTCCCTGTGGGCGAGCTTATGTGGCATTCGGACGAACTGAAGCCGAAGGAAGTGAACGGAACGATCATCGTGCAGGCGTATCAATGGGGAGGGGATCTCGGCCGGCTCGATCTTCTTTTCGACAAGGACGAACGCGGGGCCTGGCACGTCTGCCGCTACCGCGCGCGCCTGATCCCTGTGACGCCGGACATCCCCGAGGATGAGGCTGTCGCGGCCGTTGTGGCACGTTACTGGAAACCAATCGCCGCGCGCTATGGCGAAATCATCGGGCAGGCAGCGGGAGACTTCAGCGAACGCTGCGACGACCTCGCCCAGTACAATCTGGTCGCGGATGCGGTTCGGGAATCCTTCGGCGCCCAGATCGAGTTTGAGAACATGGGTGGAGTTCGCGCGCCCCTGATAAAAGGAAATATCACGCGTGCGAATCTGGTTGATCTGGATCCGTTCAACAACACGGTCGTGACGTTCAAGGTGACGGGCCGCCAGTTGAAGGAAATCTTGGTGCGCAACCGCCCTGCAGTCTCCGGGATCCGCTATCGGATGGAAGACCGCCAGCTCGCAGAAGTGACCGTCGGCGGGCAGCCGGTGGACGACAGCCGCGTTTATACCGGCGCGACGAACTCGTATTTCGCCGGGGCCGCGCTCAAAGGGATCGAGTTCACCGACACTGGAAAGCTGCGGTTAGACGTGATTACGGATTACATTCGCAAGAAGGGCACCGTGCTGCCCTCCTACGACGGCCGCCGCGTCATCATCAATCCATAAGGGTGATAGATTCCGACAACGGCCCTGTTTACTTTGGCGCCATGGTTCCCTGCGTCCTGCTTCTCTCTTTCGGTTTTCTGTCTGCGACGGCGACGGTCTGGACACAGTTCTCGCAAGGTTGGATCGAAGGGCGCGTGCGTGATGCCGCCGGCCGCCTGGGGATCGAGGCAGTAGAGGTCACACTAACCAGGCTGAGCGACAGAGCGAAACTGAGCGCCTTCACTGGTTCTTCAGGCGGTTATCACTTTCTCTCGCTTCCACTGGGCAATTATGACCTCGAGTTCCGGAAGCAGGGCTACGCGACGGCCAGTGTCCGCGCAGTGCAAGTCGCAAGCGGCCGCGCCAGCGTCGTGGATCTCGTGATGAAGAAGGGGGCGGCCCCGATTTCCACCTCTTGGCAAGGGGAGCCGGCAGACTTGTGGCGGGAGGATTATGGAAGCCGCTTCGATAGGGCTCGGCTGGCCGTGCTGCCAAGCGCGCGCAACATCTGGGCAGTGCTGGAAAATCAGGAGCGGTCCATCGTCACCAATGCGCCCCAGGAGGGGGGCTTCACAGCCGGCGTCATTGCTCTCGCCGGGTCCATGGGGTCGTCGTGGACACAGAACGGCTATCGGCTCGACGGGATCAACGTCACCGACCCATTCGACACAGGAAAGCCGCTCGTTTACCCTGACTACTCCAGCCTCCAGGAGTTACACACATCGGCCGCTCTTCATTCGCCGGAGATTGCCACGCCGGGCGCTTCCTTCAACATGACAAGCCGCGAAAGCGGCCGAGACTTTCACTTCGGCGCCGAAGGCTACTATCTCGGAGACCCGTTCCAGAGCAGCAACCTCGATGCGCGACTGCGCCGATTCGGTTTCACAACCGGCCCGCGCTTTCAGCGATTCGTCGAGGGCGGGTTTCAGTTGGGCGGAGCAGTCCCGCGCGCGACGATGTGGTCGTTTTCTTCCTCTTTTGGAATCCAACACCTGACCAAAGTCATCCCCGACTTTGCTGCGGCCCCGGATGCAACGATCAGCTCCGCCCTGGTGCGTTTCGACGGCAGGCTGAGCGCGCGTGACAGATTCAATGTCATGTTCACCGGGCAGATCGTCGACAACTCCAATCTGGGCGCGAGATCAGGCATTACCCCGTTGGCAACGCTACGCGGCCACGACCGGTTCGAGGCCGCTCAAGGACACTGGACGCGCTACCATGGCAGCGACCTGGTCTGGCAAGTGCTCGGCGGTTTTTCTCATTCCTCTCCAACCGACACGCTTCAGCATGGCGTAACCGAGGCGAATCGCACGCAACTGTTTACGCGCGGGATGGCGGGCGCGGCGCCGCTCGAGTCCGATTCGGCGCGCAGCCGTTTTTCTCTGGTCGGGCAGGGCCAAGGGTGGCGGAGCTTCTTGCGCCTGCGGCACCAGCTTGACTTCGGTCTGGATCTCGAGGAATCCAAATCGACGGAAGAACGTAGGGTCTACGGCGACTTCTTGCAGCTCTACTACCCGCTCGGCGTTCCCGTTGAGGTCATCGAGTACGACACGCCCAGCCACACGAAGCAGCGGCTGCGGGAACTGTCCCTTTATCTCGATGACCACTTGCGGGTAGCCGGCAGGGTTATGGTGCGTGCTGGGCTGTCGCTCGATTCGAGCAACGCCTTTCTTCCGCCGCAGCGGAGCGGCGCGGGCACGTTTGTGGCTGCGCGCCAGTTTCCCGGCGCGGGCAGTGTCGTTTCCTGGACGACGCTCGCGCCGCGCGTGGGAGTATCTGTGCCGCTGCTGCGGCGCTTCGGGGGCACTACGCTTTCAGCCGGGTATGCGCGCTACTATCACGCCTTGCCCGCGAGCTATGCGAACTACGCGAATCCTACCAGCCTTGGCGGGCGCGTGTTTCTCTGGGACGACCTGAACCACGACGGCATTTTTCGAGCGGGTGAGGAGACGTCCCTGCTGCGCGTCTTCGGAGGACCTTATTCCTCCGTGGATGCGAACTTGAGGCGCCCCTACACGGACGAGTTTGCTGTCGGACTGGACCAGCAGATTGGAGATCGCCTTTTTATAGAAGCGCGCGGATTTCGCCGCGACCAGAAGCGACTGGTCAACACCGTCAACGTCGGCGTGCCGGCGTCGGCCTATGCTCCCGTCTCTGCCTTCGATCCGGGAGACGATAACATTCCGGGAACGAGTGATGATCAGATTCTTACGGTTTACAACCAGGACCCGCGCACTCTGGGCCAGGATCATTGCCTTCTGACCAATCCGCCGGGCCTTCGGTCCTCCTATAAAGGGATCGAAATCAGCATCCGCAGGGATCTCGGGAAACGCGGCTTCGCGTCCGTCTCCTTCACCGCATCCAAAGCTGTCGGCCCCGCCAATCCCGGCAACACGGAGCACGAGAACGATCCGGGAGTGATCGGCAGCCTTTTCGACAATCCCAACAACCTTTTGAACGCTCGGGGCCGTCTGTTCTTCGATCGGGCGTACGTGGGGAAGATCGTTTCGTATATACGGCTCCCATTCGGCTTGCACTCGGGATCCGTGATCCGATATGCGGATGGATTGCCCTTCGGCCGCAAACTCATCATCACCGGCTTCAACCAGGGACCGTTTTATGTCATGGCGACGCCGCGAGGGCAGCCCGGCGGATTCCGCACCCAGTTTGACCTGTCCTTCGATCAGCGCGTCGGGCGCGACTTCGCTGTAGGCCGGCTCAGACTTTCGGCTGTGGTTGACGTATTCAACCTGCTCAACTCAAACAGGAACCTGCTCGAGAACGATATTTCGGGGCCTCTCTTTCCATCGCGCGCGCCCGTAGAGATTCAGAACCCTCGTGTTCTGCGCTTCGGCTTCCGCTTGAATCTCTGACGATCACGGGACGGACGGTGTGTTTCTCGCATGTGCTATTTCCGGGCCGCGCTTGGATTGCGTCAGGCCAATCGGGACGCCTTGGACCGGACGGCTTGCGCCATGCTGTACCGGGGAACACGCCGAGCCTGTGCACATTCCGCGAGCGGGTGCGACGACTATGTGGCAGTGCTGCAGCAGCACGGCATTCAGATCAGCATGAGCCGCGTCGGTAATCCTTATGACAATGCCGAGGCGGAATCGTTCATGAAGGCGCTCAAGCAAGAGGAGGTCGATGGCCGCGCGTATCGCGACCTCGATCATTTGCGGCGATCAATCGCTGAGTTTGCCGAAGACGTGCACAATCGGCAGCGTCTGCACTCAGCGCTCGGCTACCAATCACCGGTCGAGTTTGAGGAGGCGCTATCGTCGGGGGGGATCTCTACAGGACTGTGTGGGGGCAGGGTGCTACTGCCCCCTTCCCCCACGTATGTCTGAATATGCTGTCCCTGTTTTCCGTGTCTCATGACAGGGGTGCGGTCCACGCCACAACTCCCGAATTTGCAGCCTTCGTGCCGGCCACTGGCGGCTGAGTTTGGAAATTGTGGCGACTGTCCCCCTTACCAGAAGAGGAGGTTAATGGAGATGAGCAAGACTGCCACAACGGCTGCCCAGAAAACGGGTCTGTGCCAGATGCTCACGCTCTCTTGCGATGGCAGTGGCGTCAGCCCGTAGACCAGGTTTTTCAGCTCCGCGTCCTGCCTGGGTTTGGTGCAGAGGCTGATGACGAAGTTGGCCAAAATGGAGACAAGCAGCGCCCAAAAACCGCTGTACATGTTGATGGCCATCCCTTGCGCCTTTTCAGAACGGGCGACGAGTTTGGCGTGCCGCGGATTGAAAGCCGACGGCACGAAGTGCTGCGTGACGTCCTTTGCGATGACGCGCACGCCGGGCTGAAGGATCAGTTCTACAGCCTGGGCGCCGAATTTGTCACGCTGGCCGGTTCCGGCTATTTCCACATCCGGTGCGAGAATCTGCACGGGCACATTCCTGTCTCTGATCTTGGAATAAGGCGGCACATTTACCGCAGCGGACACGGTGGCCTGTCCCACGGTCAGCGAACTCTTGCCCGGCTCGAGCGGAATTGGGACATTGGTAGCCTCGACCGTCCCCTTTTCCACGGTAACCCTGAGAATTTGCTGCTGCTTTTCAGAAGCGGCCGTGTCCGGGCGCACCACGGATTCCTGTCCAATGACGATGCGGGGTGCAGGGCGGTATCCCTCCGGGAAGGTGTGCACGTAAATCCACATGGAAATAGACACTATGATCGCGATGAGGAATCCCCAGAAGCCTGCTGCCCTGGTCGCCCCTTTCCAGAGCATGCCCATGATCACCGTCCCGAACAGCGGGACGATGAAAAAGAAGACCAGGACTTGAAGGTACTCCAGGATGTTCGAGAAGTAGAACAGGGTGTAGGCGGTGGCGATGGACGCCAGCACGCCAAGGACCGAGCTCCAGCGTCCCATGGCGAGGCAGTGGGCGTCTGAAGCGCTTTTCCGGATCAGCGGCTTGTAGACGTCATAGGTCCATACGGTGGCGAAAGCGCTGACATTACCGGCCATGCCCGACATGAATCCTGCCACCATGGCAGTTACTCCCAGGCCGAGGAGCCCCGGTCCCAGGTATTGGCCCATCAGCAGCGGCAAGACGTCGTTGAAGGTGCGGTGCGTGATTCCAGCGGTCGGATCGCTCTCCGGCACCAACACCATGGGCGAGCCGTCCCTGTTAAGCAGCACGGCGAGCCCGATCAGGCCGGGGATGGTAACGATGAGCGGCACCATCATCTTTAGGACGGCCCCGATGATGGTCCCGTTCTGCGCCGAGCGGAGATCTTTGGCGACCAGCACGCGCTGCACCTGCAGGAAATCGGTGCACCAGTACCCGAAGCTCACCGCCAAGCCGAGGCCAAAGACCATGCCGAACCAGTCGATCCCCATGGGATTGGCATCGAAGGAACCGAGGTTGCGCCAGAGGTGGATGAAGTCGGCATTGTGGATTGTGGGATGGATGATGGCGGCATTTTGCTGGATTTTTCCCATCATCTTCGTCCAGCCGCCTGCGTGAATAATGCCCAGAATGGGAATCAGCAACGACCCCAGCCAGATCAGAAAGAACTGCACTACCTCGTTGAAGATCGCCGAAAGAAGACCGCCGAGGGCTACGTAGACCGCCACAGTGATGGAAGAAACCCAGATGCTGATGCTCATGTTCCAGCCGAGCAACAGGTTGAAGATCTTGGCCATGGCAAACATGCTGGCGCCGCTCACCATCACCGTGAGAAAGGAGAAGGAGACGCCCGCCAGACTCCGGGCGCCTTCTCCATAGCGCAGCTGGAGGTATCCCGGCACCGAGTGGGTTCGAGAGATGTAATAAAAAGGCATCATCACAACGGCGAGGAACAGAATGGCCGGGATCGCGCCAATCAAATAAGCGTGCGCGCCGAGCATGCCGTATTGGTAGGCCATGGCGCTCCAGCCCATCGTTTCAAGCGAGCTGAGGTTAGCGGAAATGAAGCTGAGGCCCGCGATCCAAGCCGTGATCTTGTGGCCGGCCATGAAGAACGCCTCGGCCGTGGTTGCCTGTCGTTTCAGGTAGAAGCCGATGCCCAGCACGGCCACGAAGTAGATTCCGATGATGAGATAGTCGACGATGGAGAGATGCAGAATCGGGTTGGCGCCGATCGCCAACACAGGAACCATTGGGAAAAACATGTCCATCTCCTGCCACCATTGGGAACGGATGGGCTACGACACGCAAATAGCCGTATGTGCTAACTAGTTTCTGTTGCGAAGCACCAAAATATCCTGTCCTGGTCGTGGACTTAGAGGCGGACCTCGACGTGGACGCAGACGACACGAGAATGGAGGCGATCCGATGAATGGTACGCTTGCCAAGGGTTGCGCCGGACTGAATTGTCTGTGTCTAGGACCACGTCCACGTCAAAGTCCAAGCCCGGGTCCGGAAAGGACACCTGTCGCGAAGCTCCACATCCGGCAACGGGTCCCGGCTTCACTTGCGATACAGGGGTCCGTAGTTTGCGCAGGCGCGAAAATCGGCGCCTTCCTTGTCCATGCCGAAAGCGCTCCAGGCGCTGGGGCGGAAGATCTTATCGTCGGCAACATTGTGCATGCAGACCGGAATCCTGAGCATGGAGGCGAGGGTGATGAGATCGGCTCCAATATGCCCGCGACTGATCGCACCATGGTTTGCTCCCCAGTTGCCCATGACCGAGTAGACATCGGTGAAGGCGCCGCGGCCCGTCAGGCGCGGGACAAACCAGGTGGTCGGCCAGGTGGGGTTGGTTCGCTCTACCAGAGCGTGGTTCACCTCGGCGGGCAACTCGGCTGTCCAACCCTCGGCGAGCTGCAGGACCGGGCCAAGCCCTTTGATCAGATTCACGCGGGACATCGTCACCGGCATGCCGCCGCGGGTTGTGAACTCCGAAGAGAATCCACCGCCGCGGAAGTACTCATCGATTGCCGGCGGCCACGTGGCCGCCTTCAGGCAGGCCTGCACTTCCGCTTTAGTGACCTCCCAGAAAGGTTTCACCGCCGGCTGACCGCTGATGGTCTGACATCCAGTGAAGTCCAGGGCTGAAGCGCCGGAATTGATCAGGTGGATGATGCCGTTCGCGGCCGCGCCTGCAAGTTTGTGCCGGGTCACTCGCTTCACCGCTGCGGGACTCCAGTAGGTACGCACGTCGGAGAACATCTGTGCGGTGTTGGTCAAAAGGTTGCCGAAGAGCATGGCCGCGCCGTTGAGCGAATCGTTTTCCGTGGCCAGAAGGAATGCCTGACGGCGGCCATTCCAGTCGAACGACGAGTTGAGGATCGCTTCCATGAAATCGCCGTTCGGGAAATGATCGGTCCACTGGCGTTGCCCCTGGAAGCCGGCCAGGATGGCGTTGTGGCCCAGGGCTTCCTCTGCGAAGCCCAAGGTATCCAGGCGCGGATTCCCTACCATCAGATCGCGCGCGATGATCGTCATCTTGACCACCGTTTCCCAGATCCGATCTTTTGCGGCCTGCGAGCGGGGAGTCTTGTTGTCGTCGCGGCCCTCACGGCAATGTTTCCGCGTCCAGGCCAGGCCACGCTTGAATTCATCCAGGTCGAAGATGCCTTCCTCGATGCGGCGGACGAACTCGCTCATGTCGACATATTCGCAACGCATGCCCAGAGAGTCCTCGAAGAAATCGGGGTTGACCATGGAACCCGCGATGCCCATTGAGACTGAGCCCATCGACAGGTACGACTTGCCGCGCATGGCCGCCACGGCCAGGCCGGAGCGCGCGAATCGGAGAATCTTCTCGCGGACGTCGTCCGGAATGGCGTCGGCGTTTGCATCCTGCACATCGCGGCCATAAATGCCAAATGCCGGCAGGCCCTTCTGCGCGTGGCCGGCAAGCACCGCCGCCAGGTAAACGGCTCCCGGCCGTTCGGTTCCGTTGAATCCCCAGATCGCCTTCGGATGGAAGGGATCCATGTCCATGGTCTCAGTGCCGTAGCACCAACATGGCGTGGCCGTGATCGTAAGCGCGACATTCTGCCGGTCGAAAAGCTCGGCGCAACGGGCAGCCTCCGTGACACCGCCGATGCAGCTTGCGGGGGTGACGCACTCGACCCTACAGCCATCCCTGTGGCGCAGGTTCGCCTGAAGCAGCTTTGCCACCATGCGGGCCATGGTCAGGGTCTGCTTCTCGAGAGATTCGCGCACTCCTTTGCGCCGGCCGTCAATTGTGGGCCGGATACCGATCCGGGGATGAGGCTCTTGGGATTGGCACTTCATATGGATCCCCCTTCCAGATGGCTCTTGCGTTCGCCTGGGAATCACTGCGCGGGCCAAACTAGCACATCGAAGTTGGCATATCAAGAATGGCAGCCGTCGCATCCCAAAAGCGAACCGCCAAGTCCCCATGAGCCAATGGCTCACCACAGCGAATGAAAATGCGCAATCTCCATAGGAGACACCAGGACCATCAAGATCCTGGGGTTAGGCGAACGGGGCTTAAATAAGGAGTCGGAAGGACCCTGTAAGGGTCCGGCCGCATAGCCCTGGGGAGCAGGTACCCCGGCGCAGCGCGGACGCGAAGACGATGACTTCACCCCGTACTTGTGGAAGTCGACGGATTACGGCAAGACGTGGAGGAGCATCGTCGGAAACATTCCTTCGGGATCGATCAACGTCATTCGGGAAGATCCGCTCGTGCCGAACCTGCTCTATGCAGGGAACGACTTCGGCGTCTATGTTTCCACCGACGGCGGGCAGAAATGGAACGTCCTGGGTGGGAATCTGCCGACAGCAGAAGTGTCGGACTTACAGATCCAGCCGAGAGACAGCGTGATCGTCATCTCTATCTACAGCCGCGGCATGTGGGTTATGGACGCGCTGAAGGTGCGCGAGGTGAAGTGACGGCAGCCGCGCGACAAGGAGCCGCATCGATGTCCGCGCCGCACGGAGCCGCGAGCGTTATTGCGCGCCTTGGCGCGGGACTTCGTGAATGATCCGGATCAAATAGTTTCTTCTCCGAAAACAGACGGAGCGACTGCCTGCCTGGACGGGCTGAAGCCCTTCCCCACTGTATCTTACTATCAGTAATCTCAAGTGGGCACGGGCTTCAGCCCGTGCGCTTTTTCATCCGCTTGGGTTCCGCTGTGCGGGATGGGGGACTGTTGCGAAGCTCGTTGGTTACGTCGAAATGCGGCGAAGACCACGTCCAGTACGGATGATTATGGAGTTTCGCAACAAAAACTGGATAGGAGTGAGTTTCCTTCGCAGCGGTCAACGGTCAGCGCTTTTCTTCCTTCGGTGCGTAGTACCCTTTCTTCGTGCGTGCGACCAGGCCCGCTTTCTTGATCTTTACCTCGATGCGGCGAAACTTGCCGTTGCGTTTCTGGTTCTTCGAGTAGTAGCCAATGCTGTACTGACTCGATAGCTCCTTGGCTATTTCCTCGAACGCAGGGCCCAGGTCCTGCAATTGTTGAGCGTCGAAGACCTTCCCGCCGCTATATCCAGCGAGTTCGTTCAGATACCCGCGGCCGGTGCGCAGCATGTTGAGAGTAGGCGCTCCACAGCCGCCGCCCCCGCCGGTCGGAGGGATGGTCGGCGGTAACAGGATCGGTGGGCTGCCGGGAATCGGGAAACGTCGACCGGTTGTCCGCCCAGTCGCCGGCGAGCCCCTCCACGTGAAATAGACCGGGTAGATCGTCGCCCTCGTTTCCTTTGCCAGCTCGATCGTTTCCTTTTTCGACGCCTTGTGACTCGCAGTATCAACCCCGTCGGTAAACAACACCAATGCCTTTCTCTCTTGAACCGGCTTCAGGACCTCCTGCAAAGCCAGCCAGACTGCCTCGAGGAGCTTGGTGCATGAGCCGTGGCGCGTTTCCTTAATTCCGCGCGCGTTACGTTCGCGATCGATACTCCAGTCCTCGAGAAGTTGGACGTCTTCCGCGAAAGACATGATCGCGACGGAGTCATCCGGGTGGAGAAGGTTGACGAAGTGAATGGCCGCGTCTTGTATGTCTCCCAGCCGCCCCTCGAGACTGCCACTCGTGTCGAGAGCGAGCGCGACAGAAATCGGTTCATCCGTCAAACCGAAACCAGAGATCTCCTGGACGGCTCCGTCCTCCAGAACCTGGAAATCATCCTTTTGCAGGTCGACCACCCGCTTTCCTTCCACCGTGGTGACGACCACCGGAAGCGACACCATTTCCACGTTCAGTCGAATGGTCTGGTCCTGAGGCTGGGTCTTTTGGGGAACCAGCGCCGGCAGATACACGGAGAGGGCAGTAAAGACAAGCGAAGCTGAGACGATTGCGATCATTCTGCGCGTGATCATAGGCTCCTCTGGAAAGACGCGATTCGCTGATAATAGATGCGCGCTTCCCTAGATTGGATCACGGGCGTCAGCCATCAGCGCTAACGCTTCGAATTCGCCGCAGACACCGTACAGGTTGCTGTCGCCGTCTGCGTCGGATCGCTCTCGGAGACGGCTTTTAACGTTACTTTTGCTGAGGCCGAACTCCCTGCAAGCCGGCTGGTATAGACCGGCACCAGTATGGAGCCGCCGAACTGCACCGCTGCCAGCGCGTTCGACAAATGGGCCGACCATCCCCTCCCATCAACGGAAACGGAAAGGCGATAAATGTCGCAGTTCAGATACGACGTTGCGTCCTGCGGATGCAGCGACGTTACCGTTGTTTCCGTCTTGCCGGTGTTTGTCAGCGTGAAGGAGCATATGATAAACGGGGGTGCGGATGCCGTTTTGGCGACTGGAGCAATGGACACACCGCGCGCATGAGGCCCCGACCCGTCCAATGACCGCACTCCGACAGTGTACCTCAGGATTCCTTTGTCATCCCTTTTCACGTCTATTACATAGAAGTGGAGCCGGTTCGGCGTGTCTTCCCGCTCGTACTGGCTGCCGGAATTGAGGCCGGCGTGGAAGAGCGCGTCGTTCAACTGCCGGTAGTCTGCAACCGTGCGCATCACGGTCGCTCCGTCCGCGCGCTTGAAGTCGACCATCTTGATGTCCTCCGGGTGAGCATCGATCACCCAGGTGAAGCAGTTATAGCCGCACGAGTTGCCCTCGCTGTTCTTGTTCTTGGCGATCAGGACTCCATTGTCCGGTGTGAACGAGTCGTAACCGATCCGCTGGACGACTTCCATCGAGTAGAAATTGAACACGGACATGCCGGCGCAATACGGATCCTTGTTCATGTCGCAGGGCGGCGTCTTGTCCTGGGGAGGGTCACCGTCCAGCGTAACGGTGATGCCGGCCAGCCCCGTCGGCCCGGGATCGACTGCGCGGGCGGTGATCGTAGCCACCGCCAATCCTGATTCTGCCAGCCCGTTACGGTTGAGCTTCAGGACATTCTCCTGGCGAACGAAGCCGAGCCGCATTCTGCTGCGCAGCATGAACCCTGCGGGCATGAACGCCCCCTCCGTGGGCGGCACGACCCAGCGACGATGCGGGCCGCCCGGACCATTGAAGGAACCGCGGTCCATGATGTCCCACGGGCCCGAGGCCACTCTGCGGTACGGCTCGATGTACGGATTGTTGTTGTTGTCGCCGATGTGGAAGATCAAGTGTGAGATCTCGTGCGTGATTGTGCCCGAGTTCTCTCCCTGACGGACCGACGAGAGGCCCCATTGCTGCGCTCCGGCTTTCCACGAGGTCCAAGGCACGTATCGCGTGACGACCCAGCGAGGCTTCGTCGTATCCGGGTTGCCCCATTCGGCGGGGATGTCGTCCTTTGATTTGAACTTCATCTCGCCGAATTCCTGCCAGACACCGGTCTCGTCATAGCCTGCGTAGATCCGCAGAACGACGTCGTAGTTGGCCCTTATGTTCTTACCAGCATCCGCCATCCAGAGCGCGTCGGCGTCGATTTCCATGTGGCCGTCGCACGTAAAGCCGGCCGGGCACCCGCTCTGCTGATTGTATTCGTTCAGTCCGTACTGGAAGAGGTTCTTGGGCATCCGGTACGGGCCGTAGGCATCAATTTTAGGGATCCCGACCTTCCCGCGTGACTGCTCCATCCAGTAGCCGTTGATCGTGTGGCCGTGGTTGATCTCGCTCGGCTTGCCGAAAAAGTCCGCGTAGAACTGCGCAACCTGCTCGCGCGGGATCGGATCGATCTGTGGATTGCCGAAAAGGTCCGAGTGTTTGGGCAGCGTGATCACAAAGGGCTGATCCGGGAAATCGATCGCGATAAGCGCCACGCGGAGCTTCCGTTCCGGCACGAGCGACGGGTCGGCCCAGTTTACATCCGGGATGGGATGGTAGTCGTTCCACGTCATGTCCTGCTGGTCCTGAACCTTCTGGGGATCTATTGGCGCCGGCGCCGGAGCTTGACTGCCGGTTGGCGCCGTTCTGGCAGAAGGATTCTGAGCGATGACCACACTCCCACTCCAGGCGGCGGCCAGTGTTAAGGTGATGGAGATGCACATCAATGATGTACGAGTCAACACGCTGCTCTTGCGGAAGCAATGCCATCTCATATGAAACCTCTTTCGTTGCCTTTTCGTAACTTGCTGTTTGGCCGGGAACTCATGCGGGCCAAACATCAGGGCGCCAAGAAAACCAGGGCGTCAGATTCTCGCCGCCCTGTGCGACATCGTACTGCGTCCCAGCGGAAAACGAAAGCCGCAGTTCGATGAATTGCACATGGACGATGTCTTGGTGTGAACAGAATCGCGCAACCTTCCCTGGTCCGCGCAGCCGGCCGCCGCTCGTCTCAGAACACGTGCGCCCTGTCTCTGTGCTCCTGGGCCGCCGGCGTAATGGGCGGCGGCGGCGACGGCAGGGCGCCATGGTCAGATTCCTTGATTACGGGAGACGGCTTCGGCCGACAACCGCCGCCTCGCAGTGACATTTCATTGATAGTATTCAAAAGATTGCGAGGGTATATAAGGTGGTCTCGACATGCCTTCGGCTTCGCTTCAGGCTGCTCGACTACCACTACTGGAGGTCTATATGCAAGGCTTGAAAGACAAACGAGTATTGATCGCCGGCGGAGCGGGCGGGATTGGCTTTGCCACGGCGAAAAGGTTTTTGGAAGAAGGCTCCAAGGTCGCCATCCTTGACCGGGACGAAACGGCCTGCCAGCGCTGCCTGAAGGATCTGTCCGGCCTGAGCGGCGCGATCCTGGCTGATGTTTCCAACGACCAGTCGGTGGCGCGGGCCTTCGGCGAACTGGACGCGTTGTTCGGCGGGCTGGACGTGCTGATCAATAACGCCGGCATCAGTATCCGCCATCCCTTCATGGACATTACCCCCGAAGAATGGCGCACAGTGATTGGCGTCAACCTGAACGGCGTCTTTTACGTCGCCCAGCAAGCCGCCCGGTGCATGCTGGCCGGTGAAGGCGGCGTGATCCTGAACATGGGCTCCACCAACGGCTTGACCGGTTACCACTACTACGCGGATTACAACGCCTCCAAAGCCGGTGTGATCGGGTTGAGCCGTTCGATGGCGCTCGAACTGGGGCCGAAGGTGCGTGTCAATGCCGTCTGTCCCGGCTTCATCATGACGCCCATGCAGGAAGCCGAGTATACGATGGAAATGCGCCGGGCTTTTGAAAACAAAGTCCCCTTGCGCAGACTGGGCAAGCCGGAAGATGTGGCGGCGTTGTTCGCCTTCCTGGCGTCGGACGAGGCGGCCTTCATCAGCGGGCAGTGCTTCGTCATTGACGGCGGCGAGATTGCTGGCGGCCTGGCCAGCCAGGCTTAAAACGGGGACGCTCCCCTATTTCCATGGATTCTCCATGGAGCATAGGACTACGAGGGGCGGGAAACAGGGGAGCGTCCCCGTTTTTCCCGGGAACGAAATTGAATTTTCCAGACCTGACCCCTTCCATCTATTGCGACTTGATCCAGACGATCGACGTAGGGGGACGAGGCGCTGGTCGTGCGGCCGGGGCCCCACCTGCCGGAGGTGCCGGCGGAGGCGGCGGCGGAGCGGGATCGCGATTCGTCCTGGCGAAGTTGGGAATGGCCGTCAGGGGACTGCCGCCGGCAAATTTGCCCTTGATGACTACCACGCCGCCCAGCAGGTCCCCTCGCCACTCGGCGGTCAGCGAAGCATCGGGATCGATCGGTCGGGTGATGTCCTGATCTGCCTGCTCGATATTGTAGACCAGCGGACCGTAGCGCAAGGCCATTCGTCCCTGATCGGCGACGATTTTATCGCTGGCCCGGATCTTCTGGGGCTTCAACGGCAGCACCAATTCAATGGTGTCGCCGGCTTTCCATGTACGGGACACCACGGCGTAGCCTTTGTCAATCGTCGGTTTGACCGCAGAGCCATTGACGGCCATGGAGGTGATGCCGTTTGCCTCAGGCATTCCCTTGTAGAGGCTGCTTACATCGCGATTGGGCACCCGGATCCGGACGCTGAAATTCTTCCGTTCCTTGGGATTGACAGTGATTTTTACCTTGCCGTCCCATGGGTAGTCAGTCGCCTGCACCATTTCCACATCTGTGCCGCCCACATTTTCCAGCGTCACGGTGCCGCCGATGAAAAGGTTGACATATACACCGTCGGCGCTCTTCGCGTACATCCAGGTGGGAAGCATGAGCAGTGTGCGAGGAATGTTGCCGACGCAACATGGGCAGTTGTGCCACGGCGTGCGCAGCTCGTTGGCGTCAAGCGGATTCGTGTAATAAAAATTTTTGCCCGCAAGGTCCGTCGCGCCCAGAAGGGCGTTGTACATCGTCTGCTCGTACAGATCGGCGTATTTTGCGTCGTGGTAGGCGAGATTCATTTTCCACTGGAAGAAGATCTCGCCGCAGCTGGAGCAGGATTCGCAGTAGGCGGCGTTGCGCAACGAATAGTTCGGGCCGAAGCCTTCCGAGGTCTCCCCGCTGCCGACACCGCCGGTGAGGTAGTACTTCTTATTGACGACATTGTCCCAAATCGATTTGACAGCGCTCTGATAATCGGGATCGTGGGTCTCTACCGCCACATCGGCCATGCCCGAATAGGTGTATACCGCGCGCACGGCGTGCCCCACGGCCTCGTACTGCTTTATGACCGGCAAATGGCTTTGATCGTATTCGGTGCCGTTTTTGCGGTTGTCCAACAAGAACTTGGCAAGTTGGATGTACCGGTTGCCTTTGCCTCCCCCTTCCATGTCATTCACGAAGCGTCCCAGGCGCACCAGCGCCTGTTCCATTTCCTGGTGGCCATCGAACCATTCTTTCTTGGGCGGCGGACCGAGGTTGTCGCACCAGCAGTCAGCCAGTCTCTTGGCAGCGTTGTAGAGCCTGGCGTCCTGTTTCTTGGTCATCAGGTAGTGGTTGATCGCCGACTCGAGGAAGTAGCCAGCGGTGTAGCCTTCGTGATTGCCCCTTCCCTGTGGCGTCCAGCGATCCGGCCAACGCTGCAATGAAATGCCTGATGATGGATTGGCGGCATCGCGCAGCGTGAACGCCGTCTGCAGATACCCGTCCGGGTGCTGCGCCGCCAGGATTTTCGGAATCCAGTCTTCCAGCGTCGCCCGGAACTTCTCGTGTGCTTTGAGGATCTCCGGATCTCCCTGCGGATCGATCATGAGTGCGATGCTCATGGATTCGACCGTCTGATGAACCCAGGCGTTGGAGAACACATACCCCTTGTGTGGGCCGTGCGGTTCTCCGCGCAGCGCCTTGGCGGCTTCAACAAAATTGTCGATGCCGCCCGGCCCCTGCGTCAGATCGGTGCGGTTGATCTGGTCGATGCAATGAGGGATCCAGCTGGTTATCAATGCCTTGGCCCGGGCGTTCCAGAGCGGGCTGTTGATCTTGAAGTTCTTGGTATAGACCGCATCCAGTTGTTTCGCCGGCGGGGGCGTCTCCACAGAGACGTTAAATGTCGACGAGGCGGTTGCCCCCCCGACATTGGCCGTAAGCTTGAGGACATAGGCGCCCGGAGCAGAAAAGGATGCAGTTGTGACAAGCGATTTGGGATTCTCGAATGTGACTGTACCCGGGCCGGATTCTTTGCTCCAATTGAAGGTTCCGGGAAGAACACGGAGATTGACGGCGATGGTCTGTGTCGGATTGGCTGCCCCCGGTGCATTGATTGTGACAGTGGTCTTGTAGTCTCCAGGAGGTAGAGCCTCTGCACTGGCAGGCAGTGTCTGGTAGCTGCCGGGAGAGAGCGGTCCGGCATTGACTGTTGCGGTAAAAAACCTGGGTGCCTGGGCTGGTCCTCCCCGGCCCTGCCCGCCCCTCCCTGAGGATGCAGGGATCGATAACCATGGGGCGTTGGGCGCAGATGCCGTCCACGCAGTCGCGCCTTCCACGGACAGAGGCACGGTCTGGCTGCGCGGATTGGCGCCCTGCACCATCTGGAAGTCGATGGATGCAGGGGTTGGCCCGGCCGGCATTCCTCTGCCTCCCCCTGCCGGCTCGCTGCCGAAACCGACCCAGCCCATCAGGTAGGTCTTGCCCGGCAGCACGGTGACGCGATCGACGCCCGCAATGGCGTTCAACGCCGGCTCATCCGCTGCCATCCCGCACGTGACGACCAGATTCTGCATCATGGGAGCAAGCGCCACGGAGGCTGCCGCCTTGCCAGTGGTCTCCAGCATCTCCCGCCGGCTCATCTTGGATTTCTTCAATTCTTCGCTCACAAGCACCTCCTCCACATTTGGGCTGTTCCCCACGCGCCCTCCGTTGTCTGCCAGCGGGCGGCGCGCGATCAAACGCGCACGTCTATCGTGCGGCCTTCGAACACGAGTGGCCGAGTTGCTTTCTCTCCTGCCACCCGCACCTCGAACGACCGCTTTGCCGGCGGCAGCATGCGCGAGCCGCTCGCCAGGCGCAGGGTCAAGCGGCGCGCCGCATTGCGCCAGCTTAACTCAATGCGCATCCAGGAACCCTTGCGGTACGCGAACGTCTTGCCGTCATCCTCATAGAGAGAAGCGGTCCCGTCGGCTCCAGGATAGACCACGAGGGTCACTGGAGCAGCCACCGGTTCGTCGGCGTACTGCTTGACCGGCCCGAGGGGTAGAATTGTCCCCGCGCGCGCATGCAGCGGCATGGTTGCGAGGTCCACCGGGCGTTCAATTTCGCGTCCGCCTTCCACGGCTTCTTCAGTCCAGAAATCGAACCACTTGCCTCGCGGCAGGTAAAGTCGGCGGCTGGCCGCACCCTTCTCAAAGACCGGAGATACCAGCAGGTCCCGCCCCCACAAATACTGGTCGCCGCGCGCCACCGCTGCCGCATCGTCAGGATAGTGCAGCCAGAGCGATCGGATGATGGGAAGGCCGGTCTCGCAGCAGTCTTTGACTGCCGTATAGGTGTACGGCAGCAGACGATAGCGAAGTTCGAGGTACTTCCTCAGGATGGGCTCGACTTGAGGATTCTTAAGCTCGGCTGGATCAGGATTGTAGTTAGGTGTTTCTTCCGCGGGGCCGCCATCGCCGCCGTCCCAGCCCCAGGGAAGGCGTAGATGCCATCGTCTTCCATGCGCGCGGAACGACGTGCAGAAAGTGCCGAACTGAAACCAGCGCACGTGGAGTTCACCCGTGTATTCCTGCGTCGGAATAAAGCCGCCGATATCGGTGCCCCAGAAAGGAATGCCGGAGAGGCCGGCATTGACTGCAACCGGAACGTGGGCGCGCAGCGTCTGCCAGCGCGACTGCACATCGCCCGACCAGAGGAACGCTGCATAGCGCTGCATGCCGGCGTAGCCGTTGCGGTGCAGGGCAAAGACCCTCTCGTCCGGACGCCACAGCTGGGATCCTTCCCAATACATGCGGATGCGATTCAGGCGCGAAGGTGCATCATAGTCGTCCCCCTGATCCGGCCACCAGCCGTCGATGCCGGCGTCGTAGACGCCCTTGTGATAGGGCCAATAGCAGGCGACGTTGCGGACATCGGGCCACCGGTTGTCGCTGGTTCGGCCGCTGGGGACGGCGTTTTTCGGATCGCAAGGCTCATGCACAGTTCCCTGCAGCTGACGTCCCTCAATTACGGTATGAAGCACCACTTTGAAATGCTGCGCGTGCAGCTTGTCGATCATGCCTTTCGGATCCGGGAAGTTGCCGCTGTGCCAGGTGAATTCGCCGTTACGAGTGTTCCATCCTGACGGGCAGAACTCGGTGCCCAGATATATGAGCGCGTCGCAGGGGAGCTTCTTTTCCCTCATGGTGCGCGCCACACCGAAGATCTCGGCCGGGCCAGCCAGCGTCCTGTGAGATTGCATATATCCCATCGTCCAGAGTGGGGGCAACTCGGCAAAACCGGTAATGCGCGCATATCCCCGCATGATCTCCGCCGGCGAAGGGGAAGCGACGAGGAAAACATCCAGAGGCAGGCCTTCCGCGGCAGGTGCAAATCTGCCTTCAGTGCCTGTAAAGTCGAATGTGCCGAGCGGATGGTGAATATACATGCCCCAACCGTCGGTCCCCACCAGCCACTGAATCGGCACGCGGCCGCCGTTGGTGCTCAGTTGATAGCCGCCCTGCCCGCTCCGCATTCGGTCTGTGGTTCCCTTGCGGTCGAATTGCGGTCCTCCCTGGCCCAGACCCAGGAGAGGGCCCTTGCTCAGCTGGAAAGCCATGCCGGATGTCTTGGCATCAAGCACCAGGCGCTGAATCAATTGCCCCCTGTTGGTCTCGACGAGAAGGGTAGGGGGGTCGGCGGTAAACTTGACGACGAGGTTCCCTGCTCGCACAGGCCGGAATTCGCTCGGCTTGCGGGCAAATGCAAGGGCTCGGCCTTCGCCCCCGGGTCCAAGGGCACCGTCGACCGGCACTGCATCTGGCTTTCCGCCGGCGACCGGCATCACAGTCAGCCGGATGGTAGAAGGACTTAGTGAGGAGACAACGATCTCCACTGGCCTGCCGGCAACCACGATGTCCGTGGATTGCCCGCGGATGATACCGCGTGCCATGAAGACGCCTGCACCTGCCGATCCAAATTGCCTGAGCACATCGCGGCGGGACAATTGCTTTGCCATGGGTCGCATGCTAACTAAGGATTCCTCAGTAAGTCAAGCAACCTCTGGCCGGCACGAGGTGGCAGCCCCGGGAATGTTGAGCCTGGCGCCATTCGTCGCGGCGTTTGCAGGCAGCGCTCGAATCGCAGAGGCGGACCCTTTGTGGTTGACATGTTTTCCATGAATGCCGCAGGATGCACCTTTGCTGAATGTGAATCAGCACGGCGAAATCACACGAATCGTTTCGGAAGGGACCGCATGCGTTTTGGTTGTTGCGGCAGTATGATCTCGCCGGCGACGGATCCCATCGGCATCGAGACGGTCGAAACGCTGGCAGAAATCGGCTTCGACTATGTCGAGCTGTCCCTGTCCGACCTGGCAGCTCTGCCTGAACCGGCGTTCTCCGAACAGGCACGGCGTATCGAGCGATCCGGCATCCGCTGCGAAGCGTGCAACAATTTCTTCCCGCGGACAGTCCGGCTGACAGGCGCACAGGCTCGCCTGGAGGACGCGGTGGCATACGCTGCAAGAGCGCTCGATCGTGCCGCCTGTCTGGGTTCACAAGTTGTTGTTTTCGGCAGCTCAGGCGCGAAGAATGTCCCGGAGGGATTTTCCCGGGATGCCGCCTGGCGTCAGATTATCGAACTGCTCGAGAATCTCGGCCCGATGGCAGCGCAACGGAATCTCACGAGCGCGCTCGAGCCGCGACTCGGCAATACGAAGGTTCCTGTGTACAACAGTGGTCGCACGGCGTTCAACAGAGTCAGGCAAATACTGGCAGCGTTAGGGTGACAGCCAAAGCACTTCGATCGGCTGTCATAAGAAGGCGGTTCTCCTGAGTCGGCATCGGGGTCGGGACCGCTATCGTAATCGGGGTCGAAAGCGATACCGATAGCGACCCCGAGATGGAAGCCGGCAGATGTTAGATCTGCCGCATGAGCGGATGACAAGTAATGTTGGAGAACATGTCATTAGGCAATGAGCATGAAGAGGCAGCGATCTTCAAGGAGACAGTCTCTTCAGACGAGGGTGGCCGGGATGGGAGCGGCGGCTGCGGCCGCGAGCAACTCGAATGTCTTCGGTCAGGCTGAAAAGCTCATCCGGCCATGGCGAGCGCAGCCATTGGAAGTCCAACGGGAGCTGTGGATAGTCGAAGTCCTCGCGTGTGGGTGATGCGGTGAAAACGTGAGCCGGCAAGGCAGGGGCGGGGACCTCGGAGTATGGAAGCCCCTGGCCATCGGCCGTTCGCAGCCAGCCGTCTGCTCCCCAGGCCATTAGCTGAATCGCCGTTTCTCGGCCCAGCGCGCACCGTCGCAGGTTGCGAAGGGGTCGGCTGCAGAGGTGCACAAGGCAGGTCTCTCCGGTCTGAGTTTCTACCAGATCGGCGTGCCCCATCCGACAGTGCAGAGTGCTTTTCGGGCGATTGGTAGAGCAATAGCCACAGCGCAACCCATATCAGGCCCATTCCGCCAGTGATCAGGAACGCAGTTTGCCAGTTGTAGCTCAGGATGGCCCAAACCGCGAGCGGAGGGGCGACCATGGAGCCAACGGAGGCGCCTATGTTGAAGATGCCGCCGGCGATCCCCCGCTCCTCGGCAGGAAACCACTCGGCAGTCGCCTTCATGCCCGCCGGATTGGCTGAGCCCTCGCTCAGCCCCAGGAGGCCCCGAAGCCATAAAAACGGGGACGATCCCCTTTCTTGCTCTTGACATCTATGTATTTGTTTGCATGCGCTGTGATACAATAGCGCGAGGAGGTGACGTGTGAGCACAGCAATATCTGTGAGGCTTCCCAAAGAGCTGGCCGACCGGCTTGATCACATCGCCGAAGAAACCGAGAGGCCCCGCTCGTACATCATTCAAAAGGCCCTCGAATCCTACATCGAAGACTATGCCGATCTGCAGATCGCCCTCGACCGACTTCTTGATAAAACCGATCCGGTCGTCTCCGGCAAAGAACTGAGGAAGTCCCTTGGCTTATAACATCGTTTATAAGAAATCCGTTGAGCGGGACCTCGAGAACCTCTCAAAGGCAGAAGCGGCAAGAACCCTCAATCAGGTCGAAGGCCAATTGTCCAGGAAGCCTGAGGCTTTTCCGATGCTTAAAGGACGTTTTGCCGGCCTTCGCAGGTATCGCGTCGGTGACTATCGGGTGATTTACGCCATCATTGGAGATGATGTTTTGATTCTCAGAGTTGGCCGCCGGCGGGAAGTCTACCGGCATAAAATCTAGCAAGACTTACCGGCGGCACGACGCTGGATATCTCTCACTTCGTCGGCCAGCCGCAGGGTTTTTCCATTCGCATGAAAGCTTACGTCAGTGTCCCGCGGCTATCCCGGAACCTGACTGGCAGTCCGCACCACGCTCCGATCCGAAATGCATTCCGTCCGAACTATCGGCGGGCAGGTTTTTTGCCCGCATGTCGCGTGCTCTGTGCGGCGGATTTGCAGATGACGGCGGTGATATCGTCGATCTGGGGGAGGCCATCCGAGAAGTCGCGGACGGCCTGGTAAAGGCCCGCAACGATTTGCTCCGCGCTCTCCTCGCGGTGGCCGCGGATGAAATTGAGCGCACGCTCGGCGCCGAACTGGGTTCCGTCGGGCCGTTCAGCCTCGGTAATGCCATCGGTGAGCAAGACCAGAATCTCGCCCGGCTCCAGCTTGATCTCTTCGCTGCAGCTAAAGGCGAGGTCGGGCAGCAAGCCCAGGGGAACATTCCTGCTGTCGAGCGTCTCTTTTGTGTCCCCGCAGGCATCGAGGATGTAGCCTGGCACGTGGCCGGCGCTTGCGTAAACCACGGCTCGCGTGGGGGGGTGCAGGCGGCAAAAGGCCAGTGTGGCATAGCGACCCTGCTCCAGATCACGATGCAAGGTATCGTTCATCAGCGCGAGAATCTCCGGGATGTTCAGGCTCTGCCGCGCAAAGGCCCTCAGGCAGGCGCGCAGCTCAGCCATGAGCAAGGCGGACCCAATCCCGTGGCCGCAGATATCGCCGATCGCAATTCCGATGCAGCCCTCCGGCAGCGGCACGAAATCAAAGTAGTCTCCCCCGGTCGCATCGGCGGGGTAGGCGGCGCCCGCCATGTCAAAGCCGTCGACTTGCGGCGGTGGATTTCGGTAAAACTGCTGCTGCACCGCGCGCGCCAGTTTCATCTGGGCTTCCTGTTCCTCCAGTTTCCTTTGCTCGGTGACATCCTTGATCACCGAAACAAAATGGGTGATGCTTCCGGCGGCATCCCGCATGGGAGTAATGGTCTGTTCGGCAAAGTAAATCTCACCGCTTTTCTTCCGGTTGGCGATGGTCGCCCGGAAGGGCTTCCCGGACGTGATTGTTGCCCACAACTCTGCGTAGAACGAAGCATCATGCAGGCCCGACTTGAGAATCCGAGGATTGCGGCCCAGAATCTCCGCCCGCGCATAGCCCGTGGTACTTTCGAAAGCCGGATTAACGTACTCCACCAGGCCGTCTCTGTTCGTGATCACTATAGTGTCGGCGGTCTGCTCAACCGCTTTGGTGAGCGTCACGATTCTTGTTTCCGTCTCCTTCCTTTTCGTGATGTCACAAAACACCACGACTCCGCCGCACGACCCCCCTGCTTCGTTCCGCAACGGGTTTGCCCGCGCGAGAATCCACACGCCGGCAGGACGTTCGGCATTGCGAATGAAGATCTCGGTTTCTCCAACCGTCTCGCCCGAGATCGCCCGCGCCAGGGGCAGTTCTTGGGAAGGGTAAGGTGTCACCCCGTCCGGCAGATAGCAGCCATAAACCTCCGGCCATTCTGCAGGGAGTGCCTCGGTGGCGCCTATCCCAAGGATGGATTGAGCTACTCGATTGAAGAAAAGGAACCTACCCTCTCTGTCGGCGACGATGACGCCGTCGCTAAGGTCGCGGATAATGGACTTCAATGTCCGCAGCTCATCCAGCATTGAAAGGGGAGGCCGGTCGCCGAACGCGTAAGCCATGGATGAATGCCCATATGTCGAGTCTTGCTGCCCTGGCAGCGACCCGAAAGTCCCAAATTTGGCATTTCTTCGGCGCAATTTCAACAGAAGATGCAATCTCTGGGGCGCCGCGGCCGGCGATCAATCAGATACGACACCCAGCAGCCTGCGCCCACGCTCCAATTCGAGATGCATTCAATTCGGGCTATCGGCTGAAATGCGTCGGGTTCCTATAGCAGAACTTTGCGCCGCGAATGACGGTCTTCCTCTTGAGGGTCACTGGATGCGCTTTTCAAGGAACTCGCGCCAGTTCTGATATGCGGCTGAAAGAGCGTGTGAGCTGCCGGCATCCGGATGTACGGTAAGGATGCGCTCTAGGCCGCCGAAGGCATCGGCGGGGGTCTTGTAGATCCCGGCTCCTATTCCTGCGCCTCTGGCCGCGCCCTGGCTGCCGTCCGTGTTGTAAAGCTCGATCGAAGCCCCCGTGAGATTTGCGAGCGACTGTCTGAACAGCGGGCTGAGGAACATGTTGGCATGCCCGGCGCGGATGACTGACGGCCGGATGCCCATGCTCTGCATAATGCCAATACCGAATTTGAAGGAAAAGACGATCCCTTCCTGCGCCGCCCTTGCGAGATGGGCCTTGCCGTGAACGTTGAAGCTCAGATTCGAGATGATGCAGCCGATGTCCAGGTTGCCGAGCATGCGCTCCGCGCCGTTTCCAAAGGGCAGAATGATCAGGCCCTCGGAGCCGGGAGGAACGCCAGACGCCAAATCGTTCACGGCCGCATAATCCACACTCGCGAACATATTCCTCTTGATCCAGGAGTTCAGAATGCCGGTGCCGTTGATGCAAAGAAGCACGCCAAGCCTGGGCTCGCGCGGCTTGTGATTCACGTGTGCAAATATGTTGACGCGGCTCTTGGAGTCACAGGTGGTTTCGCTGCTCACGCCGTAAACGACACCGGAGGTCCCGGCGGTCGCGGCAATCTCCCCGGGGTTCAGGACATTCAGCGAGAGCGCGTTGTTCGGCTGGTCCCCTGCACGATAGGCCACAGGGATGCCGGCGGCCAGTCCCAGTTCTTCCGCTGATGAGCGGAGAAGTCTTCCCTGAACCGAAAAGGTCGGCACGATATCCGGGATGAGCGACGGATCGAATCCGAAGTGGTCCAGGACGGCATCAGAAATCCGGTTGGAACGGAAATCCCAGAAGATTCCCTCCGACAGGCCCGAAGCCGTGGTGCACGCTTCTCCAGTCATTTTCAAGGCGGCATAGTCTCCGGGAAGCATGACCTTCCACGTCTTCGAGTACAGATCCGGCTCATTGTCCTTCACCCATTTCAGCTTGGACGCGGTAAAGTTCGCGGGTGAGTTCAGGAGATGAGACAAACACCAGTCGGCGCCGATCTCCTTGAAGGCCTTGTTTCCTATCTCGACCGCGCGGCTGTCGCACCAGATGATCGAGGGGCGCAGGATTTCATTGTTTTTGCCGACCATGACCAGGCCGTGCATCTGGTAAGAAATTCCTATGCCGGCGACCCTTCCGGGCTTGATCCCGGAACTCTGCAGAACCTCATGGGTCGCATGTACCAGGTTGGCCCACCACACGGCAGGGTCCTGCTCAGCCCAGCCGGGCTTCGGAGCTCCGATCTCCATTTCTGTTTTGGGATGGAATGCGGAACCGAGACACCGGCCGGTTTCAGCATCCAGAATGCTCGCCTTTATCGAAGAACTGCCCAAATCATATCCTAGTAGGTGCATGTGTTCTCTCCTGGCGATGCGCGTACTCTATTTGCGTGGTTACCGTCGGAACCAGTACAGCAGGATCCCGTAGCCTACACCGGCGGGGTCCGTCGTTCTGGCCGACTGAAAGGCCATGAAGCGGCCGTCACAAACACCGGCAGGACTCTCATCTCGAGAACTCTCCTTTCCTGCCAGTGAATGGCGCCGGACAGCGATGTCCCGACCGCAGTCTGGCGCCGCTCGGCGCCGTTGAATGGGCGCATGTTACAATGAACCACACCCCTGGAGGGCGAAAATGATACGATTCGCCGGCATCTTCTTGCGCAGCTTCTTGGCCATCACGTTGCTCCTGTCGTTTCGGTCGGCGCCATCGCTGGCACAAGCTTCCGGGCAGGGTGGGCGCGACGTGATTCGCATCTCAGTCGATGCATCCAAACCGGGTGCACCGTTGCGTCATGTCTGGCCCTTTTTCGGCTTTGACGAATGCAATTTCGCTGTAGCTCCTGACGCGCGTGAACTGATACGGACGTTGAGTGATTCGCAGCCCGATCCTGTTTACATCCGCTGCCATTTTCTTCTCAATACGGGGAACGGGGTGCCCGGGCTCAAGTGGGGCTCGACCAACGCCTATACGGAAGATGCCTCGGGCAATCCTATCTTCGACTGGACCATCATGGACGGGATTCTGGGATCGATCAGTCAATCCGGGGCAAGGCCGCTCGTCGAAATCGGCTTTATGCCCAAGGCGCTTTCGGTCAGGCCCGAACCGTATCAGCATGTCTATCCCCCCGATTCCTGGGCAGGATGGGCTTATCCGCCGAAGGACTATCGGAAATGGGCCGCGCTTGTCCGTGAATGGGCGCGCCACAGTGCAGCCCGCTTCAAGGCTGCCGAGTCCGATTGGCTCTGGGAACTTTGGAACGAGCCGGACATCTTCTACTGGCAGGGGACCTTCGAAGAGTACTGCAGGCTGTTCGATTTTACCGAGAATGCCCTCCACGAAGTCATGCCGAGGGCTGTTCTGGGCGGCCCGCACACGACCAGCCCCTCCTACAACAGGCCTGCCGCCTTTTTGCGCGATTTTCTCAAGCACTGTCAGAGCGGGACGAATCTCGCGACGGGGAAGAGAGGGACGCGCCTGGACTACGTGGGATTTCACTCCAAGGGCGCCACTCAGTTCGTGGGGGGGCACCCCCGGATGAACCTTGCCGCAAATCTGGCAAACAACAAAGCCGGATTCAACATCGTTGCCGAGTTCCCCGAATACAAGAACACACCGGTCATCATCGGCGAGTGCGACCCGGAAGGGCTGGCGGCCCTGTCCTCTACAATCCAGCCTGCGAACGGCTACCGCAACGGCAGCGCCTATGCAGCCTATGAAGCCGCTCTCATGAAGCACACTCTCGAGCTTGCAGATCGGGCCGGCGTGAATCTCAGAGGTGTATTGACCTGGGCCTTTCTATTTGAGGGACGGGACTATTTCGAGGGCTTCCGCACGCTGGCCACCAACGGCATACACAAGCCCGTCCTGAATGTTTTCAAGATGCTGGGAAAGCTCGGCGGGAGGCGAATTCTCTTGTCGAGCAGCGGCGCACTTGGCGCAGATCGGATCATTGCGAACAAGGTTCTCGGACGGCCGGATATCGACGGTCTGGCTGCGGCTTCGGCAGACGCAGCACAGATATTGATCTGGAACTACCACGATGATGTTGCTGCCGGCCAGCCCGCAGCGGTGCGACTGGCGGTCCAGCCGCCGCGAGAGTCTATCCGGAGCGCGCGAATTGCGCATTACCGTATCGACGATACCCACAGCAACGCGTACACCCGATGGCTCCAGCTGGGCAGCCCCGAAGCGCCCACAACCGCGCAGTACGCTGAACTGAAGAAAGCAGGAGAGCTGGAACTGCTGGAGCCCGTCAAGTCTGTCGACCTGCAGGGCGGGCAGCTATCCTTGGACTTCGCGCTCCCGCGCCTTGGAGTCTCGCTCATTGAAATCCGGTGGATTCGATGACTTGTGGAAAGCTGCATCCCGGTGTACTGGAGGAAAGCGGACCTGATGGCCTCTTCGAATTTCGGGGACAGGCGCCGTAACCTCGAAATCATTCCGGATTGGAGGTACCTCGTTTCTGTGGAATCTCGAGGTTATGGCGCCTGTCCCCTAAACTCCCCCAGGAGGGCTTCGAGGTTGGCTTTAGGCCTTTTATCGGCGAGGAGCACCTCCTTGACGGCTTCAAGAGGGAAGATGGCGGATCGCTGCAAATAGCAGAACGTGCTGTAAAGCGAGCAGGAGCGGCTGCCCGCTTTCTCACGGAAGGGCATCTTGACCGTCTCCGCGCCCGTTTCGGGAGTCTCCAGCGATTGATCGATCAGCAACAGCCCGCCCTTCATTCTCCTGGCGGTCGCCCGCGCGTACTCCAGACCATCCGCAGAAGTAACGATCAGCGTGTCGGGCACCGGGGATCCCGTATACAGGATCGGTCCCGGCGAGACAATGATCTCCGACGCCGAAAAGCCCACGCCGACCGTGACCGGATAGCTTCCCTTCTTGGTTGCGTGAAGGCCCGCCGTCATCGCCGCTTTCACGAAGACTTCAGCGGCTGACTGGACGCCTTCCCCAGCAGATCCGGCAAGCATGATGCTTACGGGTTTTTCGAGACGGTGTTTGTACTTCACCTCGACAGCGAGCTTTGGATTGATGAGGCTAATGGAAGAACTTTTCCGCGGAGTCTCAAACGATTTTTCCCTCCCCCTGGCAAAAACCTTTACGGCCAGCCCTGCGGCCTCGACCACGCGGGCAAGTTTCATTCCGGGATTTGATTTGACGCCGTAGCTTGTGCAGATCTCCATCACCTCCACCAGCGAGAAGCCCTTCGTGCGAAAAGCTTCGGCCAGAGTATCGGAAAAATCGCCCACGCCTATGACCCGGCTCACATAGGAGGCTCCGGCTGCCGCGATTAACTCGCAAATGTCGTATCCGGCCATCTGCACGCCTTGCGGGAGCGTAGGAGTCTTGAATCCGCGCGGCGTGAAGTCGGACGGCTGCCCGCCGGTCATTCCATAGAGCATGTTGTTGTGGATGACGGCGGTCATCCTGAATCCCATGTGAGCGGCGCCGATTAGGTGCTGCATGCCGATGGTCGCGCCCCCGTCACCGATGAATGCGATCACCTTGCGCCCTGGATCGTCCATCCCGGCGGATATGCCCGCGCCGAGGGCAACGGCACGGCCGTGAAGGCCGTGGACCGTATGGGTTTGGAAGCTCTTGTCGATGATCCCGTGACAGCCGATGTCTGTCACCAGAACTACATCCAGGGGGTTCACATTGAGCTTCTCAAGGGCCGCCACGGTGTTCTGGGCGACCAGGGAGTGCCCGCACCCCTTGCAATAGGGAAATCTCGATCCTGTTAGAAACCTGTTTTCATCCAAGGCGCAGCACCTCTTGGACAATTTCGCCGGGAGCTATCGTTCTCGCGATTCCGTTGATTCCTGAAACACCCTCGCGGCCAGCCGCGCCGAAGAGCAGGGTGCGCCACTGGCCGGTAAGGTTTTCCTCCGCTATCACAACCCGGCGGTACCGGGCCGCGATCTGCAGATAGATCCGGGGAACCGGAAGAAGAGTCTTGGACACGAGCAGCGAGATCTTTTTCCCCCTTCCCCTCAGCCGTTGAATCGCCTCACGCGCCGCCTGTGCGGTCACGTCATACGATGCGATCACGGTTTCGGCCCCATCCTCCTCGTCAAGTTCGTAGAAGCAATACGATTCCAGATTCTTGTCAAGCTTGGCCTGAAGGCGTCTCGTGTTGTCGACGGCCTCCTGCGTGGTGTTTTGCAGAATCCCCCGGCTGTCGTGCGTGGAGGCAGTAAGCCTGACCTGAAACCTGCTCTGGCTCACCGGCAAGAACGCAGGCACCAGATCTTCTCCGGCGCGATACGGAAAGAATGGGCCTTCGCCCGAGTAGCGGCTTCTCTCAACGGGCTTGATCTCCTTGAGCTGGGAAGTGTCGAAGCTGGACAACGTCATGACCATTTCCTTGGAGGTGAGGAGGATGACGGGCGTGCGCAGCCGGACAGAGGTCGCAACCGCCGCTGCTGAAAGATCCCAACAGTCCTGCATGCTGCTGATGCACAGGGTCGGAAGGGAGAAGCCGCCCGACAGCGTTCCCTGGACAACGGAGAGATCGCCCTGGGCGCCGCACGTCGCAGTTCCGGTTGCAGGTCCGAGCCGCTGAACCAGGATCACTACCATGGGCAATTCCATCATGAAGGCCATGTTGATCGACTCTGCCATGAGCGCGTAGCCCGGGAAGGATGTGGCGCTGACCGGCAGTCTGCCTGCTGCTGAAAAGCCGCTCATCCACTGCAGCGTCGTGATCTCATCGGGGGCGGCGAGCATCGTGGGATATCGGCGAGTCGCATAAAGGTAGAGGAGGTTGGCCGGGGTGATGGGATATCCGATGAAGACATCAGCCCCGGCTCTCACGCAGGCCTCGGTGATCAGCCTTGAGCCGTCTACAAGCGTCATAGGTGCGTTAGTCGGAGTCGATGGCATATGATATGTTTTCGATCATTCCGTTAATTGCTCAATGAGGCGCTTCTTCGTCCGCATCGCAGGATTTTGTAACTCCGGGGGAACCCGAAATCAAGGGCGAAGCTAGGGAGGCCTCTCCGTCTTTAGAATTTACTTGCACCTGTGACTCCTTAGCGATAAAGACTCTCGCGGGATGGGGAAGATCTGGAACCGTCATCAAACGTGGATCTGCATCGGCCTGGCGGCTGTCACGCTGGCCGTGTATGTCCAGGTGTACCGGTGCGAGTTTATCGACCTCGATGATGGGCTATACGTCTTTGACAACGAGCACGTCACGAGCGGCTTGAATTGGCAGAATGTGGCTTGGGCTTTCACCGCCGGCCGTGCGGCAAACTGGCATCCTCTAACCTGGCTATCCCACATTGTTGATTGCCAGGTCTTCGGACTCAGGGCCGGGTTTCACCACCTGGTCAACGTGCTTCTCCACGTCGCCAACACGTTACTGCTCTTTCTGATATTCCAGAAACTGACTGGCGCCCGGTGGAAGTCTGCCTTCGTCGCTGCGCTGTTTGCCCTCCATCCACTCCACGTCGAATCGGTTGCCTGGGTTGCCGAGCGCAAGGATGTTCTGAGCACTCTCTTATGGCTCCTCACTCTCTGGGCTTATGTCGGCTATGTGCGGAAGCCGGATCGAAAGCGGTACCTGCTAACCGTGCTTTTCTTCGCGCTGGGCTTAATGGCGAAGCCTATGCTTGTCACACTCCCCTTCGTCCTTCTTCTTCTTGATTTCTGGCCCTTAGGGCGTTTTTCCACCGCCCTGCAGGCCACCGCCGATAGCGCAGGAGGTTCGAAGCAAACCAGCACCAACGTGGTTCTGAAGTCCGCGCTGCCTCTCGTCCGCGAAAAGATCCCGTTTTTCCTGCTCGCGGCGGCTTCCAGCGTCGTCACTTTTGTGGCGCAAAAGGAGGGAGGGGCCGTCGGGACAAAAGTTATCTTTCCCTTCGGCGTTAGAATCGCCAATGCGATCCATTCATACGTGGCCTACCTGCTGAAGGCGAGTTGGCCTGGCAAGCTTAGCGTTTTCTATCGATATGAATTGGAAGGCTACCCTTCTTACGAAGTTGCGCTGGCGGCATTGCTCCTGATCTCTGTAACTGTCCTGGCGCTGCGCTTCGCAAGCCGCTTCCCCTACGTCGCTTTCGGATGGCTCTGGTACCTTGGCACGCTTGTCCCTGTGATTGGCCTTGTTCAGGTCGGTCAGCAGGCGATGGCCGACCGATATACTTATGTTCCATTGATTGGAATCTTCGTTCTCATCGCTTGGGGCGCGCCGGATGTTGCGGCGAAGTGGACCATCGCAAAAAAACCTCTCGCGATCGCTGCGGTACTCCTGCTGTTGGCCTGTTCCGCCGCCACCTGGTTTCAGTTGCGATATTGGCGGGATACGACATCGCTTTTCTCGCGCGCTCTCGAGATCGATAAGGACAACTACATAGGGCATGAAATCCTCGGCACCGGTCTGGCCAGACGCGGCAAGTACCAAGAGGCGCTGGATCACTTTCGTGAAGCGCTCCGCTACATGCCTTCTGAAACCCAGGTCATGAACAACGTGGCCTACTGCCTGTATCACCTGGGCAAGGTGGACCAGGCGCTCGAGCAATACGCCACGAAGCTGAAGATCAATCCGGACGATCCCGTCGCACTGAGGGAATTAGGCCAGGTGCGCTTCGATCAGGGAAAGTTCGAGGAGGCGGCAGATCTCTTCAGCAGGGCACAGCGCAAGTCGCCCGACAACCTGGCGCTTCTCTGCTCTCTGGGGAACGCGCTCGCGAAGCTCGGGCGGAATCAGCAGGCAATCGATGCTTACAATTCGGCATTGCGCGCGCAGCCTGCTTACGCAGACGCGATATTCGGGCTCGGCGTAGTGTGCGCCAGTCAGGGAAAACCTCTGGAAGCCATCCAATACTTTGAGAAGGCTCTTCAGATCAATCCGAACTCCGCAGAGGCCCACTGCACCTTGGGCAATGTCTTCCTACAGCAAGGCCAGATAGATAAGGCGCTCTCGCATTACACCGAGGCGCTCCGGCTCAAGCCGGACTATGCCGAGGCGCACTACAACATGGGAGTGGTACTGAACAGCCAGGGGAAAACCGCCGAAGCCATTGTCCACTACCGCGAGGCTGTACGTCTCAAGCCGGACTATCCAGACGCTTTTTACAATCTGGCCGTGGCCCTGGAAAGCCAGCGAGATGTTTTTGGCGCGCTGACGAATTACGAGAAAGCGATACTGCTGAAACCAGACTTCGGGGAAGCTTACAACAATCTCGGGGTATTGTTGTTCAAACTAGGTCAGGTTCAAAAGGCCTTGGATCTCTTTTCTTTAGCCCTGCAGATGGATCCGAGTAATGCCGACGCCCGCCGAAACCGTGATGCGATCCAGGCCGGTATTGGCCGATCCAAGTGAAATCCCTGAGGAGGATCGTTCGAGGCTTCGATGTCCACTGGCGAACTCGTGGCTTGATATCATCCTTTACCGGGCAGGGCCTACTGGCCGGGAAATGCGAGGCGGGCGAGTCTGTCGATCAGGTTCTCGAGGTAGTCGTGTAGATCCTGCCGCGAAACACCGCCCGGCGGGGCCAAATCCTCACCAAGTCTGACCTGGCCAAGCACCCAACTCAACTGTCCCGGCGTAAGGCCGGCGTCCTTTGTTGCGGCTCCGCTGAGGGCATTTTCGACTCGGTAGCCGGCCATCTCGAGGGCGCGGACATCCACAAGATCGCGGATCTCGGCCCTTGCCAGCAGAGCGCAGAGCTTGTTGGCCAGGATCTCTTCCGGGGGGTCGACGCGGATGCCGCGAATGACAGGTTTTTGCACTATGAGTTGCGGGACGCGGTCGCGCACGAGGTCGATCAGTACGGTTTCATTTCCGCGCGCCATCAGCAGGCGGCGAAAGTCCGGGGAAGTGAGGATTGATTCGGTGATAGCGCCGAGCTCGCGTGCAACCTCGGCGACTTCGGCAACGCCTTCATCGAGAACGTCTTCCAAAACGAACAAATCGAGATCGTGGGTTTCTCGGTGAGCGAGGTGGAATCCGGCCAGGGCGGCGCCTCCCGTAAGGAAAAACCGCTTTTCGCGCCGAAAGAATGCGGCGAGGAAATCCTCCTGGAGCCGCCCAAGCTTGCTATTCATTCAGGAGCCCTGCTCTCTGCCAGTGGCGCAAAAGGAAATCCCAGAAAGCCCGCCGGCGGCCCAGCTGAATCGAAATCTCGGACCACTGCCGAAGGACATCTCTGGGAGTGGTGAATTTCCAGGCGTCGGTGTCTCGCGCCTCGCGCAGCACCTTTGCGAGCAAGCGGATGCGCTCCTCAGGCGAGCCGAACTGCAGGCGATGGCGCAATGCCGCCACACTCATAGGTTCGTCCCAAAGGAAATAGGGCACGGCCGACGGATCATCCAATGCTGTCGAAAGCATCTCCGGCAAAACTCACCTCCTTAAGAATACAGCAGCTGAGCAAAGGATATTGATTCTGGCGGTATTGCGCAACGCCAATCGGCGGCCGGCAACAAGACTACAGACGGATATCGATGGGGCGCCCGTCGAAGACAATTGAGCGCCGGACGTCCTCTGAGCGGCGGATTTCCTGTCCACCTTCCACCTTGGCTTGGGTCCAAAAGTCGTACCGGTGGGAACTGAACTGGAACCAGCGCACGTACAATTCACCCGTCAACTCCTTGGCCGGGACGAACCCCGCCCGTGTCCGTGCCCCAAAATGGAATTCCTGTAACGCCGAGACCGAACACGGGACCCTCCCCGATGAGAAAGCTCATTGCCGCGGTGGCGTCGTCCACTCGGAGGCGCTGCACGAGCCGCCCGCCTCTGGTTTCGATGCGCACGGTAAGGGGCTCCGCAGAGAGTCTGACGACAAGATCCCCGCAGCGAGCGGTCCCGACTCCGGCCAGAGACCTGCTCTTGGCGCGAGGGGCGGACAAGGCTTGCTTCACCAACGCGCCGTCATATTCGATAGCCCGCGTTTGCCCGTTCGCTTCGATAGGCTGCAGGACGATGCGCACTGTCCGCGGGCTGACGGACTGGACGGATCATTCGATCTCCCGGCCCGCAATTTGAAGCGTCTTCTTGCCGCCGGCCATGCCGGCTTGCGCGACGCCCCGGGCGGCGATTCTTCCCTGGATCAGCGCGCCTGCCGCTGCAACTCCTGCTCGCCTGATGACGTCTCGCCGAGAGATGCCCATGCTCATACTTGCTGATCTCCGTCGGTTGCGCCTTTATGCTGAAAATCACGGGCTTGGCCGGCGATGAAGAGCTCGCCGGCTGCCGAACCTACTGTTTAGCTACCCGCACATCCAGCAACTGGCCGACGGAAGCATCGGCCCGCGCCTGGAATTTGACCGTGATCTTCTGCTTGGCGCGCGTCAGTTGCTCGGGGAGCTTGTACTCGAAATCGAAGACCTCGGTCGGGTGTATTTCGAGCGACTGCGCCGCGATCTTCTCGCCGTCGACGAGGATGTCGAAAGTGCGCGGGCGGCCTTCGCTGCCGACAAACGAACAGACCAGCAGCATCGGCTTGTCCGGGATCACCTTCAGGTCGTAGCTGAACCAGCCGTTGCGCCCGGCATCGCGGACTCCTTTCCCTTCGAAAGAGCCCCGATTCGAATTCTGCTGCTGAACGTTATGGTCGCGTTCGCTCTGCGCGTCGCTGACGAGCACGGCGTCGACGGTTCGACGTTCGATTTCAGCGCGATGGGATTCCCTGGCGGCGGCATCGGCCTTCCTCTTGGCCCACTCATCCTTTGAATAGACTTTCCAATAGACCGTGTA
>Ga0315282_10000666_pt1 | contig 67597 bp, 94 predicted proteins | sample YL17G07_20_MG_FD_203693 | JGI IMG/M metagenome (GOLD analysis project Ga0315282, IMG submission 203693) | Sediment microbial communities from Yellowstone Lake, YNP, Wyoming, USA - YL17G07_20 | ecosystem: Environmental > Aquatic > Freshwater > Lake > Sediment | place: USA: Wyoming | collected...
GATTGTGGAATCATTGATGGATAATGCCTCTGGTAAATCTATTCTACAATTATGCAGGGAATTAATTGCGAGAAATATTGATTTATTTGTTCTGAATATTCCACATAGTAATGAAACCAAACATCTCGAATTACAAAAAGAGGTCGGTAGCATTGCAAAATATAGATATGACATGCCTGTTGATCGCATTGAGTATATTAAAAAGTATATTATCTCGGTAAATCCTGATATGGTTTTATATAACATGGATGATGTTATTAATGCAACCAAGACCATGCTTAATTATCCGCCCACAATTCAATATATCGGCGGTGTGAATAGTCTTTTGAAAACAGTATCTGATAACATACTAAAATCTACGGATATAACGCTTTCGGTAGTAATGCCGTGTTATAATTGCGAAAAGACACTTATACAATCTATTGATTCTATCCTATGGCAGACTTATGAGGGTTTTGAATTAATCTGTGTTGATGATGGCTCAACAGATAAAACCTATCAGATATTGGTGAAATATCAAACCAGAGATGACAGGATCCAGGTCTTAAAACAAGAGCATTGTGGGATTGTTCGAGCATTGAATTGGGGAATTAGTAACGCTTCAACTGATTTGATAGCACGCATGGATAGTGATGACATTGCGTTCCCCGCTAGATTTGAAAAACAGATTGCCTTCATAAATGAACATCCTGAGATTGATGTTGTTGGTAGTCAAGCAAGATGTTTCAAGAACCAGAATGAAGTTATAAGAGATACAACTTTACCCATATTGCATAACGATATTGCAGAATATATGAAAAGCAATAATCCGATGGCACATCCTACAACCATGTATCGAAAAGAGATTTGGGAACGTGTTGGTTATAAAGGCGATGGCAGGGCTGAGGATTATCGGTTTTGGTGTGAGATTATTCTTGCCGGGGGTAAATTAGCAAATATGAATGAGGTTCTATTATTTTTTAGGGTTAAAGATAATCCTACTTATGATGCATGGGTAAATAGTTCTATTTCCGATATTCAAAAATTTTACAAGGAGGGATTGGGAATTTATGAGACTTAAATCTATTATATTCACTATATTCTTATGTTTAATTCTATGTTTATCTAGTTGGGGTTATCAATATTATACAGTCACGAATCTCAGTTTGACAACCGCCACAGCGGTGGGACCATATCGTTTCCAGCCCTCACAGGCAAGGAATGTCGGTATCACTGACTATACGAGTCTTTTAACCGATTTTACTTTTTATGTTAGTTCGGGAAGATTGGTTGTAACGGGACCTTATACGATTAGTGGAACAGAACCCATCCTATATCATCCGCATCAGGGAATTGTTCAAGGTCAAGATTTAGGCACGGTGGCGTGGTATAATGCTCCATTGGCGGTGGCTTATGGTGGGACTGCGGCTAATACTGCCACAGACGCTAGAACTAATCTTGGTATAAGTGCTGGCTCTTTGCTACCCACATCTATACAGGGGGATATGATTTATGCTTCTGCGGTTGATACGTGGATTATCTTGTCAAAAAGCACGTCGGCAACTCGTTATCTATCCAATACAGGTGCAAACAATAATCCAGCATGGGCGCAGGTAGCATTAGGTACAGGGGTATCAGGAGTTCTCCCCATTGCCAATGGTGGAACTAACAAATCTTCTTGGACACAATGGGGAATACCATACGCCGACACGACAACCTCGTTAGCACAAATCGCAGCAGGTTCAGCAGGACAGGTATTACAGAGCAATGGAAATGCCGCACCGGGCTGGGAGACATTGGAACAGGCGGATGTAACAGGTCTAACGACTGTTGACAGTCCTACATTTGCAGGGGTTACTGTTGGCAATACTGGCTTACAGATAAAAGACACTGGCGCAGATCACACTTTGGCCTTAAAGCCAAACGAGAATCTTACCGGGAATAAGACGTTAAACCTTATAACAGGAGATGCAGATAGAACAATAACTTTGAGTGGCAATCCAACCCTTAATAATTGGTTTGATCAGGAAGTAAAGACAACCAGCACGCCAACTTTTAATGCTGTCCAAAGTGTGATGTTTGCAGGATTGTATAATAGGGAGCGCTCAGATAAGTGGGCAATAAAGAGTTATACAACTGCGGCAGAAAGATATATATTACAGACACCGACAAATCTTGGTGTTTATCTTAACGGTAAGGTATATGTGGTATCTGCAAAGACAGATTATGATTTATCTGTTACCGCAACATGGGATAGTATCGATCCTGATTACAGGATAGCGGCAACGAGGGCAGGAAAGGACTTTTATGTATATGCGGTGGAGGCTGCAGGCAATACATTAAGTGTACTTATATCAGCAAATGCCTCTGCACCAGCAGGATATACTACAACGACTAGCAGGCTTATTGGTGGGTTTCATTGTTTGTGCTTATCGGTGGGTGCAATTACTGGTCATACGCTGACTAATTTCGCTACTGGGGATATACTGCCGAATAGTGTTTGGGATTATAACTTTAGACCATTGTGTGCGCCACAAGGCATGGTATTCTCACCGATGGCAAACTTGTGGGTGGATATATACCTAGCAAGCGGGACAGGGGTAAACACAAAATCGGTCTTTGGCGGAGTAATTTCTGACACGAGAGACTGGAACAGCTTTGTAGATGACGGCGGCGCAGTATATAAGCGCCTGCTATATGACCCTGAGTTCCAGCTGATAGCCACTGGGAGTAATGAGGAGACTAATATCGCTGGCTCTGCAGACCCGGTAACTACTGGCGGGCATACCGATACTGCTGGAAGGCGCATGATAGCAAATAATGGGTGTGAGGACTGCTGCGGCGTATCATGGCAGTGGCTAATAGACCAAAGTTTCAGATACGATGGTGGCGGGCATACGCACAATAACACGATTACGTTCCGAAACCCGGCGACAGGTGCGCCAACCTTTAAGCTAAATGGTGAGACAAAACTAAACGCAGTCACTGATAGTGGTGCGGATGAAGTCATAACTAATACAAGCGTTGACCCTGCGCCAGCATGGGCATATTATAACCTACCGGGCGTTAAAGGTAGTCTATACAGGCAAGGTACTTATGGGGATGTGAAGTTGCTTGCTGGCGCGGCTTGGGGTAGTGTGGCGACTTCGGGGTCTCGGGCTCGTGGTGCGGATAACTATCGCTGGGATGCGGCTGCGGCTGTCGGCGGTCGGTTTGCGTGTGAGCCGTTGAATCGGTAAACGCAGAACGCGCGATTTTAGGGTTGATAGGTCATTATTGCTTGCTGGCGCGAATTGGAATAATGGGACGAATTCAGGGTCTCAGTCTCGTAATGCGATATTGACATTATAAATAACCTCTGGTATAATAATTATAATATTGTATGTTGTATTTTATTTTATGGAGGTAATTATAATGGCAAATCAAAAATATGAAATTACAAAAGAATGGCTAACTCAAAAATATGTGAATGAAAAGATAACACCCAAAGAAATTGCTAATATGGTGGGTTGTACTTATTCATTAGTGGGTTATTTAATTAAAAAATACGAGTTACCCAAAATACCAAAGTATAAAAGACTTGAAGGAAAGAGATTTGGACGACTCATAGTCATACATCTTGTTGAAATCAGTACACAGGGTGCTATGTGGCTTTGCAAGTGTGATTGTGGTAATGAACGAATAATACCCACAGGGAAATTATTATATGGTGAAATAAAATCCTGTGGATGTTATTCAATTGAACAAAGTAAGAGTCATGGGATGACAAATACAAGACCATATAGTATTTGGCAGGGGATGAAAACAAGATGTGATAATCCTAAGAGTATTAATTATCATTTGTATGGTGGCAGAGGGATCATATATACAGACAAATGGTCTACCTTTGAAGGATTCTGGAATGACATGGAAGATGGTTATTCAGAAGAACTTACATTAGACAGAATTAATAATGAAAAAGGATATAGTAAAGAAAATTGCAGATGGTCTAATACGGAAACACAAAATAGTAATAAAAGAATAAACTCATTACTCTGTTTTAATGGCATAATAAAAAATGTCAATCAATGGTCAAAAGAATTAGGTATAGACAGAAGAAAGTTATATTATCTTAAATCAAAAGGTTTAAGTGATAATGAAATACTCAGCAAAATACAAAGATGAAATACCATTTCTAGCAACGATTAAGCAGATAGATAAATACTACACTTTTTCATAAGGAGACAGAATAATGGTTAAATTCACAGTTGCAGACGTGATGGAGAGAAAGGCTGACGGTATCCCCGTTGGTTATATTGTTGTTATTAATTGCGAGGGCGCTAGCGGGGCAATGGTAAGTCAATCATTCTTCGTTAAAAGTACGGATTTGCCCATTTTATCAAAAGCAAGTATTGCCACATTTGCGGAGACTTGGTTAAAGCAGAAGGATGGGGCTTTGACAAGAGCAGATGCTATGGCTGCTAAAGCTGTCAATATCAGTGAGGAGCAAGTAAAGACATTGATACCTACTGAGGGGTTGAATGTTGCACTCGTAAAGTAACGATTCAGCCGTTTCGATACCGACCTAAAGAAACTAAAATAGTAGGGCTGGGATAGCCCGAATTGACGCTTGTGGAGAAGGGAATTCATTGGTTTCGCCAATCAGCCCTTCAGTGAAGCAAGAAGCCCCTTCTGAACTTCCCGTTCAGGAGGGGTAGTTCACTTGATCCGTGTGTGAATTGGTGATGGTTAGGAGGTAATATGTCAAATATTGTCACGTATATAATAGGGGAATCTCGTCTCGTATGGGAACGAGTCAGAGAAGATGATAACACCGTCATAACGCCTACCACCGCAGTAGCAAAGGTCGTTAACCGTGCCACAAATACAGATATTGTCACCTTAACAGTCACGAAATCACCGGGATTGGTACAGGCGATCATACCTACGGGGAAAATAACTATTCCTGGGGAATATTTCATAGATTGGGATATTAGTTATTCCTCATTAGCAACAACCGCAGTAAAGACAATAATCACGGATATTATAGCGACTTACAGAGATACAACGTATCTGATGACGTTAGTACCTCGTATGAGGGTTTGGATAAATGATGATCCTAATGACCCCAATCGGCGTATAAAGAGTGATACCCAATTAAAGCGATATTTATGTGAAGCAGTCAGGAATTATCTGGATGATTATTCGATTGTAACGACACTTGGGGTAGAGGATATTGATACTAAGCCAACTGCTGAATCGGATGACGAGCAATTAATCGTGCTTTATGGGTCATATTTTTATCTTGGCACTGGTATCGAGGCTATTGCCAGAGAACAGACTGCAATGTTTTCTGTTGATTATGATTCTGCTTATGCGCAGGTACGGCATAGAATGGACATGATATGGGATAGGATAGTTCAAATAGATGATAATGCAGTCATTCCTATACTCAGCGAAACTGATATTGAATCTTGGGGGAAGGTTCTTGACAGATATGAAGATGCGTTGGAAACTTGGGATATAGATGATTAATAATGGAGGTGGTTTTTAATGGCTTTTCAGACTTCGAGTCTTGGCATAGATTTAGTGAATAAACCCAGGATCCAACCCGAGGCTATCTTGCGCGGCTCATTGCGCAACTCATACAAACTAGGGACTCTGGAAGTATTCACGTCTGGTCGTATTAATAGAAGTGGCGGAACGAAATCGGATTTCACCTCCACCGGGGCAGATGAAGATTATGAATGGCAGGCAGTTAGTTTTACCGCAACAGCAGATGAGACGGTGGATCATGCTCTCATTAAAGCGGGTAAAACAGGTGCGCCTGCTGGAACGACAACGGTAGAGATATGGACTGATGATGACGGATTGCCTGATGCGATACAGGGGACAAGTGATCCAAGTGCTACTCTTACTATAAACTCGTCCTTTGCGGTAACAGCGGGGTTCGTGAAATATTCATGGGCTGCCAATAATCCTGTTCTTAGAAGGGGAGACACTTACTGGGTTGTTATCAAGACATCTGGCTACACATATACAAATGGCGTAACGGAATTCTGGCTTGATACCGATACCGAAGGTTCTAGCGAGGTTGCCAAGTATGATGCTAATGCAGGAACTCACTGGACTACTGCGGGTGCTACCGTAGGGGCTAATATCATTGTAACTGCTGGCGGATGGATTGCCGGTAACGACATAACCGATTCTGCGGATGACCTGGTTAAGTATTCATTATTTGCGGTTGCATCTTCACCAATCAAGAATAGAGATTTATCCCTAACCATATCGGGAACATCTGCTCAATCAGGCAGGGTTAATCGTGGCACAGGGACGGCGAAAGATTTTACTACGACAGGTGCTAATATAGATGGTGAATGGTGGGCTGTTAAGTTTACTCAAAATGTTTCGGGTGAGATAACACAAATCAAAATACCATTGAAAAAGATCGGCTCGCCCGCTGGGACTGGCATAGCCATGATCTATACGAATGTTGCAGGATTACCCGATGCGCAGGTTGATGGAGATAGTATATCGGTAACGCTTAATACGGGAATAACTACTACTGCGGGATATATTACATTCACGTGGTCTGCTAATAAGCCTGATCTAACCAAAGATACAGATTATTGGTGTGTCATCAAGACGGCAGGATATACTTATAGTGATGGCGTAACTGAGATTTCATTGCAAACAGATACCGGTGGCACAAGTGAAGTTGCTAAATACGATGCCAATGGTACTCCTGCCTGGACAACTGCTGGCGCTACTGTTGGCTGTAATGTTAAAGTTGGCGAGATTGCTCTTTCTGGTACTGTTACAATAAGCGCACTTGCCGGATTTGATACTGCTGAATTAGTTGCTATCTCTGGCGTGGATGATAATGGATGGGGTATGATAACTGACGTATTGGTTGATGACGGCTACCCTGAATCTTACGATACGATTTTGTTTTGGGCTGTGCCCGAACTAGATACGACAAACTATGAACGTATCAGATATTTCAGGTCTATGGATATTAATACAGGTCCATCTATGTTACCAATAGCAGATGGTTTTGACCCTGTATATACCGCAATACTTTTGAGACAAACTAATACGCTGACATTATCTAAAGAAATGGTGACTTATAACGATTTTGGTAAATATCAGGGTAGGATGTGTTCCTTTGTAGTAGAAATGCACCCTGGCGGTGGTGGCGGTGTTAGTGAATACTTTATCTTTGCAGGTGCGTTCTTAAACATAACGCAGAATCATCCTGATAATGCGCTGGTGATGACTCCTGCTGAGGGCGGTATGGGGGCGTTGTTAATATATACGCTGTAAAAGGAGTTTAAGATGGGTATATTGACCAGGTTCGATAGAGATACTGCCTCGATTGTCCCGAAAAGAATATTTGACCCTCATGATATGCACGAAGCCTGTGTGGACGCTATGACTAAAATCGCCTGTGATAGACCAGGCGGCAGGAAGTGCATATTGGATTTTGTTATGGAGATGATTAGATACCAAGCCAAACTCAACCCGTTTGCAACCGAAGAACTAAATAAAGTAATCAATATTCTAGGTGATGTAAAGGCCGACCTGAGAATAATTACGTTATATTTGCAGGAGTAAAAAATGGCTTATCTATTAATTTATCCCCCGGATGTTGACTGTAATACGGATGATAAGATATTCATTCGGTTTAAGTTGTTTCCTATGCCGACGTCCATAACTGATAATGTATATGATGTCCGTGTATGGATTACAAATGATGCGGATGACGAGCGGCTAATACGTTGTGGAAACAATCTTGCGCCAGGCGATTATACCACCAGGGGAAAGGCTATATTATGGGATAGGACAATAGATGGTGTCCGACAAAGTTCAGGTGATTATCAAGTACGAGTAGAATTGCTGGATTATCTTGCCGTTCTTGTAGAAACAACAGGATATATTAAATTTACGATTAATTAGAGTTAATAATCCACACATAAATGTGGGGCTTATAAAAGTCCTTATTGACTAGCCTAAGTCTTAACTGACTACGTTATATATGAATGAAATAGGTACTTCAAGATATTTAGTCTAGTCTTGAACACTACGGTAAGTGATTAAACAGTTCTGATGGTTAGGAACAGTGTTGCTTACGAGTAAACCATATATAACATTGGCGATTATAAGAATGTTAGTTTATGTGATAAATAAGAATGGCAATCCATTAATGCCTTGTAAACCAGCAAAGGCAAAACATCTTTTAAGAGATGGGAAAGCGAAGGTTATCAAAAGAACGCCATTTACAATCCAATTATTATGGGATTGTGAAGAGAATGTCCAGCCGATCACACTTGGCGTAGATGCTGGTTCCAAAACGATTGGGCGGCGCAATGATAAGCGATTGTGCCTATTATAAAAAGATACAATTATTAGAAAAACGTAAAACATTTTTAATTAGAAAGGAGATTATTATGGCAAAGCCAAAACTTCAAAGTTATATTAGGTATAGAGCGTCTCTTGTTGAAGCGGTACTTTTCGGAAGGGTGGAAATTACTGGTCCCGGAGCTACGGACTATCAACTTATTACCGACCCTCGACCTGTTAATAGCACTACACGAACCGATATGATCATGTTCATATTACCTAAACAACCTGTAAGATCAGTTCAGTGTGACATTACAATCACTGGGTGCAATAGTTCTAACGCCTTTGGTGCGGGAACGGCATCTGATAAAATGTCTATTACCGCACTAACCGCTCAGAACTCTGGTACATTGGTTACGAAGTCTGGAACTGATCCTGTCTACTGGAAGAGCGTTGCCTCTGTGGCTGTGGATAGTACTAATCACGGAACTGCGGGTGAATCTTATGATTTATGGGGTGTTCTCAAATGGAATGACGACTCTGCTGATATGAGCGCCGGTTTCGCAGATTTAATGGTTGTAACTTCATCCGATATAACCCCTGGCGGAACTTCACAACCAGTACCAAATAGGATGGATCCTGCATATACAATTATTTCAATCAGACCGAACAATACTTTTGCAATGTCTCAACGGTATGTGTCAAATAATTATGCAGGCGGTATCGGTAGATTACGTGGACGCTCCGTTACGTTGTTGCAAGAAATGAGGGAAGATGGGGGCGCACTGGTCACCGAATTTATATATCTACTCAATGCTCATTTTAATGAAACCCCGACATCGGCACCAGATAATGCTGATGTTACTATGTCTGCTACAGGATTCTTCGATGCCGAGTTACACTATGAACCCTAAATAGGACTTGAAAAGGGAGATTTTAATGGCTGGCGCATTCAGTATTCAGAATTGTAGGGTCTATATATATAGAGATGATGGTATAGGGGCGCCACAAGGCAATGCCTTGTGGCAAGCAGAGATGATAAATGCACTCGCTACGTCAATTAAAACCAACATGGATTATATTTCTCATGCGGGAATACCTGGTGACGAGATAAGTCCGGGCAGTGAGCGATATACTCTAACCTTAGAAAAGCCGATAGAATCAATAGCAAGGGATTTCATATTGACCAATGCTCTTTATTACATTCGGATCGAGGTCTGGAATGATGACCGATCTGAATGGAGTTACTATAATTGTGCCAAATGTAGGAGAGACACAAGCAATATAACACATGCAGTTCCAAGTTTAACTCAAGTAACGTTCCAATGTGAATCAATAGTTTCGGCAGACGTTTAACACAAAAGGAGAATACAATGATTATCAAAAGTTACAAAGACATTCCAAAGTTAAAATATGAGGCTCTCGAATTAACAGAGGATGGACAAATCGTTGACCGAAGTATCAAACGCAAAGATGCCGATGGAGACACATACACATACAATGTCAGGGGTATGTTGCCGAAAGAATTGTCTATATCGGGGAAACTAATCGGTTATGTCGCGCCACCGGTGCCACCCCAAAAGCACGTTGAAGTAAAACCACTTGACGCCAGGGGTAAGATTGTACCAGAAGACATACATGACGAGGACGAACTCGACTATAACGATCCAGATTATCTTAGGCGCTTTTCAGAATGGAATCAGGCGAATACCGAAAAGAATGATCTCGCTATGGTTTACCAACTTGTGTGTTCTGTTGAGGGGTTTGATCCTACCGATGCGGAGATCGAAGAGGCGACTGGCAAAAAAGCGCCAGCCAATGATCCTGCTAAGATTGAAGAATATAAAAAGCGGTTAGTCCTCATTGGCGATATGTTATTGGGGCATCTTCCAAATCCACATCTAACACAGATCATGCGCAAGATTAACCAGCGCACAGGATTGACAGATACAGCCATAAATTTTACATAGAGGCTTTAATGCCTCCAGAGTTAAAGGATTGGCAACCGACACCGGATGAGGATGAGGTGGACATGCCGACCTTATCCTTATCAATGGATTATTCGATATTGAGTACCGCCCATGAATCGGGGTTATCACCGTCCCAATTCAGAGAGTTAGATTATGAGGATCAGGCTGAATTGATAGCCTTCCATAAAGTCAAGGGAACGATTGAGGCTTTTTATCACCAGTGGCACCGAAATAAAGCCAAAGCAAGGAGTACCAAGAAATGAATGATTTTACTGCCAAACATTTCCAAGTAACTGCCGATTTACTTGCCAGGTCATCAGGCGGACAAAGAGTAACGTTAAAGTATCGTGGTTCGCACACAGGGACGTGGGATGAGCATAGGCAGGAGTATATAGGGGGAGCTATCACTTGGCAGTATATAGAGGCTGTGGAGTGCCTTGTTAAGCGTTTGAATTACAATGACGTGAAGTACGGGGGGTATGGTGAGGTAGAGACAGGCGATTTGTTTCTTGCCATACCCAATACTATCGAACCATCTGATTTACCTGAATTACGAGTCATACTGAATAAGCAAGAATATATGGTGATACCAAATACTGTTATTCCTTATGGCAGTATGACTGGTTTAGTCGGTGATGAAGGGACATTTAGGATGGTTCATTGCCGTTATATCGGGGAACAACAATGAGTTATATGAAAAAAATATTATTTGTCATTATTTTGTTAGCCTGTTATATGATAATACAATCTGTTGCTATGACATCATGGGAATTTCAGAAAAAGGTATCTGTTGTCAAGGAGAAAATACGATTAGGAAAATCTGGTGTTGCTTTAACACCAGTCACCTTTCATCTCCCATCTAGCAGGAAGCTAGAAAGGAGTCTTCTCGGTGAGGTAAGATAAAAGGATACTAAATGAACCTCATAGGTATCAAGATCACATCCAACGTTGCACAGGTAGCAAGGGCATTTGATAAGGAAGTGACCGGCTTTCTTAATGCCCATTCCAATTTTCTTGATAGTAGAAAAGACAAAGTTCAACAACTTGCCTATCTGACTACTAAGAGAATCGTATATGGTGTGCCATTCAAACCATCTGTTTATGTCAGAACTATGCGGTTGCTTAACAGCATCTATACAGAGAAAACGTTATCTAATAAATCGCTGAGTAATTTCCATGATGCATTAATTATTGATAGTAGAGCAGAAGATGTGCCTGCTTTGGCGGCAGATGGGGGATATGCCAAGTTTGTGGCTGGTGAGGGCAATGGCATAACTACTAGCGGATTCAAGATCGGATTTTTACGAACCATATATAATAAGAAACCAAGTTACTTTCCTAGACCATTCCATGAATATATATTTGTCAATGTTAAGAATTATTTATATTCCGAATATGATAAAAATGTCCTCGCAAAATTAAAGTGAGGTTATTATGGCATTATCCGAACTTACCTGGATACCCGACCTCGAAAACTACATTGCCAACCATATAGTTGATACTTTGACAGAGAAAAGCAAAACAGTCAAGGTACTCATCAATACGGAATTACCGCGCCCATTACTCAATGACACCATTACACTGGATATGGTAGGATATGATCCCGCACATATCGGAAGTATGGATGTCTACTCTGCCACAAAGCAGGCGATGCGATACAAGATACAATATTACGTCACCGTCAATACCGAAAAGACTTATGAAAGAGCAATTATCGGTTCATTATTATCCACATTCTCATTCGGATCGGCAAGGCATGAACTCTTAATAGATATTACAGGTGAAGAATTAACATTCGTGGCTTTAGGTAATGGCGATACAGGACCCTCACAAGACAAGACTATCTATCAATCTGCTTTCATGCTGACATTAATAGTAATCATACCATTTACTTCGCAGATTTTATAAGGAGATTAGATGGGTTCTTCTGATAAAAATATCCGCATTAATACAGAGATCACCGGCACTAATTTAATATATCTCCAGAGATTGAATGACGAGTTGGCGGTATTAGCCACGAATATGGCTAAAATTAAGGCAACAGGCATCAATCTTGGGGGGATGAATCAATCCGCCCAGGCACAAGCTATCGCACAACAGAAAGCCACACAACAACAGACCAATCTTAATAACCAAGCCACTATTGCCTCACAGAAATTCGCAGTTGCGCAAGCCAATCTTGAGAATCAGCAAACTAGGGCTAATCTTGCAACACAAAAACTTGCCACCCAACAGGCAAATCTAAATAAACAAGTAAGCACTGCAATCACACAAAATGAAACATTCCTAACCCAAATCACCCATAATATTGCGAAGGTTGCTGAATGGGCAGTTGCCACTGGTTTGGTCTATGGTTCTTTAAGATTATTGGGTACTGCCGTAAATGATATAACGAAAGTTGATTATGCCACAGCAAGTATGGCAAAAGTTATGCGTACAGGCGGACTATCTGCTGACCAACAGAAAATTGCAGTTAGGGGGCTATCCAGAGAAGTAAGAGAGTTAGCCGCGCAATATGGCGAAATGGGAAGTACTGCACTTGAGGGGGCTGTCGAATGGGTACGGTTAGGACGGTCACAGCAGGCGACACTTACCGGGATTAGGGCAAGTTTATTAGCACAAGCCGTTGCAGAAATGTCCACTGTTGACGCCACTAAATATCTTATTGCTACATTACAGCAATTCCATAAATCAGGACTTGAAGCAGTCAATATTATTGATCAATGGAATAATCTTAGCAATAAATATGCTGTTAGAACTCTTGATATGGCGCAAGCCGCCGGCAGGGCCGGTTCTGTTATGAGGCAGGTAGGAGTAGACCTTGAAACATTGAATGGTATTACTACTGCCCTGGTACAGTCAACAGGAAGATCGGGAATTGAAATCGGCACTGCTATGAGAACCATAGGCACTTATGCCTATCGTCTACAGACTGTACCCAAACTTTTACATGAAGCAGGAGTACAGGTAGAAGATTTTGCCGGAAATCAGAAAGACCTAATGTCTATTTTGACGGAACTGTCAGGAAAATGGGACAGTTATACAGATGTTGTAAAATCTCATATAGCAGCAACAATGGCAGGGGTTCGTAGGGTAAATGAATTCTATACTATTATGGAGCAGATGCCATTAATTCTGAAGGCATCCAAAGACGCATATAATTCACTTAATTCAGCGCAAATTGAATCGGGTATCTATATGGATACCCTACAAAAGCGGACCGACCAGTTAAGATCGCATTTCGAGAATTTGAATTACGTCTGGGCAAACAGATCATTACCATTGATGAAGTTATTAGTTTCTGGTGTGGATTCTATGATTGTCGGATTCACTAAAACCCCCGCTTTAGTTACTCCCATTATTGCGGTATTTACTATAATGGCTCTTGAGGCATTACGGACATCCGTAGCCATTGAAAAAGTAGCCACCTCATTGAAGTTACTTGCCACGAATAAATATTTCTTAGCATTATTGGTGGCGGCGGGTGCTGCGGGCGTTGTAGCTGGTGCGGTTGGGGAAATTACCAAGCGAAAAGAAGCACAAAAACAGGCTGTTCAGACAGGCACGGAAATTCTTGAGTCAACTACTAAAACTAAAGCGGCAACCGTCTTGCAATTTGATGAATTATTAAGAAGATATAAAAATCCACCCGCAGGATTATCGCCCAAAGAGATGACTGCCCATCAACTTGACCTTCAAGTACAGATGGCAGAATCATTAGGGGGGACAAAGGGGCAGACTGCACCGGGTCCAGAGGCATTAATACGGAAACGCAATCAGATAGACGCCGAAGTTGTCGCCGGACAGAAAGCGCTAACTAAGACTTATGAAACCAGCCTCGAAGAAACAAAGAAACAACAGAAACTTCTGGAAAAAATTGCAGTTATTCAGGAAACTAATCCCACCTTAAAAGGCGTTTGGTTTACACAAGAAGAGGCTGATCTATTAAAAGGTATGGGTATGACGGAAACACCAAAGGGTTTTGGTATGCCTTTCCGTAAAAATGCGGGAAAGATGGAATACCAACGTGCAATTGACCCATTAAAAGTAAGAGAAGCATATAAGAATACTCTTGATCTTATACCGGCGCTTCAAGAAAAGATTAAGCAGTTCGAGCCAGAAGTTAATTTGAAACCCCTTATGGATTATCAGGAAACTTATGATGAATTGGTGCAAAAGATAGATGATTTTGATAGTAAGCAAAAAGTAAGTTTGGAGATAGCAGAAAAAAGCGGGAAAAATATATCTGAATTGAACAAAATGAAGATTGCGGGATTGGTTGCGGAAAATGCCATCTATGATCAATATATAATAAAATTACGGAGTGCAACAGGCGATGATGAGAAATTATATACTCAGGCAATTGACAATCAAGGGCGGTTAAAGCAGGCAATCAAAGATGCGGGATTGGAACAGCAAGCCGCCGACTTAACTTTATTTATTGAAAAAGAAATGGAGACTTATGGGCGTGAAATTGCAACCATCCAGAATGACACTGCTATTCGGGTTGCCAATAGAAATGCGGTCAACGATCAAAGAGGCGCTTTAGACGAGGAAAAGAAGGGATTATTAGAACAAATTGAAGTCATTAAAAAAGCACAGGCTGAACTATCAAAACAGGGAGTTGTTTCTGAAACATTAGACAAAAACATATTTTCACTTGGATTGCAAGTAACAACACTAAATTCACAATATGGGTTATTAAAGACAAATCTCGATGCTGTCAATAATGCCCTTGAATATATGAATAATCTAATAGATATTCAGCGGCAAAAAGCAGAAAGGGCAGGAGCACCCGCTAGTGCTTTGGCTGAATTTGATATTAAGAAACTTATGGAGGAAGATAAGGCTGCTGTAAAAAAAGGCGACTGGTTAAGACATGCACTTTTATGGAATCAAATACGCGCCATGCGGACTGAGGTTATCCCCACAATGCGGGGCAAGGAGGAATATTCAGAAACAGCGGCGGCATTATCCACTCAGCAGGCATTATCTCTTAATGCCAAACAATTTATATATAATCCAGTCCAAACAGCACAGCAAAAACTTGCTAATGCGCAAGCACAATTACAGCTTGCAAAACAAAAGAGACAACCTACTGAGGAACTTGAATTGGCGGTAACTAATGCCTATATGGAAAAATGGTTGGCTGGTAAAGAGTTCAAAAGGCAAGTTCGCCAGCAGACCTTCGAGACGCAACAAGCCGCAGGCGAAAGACGACTAAACCTTCTACGTGCTTTGGGTTATGATGAACAATCCCTTGCTGGCGTCAAGAATGAAATATCCAATAATCTCAAAAAACTCAATGCCGAATTATTCGGTGCGGAATATATACAACAGTTCAAGGATAATCAGCAGGCGATCCAAGATACACTGGATCAAACTTCTGCGGAATTCGTTATTGCACAAATTGAGTCCGCAAGGAAAGTCAAAGAGGCTTATCTCGATGCTTTTGACGCAGTTAAGCAATCGTGGACGGATACAATCGTCAATGTTCTCTCTGGTAATAAGGGCGCTTTACTAGAGCATCTTAAAACCATGCAGACTACATTATTAAGTCGGGCATTAGAGAATAGTCCACTTGTAGCGAAATTATCGTCATGGGAACAGGGATTACTCAATCCCGCTGCTTATGCCGAAGCAAAAGAAACGGAACGCAGACTGGCATTACAATCAATGCTTACATCCTCGTTCATAACGGGCGGGGATGTCCTCGCTAACTCGATCATATCAGCTAGTGCGGTTGCGGGGAATAATCTTGCTATGGGAACACAGGGAAATCCCGTTGGCATAGTGGGTCCTTATAAGTCTGAGATTCCTACTTTAGGACCGACTCTGGCAGAAATAAAAGGCAAAAGTAGTGCGAATATATCTCAACTCGGATGGGGAAATTATGCACTAGCAGGTGTTACAACAGCAAGTCAGGCTTATAGTAGTTATCAGGCAGGAAATAAAGGTGGCGCGATAGGTACTGTCGCAGGGGGGGTAGTCGGCGGGGTTGCTGGAACTCTACTTGGTGGAAATACGGTTCTAGGAATTGCTATCGGCAGCGCGATTGGAAATGCTATCGGGACTGCTGTTGGCAAAAACGATACTACCAAAACAGGCGCGACTAGACAAGAAGAGTCGCTGAAAAATGTCCTTGCAGACACCATAAATCGTGGCGCCTTTAATAATGCGGCAAATATAACATACAACATTAGTAATTCGTACTCACTGGATTTTTTAATTCCCGATTCGCAACAGATAAAGCGCGTGTCTGATATGCTGGCTGATTATTCAAAGAATATAAAGGTGGCTTAAAATAATACTTGACAGATGGGAAAAATCTTGGCAACTAGAATTGCCGATTTGAGGGACACATGAGTTTTGCATGGGCATTTACCAGCGGAGACAAAATCAGGTCATCTTGGACAGATAGTATTGTAATATCTGCCACAAATGAACTTTCTTCTTATCCGAAAGAAAATATACTTGACGGAAATCCAGAAAGTTGCTTTAAGGCTACGGGCGCTTCTTCTACAATTGTTATTGATAGTGGTGACAATGCTCTTGATATAGATTATTTGTTTCTGCGGTTCAATTATGATAATATTCCTACAAACATTAATATTGAAACATCATCAGATAATAGTAACTGGGCAAAGATAGCAAATAATCTTGACGGCATACATACCCATTTGGCAGTTGCATGTGATCCTACGAGTAGAATTATATCAATAGAATCGCCCTTTACCTATCTTCATGTGGGCAATACTGTGGAGATAACTGATTCGATTGCCGCGACAAAAAAATATCTTATTATTGCAATTGGGGCAGGATGGGCGGAATTAGATCGTTTTCCAGAATCGTATGCTATAAACGCAACAGTAACCATTGTTCCCGATTCTACCTGTCTTGTCGTGGTGGGTAGTACAGAAACTAAAAGATACATTCGTTTAACAATAACAGGAGACCCCGCTGAAATTATATCAATATCAGGATTTAGTACGAGTTATATATTTGACGCATCTGCGCTTCCACTAAATCCGTACCCCTATGAGGAAAATATAGATTTAGGGGGCGTGTCCCGCACTATTTCAGGGCATGGGATCGGAAAACAAACGCAGGGTCCTGCCATACGAAAATATCAAATTGGTATAGGGCGTATCTTAAAAGATGGTCTTGCTATTTTGGATTGGTGCAGCCGTCAAGAAAATTTGGGTATTTTGGATGATTCTGGCGAGTGGCATGAAGTCATCTTGACTGGCATGTCGGGTGGAAGGCGTCAGAGTTCGAATGCAGAATTAATTAGTCACACAAGGACGGTTACATTTGAATCGATCTGAGGTGCAATATGAATACCTATTATGTCGGTGATTTACACATTGGTGACGGTAGTGCAGTAGATAATTTCAAATCTAATGCAGATAAGTTCAGACGATTCTTGCAGATGGTAAGGGATACGCATGGGGTATTATATTCTCTCGGCGATACATTTGAGCTTTGGCAATGTAAATTAGAGGATTGTCTCAGATATTATCCTAATATATGCGACTGGTTGATATTAAAGAGCCATTTGGTATTGGGCAATCACGATTCGCAATTAGGTATTCCCGATAGACTTATCATAGGGAAAACATTATTAATACATGGTCATCAATTTGATAAGTATAACAAGGGTAATGCGTTTTGGGGCAAACTAATAACTAAGCTTTATGGGTATATCGAACCCGCATTTCCTAAATTGCAATTACTAGATAGATTATGGCGAGATAATGAAAAGTACGTTGCACCGTTGGCGGAATTAGCAAAACAGGGTTATTGTGATACTGTGATATTCGGACATACCCATGTTCCTGTCAACGAATTCAGTTATGGGGTGCATTTTCTTAATGCTGGGTCATGGGTTGAGGAATATTGCCATTATGTGAAATGTGAGGATGGGATTTATACCTTAAATGAATGGACGGAGTAACTATGGATTATTTAATAATGATAGGCAAGTATTCAGTATTTGCAATTTCCTGTGCAATGGTTTCGGTAGGGGCGATTACAGGAAATGAAAGGCTCATAACAATCTTTTATCCATTGATGATAGCTTCAGTATCATTTTGGGTAGGAACAAAGATGTAATGCGAAAAGATATAGCTGAAATCACCGTATTAGATAAGATAACTTATACAAATGACAGGTCAATATCTATTGCGGAGGTAGAAAATCCTGATCCCATTTGTGATACCATCGGTATCGTTGTTGATGGTGTGTTGATATTAGCAATGACGCCTGATGAGTTTGTCGAGTTTGTTACAATGGAGGTACGGTTAATTGGTCATTCGTTTCGTCTCCTCCATAATTTGTAAAGGGTGAATCTTGCCGACATCCCGTGAATTTATATCGAATTTAGAAAGTCATTTAAAACTCCGGGTCCGGTTATGGAAAGATATTAGTTCTTTAACACCATTATCCGATACCAAGAGTCCATCCCCATTTAATTGCAAGTCCACACTTGTTCTGCCAAAATGGGTGAAACGTATTGAACTTGAATTCGAGACTTGGGATCCTCTTTATTATCACATACAGGTATCCGATTATGGTGCTTATAGCATTATTACCTCGCCTGTTACTAAGGGGGTAGATACCTCTGTTGTGGTTGATGATATTACAGGATTTACGGTTGGTGAAGACCTTATATTCAGGGGAACTACTCCCAAACGGGATAAATTAAAAATTATTGGGGTTGATGTAGATACTAACACTATTTATTTCGAGGGTGATCTACAAAATAGTTATGTACAAGGTGCTACGGTGGAAGATTCTCGTTGGTATAAAATAGTTTCATCTTATACTACTATTGGGAATCTACAAACATTTGATACCTATTCCGAAACAGCCCCTATGATAGCAATATATGGAAAGTATTTCCGTGTAATCAGGGATACCTCTCAGACAACAGGGGCATATATTTGTGATATGCTTACCTTCAATCTCTATGAGGATACTTATTTCGATCTCACCCCTTATGTGGCAGAAGGTAGTCCGATTAACGTATCCAAATCAGTCAATCTCGAATCCAGTGATGCCCCCCTTACCACTGCATCAATCCAATTCCGCAATGATGATGATCGGTTCAACAGGCGAAATCCGTCTAGCCCTTATATCGAGGGAACGGTAAATCATCTTGACATGTTAAGACGAATAACAGTTGAATGGTTGGGGTGCGGAGCGGACTGGCAAGAAGGGGTTGATAGTTTAGGCAATACTGATTGGCAGTTATTATGTTCATTCACGACCAGGCAGTGGCAATTACAATATGGCGTGTTTACACAGGCAGTGGTAAATGGTGAGACATTACATAGATTGACTACTGAGGTAGATGTACCATTATTGGAGATTACCAGCACCAGGGAGTTGATAGAGGATTACCTCTTAACCGACCAGATACGCAAGGACTTGGTAAGCATCGAGGGTGATGCGACAAAGATGAGGATTGCCGTATTAGATGCTCAGGAGATAGAACGAACCAATACATCATATCGTGAACTGATTGGTAGGGGAAATTTCGGTGATGCCGTTACATTATATGACGACCCTGCTGATACGCAACCAGCGTTAATTTATGGTGGATTCTTCGGTATCTGTGCTGATAAAAAATATATTTATACCGCACATCCTATTCAGGAAAATGACGAGGGAGATAACCGCTCTGGAGTAGTAATAGTCAAGCGCAGCATGAATTGTCTGCCAACTGGCAATAATATAGACGTGCAAATGCTTTACGAGGAGTTTAATGAATATATAGAAGCTGGTGATATATGTATCTGCGGAGATTATATGTGGCTTCATACAGCGGTGCAAGGATTTGAGAATTGCATAACTCCAAGTGATTTCAAGAATATTTTTAAGATTAATATGGCAACGACCCCTTACGAACTAACAGCATCTTTTTCTAAGAAGGGTAATTGGGGAAACTGGGGTGATTATGCGCACTTGCCTGTCCATTGTGTTTCGGATGGATCATATTTATACGTCCTATATAATGGCGGGGTTTCGGGATGGCGATTATATAAATGCGACCCTGCGGATTATAGCACTATCTGGTATCACGAATTTAGTGATGATGATGTGGCACGGCTTAGTTATGGCTATGCGGGCATGGCTTTCTTTGGCACGGGCAAGATAATGATCTTCACCAGAGCGTCTGCCAACTCAACAGACTCCGCAACTACCACCGAGGGAACGGTTACATATACAAGATATAAAGGTCAATATTATGCTATTGTCTATAACATTGATCAGATTAATGAGCCGCACGTCATCTTCAATAAGCAATTAAATATCACCAAGATTACTCAGACACAAGAGGGAGATAATGAGTTCGGCATGGCTGGGGTATGTGCTATCCCATCGGGATTATTAATCCTTACGGGACCTATGCAAGCAATGCCAAACCCCAAACATGATGTGGCTGTTACCAAAGAAACGCATCAATGGATTACTAAAAATGGTTCATTCTCAAGAATTGGCAGGACATCTTTCTATGCGCAGAATGGTAAGATTATCAATGCTCGTGATGAATATACGGATCCCAATGCGGAGAAACAGGCGGCGAATTTCCCTCTTGAGCAGATATATATAGGAAACGCACTTCAAAATAACGGTTTGACGTATAATGTCGGCACCGGTTTAACCACGTGGACTGCATCGTACACGGGCAATGTCAAACACACCGCCGATTATGATATTGATTTAGAGACTGGCGAGATTACCCCAATAGAACCACCCATAAGAAACTCCGAGATAATAATTAGCTACGACTATAAGCCGAATATCCAATATTTTACGTCAGGAACGAAAGATATTACTGCCACGAGAAATTCGTCCCCAGAAATGATACCGCGCTGGGAAACCATCAGGAAGTTATGTGAGGCCAGCGGTGGTATCTCATTTACCAATAATAAAGAACGGATAGTTTATCGAACACGCCGGGGGCAAGAAGACCACATCTTTTATTCTGCGAGTTCCGAAAGCATTGTGTTACAAGGGCGGCATATAATACATAATTCAAATCCTAATTTTACTCATAACACAATTCAGGTTTCAAATGAGGAGCATAGTCAATTCTTTATCGAGGGAACGCATTATACAATTGCTTATAATCCCGATCATCAATCATATACATTGGCTGAAATAGGCACTAGCCTCGATGGGCATATAGTTATAACATATTATATGTCAAATGCCGAAGAATCCGTGCCTATATTCGATAATACAGGCAGGGGAGAAAAGCCCAACTTATTAGGTATTAATCAAAATTCTGATTTAGGCAGAATAGTAAATAAGGTGGTTGTGACAGGAGAGCATAAATTCCCATCAGACACACCACTAACTATTGCAGAAACTTATGCGGTATCGCCCGTGACGGTAATGGTGGATTCTAAATTCAACAAATTACAACTGGCTAAACCAGAAGCGCAATATGCTTGGGATAATGAGCAGAATGTTTTTAATCTTGTGGATAATATCAACGCGGGTGGATTTATAGTTGAATATAATGACCCGATGATTGTGGGGACGCCTGAATGGACACAGATAGAGCCTGATACGATCCATGTGGAAGAAAAGTCGGCTATTTATAACTCTACTACGGATGATCCTGTTACTTGGTATTTTATAGAATGGGACACTGCATTTCCTATCAACACAACCGATTATGATGTACTTCTGAGTAACAATAGCTATTGGCGTGTATGCGGTGTCAAGGATACAGAGGACGAAGGCTGGGCTGATATATGGAAAGATATTGAACATGGCACAAGATGGGCGCATTGGACGGTAGGGAATTATAATCAATGGATAGCGTCTGGTCGGAAGTGTAAAACATCTGAATTTGTTATTCTAAAGAAGTTTCGTAGTGGGGCGAATGATGTTTCAGGTACTTGCACGATTTATGCTTATGGTACGAAGGCATTTAAGTTCTACATTGACCGTGCAGGGATTATCAAAGAGTCGGCAATTACAGATGATGAGAATTATATGTCTACGTCATCACCTGATAAACGTATCAGCATACAAGTAGAACCTATTGATAACTATGGGAATCATTTATTTAGAATGGCGGGAACTTATGATGGTGTTGTGATAGGGACTGAGCATTGTATGAAGATAAGTGCGGTTCGTTTAGGGCATGACGGTATGCAAATGGATGTGTATAATTATGCAACAGTCGAGAATTATCTTAAATTAACTGTCACTGGTTATCCGATTAATACATCCGAGATAGTTAAGGTTTCATGTGAGGATAGAATAAGGCTTGATAGCAGTATTTCAAGTATGGAAGAGCAGGGCATGAATCCGATGAATCTGAATAACGCATATATACAGTCAATCTCAATGGGAAAAAATATAGGTTATGGCTTACTGGATTGGTTAAGGTATCCACATACGCAGACCCAGGCAACCGGTAAGTTTGATGATTCAATTGAATTACTTGACGTGATTATGATACAGTCAGATTATGGGCATTTTTCAAAGACAGACGAATTGTGGATGGTGGTTTCTATTGGACATATAATCACTGATGGGAAACGAGAGATTTCAAACACAACTTTAGGAGTCATTGACATTCCAGATAATCCATCTGCGCCTGTTTCGGGTTCTTAGTTCTTTACCGAATGTAAGGAATATGTGAATTACCCCTCCTGAACGGGAAGTTCAGAAGGGGCTTCTTGCTTCACCGAAGGGCTGATTGGCGAAACCAATGAACTCCCTTCTCCACAAGCGTCAATTCGGGCTATCCCAGCCCTACTATTTTAGTTTCTTTAGGTCGGTATCGAAACGATTGCCAAATATACCGACTATTTTTGGAATTAGTTTTACACAGCGACCATTGACTTCGCTGAAACCCAATACCAATTGTCAAAGAACGAATGTAACTTGGTTATCGCTACATGATTAATTATACCACAAAAGGTATCTGTTGTCAAGGAGAAAATGCGATTAAGAAAATCTGGTGTTGAAGCAACACCAGTTACCTTTCATCTCCTATCTAGCAGGAAGCTAGAAAGGAGTCTTCTCGGTGAGGTAAGATAAAGGTTTCAATCGCTGAACAAATATTAATCAGCGATTTTTTTTCTTGACAAGAATTAAATCTTATGATCTAATATGAACAATCCGTAATTTGCGGAGGTGGATGGTTAATTCCATTGGGGCTAACCATGACGTGCCTGATAACATGGGGATTGAGCAGGATGTTCCTCAACATTCTGCATAATACGCTAAAAAGAAAGATATAATGTTAATCAGCACAGAATATAAAAACGAATACATTGACGGCTTGGAAATCAAATCTATTGTGAAATTCCTGAAAGACTACTTCGGCAATAGCGAAATAATGGGCGCTGAAGTAGGGGTATTTAGGGGTATTAATGCCAAGAACCTTCTGGATAATCTTAATTTCAAAACCATTTATCTCGTTGACCCTTATCAACCATATAATGATTTTGATAATACACAGAGTCTTATAGATGCACGGCAAATCGCATTAGATACTATGTTGGGGTATCCTAATCAAATTGAATGGTTATACGAGAAATCCTTAGATGCTGTAACAAAGATGCCCCCACTGGATTTTGCATATCTTGATAATAGCCATAGATACCTTGACGTGCTTACTGAAATACCCAAATGGTATGACAAATTAAAATTGGGTGGGATTTTATGCGGCGATGATTTTGTCAAGTCAGGTTCGTATAAGGACATGGAGGTATCTGGTGCTGTTTGCGATGTTGGGCTGAGAACAGGAATTGATATTTTCTTGAGTAATGATAAATTGGCGGATTGGTGGCTTATAAAGAAGCAGGAGGGGCTTAATTTATATGGGTAAGGATGCGGGCGAATTAAAATGGCAAGAGCATGATTTTGGTTTGTATCCTGATGGTGAAACCTATCTGGCAGTAAGGCGGAAATGTGGTTTTGAATTAATGCTGAAAATGTTCCCTGATTTGATAGAGCATCGCAATGAGGCGGGATTGGATTTGGGTTGCGGGATCGTATCTATATACGATAATACGGAGTTCACCGATATAACTGCCGTTGACCCATTATTGAGTTCATACAATAAAATATATATGCCTACCAATACGAATGTCCGTTATGATTATAATTATCGAGATGACGGCATCTTGCCATTTGAGGATGGCTCATTTACTTTTGTAACCTGCCTTAACGTGATCGATCATACAGTACATCATAAAGAATTAATAGGCGAAATCCATAGGGTATTGAAACCCAACGGTTGTCTATATCTTTGGGTCAATTTCTGTGATACGTTGTGGCTACCTGAGCATGTTAAATTGTGGAATATTGGAGTGATTAGAGAGGAATTCTCAAATTTCCAATTAGTCAGCGATACTACGGTGAGATTAGAAAAGGAAAAGACCTTTCAGTATTGGGGTGTATTCAAGAAAGAGGAGAAAACGTGAGGGATTATTCAATAGTATTCGCATCTTTCAACCGACCAAAATCATTAGAAAGAGGGCTTAAGTCTATTACGGACTCCCAATATACGTTCTCCTCTAAAGTTGTTGTGGATGACTGTTCGGAACCAGCTAATTTGGATTATATCAAACATGCCTGTAAAGAACATGGATTTACCTTAATCACAAAAGTAAGGAATATCTGCCTATCTCATTCGTGGAATCTTGGTTTGATCTTTAGCAAATCACGGTACGTGATTAAGAACGTAGATGACATTTCCTATAAGAATAAGGACGATTGGTTACAATATTTTGAGGATGGTTTTGATAAAGGATTCTATAAAGTTAGATTATATAAATCGTCTGCTTATGGTTTCGATAAGACACTTATCACAAGGGTGGGATGGTTTGACGAGGGATACCAGAACGCGCTTGCGGAGGATACGGATTATGAATTAAGGATGAATCTTGTTTTATTTGGCGGTATTGTCGCCCCGCCCAAATCCTATCTACCGAATGTTTTTAATGAGCCATTTGATGAATATGGTAATAGTTGTATATTACACAAAACAGAGGCGGGGGAAAGTCGCCCCTGGACTAATACTCAGTATATTAATCATGCCTATTTCTTTAAGAAATGGAAAGTGCCATTTGAGAAGATATATGAATTAAATCCCTCATTAAAAAACGCACTAAGTTCAGAAAGAGGGCGTGGATGGGAAATAGTCAATTACGCTGAATATTATTGTCTGGTTGACAAAGACGTAAAAGAAAAAATTATTTATCCTGAAATTACCGAACAATATGCCAATGGAAATTATGGATTAGTAGAGGGATTCCAAGATGATAGGATAAAGGAGATTATAATATCATGACAGATATAGAAATGTTTGATTATGTTTCCTCTAAAGTAGAAATATTCCAAAAGAAAGAGGAAATTTTATGGGCTTTGGATAGGATACGAAATTACTTTAGACATCCATTAGATATAATCATTGAATCGGGGGTTTGCGCAGGCGGGAATCTCTGTATGCTATCTCTATTATTAAAACCGACAGGGATAATTATTGGGATTGACCCCGATATAGATAGAGCAGATGCGAATGAGGATTTGGTAAACGAGATTATGGTTTACAATGCGAGAATCCAACATTTATATTGGATAAGGAAGTCGTTTCAAGAAGCCATGCAAGATATTGTAGATATAATTGGCGATAGGAAGATTGATTTATTTGAACACGATTCTATTCATACGCAAGAACAATTAATTTTAGAATTATCAAATATAGCCCCGATCATGAATAGACCAAGCGCGGTGATGGTTCATGATATAGTCTATGGCATGAGAAATAATCATGGCTACAAAGACCCTTTATACAAATATTGGAATAGTTTGAAACTGAATTGGTCTTATGAGGAAAAACGCGTTAAGTGTGATGGTGACTTCTATGGGATTGGTCTAATATATTTGGGAGGATAATATGAAAACTGTTGTTGTCGTGCCGACAATCAGGGAACAGGCGATTAATGACTTTATTGAAGCGTGGGAAACTGAATTTAACAATCCCAATGTAGAACTGTTAGTGATTGAGGATAATGTTACAATTACCTTTAAGTTACCCGATTGGGTAAAACATTATTCATGGGTAAATATAGATGCTGATTTGGGCGATGATTCATGGATAATACCCCGAAAGACTGATTGTGTTCGGTCTTGGGGATTCTTAAAGGCTTTGGATTTTAACCCCGATATGATCGTGACTTTGGATGATGATTGCCGACCTTATGGCAATGCAAATTTTTTACGACTTCATGCTGCATATCTAACAGTACCGCATAATGAACTTGCTTGGGAGCGGACTTGCAGCGATTATACAAGAGGTATCCCCTATCAGAATATATATCGCAAACGGGAGGTAATTCTTAATCACGGTCTATGGAAGGGAATTCCTGATGAAGATTCCGTATCAAGCCTGTCTAATATGCGTAATCCTAAAGAACCATTTGAATTGCTACAAAAGGTTATTCATGGCGATAAATATTTTCCTATGTGCGGGATGAATCTTGCGTTTAAGCCCATTATCTTACCTGCATTTTATTTTCTTCTGATGGGGGAACAATATGGGATTGACCGTTTCGGTGATATATGGGCAGGGATTATACTGAAGAAGATATGTGATCATCTAGGATATGCAATATCATCAGGAGTACCTTATATCAAACATGAACGATTATCCAATCTATTTACCAATCTTAAAAAAGAAGCGCGTGGTATCGCCCTAAATGAGGGATTTTGGGAAATGATTGATAATATGATCTTAACCAGTGAATCATTCGGGGATTGTTATTGGGAAATTGCCGTTCATTTATATAATATGGATGACCCATATTTCAAGAAATTATGTATGGCAATGAAAATATGGGAAAGACTTGTCAGGGCAAGGCGACAGTAATGGATATATTACTTGAGGTTCAGGCAGGCATAGGCGACATGGTTCACGTTCAGCCAGCAATCGCTAAACTACTACAAAGTGGCATCGGGCATATCTATATCTTCACGAGACCTGATGCCATTGGTATTTATGCGGGGAATCCGCAGATAACAGAATATTCTAATCTGGCTGTTGATGTAAAGAATAAACTGCTTGGCAAGTCAAATATTAAATATGTCCACATTGGCGAAGGACAACATGGCGGTTCTGAACATAGAAGCAAATCTTATTTACGACATATTTGTTGTATAACAGATTTGTCGTATGATGAAAATGCCTTCGACTTCCCGGTACTTTCTGTTACGCAAGAGGAAAGAGAACGTGCAATACGCTTTAAGAATACCGCAGGTGCGTCTGTACTCATTCAGGTTGACAGTTTCCGACCAACCAAGAGTATTCCTCCCCAATTAGCTGGCGATTTAATACAGCGACTCCTAGACGTTAAATATAAGGTATTCGTTATTAGTGACAAGCCACCGATAAGACATAAGAATCTGGTTTGTCTTCGCGGCTTATCTATCAGGCAGTTAATGGGCATAATATCCGTGATGGATATTGTGATTGCACCTGATAGTGCGCCTGCCTGGTTATCGGTAGGATTAGGAACAAGAACGCTAATTTTATTTGGCTCAACTGACCCACGATTGTATGCCTATAATAAGCAGAACTGTGAGATTCTTATAACATCGAGTGAGTGTAAATTTTGTGGTGACCATCAATGTCGGAATCCTATTTGTATGAGCGGATTCGATATTGAAAATATTTTGGACATCATAAACGGAAAAAGAGGAGATAATATGGATTTACAATTACAAAAAGATGCATATACTCCAGAGGCTTATCCTCTAGTAAAAAAGAGGAAATACCGATTATTATTTATAATACCATATTTATTTCTTGGAGGCGGAGAAACACAACTTTGGTATTTAGTAAGACAGTTAAGAAAATCTTTTGTCTATATTGATATTATTGTGGCGGGTAATGCCCCTACTACCACAGATAAGATTATGCTGGAAAGATTACAGGCTTATGCGGAAGTGCATTATAAAGACAGCCGAAATCAAGATGAAAAAACGGCATGGGTAAAGGAGCAAATTGCTGTTATCCAGCCCGATGTAATCTTTCATCATGGTGATATACCTATTTCAGAGTTTATTTGTGATTTAATACCCAAACCGATTATTATGCAGATATTACATTCTGGCGGGGAAGATAGGTGGGCGCTTGGCGCTGTTAGCGCAATGGATCATTATAACGATATGGTTATTGCGGTAGCAGATCACATAAAAGAAAAATATCAAGACCGTTTTCCTACTATCAGGTGGCGGACTATCTTAAATGGCGTTCCTGAATATCCCAATGCCGAACCCTTGTACAGAAAAGAGTCTGATATATTTAACATCGGGATATTGACAAGACTTGTTGAAAATAAGGGCATAGAGATCGCCATTAAAGCAATGCAGCATTTACCCGATGAAATTAATCTCTTAATTGGCGGATGGGGGGCAAAAGAAAAAGAATTAAAGACATTAGCATTACCGTATGGAAATAGGGTTCGATTTACTGGATTAATAATTGACCCTGAAAATTTCATGAATTCACTTGACTGTTACTTGTTACCCTCTTATGCAGAGGGTAATTCCATGACAATACTTGAGGCATCTATGCAAAAGAAACCCCTCGTTGTTACCCCGGCGGGGGCTGTACCTGAGTTATTTGAGGATAACCAATCGGCATTAATCATATCAACTACCCCCCAATCCCTAGCAAATGCAGTTAATAGTTTATATATAAGTCCATCATTGCGCCAATATGTGTCTCATAATGCCTATACCATAATTAACCCAAAATCTAGTGATGTTATGATGGCAAGCCAATATAAAGACGCCATTAATGATATGATCGCAATTAGAACGCATCCTAAAAGTATCGCTATTCTCAGGATAGGCGGTGCGGGTGATGTCCTCTCTACTATCCCTATGCTTGCTTATCTGCGCAAGAAATATCCCAATGCTGAAATCTGGTATTATACCTTCACAAAGCATAAATGCTTAATCCCCGAACATCTAGTAGATTATATTGTTGATATAATTGTATTTTATAAGACATTTAGCCACAATAGAGATTATCCATTGGGATTTAGGGATTATAAGCCATTTGATTTGGTTATCAGATGTAATCATTATAAACTATTCGAGCAAGACCATACTCAAATCTGCGATTGGTATTTATCATTGGTAAATGCGCCGATTGGCGATAGAAACATGCCGATAGACATAGATAAAGTACCTGATTTTCCTACGAGTAATAAGTTGGTTGTGTTACAGAGAATATCCAATAATATCGCAAGGGATTGGGGGACGGATAATGACTGGGGGCAGATTGAGGATTCTCTAAAGGATTATGAGGTTCTATATTTAGATGGCACATTCAAAGGTAAGCAGATAGATTTTCTGGAAAGTGGTAAACTCATATCTCAGGCGTGTTTATTTATAGGGGTGGATTCGGTTGGGATACATCTCGCTAATGCAGTAGGAACGCGGGCAATCGGTATTTATCCATCGAGCAATCCTGATATAGCGGGTTATGATCAACATATAAAGATTGAATCAGATATGAAATGTGGCAGGCGTCATTGCATGGTGAATCAGGGCGAGAAAAGCGAGAAATTTGAATGTCCCAATAACTATAAATGTCATCAGGGCATTAAAGTAGAACAGGTGCTTGAGGCTATTGGGACTGTTTTATTTTAAGATTGATACATCTACTACATGTCAACATCATTGTCTTTATGTCTCTGTCTAAACAGTCTTTGTCTGTGTCTGTTAGAACACCGCTCAGAGCAGTGAACTACCCCTCCTGAACGGGAAGTTCAGAAGGGGCTTCTTGCTTCACCGAAGGGCTAACAGACGACCTCTGTGAACTCCCCTCTCCACAAGCGTTAGGTTCGGGCTATACCAGCCCTACCGAATGTTAGAATATTTATTGAAGCGTTTACATCTCTATCATGGTTAGTGTTACATTCAGGACACAACCAAGACCTATCTTTTAGTGTTAGGTTATCATTTATGTACCCGCAGATATGACAACGTTTAGAGGATGGAAACCATCTGTCAATCTCAATGATTCGGCAACCGTACCAATTGCCTTTATACTTGAGCATATTGACAAAGGTATTCCAGCCACTATCGCTTATGGATTTAGCAAGGCAATGGTTCTGTATCAGGTTGCGGATAGCAAGGCTTTCGATGTAGATTGCTTGGTTCTCGCAGACAAGTTGTTTGCTTAACTTATGAAGAAAGTCTTGACGCTGGTTAGATACCTTCTCAGATTGTCTTGCAAGCCTTTTCTGTGCTAGATAACGGTTCTTGGCATTATCCTGTTTTTGGGATAATGACCGTTGAAGTTGTTTAAGTTTCTTCTCAGATTTTCTTAGGTAGTTAGGGGACTCAATAATTTCACCTTCAGAGGTAGTGATGAATGCTTTAATGCCATAGTCAATTCCGATTTCACCACCTGAATATATTGGTTCTGGTATCTCTAATTCGCATAGAATAGAGGCAAAATACTTACCAGATGACGTTTTCGATATGGTTATTGATTTCATAGTATCTTCAATGATTCTATGAAGTTTAATCTTGATTCCTTTACATTTAGGAATATCAAGTAAGTTGTCATGGATAGAGAAGTGTTGTGGCACACCAAAAGATTGTCTGCTTAGTTTCTTCTTGAACTTGGGGAATTGGGTTCTCTTATTAAAGAAGTTATGATATGCAATATCAAGATTACGAAGTGTCTGTTGTAAGGATTGTGAATTAATATCGTTAAGCCATTCAAATTCAGGTTGCTTCTTTAGTTGAGTCAAAGTACTTGCATTATTAGGATATGTCAATCCCTTTCCTGTTTCGGCACAGTAATCAATGCGTTGACGTAGAAAGTGGTTGTAGACAAATCTCACACAACCAAACGATTGTGCAAAGAATTGTCTTTGCTGACTATCGGGATAGATTCTGAATTTGAAAGCCTTATTTATTGTCATGTTATATAGTATAGCACAAAAGTGTAAAAATGTCAATAGGAAATATCTGATGTTAGAACACATCAGTCACCTTTCATCTCCTATCTAGCAGGAAGCTAGAAAGGAGTCTTCGCGGTGAGTAAGATAAATACGTTGACCGTAATACCTTACGAATTCCTTACCACATTCACGCATATTTCCACCTTCCCCTCGTATGTGGTTTTATCGGTAAGACACTGTGCGCGGATTCGGATATGTTACCCTCAGAATCAAATCTGTGTTCAAAAACATCAGACCGGGTATTTAGACGCCACTTTAGAGACTGCCCCATTAAATATGGGAATTCATCAGAGGGATTCCATCCGCAATCGGATAATTTTCGTGAGATGGGCAATGACACATCCTCTTTATCGAATGCGTTAGCCTCTGTGTGTTCTGGGGTAGGAATTTCCACCCCAAAAAGTTTCGCTATGGCAATAAATTGTTCTATTATGTCGATAGTCTGGGCTGAATATCCTGTTGATACATTCTCAATTCCTGATATATCATTCTCAATGCAAGTCTGTATAGCGGATACTACATCCATCACATAAACGTAATCCCTCGTCTGCTTACCATCCCCGAATATCTTAACAGGTTCATAAGGTAAGCCCTTCTCAATGTGATAAGCCCATTCGATCAATTTGGCGATCAACGTTCCGTTCTTTGGGTTCTGTGCGGGACCGTAGACGTTTCCAAATCTCAGCGATATATTTGGTATGCCTGTTACCTGTGAGAATATCCCCAACATATCTTCACAAGTCCTCTTGGACATTCCATAGTAAGACGTGATCGGCTCGATTGCCGCTGACGAACTAGCAAAGATAATCTTCTTTGGCTTATAATCCGATTGCTCTATTGCATTTAGGATATTCGCAGTTGCAGTGATATTGTTTTCTACTATGCCCTTTGGATCGTGCAAAGCGTCACGCACAGTAGACCATGCCGCCAAATGAACAATGTGGTCAATATTCTTAGCATTTAATAGAAATGCGAGCTGGAATTGATAATCTTGTAAGTTAGCCGCAAAATATTCACTTTGTGTGTGCAAATTATACAAACCATGCCCATATTCTTTATCTACGACAACTACATAATAACCACTTTTGAGTAATGAATTTACTACCCAACATCCGATGAAACCGCAACCGCCTGTTACCAATACATTCTTAGACATTTTCTATCTCCTCCAACATACATACTTTCATTATTCGTCTCCTATTTTATCCCCGTAGCGATTACATTCATAGAGAACCCTACCCTCTCTAAAGGCGATTTTATGGGGATATCGCGCATCTTTCCATTCATAGCAATCAGATTTCTTTATTTCGATTGCTATATATTTATCACCTTCTACATCTCGGAATTCATCAGCAAAGAACGGTTTTGCAACGGCATGATATTTGCCCTCGCCGCATTCACTACTTTTAGGCGACCATTCTGGATGAGTTACAGTAGAACCTATTTCCCATAATGTTTCATTTGGGGTATTTTTTTGGGTTTTGAATTCCTGTGATACCCTTTTATACAAGATTATTACGTCAGTATAAAGCCCATGACTGTCGAAATAATCAAATTCTATGATTTTTTTGATTATGCTGTTGTCATGTTGGACGACTTTTAAGTCTACTGCTGTTTGAAGGATACTATTCGCAAACAGTTTTATTGCCTCGCAAGAATATCCCCGCACAAAACTTGTATCATAAGCCTCCACCATGGAATTGCCATGAGCATCCACTCTGGAATTGTCATAAGCATAAACTCTGGAATTGTCAAGAGCATAAACTCTGGAATTGTCAAGAGCATAAACTCTGGAATTGCCATGAGCATCCACTATGGAATTGTCATGAGCATCCACTCTGGAATTGTCAAGAGCATAAACTCTGGAATTGCCATAAGCATAAACTTTGGAATTGCCATAAGCATAAACTTTGGAATTGCCATAAGCACCCACTTTGGAATTGTCATGAGCATCCACTATGGAATTGCAATAAGCATAAACTTTGGAATTGCCATAAGCATCCACTATGGAATTGCCACTGTCGTTACAAAGGAATAAACGCCCATAGACTTTTATGTCTTGTCGCAAAACTAAACCGAATGCGATTTCAACTTCCTCATGTTCTTTTATCTCGACCAATTTGTTTAATTCTTCTTGTTTCACTACTTTCATTATTTACCCTCCTCTGAAATAAGTTCAGTATGCACACTTTTCATATAATAGTAAACCATGTTGATATTTTCCCACCCACCCATTTTTGCTATTGTGGTAAGGGGAACACCCTTATTGATCAGGCCCACCGTCCATGCGTGTCGCCATGCGTGAGGATGCCCTATCAATTTTACATCATCTATACTAAGTTTAGCACCTTCCGCCCCTTTTGTCAAGATATATTTCACCTGTTGAGAACAAACCGTAAAGAGTTTATCTTCGCCATCCATACCAAAATACTTCAACCAATTTTTGATTGCTGTTACCGCTTTGCCATTCAATCGAGAATATCTCCATTTGTTGCGCTTGGAACGTTTGATACACACAATTCCTGTTTCAAGGTCAATATCCTTTAACCGCAGGTCAAGCAATTCCGACACTCTTAATCCGCCATACCGCAGTATCAATACTAGGCAATAGTTGCGGTAAGAGAGTGGATCTTTACGGTTTAATTTACTCTCGTAATATTGCACGACTTTATCGCATAATTCGGGTGTAGGGTTATCAGGCACCAATGATTCAACAGGTTTTTCCACAACCTCTATATCATCGGCGGGATTCTTTTGTTTCCACCAATCCTCTACTGATAGCCATTTATAAAAAGAACGGATCGCCGCTAACTTTGCTCTGGCTGTGTTATCCGTCCAACCGTTCTGAGCCAACCACGCCCGAATACCCTTGCGCACATCTTGATATTCACCGTCTGAGATTTCAATGCCTTCGTGGTTACAGAAGGCACAAAATGATTCAAGCGTTATAGTGTAACTTATTTTGGTATTCTTGTTTTGTAACCCATTCAGATATTGTTTGATTAATGTCATCTATCTGTCATCCCCTTCCTAATTCAAAGTCTTTACATATTTGTTTTTATTAATAAAATGGTTTTGGTATTGTCTTATTTGTTCAGGAACAGGCAAGCCAAGCTTAATAGCCTCTCGGATCATCTCTTTATAGCGTTTGGTTATGTATTTACGGATGGAATTAACACTACAAAACATAGCACTTTGACCCTCCTCTGCTATACGGATCGCTTGTAGTGGACCGCGTAATGACCACCGACCCCCATAAAGCCATTCCTCAACCTGTGCAAAGAACGGTTCGGGCATCTCGTATAATTTCACCATCTCAATCTTCTGCCCATTTTCAGATAATTCATAACGTGCATTAAAATCAAACATATCAATACTCCTTATTCCAATCAATAATATGGTTGTCATTCTTAGAAACCAAAGTGTTGTAATCCTCCGGATGAATTTCCTGCGGTTCTATTAACCGTCCTTCCTGACATTCATTACAGTATTGCCTGTTCTTGACAATAGACTTGTTCTTCTTACCGCACCCCAAACAAGTATATGTTACGGCATTATTCCAAGCAATCGTCAACTTATTTATCCGTGCTGTTACATGGCGGAGGTTAGTCCGCCGTATAACATCACAGTCAATTAGGGGTTCGCATGTTTCGTGTATATAGAAATGTGTTTTGTCCCTTGCCTTCACCTGTAAAATTATATCATCTTCAGTAAAGACCGCCCGACATGTATCACAGATCACTATTGTCAATATAATCACCAACCCTTTATTGTCCAGTTAGGATCAGATGGTATGCGCTAACCGCACACCGCATTTATTACAGTAAAGTTTTATTGACATTGTTTCTCCTCGCCATAGGCCAACTTATACATTTGTTGAAAATGATGCACGTCTAATACCTGCTGGTGTATACTCTTTGCCACATTATTAATCTCCGATTCAATCATGGGAATTGTTATCGAATCCAACGACATACTCCTTGTATAATTGAAAAATATAGTATAACCATTGACATCGGGTCTGATGGATAGATTGAAAGCATTAATCAATTTAACATTACCTGAATTTCCACGTATCTCAATAATGCGATGGACAATGGGTATATCCTCCATCGGCACCACCTCGATATTTGCCATAATCTTAACATAACCTTCGTTTGAATCAAACTCGAATTTCATTTTATATCTCCTATCATTCAATACTTAATGGGATTAAGACAGAGTACCACCCTTCAAACAAACCCGCATCAAGATATTGAAATTTACTTGTTTTCTTACCTTCGTAAAAACGTATTTTATTATCTACTACCTTAATCTTTCCGATTTTATTTCGTATATCAGATTTTACTTTGTAAGTCAATTTGATTTTCTTATTATCAAATAAACTGATTTCTTTCATAGTATCCTCATATAGTTTCACGATCTCAGGATGCTGTGCAAAATCTGACTGACCGAATCCATGATGGTCTTTTACAAACTCTCTTAATCTTTGATATCCTTCATTTCTCATTTTAGACATGTCTGTTACCTCCTGAAATTAATATTGAATCCAAAGAAAAAGAGATTGATACCAAACCCACTTGTTTTTGTGCATCCACAGGGGCATGGGTGAAACACAAACAAACCGAATGCCTTTTGCATTTTGTTTTGACGTGCATATTTGCTGATTTTATAGAACATAATTACCTCCTTAATCCCACCAAAACCGATAGACAACCTCAAAATAATTTGATAAATGGCGATAGAATTCGTCAACATTTGCACTTTTAGCCAACTTAGCAAATGCTATTAAAGCCTTATTCTGCACCTTTATATTATTTGACTTTGTGGTTGTGCCTGGATTAGTTTTGAATGGCTTGGAAATATGCAGATATATAACCCTTGAATGTTCCTTTCCAACCTCGTAATAGGCTTCAATAAATTTATTTTGTACTTCCTGCACGTAATTATTGAGTTCTGTTACTAAGTTAGTCAGGAGATAAGGCGTCATATGATTATAGCAATCCGCAACCGATATAAAGTCAAGCGCCTCTTGTTGTGTCAACTTGACCTTGTAATCATGGCTGTATTTGTCAAGTTCGAGCATCGCATTAAGTTTATTCTTTTCCATTTTTTATCCTTTCAGACAAGTCTTTATTAATATCTTGTCTACCGTTGTGAGTTTAACCGCCGTGGAACGATATACTACTCGTTCCTTTAATGCCTTCTCATCTACCATCTGGATATACATAGCGTCTGTGTCTATGCCATAGACTGCGAATAGATGGTTTATGACGGACTCCGCCCTCTTGATATATTTGTTTGATTTTACCGTCATTGTGATTTCACCTGCCTTGCTAAATGGTCTTTTTGTTTTTGTAACTCCAAAATAGTATTGTGGTGCATTGCTATCGTATCATTCAAGACTATGATTGCCTTGATCTGCTCATCCGTAGCCTTGAATGTGTTTTTGCCAAAAGCATAACCGTTGGCGTTATTCCGTGTGAATCTTATATCATCGTCTGTTACGTCATCTGGTTTTAATTTATACATGGGAACTCCTCAGTTTATCCAGTGTTTCTGGATTGGTCGTGTAAAAATCGCCGTCATATAAGGTTAAGCACCCATCAACATATAATGGATGCACCCCTTCAAGATACGGCATAAAATCAAAATGAGACATTATCACATGATCACCCATAAAATTCTTGAATGTGTAAATTAACATGCCACACCTCCGAGAAGTTTAACGACTTGCCCAGGTCATAAGGTTATAACTTGATTGTGCCATTTCTCAATGCTAACAAGATATTGTCCGTCCTGTCCTCTTTTATATTGTTTCTGTTACTCCATAAGTTTAACGTAATCCAATGCAATTATCGCTTGTAAGTCTATACCCTCTAATGCCTTGACTAAATGATCCTGATATAGTGCAGCCAAAGAGTACGCATAAAAACAGGATTGTCGCAAGTCAACATAATATTTTGCGTCCGGTCCGGGCGATCCTGTCAGATATTTCACTAATTGTTGGACTGCAAAGAACTTTCCTGCTTGTGTTATAGTCAACCCCCTTTTTATATCAGTACCCCTAAAATTATCACGTCGGCGTTCTTCTTGTATATTCATTTTTAAGTATTCGTCTGACATATAACCCAAAGCGTTGGCCGAAATGCAGTACTTAATTTTATTCCAAGCGATATTGATTAATTTGATAGTTCGATTCTTTTCTTTTGTATCCATGTTATAATCTCCTTTTATATGCACCTGCAGTCTCATAGCTTCTCTTGATTTTACTGATAAATATTTTACTCTCATTATAGTGCCCTCACTTTTATATATATGTTACCTAAGCAATGTTAATTCAGACGTAGAGACAGTCTCCCGCCCTCCACGATTCCATTTGACAACGGCACGGTATGGTATTGACCGTCTAATCCATGATCGCCTTATACGGATAACAATCCCCTGTCTGCCGTCTGTAAACATAACCTTGTCATTGATTCTGAATTTCATACAGACACCCCCTGCAATGATTACGTCCCTCTCTCGATGTTTTAATTAATGAATCTGCATCCCATAAAGAGTAACAATAACCTTTTTCATGTTTGATTATTTCATTCCTACATATCAGACTTGTAAATAACTTAAGATTCATATAACAGGTTAATCTTGTCATCAAAGCCCCCTTCTGTTACTAAACCCGCAAACCCAATTGCTGGTCAAGTTCGTCTGTTAATTCCCTGCCTTCTTGTGTCAAAGGCATATACTGAAAAGCTAATCTTTTATATATTATGGACAATATCAGCTTTGGTAAATAGTAATTATCCTCTTGCTTTTCTATTTCCGAAGCGATACATCGCATCTTCATTGCTTGATCAATATACTTGTCTACTAATTCGCTTGTATCTTTATCCGCTAACATTTCACGGATTTTGGCTTTGATCTGTTCTTGTGTTTGCACAATTAAACCCCCTTTTAGTTATTTGCGAATCTCCTTTATATGCACCATTCACAACAAGCCCATCTTATTTCTTCTTCGGTTTCTAATTCCGCCCCGCAATGACCACAATAAAACTTTTCCTTTTTGGTTGGCTTCCTTTTCTTTGTCTTTTTCCGTTTCTTCTTTGGCATAATTAAACCCCCGTATTAATACCCTTCGCTTTTGCTATATCAAGCCATATCTGCGACCGCTGTTTAGCCTTTTCTATTACGCTTTCAATTTGACTAATAATCTTTTGATCCTTCTTTTTCGAGGGATCCAATGGAATCAGCTTATCTTTGGAAATCCAACCGCAAGTTTCAATCTGACCGTATACGCCGGTATTCCAAAGGCTTCTAGTACAGACGAACACAGGACGATCCAGTTCCGAAGGCGGATCCGTCAAAGGCTCATCCTCCTCAACATAAACCTCTTTATCTCGTAATCTAAATAATTCCATATCCATACCATGAATGATGATCTTGATCGTCAAGTCATCTTCCAGATATGCCTTTACCATTTACTCACTCCTCCTCCACAGTCTTGAATCATTTCCCATGATTCCATTATCTTATCTCCTTCACCGCTTGAATATCAACCATCATCCGATATTCTAAAAACATCCCTGTTTGATAACACAGCCAAAAGACGCTCTCTGTCTTGCTAATCCCTGAATATGCACGGATAATATCACGCTTGCGATTGCGCTTGTCCAGATACTTTCTTTGCTCTGGTTTGTAAACTATACGCAAGCCACGACTTGCCTTTAATGCTCTGTCCAGTGCGTCAAGGTTAGACTCCGAAGAATTAGCCTGACATGCCCTTAGCGATTCATTTAGTGTCATTTGCTTAATACCTCAATCAGTTTAAGATAACAGCAATCTAAAGAATGTCTTGCCATCAATACCGTATCATAGATAAACTTTAAGTACTCAGGATCCTTCTTCATTTGCTCTTGTTCTTCTTCTATCCAACTTAATTTCGCAACATAACTGTCAACATAGAAGCCTAACTTGCGATTATAGCTTTCAACTTCGTCCATCTCGCACCTCCGTTAAAGTTGAGACTAATCGTGACGGTCAAATAACCGCCGATCCCGCCGAAGCGGGATTTCGTCTTTCTTATGGCCGCAAAAACGCTATACGCTTTCTTGCGATCCATTTCATAATATATCTCGTGTGTTTTCATTTTCTTAACTCCTCTGCTAAGTGTTTGTTGGTCGGCTTCACTGAAACAGCTATACCGACACAGGCGCATTACTGCGCCGTCACACTACTATATCTGCAAGTTTTGGCCTTGCTTCTCTCGCCTTTTCTGCATATTCTTTTGTTGTCTCTCAAGGAAACCATCTTTGAGAGATATGGGTTTAGTCTTCGTCGGATCGCATTGAGTCTTTGTCGCCGTACTTTTCGTACCATTCGAGGAATTTTTCTTCATTCATATCTAGTTCTGACGCGATCGTGATTCCGTAATTCCCCTGCATCCCATCTAATGAAGAACTCCATCCCTGATAAGCCCTCCTATATTCTGTTTCCTCAAAAAAGTCACCTTTTTCAATATATACCGTCAGCGGTAGACTCTGACGGACATCATCCATGATTGCGGATACGTCGTCTGTTCCAACCCCGCCAATTCCGTAATCTGACCAATTCCAGCCAGACAATTCTTCTTCAATGAATTTCTCTATTTTCTCATTTACTTCGAAGCTTCTCATTGTAATTTCCCTCCGTTAGCGTTTACAGTCGGATTTGGGTTATTCCTTACCGACACAGGCGCATTACTGCGCCGTCACATTTAATGTACTTTCCAACACGCTCTCGGTAGCCTCGGATGTATGGTATAAAAGGCTTTAAGATTGTGTCTCTTTGCATACTGTTTAGCAAGTTTTTCACAATAAGCCCGTGCCTTTTTCAAGTATTCTTCTGAATCAGGCAAGCACTCGTAATCTTCAAATGTTTTGCAGTTCCGATCTGATGTTTCCCCTGTACCTGCTTTTACTGTTGCGTAAATCGTTTCATAATCTATCCAGTATATTCTCATTTTAATTTCCCTTCGACTTATTTGCTAAGTCTGTTACTCTGTTATACCGTCATGATCTGCAATCCAACGATGGACTTCGGATGCAGTCAAGTTTTTGTGTTAGATGCGTTTGTGATCCCGCATCTGACAGTATTATGTGACTTAAAATATTCAACCAAATCCATCTTTGCTGAATAGAACTCAATTATAATCGTTTTAATCCTCCTAGCTAGTTTAAGCCAGTTTGTGATGATTGTGTGCGTTTCGACTCGATTCTACGCTTACCATTAAAACACGGTTTCAACGCACTTCATAACTATATCAGCCTTCAGCGAACTGTATCTCATAGATAATTGTCTGTAATATTCAGTCTGCGACAGAGACCTCGTCTCTGTTATATAGGTTTTGCCATCGATGATATGAACCAGACAGCTAAGATCAGTGTCGTAATCATTCTGTATCCTAACCCACTCTGCAGATTCGTGATTTTCCCTATAGATAGTCATAAACTTATCTCCCGTGATCCAAAGTTTTGCAATTTCTTGTGTCATTTTAATTTCCCTTCGACTTATTTGCTAAGTCTGTTACTCTGTCATGATCTGCAATCCAACTGTGACTAAGTGATCAGACTTACGTTTTATCATAATGATATTTCCTTATATGTTAGAACACCTATGCAATTATACCAGACTCAACAAAGATTCTGTATACTGCAAACTCTGAATTGTTGACGATACATGACCTGTTCGCAAACTTGACGTATAGAGTATTATTTGAACATACTCTGATTTCATTTCTTGATCGTAAGATTGTAGTCAAGTCGTCCTGTCTGCTATTTCTAAATTCAATCAATGCAATTATCACCACAGCGAAAATCAAAGTTAATATCATTAGCTGAACTCCATTATCTATCCCAGCGTCAAGCATCAGTCAACCATTGACTGTTATCACATACTGGAAACCGTGATTAATACCTTGACGGTTATTACGCCAACCGTCAAACGCTACTTAGTAAATTGTCCAGATCAACCAGTACTTGCTTGATCACCTTCTGATGCTCTGTCTCAAAAGGAAAGCCGTTATCCCGGTTATGTAAAGTCTCCATATTCCTGGGTCGGATACAAAACCGCTAACCTGAACATCCATCTCAAAACCCTTTTTCGCTACTATCTTCATTTCCTTTTTTCCTTGTGTGCGCATCGTAACTTTTTGACGTGCATACATGATCTTATCTCCATCTTAATAACTAACATCATGCAAATCTAATGGCTTTATAACCTCAACTACCAAATCGGATTCACGCATGCTTATATCTGTATGTGTGGATTTCAACGTGACAGATATATTCTTACCCGTATATGCCGACTCGGAACGCTGAACCTTGCCATTTGCCCTTGTAATCTCAAACCGTTTCCAAATACAAGGTATCATTTGAAAATTACTACTTGCACCCATTGACTTATAACCATATCGAACCTGTACCAATGCGGAATCACCTGTTGAAATCCTTGTGATTCTATACTCTGCGATTATCCTGCTGTCTAGTTTGTGATGATTGTGTGCCATTTTTGTATCTCCTTATAATTGTTTGATCAAGATAATTGTTTGATCAAAGGCATCAATTCATATAACACACCAGCCAAAAATAACACCATACCAAACACCAAACCTAACACGATTGATCTTTCCATTTTTGTATCTCCTACCTTGTGATCCCGTTCATGGGATCAATTCCTTCGGATTCATTATCAAACATGATGTTCGACAGTTTCTGATTCTTGATTCGTTCCTGGATTTGTTCCATTCCTTTGGCTTCCAGAATAGCCTTTTCTTTTCTGTTTATCACGATTTGTTCGCCGTCCGCATCAATCGTGTAGGTTTCGGATTCAATTTCGATTGGCTCTGTTGGGAGTTCCGAGATTGCTTTTTCAATTTCCGAAACTTCACATTCGACCAGCACTTTAATTAGCTCGCCTTTGTGTGCGAACATGATTCGCACACCCTCTGGAATCTCTTCGTGAGTTATTTTCGCCGAACCACTTACGGCTATTCCGTTTGGCGCTAGAAACTTGACCCATATTCCTGGGTCGGATTCAAAACCGCTAACCCGAACATCCATCTCAAAACCCTTTTTCGCTACTATCTTCATTTCCTTTTTTCCTTGTGATCGTAACTTTACGCTTTGTTAGTATCTCCTGACTTTGTAACGTAATCATTATAACCTTTATTTATCCATTTGTCAAGCATATAATTATTATATCAATATGTCAGATATTTGTCACCTGTATCATTTTTGCAACAGACCAAACTCCAATCATAATACCAAACCACTCTAAAATAGTATCAATTATGCTACTATTTATTTGTTGTCCATACAAGAATATTGATAGTTTACCAAGATTGACCGTTAAATTTATCTCAAATTTATTTTCAATAATAGACTACCAAAAGGTAAACACCACTAACACAATTGCAATATTTGACCATCACATAATGCGATATAAGCAATCAATAGAACAGTCTATGAGTATTAAGCCATTGCATTATATTTGATTCAATAGTGATTGATACAAGTGTAGTATAAATCATTATACTTGAATGTCTATTAAAATGATAGAGATTAACTTGTTGACAACCATCCCTAGTAAAGTGATAATAGAGATGTAAAAGAACACACTGATTTTTTATGTTACAACTATAAAAATTATGGTGTGTATAAAAACTGTACGGTTGGTTTTTTGGGCAAGTTGGAATCTTGGATATTCACTGGATATCATATAATAGGCATTATACAATATACATTTCATGCCCTAAAGGCTGTAAACCGTTGGTATAACTTGTTTTATGGCAGGGGATGGTTTCCAGATTGGAAAGAATAGAAACCGCAGACGCCGAGATGTGACCTCATTTCTTTCTTGACGGGTGTATTTTCGGGTTGGTTTTGGGTATGGTATGAATCGTGCAAAATTTGCATGATTTGGCGTATAGCGTGTATAGCGTGCATTATGTGCATAAGTTAGTATCATTTTAACTAAACAATAAATGATATTTCATTAAATAGGAACTAAGTATGGGATATGACTGGGCATAATATATTAGTGGGGGCATTATTATTTAGTAAAAAGTATCGCTTGACAAAAGACTCATGGTATGGTATACTATATACAGGAAAGTAAGACTACTCACAGAGGAAAGGTTATCCAAGAAATTGGGTATAGAGAAAATATCTGGTCTTATCTGGTAGGTTGTTTCGGTGCTGGTAAAAGTGGACATCCAGCGGTATTTCCAGAAGCCTTGGCAAGAGATCATATCATCTCATGGAGTAATGAAGGTGATCTGGTATTTGACCCGATGTGTGGTTCAGGAACGACGTGCAAGATGGCTTATGAGTTAAACAGGCATTACATCGGGATAGATATATCAGAGGCGTATTGTGAGATAGCGAGGGAGCGTTTAATGGATGCGCAGGCACAGTTAAGGTTATTTTAGGAGTAGGGCAGACGTTAAACATTTTGCCTATACTGCCTACTATTGCTTGACCGACTACTTGAAAAATAACAAAAAGGGGTTAAAAAGGGCAAAAAAGGGGTATATTTGGGGTGATTTGGTTAAAAGATTTTCCTTACATTGCAGAAAGATAGGATTTTTTTGCTTGTAGAAGTGCATGGATAAAGGGAAGGCGTGATGTGGTCCCTATACTAATATATAGTATATAGATTACATGATATTGCAAGGAAGTTGCCGTTCTTGTAGAATGGCTTGTGGTAGGGGTTAGATGGTCATTTTTGATAGATTTTAATATTTAACTAATTGCGGTATGAGGAAAATTATGGAAGTAGACAGGATAATACAAGGTGATTGCCTTGAAGTGATAAAGGAGATTAAGGATAAAGGTGTGAATTGTATCATAACGTCACCGCCTTTGTTGGCATGTATGAATAAGACCTTATGTCATTCAACGATTTGATTTCAAATATTAATTGTTCTCTTTTATCTATTTGTGATTGAGAGAGTTTATATCTACGGAAGGTAGATATTGTCCCCCAACGATTCAGATGGTTAGATATTGTCGGTTCAGATTTACCAATATCTATTAGAGTTCTTAATTCAATTAGAATTTCGGCTTGGCGTTTCTTGATTCTTAAATATGGGATTATTGCTTTAATAAAAGTGTTGGCTTTTAAGTTGGTTAATTGGATCGAATGAAGTTGTTTTCCATTTTCACAGTTTGGTTTTTCAATAGACCGATAACCGCCAAAATAGTGATGAATTAGATCGGGGATTACTGGATTTGTTTGTTTTAATCCACAACGTTCATAATAATTAGGATTTGAACTTTCTCCTATAACTCTCATATTATAGGTAGATCGTTTTATAGTGAAGTAACCATCTGAATCCATAACACCAGCAAGATAGGCAAGTAATAATTCGTCCATAATGATACTCCTTTTATAGTTCATATCTTAAATCACGTGCTGCAAAACACTATGATATAGTATACACCGTAGCGGAGTGCATGTCAATATAGAATTGCACTACTACAAAGAAAGAAGGTGATTAATCAAGTGGAATTGGACACAATACATCAAGGACATGCCTTAAATATTATGCAACAAATGGCAGATAAGGGTGTGAATTGTATTATTACAAGTCCACCTTATTGACTGGGGTCTTAGGGATTATGGTATTGAGGACATAATATGGGATGGCGATCCTGAATGCCCGCATAATTTTAATTCTGATGGTGCATACCATGACAATATGCGTTATCGTGCAGGTGAAAATACTACGGTTGGGAATAATTTGAATCCTGAGATATATACAATAAGGACACCAAGACCAAATGGCAGTGGAGGAAAAACTGATTTTATAAAGAATACACATGCAAGAAAAGCCAAAGATAATATTTCGGAATATGTTGACTATAAGGATAGGGCAACTTATTCGCAAGTCTGCTCTCTCTGCGGTGCATGGAAAGGATCTCTAGGGCTTGAGCCAACATTCGACTTATATATAAAGCACCTGATACAGATATTTGACGAGTGCAAGCGGATACTCAGGGATGACGGTTGTCTTTTCGTAAATATTGGAGATACTTATGCAAATGGAACTAGAGACAATGGGAACGGTTATGATTCTACAAGATGGGAAAAAAGCAAAGAAGGTCAAAACTGTAAAGGTTGGCATATTCAACCAAACAGACAATTAAAGAACTACCAATCAAAATGCCTTTGCGATATTCCCTTTAGATTCAGCATAGCAATGATTGATAAAGGGTGGATCAAAAGAAATACTTTAATATGGCATAAGACGAACTGTATGCCTGCAAGTGCTAAGGATAGATTCACCGTAGACTTTGAGTATGTTTTCATGTTCGTGAAACAAGGAAAATATTACTTTGAGCAACAGTTTGAGCCACATAAACATCCTGAATTCATAGATGCTGATAAATATGGAACAATGGGAGAATCAAATAAATTTTCAAGTGCAGAAGGCAATAGAAGTATGATCTATGGTACAAAATGGTCTCCTAAAGAAAGGGCATACAATCCACAAGGTCGTAACAGGCGTTGTGTCTGGTCAATACCTACAAAGCCGTTCTCGGAGGCACATTTTGCTACATTTCCTGAGACACTTATAGAGCCGATGATAAAAGCGGGGTGTCCTGAAGGCGGTTTAGTTATGGATCCATTCATGGGTGCAGGCACGGTGGCGGTGGTGGCAAAGAAGCTAGGCAGGCATTGGTTGGGTAGCGAATTGAATCCTGAATATGTTGACATAGCCAACAAGCGTATAGAAGCAGAGAAGACACAGTTAGGGTTATTCTAAGGGGCAAAATGATTTATCAGTGTGATTGCGACTATGTTGATTACGAGATAGTGCGTAAGGAAAAGACTGGTCGTAGGTATATTTACTACCATTTCCGTGATATAGGTACGGGTGATACTCACGTGGTATATGATCACAGGATAGATACCGAGACGGCTAGGCTGGTTGAGATGCACAGGCACCGGGTATTGCGGATAGAGGGTCGGGTAACTGCAAGCGGATCGCATCAGTATTTGAATTTTGACCGTTGGGGGATATTGGTTGATGGGGTAGTTTACGATCCAGTAACAATGGTTCCGGGGTACAGAAAGGTGGGTTTGGATTAAATGGATGCTGATAAATTATATGAGGCTTGTTTTGTGGGTGAGTGGACAGATAATGCAGACGTGCTGTATTACATTGACTTGGAGATGAGGATACGTTCATTAGAGGCGATCCAGGACACCAATAATGGCAGGTTGTTTATCGGGGGTAATCATTCGAGGAATTGGAATTCTACCAGGGAGATAGTGGAGTTGCGCCGTGAGCAGAAACGAATAAAGGATTACAACAGCGTGCGTGAGTCGGCCCTAAGAAGGATGAACAATGTACACGAATAATAAGGTGAATTTGTGGTGATTCCCTTATGTTGTTATTTATAGCACAATTTAGAAATCTAATTTGAAAGGAGATATTATGAAGTTGCGAGAATTTCTGGAGCAAATAAAGGATATGGATAAAGAGTTAGAGATGGTGTTCATCAATAGTTATGGCGAGGTAGCCATTATCTCGGATGTGGCCGAGTTGTCTCGTGATGAGATCGGTGATCCTTATTTAGAATTTGACCGTGCTATATTATTGAATGAGAATACGATTGTTTTGGATAAAAAAATATAATCAGGTTGTTCTGAAAGGAGATCATGATGCGTGAGTTAAAATACGTCTATATCGTTGAGTTTCGGAGGGAACATTGGTCATATACCGAATATGAGTTCATAGGGGTATATAGAAGACATCAAGATGCCTTGGCCGCGAAGGCGGATTATCTAAAAAAAAATGATGGGGTTGAGGCAAGGGAAGTCTATAAAAAGAAACATATTTTGCAGTAGCGGAAGAGTCGAACCCTCATAACAGAAGTCAAATTCCTGTGTCCTGCCGGTTAGACGACACTAGATTGTGGGGCGAGTAGTGAGACCCGAACTCACGCCTGCGGATTCACAGTCCGCCGTATTAACCGCTATACCATACCCGCCATTTAACTCCCAAATCCATATTGTATTCTCTCTGATATATTAAATAACCGCGATGCTCCTGCAATCCTACCTTCTCTAACCATTTTTCTGGATTGTTGTTTTAATAGGTCAATAAATAGGTGTCTTTTGATAGTCTGTACATATCGTCCAATCATATCATACAGTTGTACATATTCAGGATATGTCAATGGTGCATCATCTATGCCCCCCTGAAAATAGGAAGCACCCATCTCCACCTCGATCATAATTTCTTGATAAGTAAGATGTTTCATTTGTTCTCCAATGGGGTGATCCCTGTTGCGAAGGGTAAACCATCCTGATCTATTGGTATTTCCCCATCCTGTTTAACTACTAGATTCATCTATAATTTCCAAGTCACGTCCTGCACACCATACATCCAAAGATTTATATTTGTTGGGATTGGTATGGACTTTCGTTTTAATCCTCATTCGTATTCGAGATTTAATTTCATGGTCATATATAATACATAGACTTCGAGTGGCAGTTTGAATGGTGCTTTACCGAGTTGATGTATTTCAGGTATTGTCCACTTTAGTTTACATGCGTTATTTTTAGTTAATAGCATCTCCGAGAACCTATCAAGGAACTTGCGCACAATGCCCTCAGTTGAGTCATTACCATTGAGTAGAGATAACATAATATCAGATAGCCCCTCACGGTATTGGTCTAGTTGTATTCGCACTGGGTTAGGTAATTCCCCAACCCAATGTAATGACTTACCGTTATCACGGATTTCCCATATCCCATCGGTAGGGATGCCGTCACGATATAATTGAAACATATCTTCTGGCACTTCGTAATATCGTTTATTGTGTTTGAAATACAACATCTTACATATCCTTCAATATAAATTGTAATTTGCGGATTAAGATGTGAATAGATTTATCTATATCATCAAGCAAGATATACCGTTGTCCTGCCTTATCCCTTACATCAGCAACCAATAGTTCAAGTGCTTCATGTTGTGCGGCAGACTTAATTAATTTATCTATATTATCAGTGTCATAAGCGTTAAAATGTCCCATCAGTATCGCTGTGGCTTTGCGATTCCTATGCGAGCATCGTAATCCTGCTGTCGCGTCTAGATACTCCTCTTGATGAAAACTAACATTCCATTCATGTAATTCAAATAGGGTCTGCCATTTCAGGAATTCTGTTTTGAATAACTCAAAATGTTCTTTTGTCGTTTCTATTTCTGGCATATTATACCTCCTGAAAGATTAACCTCACCTTATCCTGTACCCATTCCGTCCTTTTATGCACATATCCGATTGACTCCATGAATGTTTCAATCTCATCACGTCTAGGATGCACCACGCTGTTGATAATCACCGAAATCTCATCTTCCTCAAGTGCTATACAGGTGGGTTTACCGTCTTTCGTATATTGGCGATCTTCCATAGTTAATTCTTTCATTTCATTTTCCTTTCTTGTGCGTAACAACTACAATATCGTATCCTATAACACACTGTACAGTATGGTCAACATGGCCATTGTTGTCATAGACAATGACATCTGTATATCGGGGTAGTGTAATAGTGCTAACAACCACGTATCCCTGCACGTCTATCCCTCTTAGATAAGACTCGGCAATCTTTGGGGCATCCATTAATAAAGGTATATATGTACGGAATACTTCCTGTTGACTAATCATGGGTTTTACCTCGTAATTCACGAGATATGTAGTATTAAACGCCAAGATACAAAGGATGATAATCAAAATAGTTATTTCTGTTTTCATTTTCGATCCTTTCTTCATATATGACAGACTTCATAACCATGTCCTGCCAAGAAATCCGTTATAATCTTACGGTGGCAAAATTCGGGATTGAACTCTGCACACATTATTACAGGGATTTTATTCTGGATACACATAATGTCTAAATAGTCCGAAAGTCTTGCCATTTCTATCTCCCCCTCCGAGGTGGTATTCAACCATTCAGAATATCCCCTTAGTGTCCCGCAGCTATTGGACAGTTGATTCCATGATTTATACATAATTCCCATGTTGGTTAATTCTATATTAAGTATTTGGGGGGTATAGGCGGTTGCCCACGCCCTCGTGAATTTTCGCCTCACGTCAATCAATATATTAATCTTGTTATCTGTCAATAATTTGAAGAACTCCTGCGGTTTGCGATTCCCATATCCGATAGTATATATTATCATATAAATATCCTTTGTAGTATCTCATATAGGGAATATCCCTTATAAAAAGGCAGTCCTGATTTGAAATAATCAGGAATACTCTCTACGATATGATCGAGTTTCCTATCACGGTCATAAAAATTCAATGGATCTCCGTGCAGTACAATGCCCATCTGGTACTTAAAATCCCCATCACTACTCATCCTATTGGCTAATTCCCCCGCCTTTAGATCAGATATAGTATCCCCAATCCAATACCCCCTGGTCATTTCTGGATTATTCAGTGTATTATAAATCTGCGCAATCCTTCCGAGATAATGCGCCTTGATATGGGACCTCTCAATACCATCCCCCACCACGTGGCATTTACGCCATCCCCTGATGAGTTCTGAGTACTTTCCAAGACACTGGACTATTCTAGCCCTCTTGGTTGCGTCAAGTGCCTTTAATGCCCTCGTATCATCCTCACTTATAGCGGCAATCGTAACCCATGCCTGGTTTGTGACGATGTAGACATCAACGTGATTTTGCCACAATATCTCAAATGCCCTTATTACATCAGGTAGAAGTTCTACATCCCGCGGGAAGATATTAAAATATTGACCCCCTGGTTTAGATTCGTGGTTCGCTGTAATAACACCCTCCTGGTCGAGGCACATAACGGTTTTCATCTCAATCCTCCATATAGTTAAACGGTTTTAACTCGTCTAGTTTCTGTTGCCGTGAACTACCCCAAGCGTGGAATGAAACGGGTCACGTTTCATCTGGTATCTCCTTTATGATTTCAGGATAGCCATAGTTATCCTTAATAAAGACTTTTGCGCCATTTCCCCGCGCATCAGCGATTAAGTAATCAGCCCATTCTTTCGGGGGTTTGGGTTTGCCCCTGCGTGAGTCAGCGCCTATGATGACCCACCTGATCTCCGAATAATCCAAAGTAACTCGCTTGTCCTCTGGATTGACTAACAAAGGCTCAAAAGAAATAAATGTATCATGTCCCATATTCGCAAATTCTGCTATCAGATAAATATTATCACGGGTTTTATCTGTGCCATCCCAGGTCGTTCCATACCAATGTATCCTATCCAATGGCATTTGTAAATATCGTTTCGGTTTCTTTGTCAGGAATAAGAATTCTGCGCCATCATCTTTGCCCTTGCCCCACCGACTTGCAAATCTACATTCCCATAGTACACGTTCTATCCACTCATCAGGAATTTCATCCACCCACATATCTGTCGCACTCCCTACAAAGACTCTTCCCTTCTTTGGTATCTTTGCAAGGGCGTTCTCATCTAAACGTAATGGATGATCATGCACTTTCTTAAATCTACCTGCAATACCACCCTTACCCCACATATAACAGTAGTCACAAGCATTAGGACATCTTCCATTTATGGGATTCCATGTGGAATCACACCACCCGATTGATGATTTTTGGCTCATTTTTCCTTCCTTCGATTACCCATATTCCATAGAATTTTAGCCATTTCATGCTTAAACTTTCTATGAAATATGATGTTTATCCTCTTTTATATCTTTATTTTAGAATTTCTTTCCATTTTATACAAATCAATTACCTTTCACCTTGAATGTCTCTTGTTTGGCTTTATATAGCGCTTGTAACTTTTCCTGTTCTGGCTTCAGTAAAGAATCTTTGTATGCCTTATTCTTGGTTGCCCACCCAGCCAATTGCTCCTTTGTATTACATGCTTCAAGTGATTCTGTTGCAAGAACCCATAACTGATCAATTGCTGGTTCGGTTGTATCATCCTCTGGCATCTCAACATCAGTATCTAAATCATCCTTAGCCTCTGGCAATGCCAATCCTGATTGTTTCCACAAGATGTTCACAACCTCATTGGGTTGGTTTCTCGCCATGATTGCTAACTCGGATATATTCATCTCATTACTCAGATGTAGAATCCAATGCTTAGAAGATTTACCATCGGGCGTCTCCACTAATTCCTCACGTCTTTCGAGGATTAACGGAATCATGCTGACTCTAGGCAACATCCCCTTTAGCATATCTACTGCCGAATTGATATTGACTATGGCATGTGAACTACTCGTTACAAGTTGGCATACCCCGATAGAATTTAACTCGTAGAGCATGAAGAATAACTTAGCACGTTTTACGCACTTATGCTCTTTATAATATGGGCATTCTTCTCCACTACACTTAACCCTCGGATACTTTGTAGTGTTATCTATAATCTCTAATTTATCGGAAAACTCCTTCTTGCAAGATGCCTCGATACCATCGCCCCTGCACTGCAATAATGATGATGCCCCATATCTTTCATACCATTGAGGGAAGAATAGTTCTGGCTCATCCACAGGGAGCAATATCCGCAACCGTCTGGGTTGTTCCCCATAAAGTGCATGAAACTGGGCGGTTATACGTTCTTTTTCTATTGGATCAGGTGACAAGACATCAATCTTGAAATAATCCAATTCACCTGGGTATGTGAACTCTTTGCCATCTTCCTTGATTTTGGTTTTCATTTCTCCTAACCGTATCTTAATAATTCTCGGAAATTGCCTTTTTTCAGATAACCCCGCTATTGGCATATCGTCCTCCTGTTGTTCCTCAACCTGCGCCTTTAAGTATTGCCCTAATGGGCAAAATTCAGCTACTTCACAATAACGTTTGCATTTTAATCCTTCCCAATTCTCCTGCGGATTACAAAATAAATCCCATTTATCATCTTCAAGTGCCTTCATAAGCGATAATCGCTTAATCTCAAAATATCCACTAACCTCTTCTTCCGGCAGGATTGGGATGTCGAAATAATATATGTTCCTTTCTACGCCTCTTGACCGCGCTATATACGTTCCGCCATCACGCACCATAACAAATAACCTAATCTTATCTAGTTTCTGACCCCGCTTTTTTATCTCGTAGAAATAGTGATTGGTCTGGAGTATCCAATCACGCATGTCCTTACGCTCATCAGATTGCTTTAGAACCTTGATTGTGCGTTTCTGCCCCTGACGTTTACCCGATTTATATACCTCGCCTGTTTCTTCCTCATCCATGTAGTAGCCAAGTGCCTTAGCAACTTTATACGAACCTGATGTTTTATAGTCCACAAGAATACTATAACCGTTCTCCGTCTCGATATTATCTATGATTCCTGTCGTGTCCGATAGGTCATCATTAAATGCAACCTCTAATTGTGAGAACTCATCACCCGAAGCCTCTAACTTGGCATGTGCGCCTATGCCATGAAAGGAAAAAGCACGACTATCAGGATCAATAGCATAATCATGAGTTATTCTAAGAAATGCCTGCATCGTCCCGCAGATTAATTGGGTACAACTGGCCTTATTATTCCATATCCTATCCTTACCAACAGTAACGAGGTATGAGCGAGGCGCACACCTGCCAGTCGCCATCTTGCAACCACCTTCCTGCAAGCATTGGGATACCTCTATTCGTTCTCCTGAAGGGCATAGAAAGTATTTAAGAGGCATTTATCGCTCCTTATAGGGACTAAGAATCAAGCATTTCTTTAATCCCTGCGGTTTATATCCTGCTGCCAAGTCCTTCTCAAACACAACGGTATCTAAGTCAGGGTCAAAATATCCTGTCTGTGCATAGGCAATTCTACCAACATATCCCTCATGGTCGGTAAAAACCAGCGGGGTAGACGTTGATAACCCCAATCGTTGTAAATCACCTAATGTATCCACTTCTTTATTGATGGCCATTGTACGCTCCTTTACAACGTTATTGACAACTTTTCCTAGATCAGAGAAATCCACACCGAATTTACCCATTTTATTCATCCAATACCCCCTGCATTTCTGTGGCTTCATCCAATGCCTTCGATCCCATCACCAAGAACTCATCAAACTCGTCAATTGTCATAGCAGGTACTCGTGTATCCCAACAATTCCCACCAATTAGAATTTGGCTGTCCTGTTCAAACACCTTTAACGTACAATTCAGGCGGTCATTTGTAAAACCGAAATATTTACTTATAGGGACCGGTTTCGCTGGTTCGGGATTGACTTTTTCTGGAATTACTGCAAACTTATAACCATCAGAATAAAATAGTTCATGTCTAGTAGCGTCCAATAATTTTATGGTAACTGAATCGCATCCAATAACAACAATAATACAAACTCCCCAATAATTCCCGTTCTTATAAACCAACCATACACCTGCTTTATCGGGTTTATCAAGCAACTTCATAATAAATCCTCCTTCTCTGCGAGACAGTCCTCGCAGCCAATAACACCATTACGATAATAAATCAACGCTTCATGTTTGCAAATGGGGCAGTAATCATCCACTATATCATACCACCCACGTTTAAGACACTCAATATAATCCACAATACCCTCTGGCAAATCGGACACACAAGTAATCTTGCGCACCCGCAACTCCCTATATTCTATATCCTCGAATTCATCACTTGCCAATGCGATGTTTTTAGCCTTTGGTGCCGTCTGTGCCACAATAACGTAATTCATTTCATCCATGCCTACGACACGAACTCGGAATGCTTTAAGTGACTTCATAGCGAAACTCCGGTTAATTGTTCTTTCCTATGTATTATAACATAATTACCAATCTCTTGTCAACCATTATTTCATAAGTTTTGCGATTTCATCCGAGAATTCTGGTAATTTATATTCCAAACGCCATTTATATGATTTGCCTGCTTTATAGAAAGTACGCCATATATCCCCCGATTCCTCCCCTTTGCCATCTAAGATCAAAAGATATTCAGGATATTTCCTTGATAATGCGATCATATCCTCTTGGTATTCATACTATTTCCAGTCCATTCCACACATTCAATAATTTGTCTTTTTTTCGCTCTTACCATAATATTCATCCTTTCTAAACATCCGAAACACTTATGTCTACCCATTTATCATTGGGTTTAATCCCGATCTCATATCCCCCGATTGAAACAGGAGGATAACCCCCAACCTCTGCATAAGTAGCAGGAATTCCATCGGATAAAGTCTTTAAGAAAGTCCCGCATATCACAAGGTGTTTGGGGGCGCTGATTAACTCCCGCCCATGTATAGACAATCTTGAAATAGGTTCTGTCTGACGTTTATGGACATGCCCATACATATATATATCAGCCTCGTAATTAGCGGCATGTTTGGAATATTTGGTAAGATCGCCGCCGGGGGTTCTCGACCCTCCCCCGAACCCATGATGTTGATAGAGAACGACAGTTCTTGTCCGTCCCCCATCATAAGATAACAATAACCGTGTCATACAGGAATATCCTAATTGTCTGATTCCGAGGGCGGTCGAGATAAATCTTGTGATGTCGGTAGAGCAATATTTCAGGATATTTTCCTCGTGATTGCCATGCCCCAATCCAATTACCCTGTCTTTAATCGGTCTTAGTATTTCAATCATCCCATCAATAGAATCATTGATTATGGCATCGCTCTGTGTAGCATCAGATGATTTCTTGTATCTTCTTATATCTGATATTATGATGGAATCTAGTAGATCACCTCCCCCGATAAACCATGTATTCTCGTCTGCTTCTGAGATAAATCGCTTGAAGGCATCAACATCGCACCATTGATTCCCATAATGAACATCAAATATAGGGCGTATTTTGATACTGGGTCTGCCCTTATAATCTATTCGATATGTGCTTATTACCATAATTGCCCCCTATTTGCATAATAATTGTAACCTGGCAGGTAACGGATTGCCTACGTTCATACCCAAGAGATTATACGTTGTTTTTAGCATTGATATTCTCTCATTCGGGAGTTTAATTACCCCTTTTTTATTAATGGTATAGGCGGATATAGCCCTGCCAACTGCGATAATCCTCGCCATCTTCTTATCGAAACCATCACGTTTACTACACCTGCTTACTCCTAAATAGTACCAATTTTCTACTTTTATCAAGGCAAATGTCATCCCTGTGTAATAACTGTCATTAGAGGCACGCCACTTTGTAGGTATGGGAGTTGTTTCGTAGAATATTCGCAAATCGTGTTCTTCGGCAATCGCATCAAGGTTCATCGTGAATCTCCTTTGTTTTAAGAAAGTTAATGAGGCGTTCATTCTCGTCTTGTAGTTGCGCATATTTATCAAAAACACTATCCAATTCACCAATAGTTTTGGCATTCAAATCATCAAGAACTTCCCCATAATGCTCATAATTGAGAAACCGAAACTCTGAATGTCTATATTCGTCATACAATGTCATGTGAATCCTCTTTTTTATTGCTTATCGTTTTTATAAACTCCTGCGTCCTTTCTATTAAAAAATCAAGGTATTCTGATTGGTTAGCCTAATAAAATTGACCCCCAATTTCAAGAATTGAAGTATCCTCATATTTCGGTTTGACAGTCGGATCACAGGGGTTTCTATGTTGTGTCAACCATTTCCTAAAGTTTTCGTCTTTATCCAGTTCATTACTCATCTTACTACCTCCTTAAAATAGTGCCGGTTGTGACACTGTATCGGCAATTCTACGTTCCGCCATATCACAGTAGGAGCGATTTGAATCTATTAAGAGATAATCCCTATTCATTGCCTTTGCCTGAACGCCGACAGTTCCCGATCCACCAAAGGGATCCAATATAATGCCTGCATGATATGTTGGGTTCTCACAACCGCAATCAGTATATCCAGTTTCCTTATAAAAAATCTGTTGACGATATTTGGATAAATCTGATTTATGCAATTCTATATTCGGGTCATCTCCTGTCCCACTTTTCTCATTACAAACATCATTACCGGGTTTTGTATTAATCCTTTCTGCACTATTATATACCCGCTCTCTCGGCAACCCGCATTTATCACATATCTGTTCGGGAACACTAACATTGATTACCCTTTCTACTAAATCTAAAGGAAACGGGGCAAAGTGCATTTCGTGAAGTGGTTTGGTACTTATAGTCCAAACCGCCCGCATGTTTCTGGTAGGATCAGGTTCATTATTCATCTTATCAGCATAAAACCGCTGTTTCGCCAAGTCCATTCCGCCATGTATGCCAATAGTTTTATTGCCGTTAAATCCCCATTTATACCCATCAATACTTGTCTGTTTCTGCGGTTCAAACTGCTGATTGAAATAGTAATCCCTGCCTTCCCAATTACTCTTTTTCTTCTTGCCGAGATTATTGCATTTAGGGCATCCTTTGCCAAGACACTGACGACACCCCGCCCAATCCCAATCATCACCCTCGATACCTTTTATACCCAGGGGCTGTTTATCCACCATGCCTAGGGTCTTGTGGTTTTTCCAATAGAGGGTCTTATTGTTCTTCACAACAAAGAAAATAGATTCATAATCTATGGTAAAGCGGTCATTCATGGATTCAGGACAGGCGTTATCTTTTTTCCAAACCAAAACATTTCTCACTATCCAGCCGGCGTCTATCATGGCTAACTCCAGCCTTGCGGGAATACCGATTAGGGACTTTGCCTTAACCCCTGCAATATTCCTTGCCCTACCACAATAAATGCCATTCTTGCCATTATATTTCTCTGTATCAAAAACATCCCTACCATTACTGGCGTGAGAATCATCAATATTTATCCATAGACTGCCCGATTTCTTTAAGACCCTCATACATTCTGTAAATACCATCATAAGATGGTCTATATACATATCAGGATGAGGCTCGTGACCCAGATCACCCCTCCAACCACCGCACCCATTACACCATTGTTGATTCTGGAGGGGTGTAGTAAATATATCTTTATTTGCATTATTACCTACTGAAGCACCTTTCCCCCTATATCGTAGATTATCTATATTAACAAGTTCATTTACCCATTCATGCTGACAATTAGCATCACCACTCCATACAATGGGTTCAACGTTGTAATCCCTAGCGAAATAGTACGGGGGAGAGGTAAATACTGCATCAACAGACTCATCAGGCAGTATTTTTAATACCGATATGGCATGTCCGCAATATACTTTATTTACTCCCATCCAATTGCCTCTTGAAATCAACGGTTAATATTTGTGCCTTAGTCTTATCGGGTATTAAGGCCTCAAGGGTCTTAATCTGTGTCTCATGATACAAAATCAGGGATTCCCAACCCCCCATAGCATAGGCATAAGTTATTGGTTCATATTTTTCTTGGGTCAAAAACAATTCGGTACGTTTTAACTGGCACTCTTGAAGCATTGCTTTTTCATTATCTATCAATTGTTGTACTGCTTCGGGATTAATCTCTGACATCCATAACCCTCCAATACTCTCTCAGGCAATTGCCGCAATGTTTACATTTTGTCCCTTCTTCAATCCCCTCGATTTTACCACAGGAATAAACATAGAGATTATCTGCATATAAGGACATTATTTCATGAAAATTAATTGTCTTTATTGCATAATAAGGATTTAATGTCCTCTTTCTATAACTATAGGCATATCGGTATTTCTCAGGGATACTCTTGATTTGATGATAAGCCATGAAGGTCAATACAACAGGAATATCATTTCCTGTATAATATGAGACAATCTCCTCAATCAATGAATCATTCCACAGATTTGTCCTTGCACGTACATACATTAGATTCTTTGGAATTGGATGTATTTTGTGGAATTCTTTATCCGTCATCTTTCCTGGATTAACAGTCAATACCACAGGGGCGGGGAAGTCTAAATTGGGTATGGACGTATTAAAGAATCTATTTTTATAAACATTGGTGGATTCTATTACCAATTCTTTTTCCACATTAGAATCGTTCCCATCATTCACTCGAACCAATCTATCACCTACCCATGCAGGATCAGGCATGTTTGGCAAATGTTCCAATAAAGGTTCTAAATAAGACCTTCCACTTTGAAAGAAACAATCCTCGCATCCAATAGGACATATATCTTTCTGGGGGATACATGCTACAATCCCTGAACCTTTATTTTTAGGATTTTTTTTATATTTCAATTATATACCACCCTTTCTAATATTGTTGCTGATATCCGTACTCATGAGAAGGGATGCGTGAATTATCGTGTTTTTCTGTCCTAACGGGACTCGTTATTCAGCACCCCTTCGATTCAAACAGAACCGCCTGTTTCGGCATATCGGTAATTTGACCGTCCTCGATATAAATACCCACACCTTTTTCATCACTAACTTTTTCCAACCATAACTGGAAATCTTTTTCTCTTGCAAAATCAATCAAGGTTTTTAGTCCCTCTTTGTCTAAAAGGCTGCCTTCACGGATGAGGATTATCTTCAATTTCGGATTCAATGCCATCGCAATGGCAGTTGACACCCTGATTTGTTGACCTGTGGATAATTGGCTGAATGGCTGATCTTGGTAGAGAACAGAATCCTCGTCAATTGCCAATCCATCAATCGGGAATTTACAATTGATAATTAAGTCTTTTTTAGACTGGTTGTTTTGTGCGAGTTCCCCTTCAATTTCTGTGAGTTGTTCCTTTTGGGATTCGACACGCTGTTTCGCATTAGTATAAACTATCGCATTACGGATTTTGATATTTAGGTGTTCAATTTGTTTTAATCTGCCGTTGGCGGCATTTACATCGGTATCAGATACCTGTTCAGGCTCAACCATTGCAGCCTTGTCTTCCGTCAGTTTTTGTACGTTCTTATCAATTTTGGGTATTTCCGCTTCTAGTTTTTTAACTTCTTTATACAGGGATTGTATTTTATCCTGCAATGTTGATTTTTCGACTATGGCAGATGCGATCTTTTGATCATAACCGGCTTGTGAATTCAAATATCTATCATATTCCTTACGTTTGATGTTTAATTTGTCTACCCCGTCAATGGCCTCCTGCATGGATATTTCGTTAGTGGGCAAGTTATCTTCTGGTTGATCCATGTTAGCGAAAATAGCCTCAGAAGATTTGAGTTCTCTATTCTTTAGTGTCCGTTCATTCGCTAATCGTTCTCGTTCTGCATCCAAGTCGCTTGTATTTAATCCTACGAGGGCGGCAAGGATATTACGTTGTTCCTTTGGGGATTTATGCTTAAAAGCCATAGGGTCGAAAGTCAGGTCGCCGAGTAACTTATCCAAGAGTGCCTGCGGTGATGGATATTTCGCACCATCTGGTGATAGTATTTCAAGACGATCACCATTTGCGGTAAAGACCTTACGGACTTTATAATCGCCCAAGTCAATATCTACCTCTGCCCTATCTTTACCATCCCTGATGGGTTTCTCTAGTTTCTTTCCTGTTAGCGCCATGAATATAGCGTCCAATATGGCACTTTTACCCGCACCATTTTTCCCTGTCAAGATATTGGTGTTGGGATCAGGGGTAATTTCTACTACTTTGAGATTTTTAATATTTTCTGCTCTAAGTTCTAGGACTTTCATTTTAGTTCTCCTTATTAAAGTATTTTCTAACCCTAATTAGTTCTTCTGGCGTGCCAATGTCAATCATTTGTCCGACATGAATGGCACTCACTGTTATATCTGCTAGTATGAAATACCGTATCAAATCTGACATATTCGTATACCCACTCTCTGACACATGACTGACACCACGTGACAGAAGTGTCAAACTTCTGAAATGATAGATTCCCGATGGAGTTAATTGCCCCTCGCAGAAAGGATATTTTGACTCATCAGATATATTGATGATCTCCATAGGTGGAAATTCGCTAACCTCAACTAATCCCCCCTCTGATGTGGTGCGATCCGCCACCGTTATCCAATTCCCATCAGGGAAGAACTTAGGAAAGTTTAACTGTATCGTATCAGGAAGCAATACAATACATGGTTCTATCTGCAACTTCGGATGATAATAGAGATTCTCACAAGCAATGGCAAGAGCATCTATTACGCCATTGGTTTTAGCTTGGAAATACCGCATTTGTGGATATTCATGATATTTAGCCATCATATATAAGGAAAGTTTAATGCCCCACTTCCTGCGCCGCTCATTAATCTCCATATTGACACCTGCCGACTCAAAGGGTAAGATTGGCACTAATGTTATGTTCTTATAATAAGATAATAGTGGTTCAAGTGCATAGTCTAATACAGTCTTACCGTCACTAATCTCGGTTAATGGCTTGGGAATATCAGGACTTCCCAGCCGTTTTGCATTGCCTCCCATTGGGATTATTATGACCATTTTATTTTCTCCTTATAAGCGCATAGGCATAATTACCCAAGACACATTGTCATTCTCAGACTCTTGGATTAAAATGGGACTCAGGGCATCTCTATGTTTCAATATAACAGTCTCAGTAGATACTGCATTTAAGATAGATAACAGGTAATCTGCATTAACAGCGAACTCTATTTTAACATCGCCGATTTCATGATCCTCAACAGCAATCCAATCAGTAGCCTCGCCTATCTCCGCATATTGAGAACTCATGTTCAATTTCGCATCGAATCCGCCAAGTTCAACAGAGAACTTTGTTGAACGGACTTTACTTTCTGCCATTGTAACTACGCGCCTTAATGAATTGATTAAGTCTGCCGTTTTCACCACGATTCTGTTTGTGTTCTCTATGACAGGAGCAATTACCGCATTATAATCGGGGTACTCGCCTTCGATGGTTCGGGAGATAATAGACGTTCCAATATTAATATCAGCAAAGCCCAACTGATTTTCGACAAGGCATATTTGGAGATTAACCCCGCCCAATTTGAGTATTGCCTGTATGGTTTTCACAGGGACAATTGCCTGTATTTTCCCCGTCCATTCTGTTGTAGCATGAGTAAACGCAAGTTTCTTACCATCTGTGCCTACGAGGTTTATATTGCCATCAACGACTTGGAAAAATAACCCATTCAGGTAATATCTGGTATCCTCTTTCGAGGCGCACATAATGACTTGTTTTAGCATTTTGGTAAATATATCATAGGATATTTCGAGAGGGGCATCTGATTGTATATTTGCCAATGGCGGAAATTCGTCTGGCGGCAGACATACGATTTTGAATTTAGAATTCCCTGATTTTATTTCAATGCGGTCATTACTTATCGTCTCAATAGTAACATCTTCCGTATCAATGCTATTGAGAATATCATGGAATTTTTTAGCTGGTATTGTAATAGGTCGGGGTTCTTCTACTTCTGCCTCGACTAAGAATTTCATACCCAATTCCAAATCGGTAGCAGATAATGTAACACCGTTGCCTGGATCAATCATTAAGGATTGCAAGATCGGCAGAGTGTTTCGTTGTGGTGTGATATTACTAAGTTGCTGAATTGGTGTTTTCCATAGGTCTTTTTTCAATGTTATTTTCATTTTGTCTCCTTAGTATTGGTGGGGCAAGAGGGACTCGAACCCCCGATACCTTCGTAATTGGTTTACAGCCAACCTCCTTTGACCACTCGGACATTGCCCCCTGAAAAGTGTTGAAATTTAATTCTGCTGTTATTATATCACAAGAGGTTATCCTTTGTCAAGTAAAAAAAAGAATTATTTTTCCACTTGACATAAACTATTTGCTGTGGTATAATAAATGCCAAATGAATGAATTTAGAAACAAAGGGGGTGATATTATGAATATAGACCTGTGGGCTTCTGGTATGGAGCGTATTTATCTTCCTGTCGTATGTCCAAACTGCGAAATGAAAGTATCTGTTAGGGGCGAAATTAAGGATGGCATAGTTCAATTAGAGCATTGTCCTGAATGTGGTTATGGCCAAATGGAACTAACACTGGCTGCCAATGACCCCAAGAGACCGGATGAAATCATCGTGACTATCCGATGGGAAATGAGCAATAAGCAGACGGTAGAACATAAAATGCCATTTACTGACCTGATAGAGGCGATCTGTTTCCCGATAGACTTGGGGTGCCTTATCTTTTCTAATGCGAGTATTACACCAGTCGAAAACAGAGCGTTGGTGGTTCATAAGTTAATGAGTGATTTCGGGGTCAAGGAACTTATTAATTTCAAGGAATTGCTTGATGATTTGATTAAGCAGAAAGAAAATGAAAAAGATAATTAGAGTCTTTCCCACGAAAACAAAAGCGACCCCTGATGATAAATATGCCTATTATGGTGATCCTGATCTACTTGTTCCTGAATGTGATGAGATTCACATCTCTGTAACATTTACATGGGATATTGAAAAGGCACATAAGTTGGCAGAACAATGGGAACACATTGCACCTGTCAAAATTGGTGGTGTTGCTATGGGTGATAGGGGTGGTGAATTTGAGCCGGGATTATATCTCAAAAATGGATATACAATAACATCAAGGGGGTGCAAAAATAAATGCTGGTTCTGTGATGTCTGGAAACGAGAGGGTAACATAAGGGAAATCGGCATAAAAGACGGCTGGAATATTTTGGATTCTAACTTACTTGCCTGTTCTGATAACCACATCATTCAGGTTTTCAAAATGCTGGAATTAGCAAAAAAGAAATGGCATAAGATTGAGTTTACAGGTGGATTAGAGGCTAAGAGACTACAAGACCGGTATGTCAATTATCTTAGTATGCTAAAACCGAAACAGATTTTCTTTGCTTATGATACTCCTGATGATTACGAACCGCTGGTTATTGCAGGTAAAATGCTAACAAAGGCAGTCAGAAATAAGGCAACGTTGCGATGTTATTGTCTAATTGGTTATCCAAAAGATACGTTTGAGTTGGCAGAGAAACGGTTACATGACATTATCAAGGCTGGTTTTATGCCGATGGCGATGCTCTATAGGGATAAGACAGGTAAGACTAATGATGATTGGCGTAAGTTTCAGCGTATTTGGGCTAGACCCGCTATAATGAGACATCTTATGAAGGCGAAAGGGTGATAATAAATGACATCAACGGTATTTGAGGATATTACATTCAATGACTTAAAACGCATATTGACCGATCTCGAAAAGGAAAATATCCGATTGAAAAAAGAACTCCACGATCAAAATCAGGTGTTCATTAGAGAAACAACAAAGATAATAAATTATCTACCGAAAGGATATGTATTCAATATGGTATGGGAGGAATAGGAGAATGTTTTGAAGGCAAATCGGAATGGGTGATCGCTTTCTAAAATAATTCCTGACAAGACATTAAATCTGTGATATACTGATACTGAATGAGTATGTCTTTTTGCAAGAGACTTTGCCAGAGGAGAATAATTTAGTATGTGTGCATCGCCTCAGGTTGAAAATGGGTTTACTAGAATAGCAAATGAATTAATGGTGGCGATATCAAGTACTAAACTTACTGCGTACGAATATAAAATGCTTTTGTTTATTTTGCGGAATATATATGGGTGGAGAGGTCGCAAAGAATGGACAATTAATAAGTGGAAAGAATTTGAGAAAATCGGAATAGCCAAATCTCATATAAAACGAACACTCTTAATGTTATGTGATAGGGGATTGATAACAGTTTCAGGGAAAACAATCAAATTCAATAAAGATTATGACCAATGGAAAGAAATAGAAAAAAATAAATATTTTCCCGACCAAAAAGTTACCTCTTCAGATAAGTCAAAGTTACCTCATCAGGTAACAAAAAAGTTACCTCATCAGGTAACTCAAGTTACCTCATCAGGTAACTCGAAGGCGCAGGGACCGTTATCATCATTGACGTTGCCAGCCCCTAAAGCAATCTTAAAGAAAGTACATAAAGAAAATACTCATAACAACGGATCTGTACTAGTACATAGCAAGAAACGTGCCAAAGTTGCCGGTTCTTTTTTAAATCCTGTTAAGAATGAAGAACCCGAATCAGAGCCAAAATCGAGGAAAGACATTCACGGGTTCCCAAGTTACGAAGTTTTTTTCACATGGTTAGAATCACAATCGTTAGATAAACAAGTTACTTTCAAAAAGAAACTTACTCCAATTGAATTAAAACTTTATGGCGAATGGAGATCATAATGGAAACAACTGAGTTACAAGAGCAAACAAGAACCGTAATGAAGGCATATCATGCGAAGTATCCCAATTCAACGCAGTTTATATCCTATCCTGATGTAAAATACCTGATTGAGTGCTGTAACAGCGATACAGGGTTCATTGAACAAGCTATCATGGGGCTGGCGGAAAGGACAGGCAAAGGTGAAGTGCCTGGCTTTAAATGGGTATCAATGGCGGTTATGAATCAGTACAAGGAAAAACTTGCACCTAAAACGCCGTTTACATATCAAGAACTGCTTGATAAGTGTGCGTTTACTGCACATCAGCAAATTATGGTAAATGAATGGAAACTCCCGGAAGGTTTAAAACTCAACGGATTTGACGATGCAACCATGAAGGAAGCGTTTGATTTTCTGCTTGAAACTGAGCAGATAGGCAATGAAGAGTATCGTCTTGGGATGGTAGGAATTAGGGTTATGGCTGGTGAAGTTGATCTTGAGAATGAACTACATTTCAACAAAGATGATTCCGAAGTAGACAACGGAATTCCTTTTTGAAAGGCTTTCTATGATTGAAGTTTTGTGCGTTGACGGCATTAAAAGAGAATTCACTACATGGCGATTTGACTTTTATCTTACTCACTGAGAAGACCCCTTTCTAACTTCCTGCTAGATGGGGGATGAAAGGTGACTGGTGTTGTTTCAACACCAGATTTTCCTAATCGCATTTTCTCCTTGACAACAGATACCTTTTGTGGTATAATTAATCATGTAGCGATAACCAAGCTACATTCGTTCTTTGACAATTGGTATTGGGTTTCAGCGAAGTCAATGGTCGCTGTGTAAAACTAATTCCAAAAATAGTCGGTATATTTGGCAATCGTTTCGATACCGACCTAAAGAAACTAAAACGTCACGTAGTAGGGCTGGGATAGCCCGAATTGACGCTTGTGGAGAGGGGAGTTCATTGGTTTCGCCAATCAGCCCTTCGGTGAAGCAAGAAGCCCCTTCTGAACTTCCCGTTCAGGAGGGGTAGTTCACAGTGAGCAAATGAAGGTTAGGATTAATTGAAATGGAAAATGAATTTTGCATAAAGCCTGATGGCTCGGTAATAATACCAATAAGCGCTGATGGTTTACCTTCGGCTGTTGGCATCATACCAACTATCTGTTACAAACCAGAGGAGCGTCATAAGGAACTTCAAAACGCTCTCGATAGTTGTGCTTTACAGGGATACTGGGTTGAAGGTTGGAAATGGATCAAGAATCCTGCATTTGATAAAGATGAAAAAACATCAGTTGAGATAAAATATAGGGTATGCAAGAACAAAGACGAAGCGTTAGCCTTGGTAGAGAGGATTAAGGAACTCGTCAATAAGTTAGGACTGAAAGGAGATTGAATTGAAAAAGATTAGACCCAATGTGTCTCAATGTGAAGGGTGTCCCGATTGGGACGGAAAAGGTAATCAAAGGTCTGTATCCATATCAGAAGTAAAGAGGGAGTTATACTTATGTGTAGTAAAGCGAAAGTTACGAATTTAACATTTTATGCGACTGGTCAGAAGTTAGAGTCACTCGACATTGGATTAGTTGCGTGTGACGGATGCCCTGAACTAGAATTGACTGAACTGGAATTGAAGGTAGAGCGTTACTTAGATTCATTGGGTAAGATAGAGAAGCTAAGCACCGGGTTGACTCGGTCTCTAAATGAGATAGAGCATTTGATGAAGGATGCTAAGTTATCGGATGTAAGCGTTAGTCGTGGTAGGGTGTTTAAGTATGGAAGCTTGACACTAAGTGATTATTCAAGATTTCAATACTTGTGCTACGTCTGTAAGGGTGTGGCTCAAGCAGAGCCATGTCCGCATTGTAAAGGCACTGGAAAGATACTCCCTCTCGATTAGCTATTCTTAAATCTACCAGTCACCATCTTGACACTTGGATTATATGAGGAGTAAAAATAATTCAATTTTTCACTTGACAAAGTTAAAAAGTTGTGATATAATATTCTTGACAATTAATATTCGTAGGTAGCATAATGGTGATGCGTTGGACTGTTAATCCAATAATTGCAAGTTCGAATCTTGCCCTATGAGCCATATCAACCCATAGGAGTTAGTTACTACGCATAAGATTGCTGTATTAGGGGCAAATCGGGGGATTTTACATGCAAAGGCTTATCTAACTCTGCCTAATTGCCAGGTAGTCGGTATATGTGATAGAAATGAAGAATTACTCCAAGATGCAATTGGTAAATTATCAGATTGCAGTAAATTAACACCATATACCGATCTTGATGAAATGCTCGCCAAAGAACAGCCTGAGATAATCCACATCGTGACTGCCCCTAATATCAGGAGGGCAAGTTGGTTCGAGACACTTGTAAAATATGATACCATAAAGATTGTAGTATTCGAGAAACCAATAGCACTTGACCCCGATGAGTTTCTTCTATTGAATAATGCAGTTAGTAAATATCAAGATAGATTTACAGTGATAATCAATCATCAGAGACGGTTTTTTAGTTTTGCCAATACACTAAAACATTGTTTGGATACAGGAATACTTGGTGAAATTCAGCAGATATTCGCAATGTCTTATGGCGAACCGATGGAAACAGGGACGCACCTGATGAATTTAGTCTTGCTGGCAACAGGATATAAAGCACCTACGTTTATAATGGGTTCGGTTTCCGGCAATAATCTGATAGATGATCCCAATTATAAATGCCCTGATAACATACAGGCAATATTGGGATTCGGAGATATTCCTGTGAATTATTATGTCGGCATGAATATACCAGTTACTTTGCCAAAAATGAATATATCAGAATCCCGATTAGAGTCCGCAGATGCCTACCATTACACGAACAGAATGACTATTCGTATCTCTGGCTCGGAGGGATATTTTTGGTGGAGAGAATACGGTGATTGGGGTTATAAATGCTACAACGGGGAATATACGTCACTGTCCGATTTCTATGCCGACACGGATTATGCCCAACGAGAACTCTCGACTGAAAACCTTGCTTTGCTTGATGGCAAGATTTTACCATCCGAACACCGTTGCGAATACTCCAATGCTAAATTAGGTTTAGAAATCATATTTAGTATTTACATATCGGCTCTTTATAAGACCCAGTTAAATGAAATTGAAGAATTGACACAACGCGAATGGGAATTATTGGTGAACTACCCCTCCTGAACGGGAAGTTCAGAAGGGGCTTCTTGCTTCACCGAAGGGCTGATTGGCGAAACCAATGAACTCCCCTCTCCACAAGCGTCAATTCGGGCTATCCCAGCCCTACTACGTG